>Ga0207720_100012_pt1 | contig 359859 bp, 376 predicted proteins | sample A23P2SouthBayCA_2_FD_187751 | JGI IMG/M metagenome (GOLD analysis project Ga0207720, IMG submission 187751) | Aerobic enrichment media microbial communities from Eden Landing Ponds, California, USA - A23 E3 (2) (SPAdes) | ecosystem: Environmental > Aquatic > Marine > Unclassified | place...
CGTGACGCTTTCAACGAGGGGCGCGAGCCGAACTTCCGGGACTATCCCTGGCACTACTGACCCGGATCGCAATTCCCTTCGGCACTCGGCCGCGAGTGTCCACATGCGCCTCGCCGCCCGGTACCGTGTGCCGGCTCTCGCGGCCGTCCTCTCTGTCGTCTCGCTCGCGCTCGTCTTCGGGGCCGTCCTCGGTGCGGTGCCGCGATGGCTCCTCCCGCGCGTCGACGCACTCCTGCCGGTAATTCCACACGCCAACGCAGCGATCAGCGTTGTCGCCGTCGTCGTCATCACAGACGGCTGGCGGGCGGTCCGCGCTGGGGACGTCGGTCGCCACCGTCGCCGGATGGTGGCCGGCCTCGCGCTCTTCGCGGCGTTCCTCGTCCTCTACCTCTACCGCATCTCGCTCGTCGGACCGACGCACTTCGACGGACCGGCCGTCGTCGGGACCTACCTCTACGCACCGCTGCTCGCCGTCCACGTCCTGCTCGCGATCGTCTGCGTCCCGCTCCTGTACTACGTCGCCCTGCTGGCCGTGACGCGTCCCATCGGGGAGGTCGGGAAGACTCACCACCCGCGCGTAGGTCGCGTGACGGCAGCCCTCTGGCTGGTCTCCTTCGCGCTCGGCGTCGCCGTCTACCTCCTGCTCTACTGGGTGTTCTGAGCGCCGACAGACGACCGGCCGACGGAAGTCTGACGTACTGTTTTGACGCGCGGACGCCCAGGTGGGCCCATGCAGGACGCGCTGGCGGACATGGAGACCGTCACGATCGAACTCGAGGAGGCGGAGGTCGACGCAGTCGACGACATCGCGTTTCGCGACCACCGGGACAACCGGGAGGCCGCGCTCCGGGGACTGTTGCAGGAGTGGCTCGACGAAGAGCGGGCCTGAACCGACGTCGTCGCCCCCCCTCCCCTCGTCCGCTCGTCGTCGGTCGATGCACCCGTCGGCCACCCGATTCGCCGTTCACTCGAATTCGAGACTGGCAGTCGTCAGTCACCGAATAGACGACCAAACCGGTCGGCTGGGATCGCCCCACTAACGGCGTCGGTCTCGGTCACGAATGTCGGCACGCCACGAATGCCCCTGGCCCGTGCCGCCTCGAATCGCTCGTCGAGTTGCCGCTCGAGTTCGTCGTCCGCGAGGGCGGTCTCGACCACGGCCGGGTCGAGGTCAGCGGCCGTCGCGAGGTCGACGAGTACGTCCAGGTCCCCCACGTCCCGTTCGGCCTGCCAGAGCGCGTCGAAGACGGCGCGGTCGAACGCCTCCCAGGACTCGGGGTGGGTCGACTGGACGTGCAGCGAGACGAGCTGGGCGTTCCAGGAGTCGACGTCGCGGATCAGCGTCCGGGCCATGTCGACGTCGTACTCCTCGCTGAGGCGCTCGACGTTCTCGCGGGCGCGCTCGTAGTACGCCTCGTCCTTCCCGTCGTCGGCGTCGGGATCGAGGGTCCCGTCCGGGGCGCGCCGGTCTGCCCTGAGGTCGAACGGGTGCCACTCGACGGTCAGGGGGTCGTCGCGGCGCTCGCGGTAGCGGTCGAGCGAGCGTCTGCCGAGAAAACAGAATGGACAGACGTAGTCGGAGTACACCGTAATCGTCTGGGAATCGTCGTCGGCCATGATCACCCGTGGGGCGGGACACGGTAAAGCCCCGTGACAGTCACCGGAACGCGAACGCTGATAAGTGGCCGGGCGTCACAACTGCCCATGGACGACATCTTCGTGGCACGGATCATGACGACCGACGTCGTGACCTGCCGGCCGACCACGCTCGTCGAGGACGCGGCCCAGCAACTACTGGAGAAGGACATCGGTTCGCTGGTCGTCGTCGACGAGGACGGCCACCTCGCCGGGATCCTGACCACGACGGACTTCGTCGAGATCGTCTCCAAGAGCGAGCCGAAGGCCGAGACGACCGTCGAGCGGTACATGTCGACCGACGTGAGCACGGCGACCGCCCAGGAGTCGATCCAGGACGCCGCCGACAGGATGCTCGATCTCAGCGTCCACCACATGCCCGTCGTCGACGAGGACGAAGGTGTCATCGGGATGCTCTCGACCTCCGACCTCGCCGGCTACCTCTCGCAGGGAGAGGCCGTCTCGTCGTGACGCCGGCCGGTCTCGTCCGGGCGGACCGCTACGGGCGATAGGCTACCGGCGCTCTCGTTCCCATGGGCTACCACGTCGTCGACCCGGACGCACTCGACTCGACTCCCGATCATCCCTCCGAGCGCCGCTCGATCAGCGACGCGGTCGACCTGTCCTCGCTCGCGGCCGCCGTCTACGAGATCGAACCGGGTGAGCGACTGTCCCGGACCTACCACTACCACGATGCCCGCGAGGAACTGTTCTACGTGCTGGCGGGCACGCTGACAGTGCGGACGCCCGACGAGCGATACGAGGTGCCCGCCGGGTCAGTCTTCGTCGCCGAACCCGGGAGCCCGCTCCTGCCGCACGTGCCAGCAGACGCGGCGAAATCGGCACGGGTCCTCGGCGTCGGGGCGCCGGGCTACGATCCGGCGAAGCCGTACGATCCGGACGAGGCCGAGTCAGATCCAAACCGCACGGCACCCGAGGACTGACTCCCGTGGGTGAGTCCGACGGACTCACTCCACCTCGACCTCGCCCCGTTCGATCGCCAGTTCCGTGACGTAGCCCGCCTCCCGGAGCGCCCGGTGGGCGGCTTCGAGCGAGCGGGCGTCCTCCACAGCCGCGACGAGGGCCGACGCTGCCGCGACCGGGCCGGGATCGAAGTAGAGCGTTCCGACGCTGGCGGCGGTGAGCCGGAGCGTCCGGTCGCCGTCGCGGATCGTGCGTTCGCCGAGGTCGCCACGGGCGGCCTCGGCGGGGAGCCGACTGGCCTCCGTCTCGACGACCGCCAGCAGGTCGTCGAGTTCCGCCATGGTTCGCGGCGTCAGTCCCCAGGCACCGAGCAGTCCCCCTGCACCGGCGATATCGGCGAGCGACCCGTCGAGTTCCTCGGGCGTCAGTTCGCCGTCGCTTCCCCAGCCGTAGACACCCAGCATCGTGGGCGTGGCCAGGTCTGCGAGTGCGGCCACCCCGATGGCGTCGGCGATCGGACTGCGGATTCCCGGTTCGCCACCCCGGGCCAGCGCGTCCCCACCGGCGTCGACGCCGACGACGAGGTCGACGTCGAGGGCCTCGCAGGCCGTCTCGATGCCCGCTGTCACCGCCGCTGGCCCGTCGGTGACGTCCACCAGCGCCACGGGTTCGTCGTAGTGGGCCGCGGCCTGCGTCTCTGCAAACGCTACCCCGTCGTGTGACCGCGTCGCCCCCGTCGCCAGCCCGACGGTGTCACTGACGCGGTCGACGTCCTCGATGTCGTCGAGCGAGTACGGCCCCGGCGTCGGGTCGATCACGCCGCGCTCCCAGGGAATGCCGCCGAGAATCGTCTCGACGCCGTGGGCCTCGAGCAGTCTGGCGGTCGGGACCGCCCCGACCACGTCGCCGCCGCCACCGATGCCGTAGACCAGCGCCCGCTCGAATCCGAAGGCGTTCTCGAGACTGTGGATTGTCCCCTGGTCGCCCGCCTGCTCGGTCATGAGAGCGGATTTACCCGGGTCGGCAATGCCTCTTTCCACGTGCTCGCGACCGGGACACCGGCACGGTTTTGGGCGCCCCCGCCGAAGTCCGTCGTCATGAGCGACGAGCCGTCACGGCTGCTCGAACGCCTCGGGCTGACCGAGTACGAGCGGACGGCTCTGGCGGAGCTGCTAACGATCGGACGGACGACGGCGCCGAACCTCGCCGAAGCGACCGGGATCCCCAAGGCACGGATCTACGGGGTGCTGGATTCGCTGGCGAACGCCGGGTACGTCAAGGTGATTCCCGGACGACCTAAAGAGTACCAGCCCCGCGCACCCGACGAGATTCTCGACCGGGCAGCGGAGAATCGTCGGCAGGAGTACGAGGACTTCGCCCGCGAGGTGGACGACATGCGCGAGGCGTTCCTGGCGGAGTTCGGACCGCGCTTCGAACGGGCCAGCGAGGACGTCACGCCCGTCGAGGAACTGTTCCACGTGGTCGACGTGGGCGACGCCAGTGAGAGCGAGACGCGGCGGCTCTACCGCGACGCCGAGGAGCGGGTCTGCGTCATCACGAACAGTTTCGCGTACTTCGACGCGGTCGAGCCCGCTGTGACCGACGCGCTGGACCGCGTCGACGTCGACGCGCTCTTTTTACATCCCGACCTCCTTGCCGAGGAAAAGCGCTCGACGCAGGCCGACGTTGTCGAGTACGTGCGCGAGTCGTATCCAGAGTTGGGGATTCGGTTTTCGACCGGGCGGCTCCCGTGGCGCGGGACGTTGCGGGATCCGAGCCCGGAGTACGACTCCGGGGAGGCGATCTTTCTGGTCGAAGAGCCAGACGTCCCGAATCACATGCGCCAGGCGGCGATTACGGAGAACGGGTCGTTCGTGGCGGGGTTGAAGCGATACTTCGATCTGGTGTGGGAATATGAGGGGGTGGCCCATCAAACAGGTCCGTAGATACGTTGTGCCCAGCTCCATCGACCGTAACATCGAGTCGGAGCCATAGCAGACGATACGACAGGGCATCGAAACCTAAAGCCCTAGTAGGGTGCAACACGGAATCGGGACAACCGTGGCCATCGGCGATACCAAGTTCGGGGTGCAGGTGAGCATCGGCGCCATTGGCCAAGCCGTCACGTACGCCGTCGCGTTCGTCGGTTCTATCGTCCTGGCACGCGTGCTTGGCCCTGATAGATTCGGGTCCTTCTACCTGTTGCTCGCGCTCGTGGCCTTTCTCGACAACTTAGTTACCGGGTGGGCAACGGCCTGTCGGAAGCGACTCACAGAGACTGATTTTCCCTCTGGCGAATCTCTCGGATCGCTGCTCGTGGCTATCGCTCTAACGTCGTTTCTGGCCGTAATCCTCGCCTCGATTGCTGCGCCAGAGATAGCGTCGTTCACCAGCGTCAGCGACGCGTGGATACTCGTCTCAGTGTTGTTCGTCGGGATGGTACTCTATCACGCCTCCAACGAGGTGCTCAAGAGTACTCGACGGTTCGGTGCGAGTCCATGGCTTACCGCCGGTCGTGACGTCATTCGCGTCGGGGGGCAGATGGCACTCGTCCTTTCGGGATACGGCGTGGCTGGCATGGTTGGTGGCATGACCGTCGCAAACGTCGTCGTTGCCCCGGTCGTGTTATACCTAATCGGGATACGTCCCCGGATACCAACTGTCGCGAGCATCCGCTCAGTCTGGTCCTACGCACGGTTTAGCATTCCTGCCGGCATTGTTGGAACCGCACAAAGCCGGATGGACCGGCTCTTGCTCGGCTTACTCGCGTCGACAACTGTCGTAGGCAACTACGAGGTGGCCCTGAAACTGACCCTTCCGGCCATGTTCATCGCTGGTGTGGCCCAGTCTGGCTTGATGGGTCGGATCTCTAATCTGGAGAGCCGGGATAGGTCGTTTGCACCGGATATCCAGCGGAACATCGGATACGCGAGTCTCGTAGCTATTCCACTCTTTTTCGGCGCCCTCTCTCTTTCGGAGCCGCTCATCGTCACCGTCTATAGCAATCAGTTCGCTGCGGCAGCCCCGTACCTGGTTGGGTTAGCGCTGTTTCGGGTGATCGAGACGCAGACATCTATTCTCGAAGCAACCATCAACGGCCTCGACCGACCGGACGTCAACCTCAGAATCTCCGGAGGGACCTTCGTGCTCAACATCGTCGCCGGCGTTGGTCTCTTCGTCGCTATCGGTCCAATAGGGGTCGTCGTCGCGACAGTGCTTAGCGAATGTGTCTCGTATGCCACACGGGCGTTCGTCGTTCGCTCGACTGTCCCGTCCGTCAAGTTCGTTCCCAGACCGCTCCTCGACCAATTCGTCTGTGGCCTGCTCATGGGCCTCGTCGTCTTCGGACTTCGGCTCACGCTTCGCCTTCCCTCCTGGGAGTACGTCATCGCCCTCGTCGGACTAGGTGCACTGGTCTACTTCGCGGCCCTACTCGCGATCAGCACGGAATTCCGGGCGACTGTATCGGCCGTTCTGGACGACGCTGGAATCGCCTAACTGGCGGGAGCAAGTTTCGCGAGAATTGCAACCTCACTCGATGTATCCGAGTTCCCGAAGCTGCTCTTCGGGTAGGTCAGCGCCGCGGGCCTCACGATTCAGAGTAACGACGTGGTCCTCGACCCACTCTCTCACCTCGAGGGCGTGTTTGGGAGGCTCGTCGGCCGTCGTGCTCGCGATTGCACGCCAGGAGTGTCTTCCCGGCACTTCGTCGCCCTCGATCCAGGCGGCCTCCATCCCGTGGTCGCTCAAAACGAGCAACTCGTCCTCGGGACCGAGGGCCTGTCGAAGCTCGCCCACCCAGCCATCGACCTTCTCGTACACCTCGCGATATCGTTCCTCGTCCTCTGCAAACAGGTGGCCGAGTACGTCGAGGACGTGGACGTGTGCCGCGACGAGTTCGACGTCGTGAGTCATCGCTTCCTCTAGCCAGCCGAACTTGCTTGCGGCTTCGGTGTAGGCCTCGCGAATGAGCGTGTCCTCCCCCATTTCCTCTTTCGCTGCACCACCGAACAACCCCCAGATGTAGTGAAGCACTTCATTACGATAAACTCCTGGCCAGTTGTGTACTGCCCGATACTCGCCATCGAGGAAGGTCGGATGGTCGACTGTTTCAAGTGTCCATTCCTGACCCGTCCGGTCCTTGATTGCATCGCCGACGCCGTCACGAATCGATTCGTTGAGGTTTACTTTGTGAGCAACCCTCGAAAGCGCCGTCAGTATTGGATTGTCCCAGCTACCTTGCCCCGTGACACCGTGAGTTGAGGGATGCAATCCAGTTGCAATAGATGGCCAAACTTCCCCGGTATAGGGATAATCGAGGCTGTGAGAAAGAGTCTGCATTTCGACGTGGGCATCACCCAAAATATTGCTACACTCGAACTCCACGGCGTGTTTCATGTCAGCGGCGTCGAGTGCCAGAACGACCAGGGTCATTGAACGTGTCTTGAGTGGGGAGCGAATTAAAGACACTTGTTCCTGAGCGCTAACAGAACCCTGAAAGACGATCAGGGATTCAGAGCCAAGTCTATATGGAACGTACTAGGTACATCATTTCAGCCCTACACTCACAATATCTGTTCGTACTTTTTGACCGCCGCCTTCACTGAGAAATCGTGGGAACGTTCCTCAAGCTTCTTCGAATCTATGGGTGAATTCAGTGTCTGTCGAATCCCTTCTGCTAGCTTGGATTCATCACCCACAGGAACTAGTTGGCCGTACGTTCCGTCATCCAGGACTTCTGCGGGTCCATGGGGACAATCGGTTGAAACAACTGGCGTGCCACAGGCCATCGCTTCAATGAGAACGAGTGGATGTCCCTCCCAGCGTGAAGAGAGGACGAATACATCCGCATGCTCCATATGACTATACGGATCGTCCACATACCCCGGGAGGCAGACCTTGTTTGATAAGCCTAGATTTTCAGCCAACCTCTCGTACTCCTTCGATTTCTCGCCTTCTCCGAGAATAACAAGACGAGCGTCGCGATATTCCAAAAGATTATTGAATGATTTAATAAGTGTGCTGAAGTCTTTCTGTTCCACATGTCTTCCAGCACTTAGTATAAGGGGAATGTCATCCTTATACCAATTGATGTCGGGTTGATCCCGGCTTTCGTTGAAGGTATTTCTTTGTACAACTGGGTTATATATTGTTGAGATATCTTGCCTATCTAGTCTTGCCCATTCTGACACGTCATCCGAGACGCCCTCGGAAACCCCAACCACGCTATCTGCATATTCATACAGGTATTTCGCAATAAAGCGGTCCCGTTTAGCAGATATTGACTTTTTCTTCGATTGAGTGTTGTGTTCTGTAACAATCACGCTTGTCTTTCCCCCGACCCATATATTTGCTAGTATTCCGATTATATTATTTTCTGTCATAAAGCAGATCATAGCCTCTGGATTTCTTGAAGAGATATAACTTTTCAGTGGGATGAGGCTGTTTCTAACCGCATCGACTTCGAGTTCGACAACACACACATCGGTTGAGAGTTGGTCAAGTAATTCTCCATCTTTTCGATATACCACGAGCTCTACAGTATACCCTGCCTTTACAAGGCCGTTTGACAGATTTACTACTACTCGTTCGGCACCACCAATCGTCAAGTCAGGAATAAACAATGCCACTTGACCCACCATACAGTAGTCACTAATGATTTTAGGCCGAGCCAGAGTTATACCTTTCCTCTAAGAGTTTCATATAAAGAAACTATATGGCGTATTTGTCCCCCGTCCAATCTTATCTCCCCTGAAGGGGAGTTCGTGATGAATCGAAGCTCCGACAGGCTGTCGAATCAACTTCCATTATTGGTTGCAATAGGTGGTGAAGAAACAAATTTGGATTGTGCCAGATGTTATATTCGACGAAAGAGAACGATGGCCAGATGACCGATACTGCATTGTCTCTCGCGCTAATCACCCCCCGGTACCCACCAAACGCGAGTGGTGGAGGCGAACGGAGCGCGCAATTACTCGCTGACAATCTCACACGGTCGGACCGGGTCCAAGAGGTGACCGTCTTCGCGTTCGATGGTGCCGGAACAGAGGAACAAGACGACGTCACCGTCCACCGGCTTGGCGACGTGTCTTCGACTGTAACCGAACTGCAGAACTTACAGGCTCTCCAACGAGTACGTGGTCGGGTTGACTCGTACGATGTCATCCACGGGTGCAACATGGAACTCCATCCGGCCGTTGGATACCTCTCGACGCACATCGATGGCGTCTCGGTTGGAACGTTGAATTCCTATCACTTCTTCAAGTCGTCGGTCACGAACACCACTGCTAGCGGTCTCGAACGACTCTACGAACTCGTGGGCCATCCCACGACCGGGCGGATCCTCCGACACTACCTCCGTCGTATCGACGTCTTCCTCGCTCGTAGTCGGGCGCTCGAACGAGTCTATCGAGAGAATGGCTTCGAGGGGGCCCGCATCGAACCTGTGTTGAATATGCTAGACCCCGAGTTTTCGGTGCCGGACACCGCTCCGGCGAGCGATGATTTCACCGTCCTGTACGTGGGGACGCTGACCGAGAACAAGGGCGTCTCGTATCTAATTCGGGCACTGGACGAACTCCCCGACGACTATTACCTTCGGATCGTCGGCAAGGGGCCAGAGGGAGCGGCGCTCCGGCGCCTCACAACCGAACTGAACCTCTCAGACCGCGTCGACTTTCTCGGGTGGGTTGAGTATGACACGATTGGCGACCACTACGCTGGTGCGGACGTCTTCGTCCATCCTGGCGTCTGGCCGGAGCCCTTCAACCGAACGGTTCTCGAAGCGATGCAGGCCGGGCTTCCCGTCGTCTGTACTGAAGTGGGAGGCCCACCGGAGGTCATTTCCGAAGACCGTTTACTCTGTGAACCCGCCAATCCGTCCTCGCTAGCAAGTGCGATTGCGAATGCCAGGGAAATCGGTGACACTGTGGGTGCCCGCAACAAGACGTACGTCGAAGCGAATCACTCGCCAGAGTCCGTAATCCCGACTATCGTTGACGTATACGAGGACGTGCTTGCCGAAGACACGGCTTTCAGCCGATAATTTCGAACCCGGTGACTCGCTATTGAACGCCTGTTGGGTCTCGTCGTGTCTCGTTTCACTCTCCGCCGACAGTCTGCCGTGAGCGACCATCGCTGTCCGGACCGGATGTAGCCGCTGTCTCGGTGGAAACAACTCGCTCCTCGTCTGTCCACGCCTTGAGAAGACATCCGACGTATAAGAGCAAAATACCGTACATCGGCATCTTTGCGAACGCCAGTAACGGATTTCCGACTGCAAGCGCTAGTTCCGCAACGTTTCCGCCGACGACGCTGGCAACCGCTGCGAGTTCATCTCGGCCGACGTTATAGCTAAGAAAAATCGTTCCAGCCGCGTATAGCAGCTTCACTGTGGTATCCGATTCGACATACAAGAGTACGAGAACTGGGGCGTAAACCAGATAGGAGTCCATATCCTGTGTCGTCGGCATAATGAACATGACCCCGATTATCGTCGCCAGCAATAGCGTCGCCCGCTCGGTGAGCGTTTCACTCGACAGTCGGTAGAATATCCACACCGTTAGACCGGCCACGACGACGAGGAGTACGGGTGGCCAGATGACGGTATCGATGTTCGGAAAGAGCTGGGCGAGTCCACGTATCGGCGTCATGGCCTCGTTGTCAGGACTCGCCCCGTTCTGGAACATGTCGAGCCTGACCCGACTCGACCCAGCAACGCTGAAGAACCGAACGTACGCGTCGAGCCCGAAGAGACCGATACCCACGAGGGTGGCTCCAACGCCGGTCGCGATTGCCATCCCGATGGCACGCCAGCGATGGACGCGAAGCAGGTACGCCCCCCAGAAAGCGGGAAAGCCTTTGACGAGTGACGCGAGCGCCCACAGCACTCCGCCTGCGTCTCTGTCGGACTCAAGGACCACCCAACCGACACCGAGTGCAGCGGTAAACATACCGACGAAAGAGCCGTTGACGACGTTCACGACCGGGTAGACGCTGAGCATAGTAAATCCGACGACGAGTCCCTCGTCGATCAGCGATAGTCGTGCCCTCCGTGAGATGAACCGTGCCAAGACGACGCCATAGACAAGCGCCACCACGATGCTCAGGACGCGATGGACGAGTGCGGCGGTTTGGAAGTCAAACAACGCCGCGTACGGGTAAAAATACAGGAGTGAGACCGGCGTGTATGTCCAGAGACCATAGCCCGTGTGGAAGACGACCTCACCGCTCATACTCTTGGTTGCCGCGAAATAGAAAACGTCGAACGTCGTCGGAGGATTCGGACGAAACAGCACGAAAAAGATGGTGGTAAGGATCCCGCCAAGAATGCCCAAGGTCAGGACTATTCTGGCCGGTACGTACTCGTCCTCGACAATCGCTCTAAGGGCCATACCGAGCGTGTTTCGGCATCTCCCTCATAAGTGATTACATCGACTGTCGGATGTCGCCCACGTTTTCGTGTTCCTCGAGAGAAATGTGGCGTGTGCGATATCTTCAGAAACTATTAACGCGGTTGGAGATAGTGATGGCTGAATCATTCCCAATCGGTTGAATCTCTTTGCGGGCCAATCGACGAGCGCTTCTCGCCGAAATGCCCGCGATATAAGGTCTCCCTTTTTCCAAAGTCCCGGGTTTTTAGACGCACTAATACTATGCTAGCCCCTTTGTCGACGGGATCTGCCTATAATTGACTGAAACGGACGTCTAGGTTGCGCCAATCACTCGAATCAATTCAACTCTACAGGCCTTCAACGGCCAGTTGAAGTTCGCTCACGCGAGGATCGCTTCTGCATATTCTCGCTTTTCCCGGGAATACAGCTTCAATCCATCACGAGGATTGCTCTCGCTAGCGTCTAAACACGGCCGGTATTCTGAAAGGATGCGTCCCGATCGATCCGAGTGTGTCGGACGAGCGTTAGACCGGTCCAGCGGGGCCCCGACCGACAGAGCGACTGCCTCGCCGCCTCAGTGTGGCCCCTCAAGCCGGAACGCCTCGTACCACGAGCCGATCTGGTCCAGGCACCGGGACTGGAACGTTTCGACATCGAACTGCTCAACTGCAGTTCTGGGATCAACGACGCTCTTGCGCTCGAGGAGATCAATCGCCTTCCGGATGCCTTGCGTGGTACCATCATGCAGGTAACCGTTCTCTCTATCCTCGACGAAGACCCCGGGAAATCCCTCGTCACGCGTCAGCACAGCCTTCCCACTGGCGTTGGCCTCGATGGGGACTATGCCAAAGTCTTCGTCTCGGCCGTTAAACACTAATGCACGACAGGTGGCCAGCAAATCGAGCTTCTCGGATTCGTCTACGAACCCTCGATAGTCGATAGTGTCTGCTCCCCGGATCCGATTCATCACAGCCTCCCTTACGTCACCACGGCCACCCGCCATCACGAGGCGGTGGTCGCCCTCTGCGAAGGCATCGACGACTGCGGGAACGCCCTTTTCCCGGTCGAGGCGGCCGAGGTAAAGGTAGAAGCCCTCGTCGCCCCGGTTTTCATACTTCGAGAGGTCGACAGGCGGATACAGAACTTCTGAGTCACGGTCGTAGAACTTTCGAATGCGCCGGGCGACGATCGGGCTGTTGGCGAAGTACCCGTCGACGCGGGGATCCACGGTAGCGTCTCGCACTCGCAGATACCGAACCAACGGCCGGGCCAATTGGCCCACAAGCGAGTCCTTCCGGTCGTGGTAGAGATCGTAGAGCCACCGTGGTGGCGAGTGACAGTAGTTCAGGTGGAGTGTGTCGTCGGGTGTGATGACCGCACGCGTGGTCGAACCCGAGGTAACCAACACGTCTGGATCGCCGTACTCGCGCCAGTCCACGTCCTCCCAGATTGCGTACTCGGCGGCACGACCAACGCGTCGTTGAATCCAGCGCACTGGACGGAGATCGAGGTCAGTCGTTACGTCGTAGAAGTCGACGTCACCATACGGATTCGAATCGGACGGAGCGGGTTCACCAATGGTGTAGATGGTATCGAGATCGAGAACTTCTGAGAGGCGGGTTACGAGATACTCGGCACCGCCCCACGAATTAACGTGCCAATGAGCAACAGATACGTCCAAATCTTCTATGTTGACGGGATCGCAGGAGTCCTTTCGAATTTCGGAATCTGGCCCGCCATCCATGGCAGTTAGATCACCTTGTTGACGACTAAAGAGTGTCGACTGTCGAGGCCAACCGGCTTCATCGCCACTTTGCGACACCGTATAAATAACCCATTCCGACAGTAGCAGTGAACACGAATAGCATCACGAATTGCAAAAGTTTCTCCAGCGACGGGCCGGCGACAATTGCGCGAATTCTGGACGGAACAAACTCCGTGAAAAGATTCCCAAGAAAGTCCGATTCCTCGCCAGTAGATTCCGGCACGAACACCTCCATCCCACGTTTCGAGTAGCCCTGCCAGAACGCCCTGTCGAGGAGCCATCCCAGCTTCGTGCGGTACTCGAAGACCTTGTGACCCACCTCGGCGTCGGGCGTGTAATAGACGCCGTGCCCGGACTCTTCTGCCATCCGGGCGCACAGCTCCGTCTCCCCGCCCTGGAGGTTCCCACCGCCTGTCCGGCCACCGATATCCGACTCGAATCCCCCGAGGTCCACGAAGACCTCCCGGCGAAACGAAATGTTCGAGCCAAAGGTGTTACGTACCTCGCCGGGACCGTCCGCGAAGCCACGGTGGGTGACCCCCACGAGCCAGTAAAACTCCTCGGGCAGGTAGGCCGGCTCACCAGCGACCCACAGCGGTGTCATCTTCCCACCCACTGCCGGCACGTCCCGCTCCTCGTAGACGTCGACGAGGCGCTCGATCCAGTCCTCGCTGGCGATCGCGTCGTCGTCGATGAATGCCACCACGTCCCCTGTTGCTGCCTCGGCTCCGGCGTTCCGAGCCTCCAGCAGTCCGACGTTCTCTTCGAGGCAGACGACGCGAACGTCGTGGGCAGTCGCGACGCCCTCCCCGTAGTCTTCGCGAAAAGCCGCACACACCTCGGGATCCCCGTCGCTGACCAACACCAGTTCCACGTCGTCGTGGGTCTGGTCGATAACGCTGTCGGCGGCCTCCCGACAGTCGGGATACCGCTCCGGGTCGTGCTCGCACAGGACGACCGAAACCCGCATTGTGTCACCGTGGGTACCCAACTCGGTTAGGCGTTTCCGTTGCTCGGCACCTGTATTCGGTGGCCCGGTCCCGAACTCGAACGCGGCAAATCGAGAGACTCCGACGCCGTCGCGCGACCGAAGTTCTCGCAAAGATAACAAGGCTTAAGCGAGCAGTGGGACTGTCACCGCCTAATGAGTACCTGGCGGGAACAGCTACGAGAGCGAACGGACTCGGCCGCCCTCCGGGACGTCCTCACCGAGGCCTACCACTACCCGGTCCTCCTCGCACTCGTCGGCTTCGCCCTCTACACCCGAGTCGTGAACTGGCAGCGGTTCGTTTTCGGCGAGGACGTGTTCTTCGCCGGGAACGACCCCTACTACCACTTCCGCTCAACCCAGTACGTGGTCGAGAACTGGCCGGCGACGATGCCCTTCGAAGCCTGGACGAACTTCCCTGAAGGAACGTCGTCGGCGCAGTTCGGAACGCTATTCGACCAGCTCATCGCGACCGCCGCACTGCTGCTCGGACTCGGAAGCCCGAGCGACAGACTGGTCGAACTCGTCTTCCTGTTCGCTCCCGCCATCTTCGGCGTCGCCACCATCATCCCCGCGTACTTCATCGGGAAACGACTGGGTGGTCGGTTCGGCGGGGTCATCGCCGCGGCCATCGTCGCGCTGGCACCGGGCAGCCTCCTGACGTCCGGGTGGGTCGGCACCGTCGACCACCACGTCGCCGAGGCCCTGTTCCAGGCGCTCGCGGTGCTCGGAATGATGGTCGCCCTGACCGTCGCCGAACGCGAGAAGCCGGTCTACGAACTCGTCACCGACCGGGCCTTCGGGTCGATTCGAACAACGCTCGGGTGGAGTCTGCTGGCTGGTGCGGCCATCGGCGCCTACCTCCTCGTCTGGCCGCCGGGCGTCCTCCTGCTCGGTATCCTGGGCGCCTTCTTCCTGATCCACCTCGGCCTCGAGTACGTCAGGGGTCGTAGCCCAGAACACGCCGGTTTCGCCGGCGCGGTCGCACTGACCACGGCGGGGATCATCGCGCTCTCGACGACGAACACCCTCCACGTGAGCGCGACGAGCCGGTCGATACTCCAGCCCGGGCTGGCGTTCGCGGTCGCGTTCGGGTGTGGGTTCATGGCCCGGCTGGCGCGCGAGTGGGACAGCCGCGACCTCCCGCGGGTCGGCTATCCGCTGGCTGCAGTCGGGCTCGTCGTGGCGCTCGCTCTCGCCACGGCGGTCGTGCTTCCGAACCTCTTCGGGTACTTCGTCGACCAGGTCCTGCGCGTCATCGGCTTCACGACCTCGCCGACAGCCGGCACCATCGGCGAGGCCCAGCCGCTCACGGACCCGGGGCAGCTCGTCAACATGTACGGACTCGCCATCGCCGGCGCGGCGGGCGGAGCGCTCCTCCTGCTCGCGAAGCAGTTCAGGGTTCGGGACGCGCGCGGGGAACACCTGCTCGTCGTCGTCTGGATCGCTTTCATTTTGGCGGCGACGTTCACCCAAGTCCGGTTCATGTACTACCTGACGATCCCCGTCGCGGTCCTCAACGCCGCACTCGCCGGGGATATCGTCAAATTCGTCGCCGGGACGACGGACGGTGACGGCGTCGAGATCTACCAGGTCATGACCGTCCTCGCGGTGATCGGCCTCGTTCTGGCACCGATCGCCTTCGTCCAGCCGACGGCACTCGATCGGTCGACGGGGAAGGCCCCCGGAGAGGTCGTCGGCTGGGACTCCAGCCTCGACTGGCTCGACGAGAACACGCCGGCCCAGGGCCAGTACGCGAACCCCGACGGCGAGCCCATGGAGTACATGGGCACCTACGAGAAAACTGACGACTTCGACTACCCGGAGGGAGCCTACGGGACCCTCGCCTGGTGGGACTACGGCCACTGGATCACGACGACCGGTGAGCGGATTCCGAACGCCAACCCCTTCCAGCAGGGAACCGAACAGGCGGCCAACTTCCTGCTCGCCGGCAACGAGTCGGCCGCCCTCGATACCCTCGCCGCGCGCGACGAGGACGACGCCGAAACCCGGTACGTCATGATCGACTGGAAGATGGCCGACATGACGAACAAGGGGTCGGCCCCCATCGCGTTCGACGACGACGTCGGCCACGAAGACCTCTACAGCTTCCTGGTCGACCGAAACCGGCTCCAGTCGACTGGCAGCTTCAACCAGGCCGTCCTCGGCGTCCGTCACAAGCAGGGCTACTACGACTCGATGGTCAATCGGCTGTACAACTACCACGGCAGCGCGATGAGCCCACAGCCGTACGTGACCGAGTGGCAGGGCAGCGAGCAGGAACTCACCAGCGGCGCGACCTTCACGTTCGCCCCCGGGGGCAACGGGACGCAGGGCCGGGTCGTGCGGCAGTTCAATTCGATGCAGGAAGCCCGTGACTACGTCGCCGAGGCACCCGAAGTCAGACAACTCGGCGGCGTGGGCATCTACCCGAAGGAACAGGTTCCGGCGCTCGAGCACTTCCGGCTCGTCCACGTCGCAGACGGCGTGACGGCCGCCCAGGGTGGCTACCAGCGGACGCTCGCGAGTACGATGACGACGTACCCCGGCTGGACGAAGACCTTCGAGCGCGTCCCCGGCGCCACCATCGAGGGGACCGGCCCGCCGAACACGAACGTGACCGCGCAGGTGAGCATCCAGCCCAACGTCGGCAACGCCTCGACGTACACCCAGTACGCGACCACCGACGACAGCGGGTCGTTCTCGATGACCGTCCCCTACGCGACGACGGGGGGCGACGAGTGGGGCCTCGAGGACGGGTACACCAACACGAGCGTGCAGGCGACCGGGCCGTACACGCTGTTCACCCCGCCGGAGATGAACGGGTCGACCGTCTCGCGACACGTCGGGCGGGTCAACGTCTCGGAGGGGCAGGTGCTGGGGGAGGACGACGCGGCCGCGACAGTGAGCCTGACCGAGGAGACCCAGAACATCTCGCTGGGCGGGAACGAGTCGTCGGGTGACTCCGTCGACGTGTCCGACGGCGGGTCCGGCGACGGTACCGACGGCGGATCGAGCGACGGGGCTGACACCGGTACGGGCGACAGTGGGGGCGGTGAGCAGGGATCCCTGGCACCGCCCAGCGCGCCCGCGGCAGCCATCGCGGCAGACGCCGAGCCGTGACTGACCGGACAGTAGACGGCGGTCCGGACACGCAGGGGAGTTCAGGAGAGAGCCTCTCCCTCCGTGAATACGTCGTGGTCTACCTGAAGGGGATCGCGATGGGCGCGGCCGACACTGTCCCAGGCGTCTCCGGCGGGACCATCGCGCTCATCACCGGCATCTACGAGCGACTCATCACGGCGATTGCAGCGCTCGATCCCCGACTGCTCGGCGCGTTGCGCGGCATCCACCGCGCACGGGGACGAGCGCAACTCCGGGAGACGATCCGGCGAATCGACCTGCCCTTCTTGGTCGTGCTCGGCCTCGGCGTCGTGACGTCCGTCGTCGCCCTCTCGCGGTTCATGCACGCGGCGATCGTGAGCGCCCCGGCGGCCACGTACGCCTTCTTCTTCGGCTTGATCGCCGCGTCGGCGGTCGTCCTCTACCGCGAACTGTCGTTCGAGGGCGTGCCGACGGTCGCCGGCGGGGTCGTCGGTCTGACGCTGGGGTTCCTCGTCGCCGGTGGATCGGAGGGCAATGCCGTCGTCCCGGGCCTCCCGATCGTCTTCGTCGTTGGGGCGATCGCCATCACGGCGATGGTCCTCCCCGGCGTGTCCGGCGCGTTCATCCTCATCCTGCTCGGGCAGTACGAGTACCTGACCGGCGTGCTCACGGGGTTCGTCGACGGCGTCATCGCAGTCGTGCGAGGCGGCACCGCGACGGGGCTCGTCGACGGCGCCACGGTCGTGGCGACCTTCTGTGCCGGGGCGGTCGTCGGCCTCCTGAGCGTGGCCACCGCGGTCCGCTGGGCGCTCGACCACCATCGGGCAGCGACGCTCGCCTTCCTCGTCAGCCTGATGGTCGGGTCGCTCCGCAAGCCGGCCGTCGAGGTCTGGCAGGGCGTCGGCCCGTCGGTGACGCCCAGGGCCGGCGCCGTCGTCGCCCTCGCCGTACTCGTCGGGACCGTTGCCGTCCTCGCGCTCGATCGGTACACGGACGACCTCGACCTGGCTGTGGACGGATAGGTAGTTCTTTCACCCGCCTGCTGCACAGCCATCCCATGTCGCGCGACGCGAGCCCCGAACGAACCGCCGGACGGCCGGTCCCCGGCCCGAACGTGAGCGGCCGACCGATCCGTGGAGGCCCGGAATGGTAGTCGAGGCGTTCACCCTCGAAGCGCTGCTGGCGGGCGTCGCCGGCGGCGTCCTCGGCGCCGCGATCGGCGGCGTGCCTGCGCTGAGCCTGGCCGGATTCGTGATCGTCGTCGGCGAGGCCGCGGACGCGCTCCTCCGCGCCGTCGGTGCGCAGACCCTCGCCAATCCGTCCGGGCTGAGCGGGGTCGGCATCACGGAGACGATCGGCCTCGGCCCGGCGCTGGGGCCACACGTCGCCTTCGCCGGCGGGGTCGCCGCAGCGGCCTACGCCGGTCGGCACGGGACCCTCGACGACGCGTTCCCCTACCACCCCGCGAAAGACGTCCGCACGCCGCTGGGCAGCAGTCCTGACGTCCTGCTCGCCGGCGGCCTCTTCGGGCTCCTCGGAGTCCTCCTCGCACGCGTGGCCGCTGGCTGGTCGCTCCCGGTCGACCCCGTCGCCTTCGCAGTCGTCCTTTCGGGCGTCGGTCACCGCGTCGCCTTCGGCTATCCGCTCCTCGGTCGCGTCGAGGGGAATCTTCTGGACCTATCACCCTTCGAGCACGGCGAGCGCCGCGGGGGCATCGGCGCCGCGGACCCGGCGGAGTCCTCCGGCCGGTTCGCCGTCGAACCCTGGCAGCCCCACCACTACGACTGGGTCGGCGTGGCGATCCTCGGCGCTGCCGTCGGTGCCGTCGCCGGCTACGTCGGCCTGGCGACCGGAAGCGCTTTCCTTGCTTTCGGCCTAGCAGCCGCGAGTCTCGTCTTCCTCGCCCTCGGCGTCGATCGGTTCCCGGTCACGCACCACATGGCACTCCCGGCGAGTATCGCGGCGCTCGCGCTCGCCGGCCAGCCCGCCTGGCTGGGCGTACTCGCCGGCGGCGTCTTCGGCGTCCTCGGCGGGCTCCTCGGGGAGTTCGGGGAGCGTGTCCTCTACGCCCACGCCGACACCCACCTCGATCCCTCGTTCCTCTCGATCCTCCTGACGAGCGTGGTGCTCGCGGGCCTGGCCACGGTCGGCGTCCTCGATCCCGCCGCGATCCCCTACCCGGTCCCCTGACCCTCTGCACACAGCTCAGGGGATATCCCATCACTCGACGCTCTCGGTCAGCCACGAAGCGTAGGCGTCGTCGATCGCCGCCGGGTCGAACCGCTCGATGCAAGGCACGTCGTAGGGGTGCAGTTCCCGGACGCGCTCGGCGAGGGGATCGTAGCCGGCGTCGGTCGTCTTGCACAGCAGGATCTCCTCGTCGTCGGCGACGACCTCGCCGTCCCACCGGTAGGTCGACCGGCAGGCGACGCGGTTACAGGAGGCGGCGAGGCGCTCCTCGACGAGGGTCCGGGCGAGATCCGATGCGACGTCAGGCGGGGCGGTGACGAAAACGGTCGGCATACGGCACCCTGACTCGTCGCGACAAAGAGTCTGCCGGCGTCAGGACTCGACGACGGGGTTGTAGGCGCCGGTCACGTCCCAGTCGTGGACGCAGTGTGGATTGCCCAGCGTACTCGGATCGTCGGGGTCTTTCGCCACCCACGTGGCTCGGTCGTCGCTCCAGACTTCCGCCCGCCCGCACCGCTCGCACGAGCGAGCCCTCGGGGGGTCGATTCGGACCATACAACACGGATGGACGCCGACGACCTTGAAGCTTCCCGGATCGCCGGAGCCCTCGGGGGCGCGGCACCGTCAGTCGAAGTCCGGGAGGTCCTCCGGGTCGTCGTAGTCGGCCTCCCAGTCGACGTACTCGGCCTCGAGGACGTCACAGACGACCTGGCCGAGTTCCGTCAGTCCCGCGTTGATCGCCGAGACGGTCTCCCAGGAGTCGAGGTCGGGGTGGAGGTCGCGTTCGCGCCAGTCCTCGGGGATACCGGGCGCGTGGTAGCCGACGCGGTCGGCGAAGTCGTCCCAGAAGAAGTCGAACTGGCGGAACAGCCCCAGATCGCGGACGATTTCGTAGTCCGCCGCGGTGACGTCGGTGTGTTCGCTCCACTCGGCGAAGGCTCGCTCCCAGGCGCCGTCGGCGAAAAAGGCCTCCAGTTCGTTCCGGCGGTAGTCGTCGCCCGCGACGTTGGCGTCCTCGTACTCGTCGGGGTCGAAGTGGGGCTCGAGCTCCGGGGGCTCCGGGGCGTTGACGTCCAGGCTCATGCACGGCGGTACGGGCGAGGCGGCAATAAAGCCCACAGCTCGCTCCCCGGTCGCCCGGGACCGTGACAGGTATACGGCGGGGCCCTGTTACCCGGACCAATGACCGAGGGCGGGGCGGCTGGTGACGGACCGGAACCGGTAGTCGGCGGCGGGGCACCCCCCACCGACGCGTCCGGGGAGGGCTCGGTGACCGTCGTCGGCACCGCCCACGTCTCGCCCGACAGCGTCGCCGAGGTCGAGGAGACGATCGAGCGGGAACACCCCGACGTCGTCGCCGTCGAACTCGACGACGGCCGGTACCGCCAGCTCAAGGGGGAGACGCCCGAGGACATCGATCCCGGGGACGTCCTCTCGGGGAACACCGTCTACCAGTTCCTCGCCTACTGGCTGCTCTCCTACGTCCAGCAGCGGATGGGTGACCGCTTCGACGTCAAGCCCGGGGCGGACATGCTCGCCGCCGTCGAGACCTCCGAAGGGCTAGGCATCGACGTGGCGCTGGTCGACCGGGACATCCAGGAGACGATCCAGCGCCTCTGGGGGCGGATGCGCCTCCGCGAGAAGGTCCAACTGGCGGGCAGTCTCGCCGTCGAGATGGCCAGTCCGCTGACGGTCGGCCTCTCGGTCGGCCTGTTCGTCGCCTTCTTCGTGACCTTCATCGCCCAGGCGCTCGCCGGCCCGTTCCTGTTGCCGGGCAGCCTCGGTGCCGGCCTCACCGTCCCGCTCGTCGGCGGCCTGGTCGGCCTGCTGGTCACCGCCGTCGACACCCTTCTGGTGGCGCTGGTCGTCGGCGCCGTGCTCGGCATCCCCATCGCCGGCCTCCTGGCCGCGGCAGCCCCCGACGAGGACTACGAGGACGTCGACATCGAACGGCTGACCGACACCGACGTCGTCTCGGCGATGATGGAGGAGTTCCGCCGGTTCTCGCCCGGCGGAGCGCAGGCGCTCATCGACGAGCGCGACGCCTTCATCGCCCACCGCCTGGTCGCTCTGCGGACCGCGGGGTACGACGTCGTCGCCGTCGTCGGCGCCGGCCACCGCGAGGGCATCGAGGGTTACCTCGCCAACCCGGAGACGCTGCCGCCGATGGAGTCGCTGACGGGCACTGCCAGCGGCGGTCGCCTCTCGTCGCTCCTCTACAAGGCCTTCGGCTACGCGTTCACGCTCGGCTTCCTGGTCTTTTTCGTGCTGCTCGCACTCGGTGGCGTCCAGCAGCAGTGGCTGATCGGCCTCCTCGCGGCGTGGTTCCTCGTCAACGGCGTCATCGCAGCAGCGCTGGCCCGCGTTGCGGGGGCCCACTGGACGAGCGCCGGCGTCGGCGGCGCCGTCGCCTGGCTGACCAGCGTCAATCCCCTGCTCGCGCCCGGCTGGTTCGCCGGCTACGTCGAACTGCGGTACATGGACGTCAACGTGGCCGACATCAGCCGCCTCAACGACATTCTCGACGACGAAGAGGCACCGCTCGGCGAGTTGTTCGAGCGGATGCGCGAGGTGCCCCTCTTTCGCCTGATCCTCATCGTGGCGATGACGAACATCGGGAGCATCATCGCGAGTGCGGGCTTCGCCGCCATCTTGCTGCCCGCGTTCGCCGGAGACGTCGGTGGCCTCGCCGGGCTGGCAGACCTGATGCTCGAGGGGGCCGCCAACGGCGCGGACCTGCTCTGGGGGCTGCTCCCGTGAGTCGGCGCGGCGGCCGGAGCCTCAGCTTCGGCCGCAAGGAACTCCTGGACCTCGCCATCGCCTGGCTGGCGCTCGGCGTCGCCTTCGCGATTTTCCTGAATCCCTCCATCGTCCAGCGGGTGATTCGGAGCGGCGGCGTGACCGTCGGGGAGGTCCTCCGGGCGTTCGCGCTGGCGATGCTGACCGTCGGCGTCGGTTTCCTGCTCCACGAACTCGGCCACAAGGTCGTCGCGGTCTACTACGACCAGGTCGCCGAGTTCCGGGCCGACTACGGCATGCTTGCGCTCGCCATCCTCGCAGCGATGGCGGGCTTTCTCTTCGCGGCCCCCGGCGCCGTCCACCACCGCGGACGGATCACGCCGCGCCAGAACGGCCTCATCTCGCTGGCCGGTCCCGCCGTCAACGTCGGCCTCGCGGTCCTTTTTCTCGGCCTCGCCATCGTCGGGAGCGGCTTCCTGGCCGAGGTCGGGAGCCTCGGCATGATCGTCAACGTGTTCCTGGCTGGCTTCAACATGATTCCCTTCGGCCCGCTGGACGGGCGCAAGGTCCTGGCGTGGAACCCCCTCGTCTTCGGCGTCGCCTTCCTCGTAACCGTCGGACCCGGCCTGGCGCTGTTACTCGGGCTGTTCCCCTGAGTCGAAGGGGGACGTGGGCCCAGCCCATCCTTTGGCTCAGGACGTAGCGAGGGGATTTATGACGAACCCTCTGCCTACCTGCAGGCATGCAACCCACACGACGACAGTTCGTGGCAGCGGGCGGCCTCGCCGCCGTCCTCGGGACGACCGGACTGGCTGGCTGTAGCGGACTCCTCGGCGGTGGCGGAACCTCGGCCGAGTCGCTCCAGTACGATCCGGCCGAAGTGGCCGACACCGGGAACGTGCTGTTCGGGTCGATGAACTACGGGGACCTGTACGAGATGCGCGACGAGCTCCCCCCGTCCGCACAGGACAGCTTCGAGGTCGACGACGAGGACTCGCCGTTCCAGGCCAGCGACGTCGACCAGATGGTGGGCGTCGGCGGTGGCGACGTCGGCCAGATGATGCAGTCTACCTCCTTCTTCGGCTCGCTCGGCGTGACGGGGAGCTTCGACCGGCAGACGATGGTCGACGAGATCGAGTCCGAGGGGGAGGTCACCTCGGCGGGCGAGTACGGCAACTTCGCGCTCTACGAGGTGCCCGAACTCTCCCAGGCCCCGGTGGGCGGCGTGGGCCAGCAGACGCCGCAGGGCTCGGGAACGATCGGCCTGAGCGAGGGCGCCATGGTGATGGGGGTCGGCGTCGCCCAGAACAGCGACCTCGCGGTCGACGGCGAGGAGGCTGCCAAGGCCATGATCGACGCCTCTTCGGGCGACGTGCCGCGGCTGAGCGCGTCCAGCGGACCCGCCCAGGACCTCCAGAGTCGCATCAACGACCGGCTCATGGCGGTCGGCGCCGAGGTCGACCCCGACCTGGTCGAGATGGCCCAGAGCCTGTACGGCGGCGGTCCCGGGATGGGCGGGGGCGCCATGCTCAACGGGATCCGCGCCGGCGGTCTGGGCGCCGACATCGACCCGGAGACGACGACCTACGAGTTCGTCCTGATCTACGACAGCGGGAGCAGTGCCGAGGAGTCTGGCGTGGCCGACCTCGTCGACGGTATGAGCAGCCAGATGGAACAGCAACCGGCGATCGACAGCGTCTCCAGTTCGCGAGACGGCGCGGCCGTGACCGTGGAGATGTCGGGGTCGACCGAACAGATCCTCGACCAGGGACCGGGCGCCGGCGCGGCCCCGCTCGCCCTCGGCGCGCCGACGCGCTAACCGAGGCTGGCCCTGGGGCTGTCGACGGGCACCCGATGGGCTTTAGACCGTACCGCACGCGACTCCGGACATGAGCGACGAGGCCGGAGACGAGACCGACGAGGAGGGACTCACCTACGCCGAGGCGGGGGTCGACATCGACGAGAGCGAGGCAGCGACGGCGGCCCTCGTCGGGGCGGCCGGCGAATTCGAGGGCGACTACGCCGGCCTCGTCGACATCGGCGACCAGTACCTCGCACTGGCAACCGACGGGGTCGGCACGAAACTCCTCGTGGCCGAGGCCGTCGACGACTACTCGACCGTCGGCATCGACTGCATCGCGATGAACGTCAACGACCTCGTGGCCCAGGGGGTCCAGCCGGTCGCCTTCGTCGACTACCTCGCCGTCGAGGAACCCGACGACGAGACCGCCGAACAGCTCGGCGAGGGCCTCCGGCGGGGTGCGAGCCAGGCGGACGTCGCCCTGGTCGGCGGCGAGACGGCCGTCATGCCGGACGTCATCTCGGGACTCGACATCGCGGGGACGGCCGCGGGACTGGCACCGCACGACGGCCTCTTCGAGGGTGCTGCCGAGCCCGGCGACGCCATCGTCGGGTGGCCGTCCTCCGGCATCCACTCGAACGGCCTGACGCTCGCCCGCGAGGCCGTCACCCGGAGTCACGACTACGACGACCCGTTCCCGCCGAACCCCGACCGGACCATCGCCGCGGAGCTCCTCGAACCGACGCGCATCTACACCGACCTGCTCGAGACGCTCCGGAACCACGAGACGCACGCCGCCGCGCACGTCACCGGCGGCGGGTGGACGAACCTCACCCGGATGGGCGCCCACCGCTACGACATCACGGACCCGTTCGACGCCCAGCCGGTCTTCGAGTTCGTCCAGTTCGAGGGCGAGGTGACCGACGCGGAGATGCACCGGACGTTCAACATGGGGACCGGGTTCGTCGCGGCGCTCCCGCCCGCGGCCGCCGAGGCCGTCGCCGACGCGACGGCTGACGGTCGCGTAATTGGCACCGTCGCGGAGTCGGACGAAGAAGATGGCGAGGTCGCGATTCGCGGGCTGTCGCTCTCCTGAGGAACCCAGCGAACGGACGGACGAGGGCGCGCTTTCAGGCCAGGACCAGCGGCAGGCCGAAGACGACGGCGAGGCCGACCAGCAGGATCACGAACCCCGTCGTCACCTGGCCCATCGTGTACCCACTCTGGGGGGCGGTGCTCCGGAGCGGCGGCGTCCGCGCCGGCGGCGTCGGCGACGATGGGTCGTACTCCTCGCTCGGCTCGTCGTCGTGGCCGTGGTCGTCGGTCATGCCCGAGACTTCTCGAGTCGGCTACTTCGGTGTATCGGAGTCGGTCCACATCGACGCGCCGTGATGACCGCCCCTATCGAAACGGTAATCCGATCCCGCGGTGTCCTGTCTGACATGAGCGAGTCGCCGACGCACCCGGGGGACGATCGGGCGTGACCCTCACCAAACGCATCATTCCCTGCATCGACGTCGACCTGGACGACGACGGCAACGCCGCCGTCTACACCGGCGTCAACTTCGAGGACCTGGAGTACACCGGCGACCCCGTCGAGATGGCCAAGGCCTACAACGAGTCCGGGGCCGACGAGTTCGTCTTTCTCGACATCACCGCCTCCGCCGAGGGGCGCGAGACGATGCTCGAGACCGTCTCGGCGGTCGCAGACGAGGTGTTCATCCCACTGACGGTCGGCGGCGGCATCCGGACGACCGACGACGTCAGGGAGACGCTCCGGGCCGGCGCCGACAAGGTGTCGATCAACACGGGTGCCCTGGAGCGACCCGAGCTCGTCGAAGACGGTGCGCGCGCCTTCGGCAGCCAGTGCATCGTCATCTCCGTCGACGCCAAGCGACGCTTCGACGAGGGGGGCGAGCACTACGCCGAGGTCGACGGCGAGTCCTGCTGGTTCGAGTGCACGGTGAAGGGTGGCCGCGAGGGGACGGGCGTCGACGTGGTGTCGTGGGCCGAAGAAGCCGCCGAGCGAGGCGCGGGCGAACTGTTCGTCAACTCCATCGACGCCGATGGGACGAAGGACGGCTACGACCTCCCCCTGATCGATGCGGTCACCGACGCCGTCTCGACCCCGGTCATCGCCTCCTCGGGCTGTGGCAGTCCCCAGCACGCCTACGAGGTCTTCACCGAGGCCGACGCGGACGCGGCGCTGGCCGCCTCCATCTTCCACTTCGGCGAGTACACCATCGAGGAGACCAAAGAGTACCTGGCAGAGCGCGGCGTACCGGTCCGACTCTAGGGGCCAGTCGCGGCCCAGCCGACGGTCTTTTCCGGTCACCGGAGCTACGAGGCTGCAATGGAGTGGCGGTGCGAGTGGTGTGGCAAGCCCCACGAGGAGGACGATCCGCCCTGCGATGCCTGCGGCCACGGCACCTTCGAGAAAGCCGTCGTCCAGCAGCCCGCCGACGGCCCCGCCGGCGGGACGACGACGGTCTGGGTCTGTACGGAGTGCGGACGCGAACACCCCAAGCACGCCCCGCCGTGCAGTCGCTGTGGGAACGCCGAGCTCGAACGCCGCGAGGTCGGCGTCGACGACAGCGAACTCGTCGCGCCGGGCTACCGCGACCTGCTGACGCCCCGGTACGTGCTCGGGTTCGCCCTCGCCGCCGTCCTCGGGGTCGTGTTGCTCCTCGGAGTCACCGGGGTCGTGGACCTGCCGGGCATGGCCGACTCGGACGTCCCGACGGTCGAGGACGTCCCCGGCAGCGCCGACAGCTACGAGGGCGTCTCCCTGGACGCCGTGGAGACGGCCTATCTCGCCGAAGTGCAGGCCCAACTCGATCGGACCGACGGCCCTGCGCTGGAGCGCGACGAGCGCCTCGACGCGGTGGCGACGTTCTACAATCAGCGGTGGGTGACGTCCCGGTCGGACGACGCCACCGTGCCGAGCGACGAGCGGGTCGTCAGCCTGCTCGAGGGACGGTGTGATGGCCAGATCGTGCGGATTCCGGGGACGCTCGCCGCGCCGACGAGCGTCGACTCGGCCGAGTCGCTCGGCCGAGACCTGGCAGACGCACAGTTCGCGCGCGGAGAAGTGGAGTTGCCACCCGGCGCGACGGTGACCGGCGTCGACGTCCACGCCGCCGACGGCCGGCTCTTCGTGACGCAGTTCGTCTGTTGATCAGGCCGCGGCCTGGTAGGCCTCGCGGAGGCCGTCGGTCTTCTCGACGACGCGGTCGGCGCCGTCCTCGAGTGCGTCCAGCGCGTCGACGTCCGCTTCCGTCTTGATCGTCAGGATGGGATCGGTCTGGCCCCCGGACTGCTCGGGGTTCATGTCGTAGGTGGCGGCGCTGACCCCCTCGGTCTCCAGGAGCGCCCCCTTGAGGACGTTCATGAAGGTGTGGTCCTCACCGGCGACCTCGATGGAGAGTTCCGTCTCGGACTTCTCGATGACCCGCAGTTCCATGGACGTTGGTTGGCCGCTCGGTCCCATTACGCTTACGAACCCCGCCGGGGAGCGCTCCTGGTCCTGGGCGACCTGCAGGGCTAAGTGCGAGCGAATCCTGGCCGCTCGCATGGAGACCCTCGCCGTCGAGGACGGCTTCGACGTACACGACTACCGGCACGGGCTGAAGTTGCTGAAGGAAGACCGCGAGACGATGCACCTGGCGAACCGCGAGGAGTTCGCCTGTCCGGCCTGTGGTGCGGCCTTCGAGCGCCTGTTCGTCACCGAGCGACGGACGACCACCTTCGGCGACCCTGGCGGGCCGTTCTGTCTCGTGCGGACGGACGACGAACTGCTGCTCCTGACACACTGAGCGAACGCCGGGCGAAAATGGCGGGCACTCCGCGTCGAGGCGAGGCGATCCGTCGACGATGGCAGTCCGGACCGGCGGTCGCCTCCACGGCCGAGTGCAGACCGCGTCGCGTGGCGGAGCGGGTCGGCGGGCCGAGTGTCACGGGTGCAATGCCAGCAGTCAGCGCAGTCGCGGTCGGCGTGGCGTGCCCGCGACGGCACGGTGGCCGTCGCCGGCTAAAGTAATGTGGCGCACCTGGGCAGTACGCTGTCACTACTCGGGGCCACGCGCAGGTCCATCGCGCGGCCGGCCGGCACAGGTGCCCGTCAGGGCGGGATGTCAATTTCGAGTCAGTGGGACCAGACCATCCGGTCGACGCTGAGTCTCTCGGTCGGGGAGTCCCGATTGAAGCCACTCGTAGTGAGTGCATGCGGACGTCCCGCCGACGCGACCGTCGGTCTCGCTGTGTCGCGCCAACGGCCGACAGTTCGCGGCTAGTTCGATCGTGTCACCGAGCGGCCGGCGAGCGATTCCTGAAAGATGACCAAGATTAATCACCCGGTGCTTTGATGGTCTTTGGCATGGTCACAGAGAGTCGCTCCCAGGAGAGTCAGTACGGTGGACGGTTGTTCGAGTGGTACACGAAGTACGTCTCCGAACCGGAGTCGAAGAAGGACGTCTACGGGTACACGCTGCTGGTTCTTGGCTACCTCCTCGCCATCGGCGGCATGTTGCTCTACCAGATCGGCGGTGCCCTGCTCAACCGATTCGGCCCCGCCGCGGGGACGCAGGCGCTCGTGGACCTCCAGTTCCTCTTGCGTGGGACGGTCGGCGTCCCGGCGGCGATTGGCCTGATCTCGGCGCTCCTCGGGATCGTGCTTCTGTTGCCCGTCACCCGGAACAGCCTGATCGTCGCTGTGGTCGGCGCCGGCATCTCGCTGGCGGCGGTCGCGCTCTTCTGGATCCACTATCCCTACAACTGGTCCGTCGGCACGCCGGCCTACAGCGACCTGATCATCGGCCTCTACACGGTGGGAATCGGCGTGGTCGCTGGCGTCGTCATCCTCGTGCCCGTCGTGACCGGGGAGCGGAGCTACTTCTCGGAGACGGTTCACGGGCCACAGTACGACCACCCGGACATCATGATCGGCGAGGCCGACCGCGGCGGCCTCTTCGCCCTGTACAAGCGCGGCACGGAGTGGACCTGGCGGTTCATCGACCAGGCGGCCGTCGCCGGGTCGACCACCAGCTTCCTCTCGCGGCTGGAGACCGAGGAACGCGTCGACCTCGTGAAAGAACAGGTCGCCAACGCGGGCCTGCTGGAGATCAAGAACGCCGCGTTCCGGCTCTACGAGTCCGCAGACGGCACCTGGCAGTGGTACCTCATGCGCGACGACGGGTCGGCCGTCGCCGAAGGTGGAAGTGACTTCGAATCCCGCGACGCGGCCGACGGGGCCATCAACACGCTCAAAGACCACGGCCCGGACGCCGAGACGTTCGTCATGGACGAACCGGTCTACGACACCCGCCGGACCGACGGCCAGTGGAACTGGCGACTGGTCGACGAGAACCGATCGCCCCTCGCGCTCGGGGCGGACGCGCATCCGGACCGCGACGACGCGCTCGCGGATCTCGCGGAGTTCCGGGGGCTCGCGGCGGACGCGATCGACCTCGTCGTCGATACCTACGGCGTCGAACTGGTCGAGGCCGACGGCCGGTGGACCTGGCGACTCCGGGATAGTGCCCACCGCCAACTCGCCGAGAGCGTCGACGGATACGACTCGAAGGGGACCGTCGAGGACGGCGTCTACGACCTGCTGGACCGCCTCCAGCGGGCGAGCGTCCTCGAGGCGGGCCAGCCCACGTTCGACGTCTACCGCTCCGGGAGCGACTGGGCCTGGCACCTGCTCGACGGCGCCGGACGAGCGGTCGCGGCTGGCACCGAGCACCGTGACGAGGCCGATGCGGCTGCCAGCGAGGCAGCGACGCTACAGGCACAGGCGCCCGACGCGGCCGTCGTCGAGAGCAGCGACCTGGAGTTCGAGACCTACCGGACCGGCGACGGGTGGCACTGGCGCCTCGTCACGCCAGAGCGCGAGGTCCACGCCGAGAGCACTGACACCTACGAGAGCGAGGACGCCGCCAGCCGGATCGTCGACCGCGTCCGGACGGAAGCCCCCGAGGCCGACCTGATCGAGTTCGAGAACGCCGCCTTCCAGGTCTACGAGGCACCCGACGGGGCGTGGCGCTGGCGACTCATCGACGAGGACGGGGCCGTCCTGTCGGACTCCGGTCAGGGCGAGTACGAGTCCAAGGACGACGCCATGAGCGCGATGACGACCCTCCAGGAGAACGCGCCCGACGCCGAACACCTGGAGATCGAGAACGCCGCCTTCGAACTGTTCCAGGACGAGGACGGCTGGGGCTGGCGGCTCGTCGACGACATCGGCGAGACCATCGCGGACGGCGTCACCCGTCACGAGACGGAGGACGGGGCGCGCCAGGCGATGGACGACCTCGTCGCCACCGTCAGCGACGTCGAGGAACGCACGATGGAGTCGGGACTCTTCCAGGTCCACGTCGACGCCGACGACGAGTGGTGGTGGCGATTCGTCCTCCCGGACGGCACGATCCTCGCCGAGTCGCCGCGGAGCTTCGGCACGCGCCACGAGGTCGAAGGCGCCGTCGACGACATCCAGGCCATGGCCGGCGAGGCACCCGTCGAGACCGTGGGCCGCCTCGCCGTCCTGCTCGATCCCGCCGACTGGTCGTGGGACCTCGTCGACGAGAACCGCGAGCCCGTCGCCCGGGGCGCGGTGAGCCACGACGACCGCGAGTCCGCCGTCGCGGCCATCGAGGACGTCCAGCGCCACGCCACGGAGACGACCGTCTACGAGATCCGGACCGCGGCCTTCGACTGTTACGAGTCCGACGAGGGCTGGACCTGGCGCCTCGTCGACGCGGACCACGAACCCGTCGCGCACGCCCCCCAGGCGTTCGAGGACCTGGCCGCCGTCGAGAGCGCCATCGACGCCGTCAGCGCGGTCGCAGCGGACGCCGAGCTCGTCGACTACGACGACGTGGCCTTCGAGCTGTTCCAGGACGAGGACGGCTGGACCTGGCACCTCGTCGACGAGGACCACACCGTCCTCGCCGTGGCCGCGACGAGCCACGCCGAACGCGCCGCTGCTGAGCGCGACGTGGCCGACGCACGCGACGAGATCGCGGCCGCGAGCGTCATCGAGATCGACTCCGCCACCTTCGAGTTCCACCACGACGGCGACGGCTGGCGGTGGCGACTGATCGACGAGAACGGGAACGAACTGGGCGAGAGCATCCAGACCTTCGAGAGTCGAGCCGCCGCACAGGAGGAACTGTCGACGGTGAAGGAACTCGGGCCCGACGCCTGGGTGTCCGTGGCGGAGTAGCGCGACGAAGTCGGTCGGTGATTCCCACCCACCCGTCAGCCTCCATCTGCCCCGGCGCGATCGAGTGTCCCTGTCGACTGACCGGTCCCCGGAGCAGTCTCACCAGACCAGACCCGACGGACAGGGTGGCAGCCGTCTCCGAGGCGCGACCCCATCCCTCACTCTCGTAGCGGACGAGGCTCCGACCGGTCGCCGTCGACGAACGCGACGGGCTGAGCCAGTAACGCCGTTTCTGTGGGGCGTCACCTGTGCCGGTCGATCCACTCGCACCATTCGCGAAAGTCGTTCGCTCCACACTGCCTGGCGATCTTCTGTAGGATGTCGACGTCGATACGTCGGTACATCGGGACCGTCACGTTTCGAACCTCGCCGGTCTCGGGGTGTCTGTAGCGGAGCTTGACGTGACTACCCGTCCGGTCGATCGACCTGTAGCCGTGTTTTCGAAGTACTTTGATGATGTCACGGCCAGAAAAGTCCGTGGTCGCCATCGATCCGGTCAGGCTTCCCACGGCGGCGGTGACTCGGAGTCCGCGATTTCGTCGGGGTCGATGCCGATCTCTCGTAGGAACGCATCTTCGTCGTCGATCGGTTCGCCAGCGTCGCCGGCGTGAAGTGCGACCGCCTCGTCGAGTTCGGCGAGCGCCTGGTCGCGGGTTTCACCCTGTGCCCCAACGTTCGTCGGCTCGTGTATCGCCACCCAGTAGTGCTCTTTCTCGATGAGGGAAATCGTGGGATCCGAGCGCTGAGGTCCGTCCACATCCCCGTCGATAGCCATGGTCGTGTGAACGGTGCATGTACGTAAAAATCTTGAGGGAAACGCGCTCTGTGGACGTCGACAGGCTCCAGAAGGCCGTGTGAGCGGGCGGTTACCTGGTGTCCTGCTCTCTCCAAACGGCAGTGAGGGCTCCCGCGAGTCGCCGCCAGCGGTAGCTGCTCCGGGTGTCGCGCGAAATGGACAGGAAGAGACAGCCCGGTGGATTAATTTGATCAACGGACGAGAGAAACGCCGTTCTGATTCGAATCGATCGCGAACTCGTTCATCCGGACTTCAGTTTTGACAGAAAGAGCCGGTGGGGGAATTGTGAACCACGGTCGGAGCGAAGCTCCTCCCTGATTCAAATCCCTACACGTCTCTCTTTCGTCCTCACTGCCGTTCGGACAGAAAGAGCCGGTGGGGGGATTTGAACCCTCGACCTATTCCTTACGAAGGAATCGCTCTAGCCAGTCTGAGCTACACCGGCACTCGTCGTGCACTCTCACGTTGGGCCGAAACCCTGCATAAGGATTGCGAATCGCCGGCCTACGCGCGGGTCAGTCGCACGTCCAGCACCACGTTCAGTTCGTGGGGCGCGTAGGACCGGACCGTCCGCCGCGTCAGCACCTCGACCGAGTAGTCCGGCTCTGCAGCGGTCCGGATGGCCGCCTCGCCCGGTCCGTAGGGGTCGTCCTCGTGGGCGATGTCGTAGTAGTGAATTGTGCACTCGTCGCCAGCGAGTTCGACCGCGGTCTCGAGGAATTCGTCGGCGCTGTGGGGGAGGTTCATCACGATTCGATCCGCCCAGTTGGCGTAGTCTTTGGTCACGTCGCGGACGTCGCCGTGAATGGCCGCGATCCGGTCGGCGACGCCGTTACGCTCGGCGTTGGCTCGGAGGTACTCGATGGCGGTCTCGTTGACGTCTACGGCCACGACGTCGGCACCGCGGTCGGCGAACGGAATGGCGAAGGGGCCGACGCCGGCGAACATGTCGAGAGCGCGTTCGCCAGCCCGGACCTGCTCGGCGACGCGGTGGCGCTCGGTGGCGAGGCGCGGCGAGAAGAACACCTCGGCCAGGTCGACGGCGAGTTCGGTGCCGTACTCGCGGTGGACCGTCTCCGTGGAGTCGCCGACGAGGACCTCCCAGTCGCGGACGCGCTCCTGGCCCTTGACCTTCGACGCGCGGTTCAGGACGGTCTCGACGGGCAGGTCCGATGCCATCACGGCGTCCGCCAGGGCACGGGCGCGCTCTGGGTCGTCCTCGTCCACGATGACGACGTCGCCCAGGCGCTCGTAGGAGGGGTCCCAGTCCAGGAGGTCGGCGGGGGTGGTCTGGGGTTCACGCGCCGGCGCGTCGAAGTCGACGACGTCGAGGTCGTCGGGGACGGCGTCGGGGTCCGCGACCGGAATGTAGAGCGACCCGTCCTCGACGGTAATCTCGCGGCCGTCGTCGACGAGGCCCGCGCTGGCGAGGGTCTGGCGGGTGGCCTCGCCCGCCGATGGGTCGACGCGAACGCACGGACCGATCATGCCCGCGAGTCCGAGGGGGGCAGCGGTAAGGCTGACGCTCCCGGTCGCGGCGTTCCGGGTCGCTTATCCCCGCGAGACGCCCAGTGCGTCCATGCTCACGTTCGTCGGACTGGGGCTGTACGACGAGCGATCCATCACGCTCCAGGGCCGCGACGCCGTCCGGGCAGCGGACCGCGTCTTCGCCGAGTTCTACACCAGCCGACTCGCCGGGACGACGGTCGAGACGCTCGAAGAATCACTCGGCATCGACATCGAGGTCCGGGATCGGGCCGGCGTCGAAGAGGATCCGAAACTCATCCTCGACGCGGCGGCGGAGGGGGACGCGGTCTTCCTCACCGGGGGCGACCCGATGATCTCCACCACGCACGTCGACCTGCGGCTTCGCGCTGCCGACCGCGGGATCGACACGCGCGTCGTGCACGGGACGACCGCCCAGACCGCAGCCAGTTCGCTCACGGGCCTCCAGAACTACCGGTTCGGGAAGGCCACGACGCTCCCGTTTCCCGACGCGCACGGCGGTGAGGGGGTTCCTGACAGCGTCGTGGCGACGATCGAGGACAACCGCGAGCGGAACCTCCACACGCTCGTCTACCTTGACATCAAGCTCCCCGCGGAGCGGTACATGGCGGGGTCGACCGCGGCGGAACTGCTCGCGGTTCCGCTCGACGATCCGATCGGTGTAGTCGTCGGACAGGCCGGCAGCGAGGACCCGACCGTCGACGGGGATCGCCTCTCGGCACTCGCCGAGCGGGACTTCGGCCCACCGCTGCACATGCTGGTCCTCCCCGCGACCCCGCACCCGCTGGAGCGGGACGCGCTAGTGACGCTCGCCGACGTCCCGGCGGACCGACTCGACGAGTAGCGGCCACTGACACGGTCAGTCAGCCGACTCGTCGGCCGTGCCGACCCCGAGGGCCGCCTGGAGGTCGTATTCGCGGCCGGTCGCGACGAAGAGCGCGTCTTCGATGGGATCCAGGACCTCCGGCAGTTCGCGCACGACGAGCCAGGTGATGGCGATCAGGGCGACGACCGAGAGCAGCTGGGCGATGATCCGGTCGGTCACGATGTAGGAGACCATCGCGGGGCTATCGAGACCGAACGCCCACATGATGAAGCCGGGGAAGACCTGGAAGTACTGTTCGCCGAAGCCGATGCCGATGAAGACGTTGCGGACCAGGTTCAGCGCGTAGATGACGGGAATCGAGACGAGCAGGGCGCGGACCTTCCGGGAGGCTGGCGCGGAGACGGCCCCGATCAGGCCTCCGAAGATGGCCATGCTCCCGATGCCCGTGCAGGCCATGGCGATCGTGTATGTGATCGGGCGGGTCGTCCCCTCGAAGCGAAAGGTACTGTCGTAGGGGTAGGTCTTCTCGGCGATGGTGTAGACGGTTCCGTCCGGACCCGTCACCGTCATGCCGCTCACCACCGTCGGATCGTAGCCGATCAGTTGCATCAGGAAGGCCGTGTGGTCGGTGACGATCTCGATCAGGGGTTGCCGGACGAGGGCGAGTTCCACGACCGGGAAGTAGACCAGGCCGCCGATGGCGACGACGCGGGTGAGGACGAACAGTGACTGGCGGCCCTGGACGATCCGGTACGCGACCGCGGCCGAGAGCGGGACGGCGACGATGGCGCCCAGGCCCTCGACGATGCTCTTCTGGACGAAGACGAAGTAAGGGACCATCGACGCCCAGAAGACCGCGAAGAACACCCAGGCGACGACGTGGACGTACCGGGACCGATCGCGGTCGACGAACTCGGCGACGACCGCGGCGACGAAGGCGACGATGACCAGCCAGCCGCGTCGTTCCCAGGCGACGGCCAGGAACGCGAGGAGGGGGTCGAGGAGCGAGGCAGCCATCCGATTGCCCGGCGGTAGGCACAAGCCGGCAATAGGTCTTGTCGTCTCGTGTGGCGCGAACGCACGTGCGGCTGGTGCGTGGAGGAACTCGTGTGGCCCGCGTCGACGGACTCGCGGGGGCCCGGCAGTGTCTACCGCGGGACGATCTCGATTTCGTGGCCGTCCGGGTCTTTCGTGAAGGCGTAGTCGCCCCCGCAGGACTCGGGGTCGCGGTAGTCGTCGGCGTGGCGCGTCATGAGGGCGTCCCAGGTCTCCTCGAGGTCCTCGGTCCCGACGGCCACGTGGCCCCAGGCGTCGCCCATCTCGTAGCTCCGGCCGTCGTAGTTGTACGTGAGTTCCAGTGTCATCGCTTCCGCCGGGGCGTCACCGGGCGCGACGAAGTACAGCGCGAAGTCGTCGAACTCCTCGCGGCGGACGAGGTCGTAATCGAGTTTGCGCACGTACCAGCCCAGGGCCGCGTCGGCGTCCGCGACGCGGAGCATCGTGTGGTCGAGGCTCCACTTCGCGCCGTAGTCCCGTTTGACCAGTTCGATCTCGTGGCCGTCGGGGTCTTTCACGAAGGCGTACCGGTTGTCGCAGGACTCGGGGTCGCGGTAGTCCTCGACGCCCTCGGCCATGAGTTGCTCGTAGGACGACTGGAGTTTGTCTTCGGGAACGCGCACGGCGATGTGGCCCCACGAATCGCCGAAGTCGTAGGTCCGGTCGTCGTGGTTGTAGGTCAACTCGAGGGTGGCGCCGGCCTCGTGGGCGTCGGGGGCCTGGAGGAAGACGTTCGTGAACGTGTCGGCCTCCCAGCGGCCGACCTCCTCGTAGCCGAAGTGGTCGCCGTACCACCGGATGGAGCGGTCCAGGTCCTCGACGCGAAGCATGGTGTGGTCCAGCGCGAGACTCATGGCAGTCACTGCGGTCGGGACGGGTGTAAGCCCTGCGGACGGACGGGAGCGGGGAGGCGTCAGTCGCCACCTACTCGCCCAGCGTCGCCTCGGTGTCGACGCCGTAAACCCGCGCTGGCGTCTCGACGTGGGCCGTCCGGAGCGCGTCGTCGTAGCCCGCCTCGCGCAGCCACCGGGTGCGGCTCGGGACCGTCTGCGGGCCGAGGACGGCACCGGGTCGGTCCGGGTCGTCGAGGAAGTCCGTCTCCATCATGAAGGGATCGCCGGACTCGGCGGCGGCCTCGAGCTGGTCCTTGTCCGAGAGCACGCTCGGGACGGCCCCATCGATGGGGCCCTCCGCGTAGTGGACGACCACCTGTTCGGGCGGAAGACCACGCTCCTCGGCCCACGCGCCGACCTGCGTGAAGTCCGTGCCGCCCTCCGTGTGGAGCTGGACGGCACACCCCGACTCCGCACCCAGTTCGAAGGCGTATCGCATCACCTCGTTCGAGGCGGCCCAGACGTCGTCGTCGACCTCGTAGTGGGGCCGGCCCGACTTCAGCGCGAGCGCCGGCCCGTCGGCGACGAACTCCGCGGCGACGTCGAGGCCGGCCTGCATCAGGTCCCGGGCCTCGTCGGGCTCGTAGCCGCGGTCGACGAGCCGGGAGATCAGCGCCGGGTGGACGCCCAGGACCGGCCAGGCGCGGCCGGGCAGTTCCTCGTCGGCTCGGCGTGCGACCTCGACGGTCAGCTCGAAGGTCTCGCGGAACCCCGCCTGGTCGTCGACCTCGCCAACAAGGTACCAGGAGGGCTTGTTGAGGACACAGAGGTGGGTCCCGCCGGCGTCGGCGAACTCGGCCGCCGCGGCCTCGCCCCGGCCGTTGACGGGGTCGAGGTGGAGGTGGTCGTCGAGGACGGGGTCGGCGTCGGCAGTCATAGGTCGCCGTCGGCCCGCGCGGCGCAAAAGACGTTCGGCTCGGCCCGGCCCGCGAGCCCGGCGGGCTACCCGTCGTCGAGGGTGAGGGCGCGCTGGGCGGCGTTTTGCAGGGCGTCGGAGCGGCCGTGCGCACCGGGAGCCACGGCGACAGTCTCCACGCCGTACCGCGCGGCGCGTTCGAGGGCCGGCTTGAAGTCGGCGTCCCGGGAGGCGATCACGAGGACGTCGATGGCGTCGTCCGCGGCCACGTCGGTGGCGTCGACGGCCATCCTGACGTCGACGTCGCCGCTGGTGGTGACCACCTCGAAGCCGCGGGCCTCGGCGGCCTGGAGCAGTCCCGAGGGCGCGTGTTCGTCGAGGTAGAGCCGCGAGACGGCGAGCGTCCCTTCTTCCCCGGCCACCGTCCGGAGGTCGTCGAGGTCGACGTCGAACTCCGAGCGGAGCACGTTCGGTCCGTCAACGAAGAGGCCGACGCGCTTCGTTCCCCCTCCAAACAGCCGCCCGAGCAGTCCCATTACGAGTCGGTAGCCTCCCGGTGGGTAAATCGCTGTTGACCCTGGCCGTCGTCACTCGTGGTGGGCCGTCGATGCGGCTCCGCGGATCGAGGGGACTGCGCGGCGATGGCCGCCACGGTCGGTCGCGGTCACCGCCCCGGGCCAAAGCGTTAGGGTCCCCGCAGCCGGGGGTATCACTATGGACGAACGCAGGTCCCCGCTCGCCGACGCACACGAGGCGGCCGGGGCGACCTTCACGGACTTCGGGGGCTGGGCGATGCCCGTCGAGTTCGACTCGATCCGGACGGAACACGAAGCCGTCCGCGAGGCCGTCGGCGTCTTCGACGTCTCCCACATGGGCGAAGTTACAGTCTCCGGGCCCGACGCGGGCGCGCTCTGCCAGCGCCTCCTGACCAACGACGTGCCGGCGCTCGATCCGGGCGAGGCCCAGTACGCGGCGGTGACAGACGAGTCGGGAGTCATGCTCGACGACACCGTGATCTACGACCTCCCCGGGGAGGCGACCGAGGACTACCTCTTCGTCCCCAACGCCGGCCACGACGCCGAGATGGCGACCCGCTGGCGCGAGCACCGCGACGAGTGGGACCTGGAGGCCACCGTCACGAACCGGACCACAGACTACGGGATGCTCGCGGTCCAGGGGCCGGACGCGCCGGCGCGCCTGGGCGAGGTGACCGACGTGGACCTGCTGGATCTCGGTCGGTTCGCGGTCGGCAGTGGCACCGTCGCCGGCGCGGACTGCCTCGTGGCCAGGACGGGCTACACCGGCGAGGCGGGCTACGAGGTGCTCTGTCCCTGGGACGAGACCGAGACCGTCTGGGACGCGATCGACTGTCAGCCCTGCGGGCTCGGCGCGCGCGACACCCTCCGCCTGGAGATGGGCTTTCTCCTCTCCGGTCAGGACTTCGATCCCGCCGACGAGCCCCGGAACCCCTACGAGGCGGGCATCGAGTTCTGCGTGAAACTGGACACGGAGTTCGTCGGCCGGGACGCCCTGGAGGGCGTCGCGACCGAGGGGCCGGCAGAGAAGCTGACGGGGCTGACACTCGTCGACCGGGGGGTGCCCCGCCACGGGTACGACGTCGAGACGCCCGACGGGGACCACCTCGGCCACGTGACCAGCGGCACGATGAGCCCGACCCTCGGCGAGCCCATCGCGCTGGCCTACCTCCCCGCGGACTACACGGAGCCGGACCGGATGGTCCGCGTCGTGGTCCGGGGCGAACCGAAGAAGGCACGTACCACCGCCCCGCCCTTCCTGTCATGAGCTTCGACGTTCCCGACGACTGTCGGTACCTGGAATCCCACGAGTGGGTGCGGGCGGAAGACGGGCACGCCCGTATCGGCATCACCGACTTCGCGCAGGACGAACTCGGCGACGTTGTCTTCGTCGAACTCCCGGAGGCGGGCGAGGACCTGAAAAAAGACGAGGACTTCGGCGTCGTCGAGTCAATCAAGGCCGTCTCTGACGTCTACGCACCCGTCTCGGGGACGGTCGTCGCCGCGAACGACGCGCTCGTCGCGGAGCCCGAACTGCTCAACGAGGATCCCTTCGGCGACGGGTGGATGCTCGAGGTCGACCTCGCAGACGAGAGCGAACTCGAGGACTTGCTCTCGCCCGACGAGTACGAGGAACAGATCGAGTAGCCCGCGGTCGTCGCCGCGACCGCTGCGGTTGTGCAGTTACGCGTTACAGCCCCGGGGCGTGAAAATGAAGGTCTGTATATGTGTTCCGGCCCTTGCGTTGGTATGGAAACACCAACAGCGGTTGGCTCTGGGCTCGACGAGCGGCTGCGAGCGCTTTCTCACGACGACCGGCGGACCATCCTCTACGCCCTGGCGGCCGCTGACGGCGAGACGCCCGTTCCCGTCGACGAGACGAGTCGCCTCGAGTTGGACGCGACCCCGACCGAACTGCACCACCAGCACCTGCCGATGCTCGCCGAGCAGGAGTTCGTGAGCTGGAATACCGACCCACTGGTGGTCGCGCGCGGCCCGCGCTTCTACGAAGTGGCGCCGTTGCTGGAGCGTCTCGAACCCCTCCTCGACGGGACAGCAACGGAATCGCTCTAGCGGGTCCGCGTCTGCGTCCGACCGACCGTTCTGTCCGTCGATCGAACTCACGATCGCTACGCAAAACACTGTAGAGGGAACTACCCGTTTCGAAACGCGGCGTGCCCGTCGTGGTTGGGCCAGTCGGGCACGCCAGCCGATTCTACAGTCCACCGCCGGAAGTAGTTTTGTGATTATCCGAGTAACATCACTCGATTCTCGGCGTATACCTCTCCGATGTTATCCACGTATAGACATGACCCGAGTCGAAGCGCTTCCCGACACGGGCACCCACGTCGCGCTGGACCCACGCGAAGGCTTTTCAGACGGTGCACCCTGTACACGATATGGATCGTGGTTGGGCCCATGACGGAGGAACAGGCTAGAGGCGAGACGGTCAGTCTGCTCCAGGACCTCGGGCTGAAGGAGTACGAGGCCCGGTGTTTTCTGGCCCTGACGCAGGCGTCGACCGCGACTGCGAGGGAGATCAGCGACCACTCGGAGGTCCCACGGACGCGCGTCTACGACGCGATCCGCGTCCTGGAGGCCGAAGGGCTGGTCGAGGTCCAGCATTCCAGCCCCCAGCAGTTCCGGGCCGTGAGCGTCGACGAGGCCACCGCGACGCTCCGGCGAAAGTACGACGACCGCCTCGACACGCTGGAGTCGTACCTCGAGAGCGTCAAGCGAGAGGGCGAGGCGGACGAACTCGATCAGGTGCAGGAGGTCTGGTCGCTGGCCGGTCACGACGGCATCGCGTCCCGGACACTCGATCTCGTCGAAGCGGCCGACGAGGAAGTCCTCTTGCTCGCCGTCGACGAGGACATCCTCACCCACGAGTTGCTCGCTTCCCTCACGGACGCCATCGGCCGCGGCGTGAACGTGATCGTCGGCGGGATCTCGGGTGCGATCGTCGAGTCGATCCAGACCGAACTCCCCGAGGCGGATGTCTTCGAGACCGAACTCGACTGGCTCGTCGGATCGGACAGCGGGCTGGACGATGAGGTCGCTATCGGCCGACTGTTGCTCGTCGACCGCGAGAGCCTGCTCGTTAGCTCGTTCTATCCCGACGAGGGAGCTGGGGACCACACCGAGCAGGCCGTCTTTGCGACCGGTCTCGGTAACGGCGTCGTCGTCCTCATCCGTCGCCTCATCGCGACCGGGCTCCTCCAGATCGAGGATTCCGGCGCCTGAGGCGACGTCCCCGTCCGGAGACGGTCACACCCCCTTCGGTTCGTCACTGGAGAGGTCACAACACCTATTTCCGCATTCAGTGCCACGTGCGCACATGGAACCGGGCCGAACACCGGAGGCGGACGTCGAGACGGCCGATGCCGTCGTGCGCCGCAGTTTCGACTGGGGGACGACCCTGCCCAGCGTCGCGATCGTCCTCGTGTTGTCCGAACTCACGCAGCTCGAGATGTGGGGAGAGGAGGGCGGGACCCTCGCGGACTACGTCGATCCCGATGCACTCGACGCCATCGTCACGCACCGGAGAGGCGAGTCGGCTGCCGTCGGCCTCAACGTCGACGGCTATCGGATCCGCGTCGACGACCAGGGAGTCGGCGTCCACCCGCCCGCCGAGGGAGCCCACTGAGTCGCCGCAACCGAAAGGACTCCGTAGGGGCTCTACGTAGGGCCGCCACTCAGCAATGAGCGATCAGGCCACCGGGAGTCCGTACGCACCCCACACCCCCGCCGAGACCGAGGCCATGCTCGCGGCCGTCGGTGCCACGGACGTCGAGGACCTCTTCGACGTCCCCGAGTCCGTCCGGTTCGACGGCGAGTTCGACATTCCAGCGCGGAGCGAACGCGAGACGACGCAGGCGGTCGCCCGCCGCCTCGACCGAAACGAGGACCTCGTCGAGTTCCTCGGTCGCGGCCACTACGACCACTACGTCCCCGCGGTCGTCGACCACCTCGCCGACCGCCAGGAATTTCTGACCTCCTACACGCAGTACCAGCCGGAGATCGCCCAGGGCTTCCTCCAGGCGCTCTTCGAGTACCAGTCGATCCTGGTGGAACTCACGGGCCTCCCCGTCGCCAACTGCTCGATGTACGACGCCGCGACGGCCCTCGGCGAGGCCGCGACGCTCGCCGACCGGGTCCGGGACGTCTCCGGGTCGCGCGTCCTCGTGCCCGACCTCCTCCGCGACGAAAAGCGGAGCGTCCTCGAGAACTACGCCGCGGGCGCCGACCTGGCTGTCGAGACCTACCCCACGACCGCGGCGAACGTCGACGTCGAGGGCCTCGCCGACGCGATGGACGCGGACGTGGCGCTGGTCTACGTGGAGTCGCCGACGGTCCGGGGAACCATCGAGGAGCGTCTCGGCGACGTGGGCGACCTCGCGGCCGACCACGACGCGCTGTTCTGTCTCGGGACGGATCCCATCGCGATGGCCCTCCTGGAGGAACCGGCGAGCGTCGGCGCTGACGTCGTCGTGGGCGACGCCGCGACGCTGGGCCTCGGGTCTGCGTACGGCATGGGCCTGGGCCTGTTCGCGACGCGCGAGGACTACCTCCGGCAGGTCCCCGGCCGGCTCGTCGGCGCGAGCGAGGACGTGACCGGGCGACGGGCATACACCCTCACTCTCCAGACGCGCGAACAGCACATCCGTCGCGAGCGCGCGACCTCGAACATCTGTACGAACCAGGCCTGGGTCGCCCTCAGAACGGCGATCCACGCGGCGCTCCTCGGCGCCGAGGGGCTCCACGACCTCGCCGTCGACTGCGTCGAACGCGCGCGGTCGGTCGCGGACCGCCTCGACGCCGTCGAGGGCGTCCAGGCGCCCGTCGACGACCGCCACCACTTCCGCGAGTTCGTCGCGCGCACCGACCAGCCGGCGGGGGCCGTCGCGGCCGACCTCCGGGAGCGCGGCATCGCCGTCCACGCCCTCGGCGAGCACGAGATACAGGTCTGCGTGACCGAGACGAACGCCGACGCGACGGATCGCCTGGTCGACGCGGTCGGGGAGGTGGCCTGAGATGGACCACGACCAGGCGCGCTGGACGGAAGACGACCGTCGGTACGAACCGCTGCTCGCCGAGAAGGATCGGACGACCGTCGACGTCGACGGAACGGACGCCGGCCTGCCCGACGACCTGACGCGGGACAGTCTCACGGTCCCACAGCTCTCGGAGCCGGAAGTGGCCCGTCACTTCACCCGGCTCTCGCAGATGAACTACGGCGTCGAGAGCGGGCCCTTCCCGCTCGGGTCGTGTACGATGAAGTACAACCCCTCGTTCACCGAGGACCTGGCGGCGCGACCAGCCGCGGGCGTCCACCCGGATCGCGAGGACCGGACCGTCCAGGGCACCCTCGCCGTCATGCACGCTCTCGCGGACTACCTCGGGCGCATCGGCGGGATGGACGCCGTCTCGCTCCAGCCGCCCGCCGGCGCCGCCGGGGAGTTCGCCGGCGTGCTGATCGCGAGGGCCTACCACGAGCACAACGGCGAGGACCGGTCCGAGATCGTCGTTCCCGACAGCGCCCACGGGACGAACTTCGCCAGCGCGGCGATGGCCGGGTTCGACGTCGTCGAAGTCCCGAGCGGCGAGGACGGCCGTCTCGACCTCGACGCACTCGACGCGGCCGTGGGGCCGGAGACCGCCGCGCTGATGCTCACGAACCCCAACACCCTCGGCCTGTTCGAGCGGGACATCGAGGCCGCCGCGGAGATCGTTCACGACGCCGGTGGCCTGCTGTACTACGACGGCGCGAACCTCAACGCCCTCCTCGGACGGGCTCGGCCGGGCGACATGGGCTTCGACGTGATGCACTACAACGTCCACAAGACCTTCGCGACGCCACACGGCGGTGGCGGTCCCGGCGCGGGACCGGTCGGCGTCAGCGAGGACCTCGCGCCGTTCCTGCCCGCACCCCGGGTCCGCGAGACCGACGAGGGCGACTACGAGCACTTCGAGCCCGAGCACTCCATCGGGAAGGTCCACGGCTTCCAGGGCAACTGGCTCGTCCTCGTGAAGGCCTTCGCGTACATCGCACGCCTGGGTGACGCGGGCCTAGCCGACGCCAGCGCGATGGCGGTCCTGAACGCGAACTACCTCGCGAGCCAGATCGACTACGAGGTGCCCTTCGGCCCGTTCCACCACGAGTTCGTCGCGAGCGCCGGCGACCAGGACGCCGCCGACGTCGCCAAACGGATGCTCGACCACGGCGTCCACCCGCCGACGACGAAGTGGCCGGAAATCGTCGACGAGGCGCTGATGACCGAGCCGACGGAGGTCGAGAACCGCCGGTCGCTCGACCGCCTCGCCGACGCCTTCGACGCGGTCGCTGCCGAGGACGACGAGACGCTGGCGTCGGCCCCGCAGCGGACCTCGGCTCGCCGGATCGACCAGGTGTCGGCGGCGCGGGAGCCCCGGCTGTCCTGGCGGGCGCTGGACGACTGACCGGGCCGGCTCTCACTCCAAGAGCTCGCGGATCGTCGCAGCGATGTCCTCGTAGTGGTCCGTCCCGGACCCCTTGAGGACGAACTCGTCGACCGGGGCGCCGTCGACGGCCGCGGCGGTCTCCGGATCGTCGGCCGCAGAGAAGAGGACGAAGGCCGGATCGTGGTCTCGCTCCTCGATTGCCGCCGCGAGTTCGAGGCCGTCCATCCCCGGCATCCGGTAGTCACTGACGACGGCGTCGTAGGCCTCGTCCGAGAGGCGGTCGAGGGCCTCGGCACCGCTCTCGGCGGTGTCGATGGCGAAGGCCTCGTCCGCGCGCTGGAGGAACGTACTCGTCAGATCGCGAACGTCGCGGTCCTCGTCGACCACGAGGACGCGAATGGAGGGGCTCATCGAACGGTTATGCCGTAGCGCTAGTGTCGACGGTACCGTCGATGCGGACGAAGCCGTAGTCACACTCCGGGCAGTCCCACTTGACCTTCCGGCCGAGGTGCATCTCGGTGCTGGCTACCTTCCAGAACGTCCGGGTCTCCCCACAGGACGGACAGTAGGCCTCACATTCCAGGGGCATGGTGGGACAGACGACGGCATCCCACGTTAAAATTCCGAGTCGGCGTCGTCGAGGCGGGGGTATAAGCCGCGGCCGACCGGACAGCCACCCATGACCATCTACACCGGTCGCGGTGACGAGGGACTGACCGACCTCCGGACGATGGACCGCGTCTCGAAGGCCAGCCCCCGGATCGAGGCCTACGGCACCGTCGACGAGGTCAACGCCATCGTCGGGAGCGTCCGCCCCACGGGGTACGACGACGTCGACGACCAGCTCGCCGAGATCCAGAACGTCCTCCACGTCGTCCAGGCCGACTTCGCCAACCCCGAGCCGGACGAGGACGATCCGGTCGTCGAACTCCGCCACGTCGAGGAACTCGAGGACTGGATGGACGCCCACGACGAGGAACTGGAGCCCCTCCAGCGGTTCATCCTCCCCGGCGGGAGCCAGGCCGGCGCGCGCCTCCACCACGCCCGGTCCGTGTGTCGCCGCGCCGAGCGCCGCGCCGTCGCCCTCGCGAGCGAGGACGAAGACGTCAACGACCGCGCGCTCGTCTACCTGAACCGGCTCTCGGACGCCCTGTTCACCCTGGCCCGCGTCGTCAACGCCCGGGACGGCGTCCCCGAAGAGAGTCCCGACTACTGAGTCAGGCGGTCGACTCGTAGACCACGACGCCACCCCGCTCGCTCGCCCGCACCCGGTCGCGGGCCTCCAGAACGTCGAGGTGCCCGACGGCCTCGCTCAGGCCCGAGAAGACCTCCGTCGCCGGCAGGTCGCCAAAGAGCCCCGCCATGACGTCGACGGGCGTCGTCGGGCCGTCGAGGAGGGCGGCGACCGCCGCCGTCCGTTCCTCGTGGGCATCCCGAATCTCCCCGATTCGAGCCTGCGGATCGGTGATCTCTCCACGGTGACCCGGGAGGAACCGATCGAACGAGTCCGCGGCCAGCGCGTCGAGCGAGTCGTTGAAGGCCGGAAGCTGTCTGGGTCGCTCCTCGTCACCGTCGAGGGGCGCCTGCAGGAGGGGGTTGGGCGTGATGTCCGGGAGAACGTGGTCTCCGACGAGCGCGCGCTCCTCGCCACCGGACCGGTAGGTGAACAGGAGTTCGCTCGCGGCGTGGCCGCGCGTCTCCCGAACCGAGAGATCCGTGCCGTCGACGGTCACCACGTCGCCGGCGTCGATCTCGCGGTCGGTGGTGACGCTCGGAGCGTAGTGGAGGTAGGACTCTGGCAGCCCGGTCACGGTCTCGGCGGTCTCCCGGTCCAGTCCCCACCGCCGCAGGAGTGGCCTGAAAAACGCCCGCTCGTGCTCGAAGTGGCCCGCGAAGTCGCCCATGATCGTCGCGGCCCGCGCGCTGGCCACGACCGCGGCGCCGGCGTCGCGCAGTCGCTTCGCCAGCCCGAAGTGGTCGGGATGGGGGTGGGTGATGAGCACGCGCTCGACGTCACCCGGCTGGCAGCCGGCCTCGTCGAGGGCCGCGACGAGTTCACTCCAGGCCTCCTCGCCGTCGGGGCCCGGGTCCACGACGGTCCGGTCCGCGAGGTAGGCGTTGACCGGCCCGACCTGGAACGGCGTCTGGATGGAGACCCGTCGGAACACGGCCACTCGTAGGACGGGCCGGGCAATACGACTTGTGCCACCACTGCACACGGGCCCGGCCGAGCCGTCCCGCCACAAGGCTCATATCCGTCGTCACCATTCGGTCAGATATGAACAAGCACTTCGAGGATACCCGATACTACCTGAAGCGAGCGGGCGAGACGGCAAAGCGCGGCGTCGACGAGGAACTCGAACCGATCCGCGAGCGCGTCGAGGAGTTGACCGGCGGCGAGGAGGAGCCGGAACCGAGCCGTCTCGAATCGGTCCGGGCCGACCTCGAAGAACTCCAGGCCACGGCCGAGGGCGAGGCGAAGGAGTCGATCAGCGAGGCCCGCGAGAAGCTGAAGGCCTTCAGCGAGAAGCGGTCCTGAGGCGCAGTCTGTCAGTCTCGGCGTGGGGGGATTCACCACAGGACGGACGGCTGGCGTGCTGAGGAAGACAATTCTTAAGGTCAGTGGGTGGAAAGCGCCGGGTGCGCGGGTCGGTGATCTAGTCCGGTTATGATACCTCCTTCACACGGAGGAAGTCGGCGGTTCAAATCCGCCCCGACCCACTCTCTCACTTCGTTAGAGTGAATGAGTGCAAACCACCAGACGGCGAAGGCCCTTTATGTGGGTTGCAGTCGGGTTCCACGAACCTAATTCGTCAAGTTGCTCGGTCGCCCCGTCAGCATGTGGCGGTTAGAGAGAAGTAGTTGCCACTGATGTACCTGTTGGTGGCGCGGTTTCGACGAGAAGGCGGGGGCCTCGTCAGCGAGGGTGTGCCGCCTGAGCGGGTTCTTTACCTGTTCGATACCTCGGACCCATTGACGACCAGCGAGGTGGCTGACGCCCTTGGTGTGGCCCAGAAGACGGCTTACAACAAGCTGGGGACCCTCCAGGAGCGCGGAGACATACGGAAGAAGGAGATGGGGCATTGCAGTGATATGGCGGCGACCGAACCCCCGGGGTAGCCCGGTTTTGACACGAATCGATTCCGGTCGCGCTACGAAACGTAAGCCGGCTCGCAAAATGTTCTGAGTTCCAGGCGGGCGTAAGGGGCCTTCTCGCCTCGAAAATTGCCGGAAGTAGAGGGGGTACACTTATTATCCCCAATGAGAGAAATAGGGGGGACCTACAAGCGGCTCCTCCTCGGATACAACGTCCTCCGAGAGCGATCATACCAGCCGCGATATTCCCTCTATTCCGACCTATGTCAGAGACAACCAATCCAGCGACAGCAACCGGAATCGCCACTCCGGATACAAGCCGAGAAACATTCATCGGGTGGAATTTAGACGACGGTCGCAATCGCCCGACCAATAAGTGGAATCGTGAAGTCGCGGGTCGATATAGGCAGGCCGACTCCCTGTATCGAAAATATGAACGATTCTACGAACACCTGGATCAAGTTGATGCTGGATTGAAGAACGGTCCGGCTTGGTGGAATCAGGCTTACTTCACGGTATGGACAAACAGGGACTTGATCTCAATCTTGGCTCGAAACTTGGAACTCCTACCTCACCAACAAAATAAGGCAAAAAGATACTTTCTGCAACAAGACTTGCGGCGGTGGGGGATTCGGAAGGAGTTGGTGGCATGGGCAACCTGTGCCTATGTCGTCCATAGCGACGAGAAGGATAAGCGACGTAGCTATCCCTCAATCAAACAGGGTGAGAAAGCCGAGCAATTCTGGGATATAGGCCACCGGCTTGATCTCAGCATGGATGAACGGACACGAACGTATCACAAAGTGAAAACGGATATGGAAACAGGAGGCAGTAGCAAAAGAGCCCCCCTGATCTACCTGGAGGGGTATATAAGACGTTGTATATTATATTGGGTGAAGACGGGAATCTAAGGGTAGTGGTGGAGAGCCCCTTACCGACGAGAAGGGCGCCTACCTAACGAGATGGAACTTTTTGGTAAGTAGGATACAAAGAACCGTTCTAAACTGGGAATCTCGAACCTCATTTTGGGAGGACGGCGCTTCGCATTGCAGACCTGTCGCTTCTCGACGAAAACGGATACTTGCTGAATAGCCCGGTGCTTCTTCCGGGTTATCGGACTATCGAGATTCCCTTCCCTTGGTAATGCAACTAACCAAGCCCCATGGGGGATTACTGAGGGTTGATTTGATCGAGATGAATTAACCCGACAGAGGCTCATTTATTGGGAAGGCCCCTTACTCGCTATCGAGACCGGGGAAGGGGCGTAGACAAATGAAGTGTCTATCCGGGTCGAGCTCAGAGACCACTGGTGCGTTTTGATCTGGTCGGTCCGCGTTGATCCGAGCTTCGCCAAACACAGACTCCAGTTGCGAACACTGGATTATGTCGGCGTGATGGCGAAATGCCTCGTAGAGATTTCCGTCCCAAAGAGCCGAGAAGCAGGCCCCGCCCTCGTGGGTATACTCGCTTGGGTCTCCTTCGAGATCACCATAGAAAATGGCGCGGCGCACTTCTTGTCGAACCAGGTTCCTCCTGTCTTCGTCTTCGATCCACCCTGCGTCGAACAGAGTCAAAAATACGTCCGAGGCTCCCGCTTGCCGGAGGAACTCTCGGTGGATGCTAAGCAGTTCGATCTCCCACGGTGGTCCCAGACCCAACAACTGAATTTCGAACCGCCTCCGCTCGCTTAGGGTTCGTTTGTTCCGAGCTCCGGTCCGACGAGTTGGCCGGCCAGATTCAATCAAGGGTTGATACGTAGACTCTCCAGGTCATATGAACTACCCGGTGAGGGAAGACGCCACTTATCGAGAGTTTAGGCTTCTACCTCAATCCCCCATTCTTCTGCGTCCTCTGGGTCTAATTCGTCCTCATCAATGTCTGGTGGATCGGGATCGGTAACCAATTCAATAGAATGAATTTCCCGATCAGATCGGTGATCATAGAAATGGAGATTATATATTCCCCTTTCCAGTTCGTCCGGATCTCCCCCGACCTTTAGTACAAAAGAGAACCCATTCACATCTTCTCGACAAATAAGATGGTTGTTTTCAAACGAAACAGCGCCAGATAGGTTCCATGCAGTCATTTCGAAGGGTCCATTAGTGTCAAGATGTATATCAAATTCAGAAACCCAGGGGGGAACATCCACGTACACATCCAATTTTGCAAAACCATGATTAACGGTATATCTACGAAAATGCTGGTCCTCGACTTCAAATCCAGTTTTGGGACTGTTCTGGAGACACGTGATAGCCAAGCCAGGAAGCAACCAATTGGAGCCAACAACAAGGGCAATTAATAGTATTGAAAGACCTGACACCACCATTTTCACTTGCGGTTCAGTCGCGAGTACAAGGTATGAGACTGCACCAACGCTTCCAGCGGCGAAGGATAAGAATCCCCAGTGGGGATTTCTGAAGAACACTAAGATCCGATCAAGCGAAATCATGGTTGTGGGTGTAGTATTCTATTAGATCTTTTACAAAGGAAATCGCGATTCCCATCCGGTTAAGGGAGTTAGAAATTTTCATATCTCCCTTTGAAGTGCGGATGTGGATACGGCTCATTGAAATGTCAGCGACGATGTTGAAACCATAGTAAGAGAAGACTCCTTGGATTTGTTCTACTGACCCTCCCGGAGGGTCAAAATTTTCTAAGTCGTCCAAATCCCCGGATAGTTTTACCTGAGAAGCAAATTCATATCCACTCAGAGTAGCTCCCTGAATCTGCTTTAATCTACAATTTGGGAATAATTCGCCCTCTTCTCGATGATATATCTGGGTCAAAAAATCAGGGTCAATTCCTAACCTGTTTATCAGGAGGTCATCCATTTCCTCCCTCTCAAAATAATTCATTGCCATCTCAATATCGGATTGTTTCCCACGGAAAAGAACGAGGTCAGGTACAAACCAATATAGTTCGGCGGATTGTTTTGAAGGGACCATCACCTCCGTCAAACGGTTGTCGACATAGGCCTCTACCTCCCGATAATCCTCATGGATATATTGAAAGCTGACAAGCGATTCAAGATTCCTCCGCATACTGTTTGGAATCTCTGTTGACTGTTGCAACTTCTCGAATAGATCAATTGTTGAAAATCCCTCACCCGGTTCTTCAGGTGACCCCTGTTCGTACCTCGGTAAGTAGTTCCCCAGTTCCTCTCGAAGTTCGAACTCTCGGAGATTGGAGAATTTTCCCCGTACCTCGGTCTGGACCGGTGAAAACACCAGAAAACCCTCATATTCAAAGTCCAGTTCACTCATTGAGATCAAACTCGCACCCATCTGCTTAAAATTATGTGTCTCTCCGCTACGGGTGGTTGACCAAATTTGTGAATTTGGCCAGAGATGTATTCGACAGGCTTGGTTGAACGTTACACGTCTTCCAAGAATCTTCTGCGGATCTCCCCGCTTCTCACTCGCAAAGCGTGCGTCGTAGTTCTTATCCAGCACCTCCCGACTTACGTTCGTCCGTTCGGCAGTCACGTCCACCGGCTGGCCGGCGTTCAGAGCCGCTGTGATGTACCTATGCCGAAGTCTGTGCGGACTCTTGGAGGCAGGATACTTGCTGGCCGCGCTGTAGCAATTGGCCTCACAGCCCTCTATCTCGCACCCGTGTGGGCACTCCTCAGTGTAGAAGCACGGTCGAGTAGCTGTGTCGATGTTTCGTTGAATTACAGTCTTCCCCGCGCGGGTAGTTCGTCCAGCAAACAGGGGGGCGGCCATTCTCGTCGGTAACGTCTGGCCGGGTCTGCTCGACGTAATCTGAGAGGACCAGCACGGTGCTATCGGACAGGTGATTCTCCCTCTCGCCCCGCTTCTTGTTCTTGAGGGGTGTTCCAGACTTCGCCCTGTGCTCTTGATCTCCAGGGCCGATTCCTGGGGCTTGAAGGCTACGAGATCGAGACTCCGGAGTGTCTCTGATCGAATCCCGGTCTTCCAGAGGGTGACGAATAGTGCAAGTCGGAGAGAGGCGTACTCCTAATTTTCCAGGAAGTCGAGAATGGCGTGTTTCTCGACTGATTTGGGTAAGCGGTATCGGGGCGGTCCGAGGGGACCATGGGACCTACCGGAAACGGAGCAAAGACCGCAAAACGGTGACTGCGATGAACTTTATCAAGGGCAACAAAACGGGTTGCGGAGCGGTGCTGGGCGGTATTGGGGCGGCGCCTTCTCGGAAAATTAGGGGTCCCTGGAAAATCCGTAAGGATACCTCCAGGTTCGACATATCTGGCTTGAACTCCTCCTCACGAGCATAACGAGAAACAGCCCTGTCAGAACATTACTCTGAGTTATACCACGTCCGTTCGATATACTATTTATCTCAGTGTATTTCGGGGTGGCTTCTGCCAATACTACTTGGGTCGGAACACCCTCATCTTTGAACGATAAAAACTCCGTGTAGAGTCAAATTTCACCTACTGCACTTCACCGGTAGATTGCCTTGGAATATTCTTCGGCTTTCCCGGTGATGCTACTTGCTATTTCGTCCCATCGCTCTTGACCAGTCTCTCCACTCAATTCTGCCAACTTCTGCGCTAAATCATCCGAGGGAACATCAGACCAATCGAACAAAGTATCTACGTTGAAATGTTGCTTCAACTCATCGTAATTGCTGATAATAGTTTCTCTCTCATCTTCAGACAAATCTGGTTCAAGTACGTTGAAAGGAATAGTAGCTAATAACTCAGAGACACCAATTTCACTCATAACCCGGTCCGAAACAATCTCCGAAAGATCTTCGGTTGCACCAGTTTTCAAGAAGTTGAGAGCCTCATAGGTGCCGGTCAAGAAATCCTCGATCTCCCTAACCTCGGGGTAAATCTCTAACTCCTCCAATCTCAAGGGCATAGCGGCAATGAAGCCATCCTCAGGGGCATCATCTGGGATGTTTGGCAGGATTTCTGCTTCCAAGAAGTTCTTTGCCGTACCGAAATCTGCCTCTGGGTATATAACGTAGATCCTCATGTATTCGATGACTTCCGGAAAGCCGCTTTCTGGGTTTTTATAGGATGGGCGAATATGAGGATACTTCTCAATTGCCTCTTGCACTGCATCAGAATAATGCATCTTTTGGGAAAACAACATGAATTTGGTGGAATCGCTACCTCTTTCGATCAATTCTTCTTGGATTCTCTCTGCCGTTTCTCGATTAACTGACTTCGAACTCAATTTGCCTCTGGCAATCAGTCGACCCAATGTTCGCCTTAGCTCCTCAGATCGCTCCTTATCGTCAAATAGCACGATGGAAAGTTGGTCTGTAGTCCCGAACTCAGTAGCAAATGCTAAAGCCGTATTTCGTTCATCCTCCGGTTTTTGACCCAGGATCTGTTCAGGTGGTTCCGACCCACTACGGATGGCCTTCTGGGCAACTTCAAACGCCCCGAGAAATTCCAATGTATGGCTATCAAATTCTCGGAGATCAAACCTCGTCATTATACTATCAATCCGGGTCTTCAGGCGAGCTTGCTCAACTGGCCTATCTACGACGGTGATTTCCCGGCAAAGGATCAGAATATGAAAAATATCCTGTTGATAGCCGGGCCGAGATCCAAAATTCTCGCTTACCGCAATTTCATATACATTTTCTTTCGTAAGCTCACGATCAACCTGAAAATATGAATCGGTGACTTGGTCAGTCTGGACTCTCCCAAGCCCCAGTTCCTCAGTTCGGGCATTGAATCTCTTTACGTAGTCTCCGACCTTTTCCCGTCTTTTACTTCTTCGTGACCTCCTTGTATGGATTTCTTCTACTCGGTTTGCGGCAGGGAGACTTACTGCCGTAATTACGGCCACTGTAGCCGTGATTATCGCAGGTGGATCAAATATGCCTACGAATAGAACCAAGGCCCCAAGCACGATGTAGAGACCAAAAAATGCGAGATCCCGCGATTGCATATTTTCTGTGTTTGACAGCCCCCTCTTATATCAAATTAACTATCAGGACACCTGGCAACACTGGGGATTAAATAAGGTCACACAAATATATCTCTGAGAAATGGTTAAGATTGGTCCGTTTGACGTACCTTCTTGGGCATTAGCGTTAGGAGGGGGTATCGGGGTTTACTACATGATGTTCCAAGACCTACTGCCGCGTCACTTTCAACTGCCCTTGATTGGTGCCGTGCCTTTTGGTGATCTTGGTGGTCTCCTGATTCTTGTTGGTGTCTTAGTCATGACTCTCGCCTTCCTCAATTGGATAAACAATACTCTACTTTGAGGGCAAATAAATCGCGGTCAATAATTTAATAACTTTTGAAATTTTGGCATATGTATGGTTACGTCACCGGATGATAGATGTGGATATACATGGCCAGACTCCCCAGGTAGAGGTACTGCCATTCTGCCACAACACTGTTGCTATCGGGAAACTTACCAAGATTTTGATGGTTGTATATGGCATATAGAATTACAAAAAGTGGGCACGAAACCAATCAAAGAACTCGAAAATGCTCGTCCATCGCCAGAGATACGTAATTTGAATGGCACTCACACTGAGCTTTTGGTGGGTGTCGAACTTCAGGGACTTGAACTCAGAGACAAAATATCTTTTGAAGGAGTGTATTTAAGAAACGCCAATTTTGAAGGGGCAGATTTGCATGGAGCCAACTTGAGAGGAACTGATCTGTTTAAGGCTAATCTGAATGATGCAACGCTCTTTGACGCCGATCTCACCGATGCTCATCTCGAAAGTACGGGAGTAACAAACGCCAACTTTTCAAGAGCGAATTTATCCGGTGCAAGACTTGATATAATGGAAATTAAAAATGCTACGTTCCGTGGGGCCAACCTAACAAACGCAAGTTTTCAAGAAACTATTTTTGATAACGTAAATTTATACGGAGCAGACCTTTCGGGCTCTAACATGAGATACGTTGAGGTGAAAAATGTAGAAATCGACCATGAAACGACTCTTGGTCGGCAAAAAAGAGCCGAAGAAGATGATGATAGTCCAAGGAATTGGGATCTAATTGCTCAAGCTCATCATGAATTCAAGTCTGTATTTAGTGATCAGGGCTTTGTTGGAAAGGCGCGTAATCAGCATTTCTGGGAACGACGCGCACGTGGCCTTCAAGCGAAATCTGCAAGTGATCGCTTTGAGGGATGGCTGAATCCTACATACATTGGTTCCCTTACGTCTCGCCTGTTTACTGGATATGGGGTACGCATTTCGTACCTGGCAGGATGGATGGGAGCACTCTTTTTACTATCAACTTTATGGTATATCTTTTCAGGTGTTGAAGACACGGTTTTGAATAACTTGACATACAGTGCTGTTGCATTCACCGCAGCTCCTCCAGGTATCCCGTCGGGAAGCATAACCCAGTTAATTGTTATGATTGAGACTTTCTTTGGAACGCTTTTGATTGTCCTATTTGGTTATATCCTTGGCAACCGCGAACAAATCTAATATTAGGTTGAATTGCCTAACAGAAGTGCCTGTCAGCGAGTGCGTCAGCTACGTCAGTTTGAGTTGTCTCGTCGTAGTGTTCTTTGAGCGTGTCCACAGAGACGTTAAACCGAAGAGAACATTCCTCGTAGGTCCAGCCGTCGTTCTTGAGGTGGTACGTGATGGAGCCCCGCCGAAGTGGGTGGGGTGAGACCGAAGAAGGACATTGCGAAGCCTGGTTGTAGTTGGCCGCGTCACAGTCTTCCTGATCGTACCCATGCGGGCAGGAACCGGCGTAGACACAGGGCCGCGTCAGCGAGTAGACCTGGGTTTGAATCGTGGAAACGGCGGGCCGACCGTGGCTTGTCGTCACCAGAGGGTCGCGTCCGTAATCGTCGGTCACCTCCTTCCGGTGATGGTCAATGTACCCCTCGATGATCGACGCAAATTTCGGCTTGAGGTTCACCACTCGCTCGCTCCCGAGTCCGTTCTTGAGTGGCGTGCCTTCTTCTGGTCGGTGACGAAATTTCAGTCGTGGAACCCCCTTCTCCGTCTCCGGCCCCGGGGTGTAATCCTCCAGGTCCAAGCTGCGGAGCGCCCCACGACGGCATCCAGTGTGCCAGAGAATCCCGAAGACGATGTGGCGAAGCTGGCCATATTCAAATCTGTCGAGATACTCCAGAATCTCCTTGGTGGTCTCGAAGTCAAGCATCGTATCGCGCGACTTCTCGCCCTCATCGAACGTTGGGAACTCCAGAGAGTCGGCGAGCTTCTCGTCGGTCAAGTTCATCCGAGTGCAGAAGCCGACGAATGACCGGATCGTGGATATGTAATTCCTGAGCGTCGTCTTGCGAACTCGATTCTTGACGTGATTCTTGTAGTCGAGCAGGACGAATGGATCGAGATCTCCGACGGCGACGTGGCCGTTATCAGCACACCAGTCGGCAAAGTCGGATAGGTGGCTCCGGTTGTTGTAGATCGTGGCTTCACTTTTGTCTCCCTCTCGCTCGGAAAGGAAGCGGTCAATCATCCGGGCGATCTCTACGTCTTCTGTGCGCGGCGAGTGATCGGACATGGTTATTGTATCGCCACACACTGACGCGGTGCGGTCTCAGCCCGAGCGAAGCGAGGGCGGAAGTCGGCGGTTCAAATCCGCCCCGACCCATGAGCATTTTCGACGAGCGTAGCGAGGAGAAAACGCGCAATGGGGAGGGGCGGATTTGAGGTAGACCAGACGCGCGCAGCGTAGCGAGCACGTCCGGGCGTGGTTCAAATCCGCCCCGACCCATACGCGCCGCGAACACGCTCGTGAGCGGCGCGTATGGGTCGCAAGGAATCGAACCCTGGAAGACGCAGCGGTCGAGCGAAGCGAGACCGACCGTTTCCCTCCGGTTCGAATCCGCCCCCAGGCCATCATCTGCGGTGATTTTCGCACGGACAGCACCACGTCGCCATCCTTCGATTGTCACCTGAGCGCCTTCGCAATCTGTTTTGATAGCTCACCGAACCGTATGCTCGAGGGACCGACAGCTCTCGTGTCTCTCCACCGCCTCCAATTGCTCGACTTCCGTGCCCCGGCAACGCAGGGCGCAGCTACACCGCGTCGACCGTGAACAGCGAGTCGTCGTCGAGGACGACCTGGACGCGGCGATGCCAGGCCTCGGCGAAGGCGGCCCGTTGCTGGTCGCTCGCCGATCCGTCGAGAATCGCCTGGAGATTCCCGATCGCAGGTCCACCGTCCGGGACGTCGCCAACGTGGTAGGTGACCTGCACCGTCTCGTCCGTGTCGACTCGCCGGAAACGAACCGTCGGCATCGGCGTGTCCGGGTCGAACGCGTCGAAGGACAGGAGATCCCGGCGGCCGCCGTAGCCGCCGGCGAGCCCAGTGAAGCCGTCGTCCCCGGTCGCGCCGGTCACGTACGAGATGATGCGACCCATCACGCCGTACGCCGCGTCGTCTCGGGGGCCGGCTATCTGCACCTCGATATCGCTTCGGACGGGATCCCCGTCGGGATACAGGGCATCGAGTCCGAGCTGGGCGATTCTGTAGGCGCCCGACGCCGTCGGACAGGAGTGCCCGGCCTCTTTGACCGTGTCCATGTAGGTGACGACGAACGGCTCGCCCGGTTCGAGGACGCCGAGGGCCGCCGCGACGGGGTCGCGGATTTCGATCGGGTCGACGTCGTAGTCGACCTGCCAGTCGGTCCCAGTGTCGGTTGGATCTGTCGCAGTCGAATTTGCTGTCATTGGATGAGGGGGAGTGGAAGATCGATGATGGAGGTGGTCAGTGTCGCAGCAGTCGCATCCCGTTGAGGATGACCGCGAGGACGCTGGCCTCGTGGACGAGCATCCCGGCTGCGAGGGTGACGTAGCTCGTGAGGACGCCCGCGAGCAGGACGGTGACGGTCAGCACCGCGAGTCCGACGTTCTCGATGACGTTCCAGCGGGTCGCCTTGCTCAGCGTGACGGCGTAGGGGATGCGTTCGAGGTCGTCGGCCATCAGGGCCATGTCCGCCGTCTCGATGGCGGTGTCGGTCCCCGCGGCGCCCATGGCGATGCCGACGTCGGCGGTCGCCAGCGACGGCGCGTCGTTGATGCCGTCGCCGATCATCGCGACGACGTGCCCGTCGGCCTGGTATTCTTCGATGACGGTCTGTTTGTCCGCCGGGAGCAGTTCGGCGCGGTACTCGTCGATGCCGACCTCTCCGGCGACGGCGGCGGCCGTCCGCTCGTTGTCACCGGTGAGCATCACCGTCCGGATGCCGGCATCCTGGAGGGCAGCGACTACACCAGGGGCAGACTCCCGGAGTGCGTCGTGCATGGCGATTACGCCGACGACGCTCCCGTCCCGCACGACGTGAACGGCCGTCTCACCCCGCCCTTCGCGCTCGCGGACGTAGTCGGCGACCCGCTCGGGGATGTCGACGCCGCGGTCGTCGAGGAGCGCTCGGTTACCGACGACGACCTCGTTGCCGTCTGCGTGGGCGACGACGCCCTTTCCGGCGACCACGTCGAAGTCGTCCGGGTCGGGGACCGTCTGGAGCCCGGCGTCCAGCCCGCCCGCTTTCGCGACCGTTGCTCCACCATCCGCTCTGGCAGTCGGGCGCTCGCGTGCTGCGTCGACGATGGCGTCGGCGAGGTGGTGTTCGCTCTTCTTCTCGGCGGTCGCCGCTAGCGAGAGGATCTCGTCGTCGGCGACACCGAACCCCTCGACGTCGGCGACGGTGGTCTCGCCTTTCGTGAGGGTGCCGGTCTTGTCGAAGGCGACGAGGTCGATCTTGCCGGCGCGTTCGAGGTGTTCGCCACCCTTCATGAGGACGCCAGAACGAGCGGCGTTCCCGATGGCGGAGACGATGCTGACGGGCGGCCCGATGACGAGCGCCCCGGGACAGCCGATCACCAGCAGCGTCAGCGACAGGATCGCGTTCTGCGTGAGCGCGTATGCGCCGATGGCCAGCACGATGACGGCCGGCGTGTAGTACTTCGCGAACCGATCGATGAGGCTCTCCGTGGGCGACTGGGCCTCCTGGGCCGCTTCGACGCGGCGGATGATGCGTTCGAGCGTCGTATCCGACCCCGAACCGGTCGTTCGTATCTCCAGTGCGCCTTCCTGGTTGACAGTCCCGGCGTAGACCTCGTCGCCGTCGGCCTTGTGGACGGGCGCGCTCTCGCCGGTGACCGGCGCCTGGTTGACGGCACTTTCGCCGTCGACGACGGTGCCGTCGACCGGAATCTTCCCGCCCGGCTTCACGATGACGACCTCGTCCTCATCGACGTCGCGGGCGGGCACCTCCTGTTGTGTCCCGTCGCGGCGCACCGTGGCCGTATCCGGCGTCATGTCCAGGAGTTCCTGGAGGGCGTTCCGGGTCTTGCGCATCGTCCGGCCTTCGAGGTAGCTGCCGAGGCTGAACAGGAAGACGACGGCGGCGGCCTCCCAGTACTCGCCGATGACGATGGCGCCGATGGCGGCCAGGGTTACGAGCGTCTTGATGCCGAGCGTCCGGTTGGTGACCTCGTGGTAGGCGGTCGTGGCGATGTCGTAGCCGCCGATAGCAGCCGCGAGGATCAGCGTCACGGCGCTCACGGTGTCCAGTCCGGTGACGTGGCCGATGCTCCAGCCGCCAGCGTACAGGAGACCGCTCGCCGCAGTGGCGAGGGCCTTCCGGTTCGTTCGGTAGTACCGTGCGATCGTTTGTCTCTCCATTGGTCTAGGCGGCCTGGGGCGTGTAGCCCTGGTTTTCGATGGCTCGTGCGAAGGTTCCGGGATCCACGAGGCTGTCGTCGTACGCTATCTCGACGCGGCCGGTCGTGTAGTGGACCTCGACGTCGTGGACGCCGTCGACGTTCGAGAGGGCACGTTCGACCGTACTCGCGCAGGTCGGGCAGTCGAAATCCATGACGCGGAACTGGGTCGTTTCGGTCATCACACTTCGACGTAGCACCCGCACCGCCATATATATTTTTTATATGATATGTTTGAGTGGAGATATGGGGCGTTGGAACAGTCAAAAGAGTCGTCGAGGACTTTTCAGGCTCGGGTCGCGGGGGCGTCGTCCAGTCGAAGCGTTCGATAGCAGCCCGCTCCGCTACCTTTTCCCGCGTGTGCCCCGGAGATTTCACATGAGCAGGTCCGGCGACGACGACCACCTCGACGACATAGCGATTAGGGACACCCGCGTCTCGGACGCAATCGACGAGCCGATGCGGGCGATGATCCTCGACATTCTGGCCGACGAGGCACGGACGGCTGGCGAGGTCCACGACAGACTCACCGGCCGTGGTATCGAGCGCACAGAAAACACCGTTCGACACCACATCAACGAACTCCGCGATTCGGGGCTGGTGGACGTCGTCCGCTTCGAGGAAGGCCGTGGCGGGACGAGGAAGTACTACCACGCGAACACGATCGTTCTCTCGTACTCCCTGCCGGACTCGGCCGATGCCGTCGTCGAGGAGATGACCGACGCCATCCAGCCACAGATTACGGAGGCGCTCGACCATCTCACCGGGGAGTACGAGGAGTCGATCGAGGAGGTCACGAGGGAGATGCAGCCCTGCGCCCACTGTCGGAACCAGAAGTACGAGACGTACGTCCTGCTGACAGTCCTGCGGCGAGCATTCGTCCGCGCTCACCGAGAATCGTAAGCAGAGACAGCGGCACGGCGGTGAGCTATCTGCGACCGGTGGCTACGGAGAGGGTTTCGAAGTGAAAGATCGGCGTCGGGGAATGAACGCCGATGCGTAACCCGGCGTTCGACAGTGCGTCCGCCGCTTCCGAGGTCGGCTACGGCCTCGTCGACTGAGAGGTCAGATGCCCAGAGCAGTTCCACGACCGTGTACGGCCGGTAGTGTCGTTCGGCGCGATGAACGTCCCCGCCTCCGCCGGACTGCTATCCGACCAGCGACGGCGCTGCGAGGCGTGCGGACGCTGCTAGTCGGAGCAAACGTCACAGCTTTCTCGCCGGTCCGGAGTCGGTCGAAGCCCGCCAGACGTCCCACGGTCGATTGGCCCAGGGGGGTTAGTTCGATGCCGCGACGTCCGTTCCCGCGTCTCCGTCCGCAGTTAGAACCGGGATCCGAAACGGTCCGCCGCCACACTTATTGTCCGGAGATCTGAGACGACAAGACGTGACGTCGACGTGACGAACGGAGACGAGCCAAGAGGCGGGCCCGGGACAAACATCGAGGGAGAGGCCCCTGAAACGGAACCGGACGCAGACACGGAGGACGTGACGGTTCACGACGACGTCGAGCTCGAGCGGACGATCGGGCTCGTGGGTGGCCTCGCGATCGGGATCGGGACGATGATCGGCGCTGGCATCTTCGTCTTCCCCGGACTCGCGGCCGGAAACGCCGGGCCGGCAGCCACGCTCTCGTTCGCTATCGGTGGGCTGATCGCACTGTTGGTGGCGCTGCCGGCCTCCGAACTGGCGACGGCGATGCCCCGGAGCGGCGGTGGTTATTTCTTCGTCTCGCGGAGCATGGGCACGGCCTACGGCGCGGTCGTCGGCCTCGGCCTGTGGCTGGGGCTCGTCTTCGCCGCCGCGTTCTACCTCGTCGGCCTGGGATTCTACGCGGCCGCCGTGTTCGCCGAACTCGGCATCGGCCTGCCCTTCGATCCGGTCGTCGCACTCGGCTTGGTGTTCGGGGTCGCCCTGACCGCCTTGAGCATCGGGGGCACCGAGAATACCGCCAAGATCCAGAACGTCGTCGTGGGATTTTTGCTGGTGATCCTGACGCTGTTTCTGTCCTACGGCTCGCTCGACGCGGTCGGACTGTTCGGACGGGAGTCAGTGCCGGGGCAGTTTTTCTCGCAGGGCTATTTCCCGGTCCTCAGCACTGCCGCGCTCGTGTTCACCTCGTATCTCGGCTTCGCGCAGGTGGCCACGGTCGCTGGCGACATCAAGCGGCCGAGCCGAAACCTGCCGCTCGCGATGGTCGGCTCGGTGCTCGTCGTAACGGTCTTCTACGTGTTGACGATCTTTGTCGCGACGAGCGCCTTCGACGCGCTGGCCCTGGAGCGACTCGGCGAGACCGCGATGGTCGAAGTCGCCCGCGAGTTCGTCGGCCTGCCCGGCGCGGTGGCGATCCTGTTCGCCGGACTCCTGGCGACGTTCTCCAGTGCGAACGCGTCGATACTCAGTGCCTCACGCACCGTCTACGCGCTGAGCCGCGACGCATTGCTGCCCAGGAAGGCGAGCGACATCAACCTCCGGTACGGGACGCCCCACGTGGCACTGCTCGCGGCCGGCGGGCCGATCCTCGTCCTCGTCGGCACCGGCGAGGTGGCCGTCCTCGCGGAGGTCGCCTCCTTCCTCCACCTGATCATGTACGGCCTGATCTGCGTGGCGGTGATCGTCCTCCGCCGGCGCGATCCCGACTGGTACGAGCCAAGCTTTCAGATGCCCGGCTTTCCCGCACTACCGGCGATCGGGGCCGTCGCCAGCTTCGGCCTCGTCGCGTTCATGCAGCTTCCCTCCATCGCGATCGGCGGTGGCGTTATGGCACTTTCGTACGTATGGTACAGGTACTATGCCGGCAGCGTCGAGCTGAGAGGTGACTTTTGAGATGACAGACAGGCCCACCGTCCTCGTCCCGATCCGTGTCCTCGAGGGAGAATCGATCCCGGAGGGAGTGCCCGAGTTGCTGACCCAGGCCCACGTCGTCCTGCTCGGCTATCACGTCGTGCCCGACCAGACCGCGACGGGGCAGGCGCGGATGCAGTACGAGGACCGTGCCACGGACCGCCTCGAGGAGTTCGAAGAGATCCTGGCGGAGGCGGGGGCGACAGTCGAGACACGGCTCGTGTTCACCCACGAGGGACAGAAGACGATCGACCGGACGATCACGGAACACGACTGTCTCGCGGTGCTGGTCCCGAACGCGACCGGTCCCCCCGAGGACGTCCTCGTCGCCGTCCGGGGGACAGTCGGTCTCGACCGTCTCGTGCGGCTGGTCGGGGGCCTGTTCGGAGGCAGGGGCGTCACGGTGACGCTGCTCCACGTCGCCGACGAGGAGACGGACGAGGACGCGGACACCCTCCTCGACGCGTTGGTGGCCCGACTGGTCGAGAGAGGCATCGACGACGGATCGATCGACACGCGGATCGTCCGGGACCGGCGTCCCCAGGATGCGATCGCCGACGCCGCCACCGAATACGACGCCGTCGTCATGGGCGAATCGGACCCGTCACTCGCCACCTTCGTCTTCGGCCTGCGCGCGGAGCAGGTCGCAGACCGGTTCCTCGGCCCGGTGCTGGTCGTCCAGCGCGAACCACCGACAGAGACGGAGAGCCCGGACGACACCTGAGAGACGTAGCACCCGTCACCATGCAACTGTCCCACGAGTCTCGATCCCGGCGCGTGCACGAACCAGGCTGGCATCGACCCCTGCTCGTCGGGCGGCGGACTGTTCGGAGAGCCCTCGGACGGGAGTCTCACGTCGACCTCGGCGACCGCGCTCGGGGCGGACGTGGCCTGCCGCGCCATACGTGCTCGTGTGGTAACCGCGCGCCGCTGGATACAGCCGTCCCGGTGGAACGGACCCCGGACCGCTCGGTCGGCTGTTCCCGTGGCCCGTCGGTGCGGGCCTCGGCATGAGCGTCGTCTTCTGGGTCCTCGTCGCCTTCGCGACGATCAGCTGTCTGTTCATGGCGTGGTCGCTCGGCGCCAACAGCAATTCGCCTCCGTTCGCCCCGGCCATCGGAGCCAACGCCATCTCGACGATGCGTGCGGCACTGCTGATCGGCATCCTCGCTGCCGCTGGCGCGATGACCCAGGGTGGGGCCATCTCCGAGACGGTGGGGACGAACCTGATCGACGGTGTCTCGATCACGCCACTGGCGGCGACCACGGGATTGCTCGTGGCGGCGTCGTTCATGGCGTTTGGCGTCTACAGCGGCTATCCGGTCCCGGCTGCCTTCGCGACCACCGGGGCGATGGTCGGTGTCGGCCTGTCCCTCGGGGGGGCCGCGGCGTTCGACACGTACAGCCGAATCGGCACGTTCTGGCTCCTCGTGCCGCCGACTTCGGGCGGGCTCGCCTACGGAACGGCGAGAATACTTCGCCGTGACGACATTCCCGACACGGTCGGTATCCCGCTCCTCGCGGCCCTCGTCGCCGGGATCCTCGCGAACGTCCGGCTCGGTGTGATTCCGCATCCCGAGCGCGCACAGGGAACCGCGGTCGAGGCGTTGTCGGTAGCCGTCGGCAGGCCCGTCCTCGTCGGGATCGACGTCGTCGCCGTCCTGGGGACCGTCCTGATTGCGGCCGCCGGATTCGGTTTCATCCGCCGCCGAACGCAGGCATCGGCCGAGGCGGGCATGCGAACGTTCCTGCTCCTCCTCGGCAGCGCCGTCGCCTTCTCCAGCGGGGGGAGCCAGGTCGGCCTGGCGACCGGACCCCTGGAGAACCTCTACGGCGTCGAACTCGGCCTCCCCGGACTCGCCCTCCTCGGGGTCGGAGCGACGGGCATCCTCGCGGGCGCGTGGATGGGCGCCCCGCGCCTCCTCCAGGCCACCTCTCGCGAGTACGCACAACTCGGGCCCCGCCGGTCGATTGCGGCGCTCGTCCCGGGGTTCGTCATCGCCCAGGCCGCCATCGCGCTCGGGATTCCGATCTCGTTCAACAACATCATCATCTCCGGCGTGATCGGCGGCGGCCTCGCGGCTGGCGCGGCGGGCGTGTCCCGGCGCAAAATCGGCGTGACGACCGGCTTCTGGGTACTGACGCTCGGGTTCTCCATCGGGATCGGCTTCGGCCTCTACCGACTCTTCGCGACCGCCCTAGGTATTCGGTAGCGCCCGGAGCCCGTCGATGCGTGGACGGCACGGCGTGACGCTGGCGCACGCGGCCAGCCGTCACCGCACGACCGTGACAGTGACCGGCGCCTCGGCGACCACGACTGTCGCGACGGTGCCGAGCAACCGCCTGGTGAATTCGCCGCCGTCGCCGCCGTGGCCGCCCATGACGACGTGGTCGACGTCGTGGGCCTCGACGTAGTCGAGGATCGTCTCTGCGGGATCGCCCGTCTCGACGGCCGTCTCGATCGGCCGGTCTCGGGCTGCCTCCTGGTCCCTGACGGACTCGGTCAGTCGTGCAGCGCGCTCGCGCGCGGCCGCCAGCCGTTCGTCCCCCGCGCCAAGCACACCGCCCTCACTCATTGCGGCGTCGACCGGCGTGACGACGTTCAGGACCGTAATCCGACAGTCGAAGGTGTCGAGCGCGTGTGCGAGCGCCTCGCTCGCCAGCGGCGACCCGTCCAGGGGAACGAGGACGTGCGAGGGGGCCATACGTCCGGGTGGCGCCGGATCCCCAAAAGACACGGTGATCGTGGGGGCCAGACAGTCCATAGCGCGACCACGCACAGCCACGCCGTTCACCTCTCAGGTCGACGGGCCGATCCAGGCAGACCCACATTCGGCGAAAATCGACACCAGACGCTCGACGAACAGAGGCGAACGCGGTGTCCGCCCTTCACGTGACGACCGCTACCGACCGCGCCGTCACGACTCGTCGACTTCGGTCTTCACGACGGTCGCCGGTCGGGTCGTCAGTCGGAGGACGCGGTCGGTGACGCTCCCGAGGAGCGTCCGGTATTCGTCCGGCCGGCGCTTGGTGCCGAGGACGAGCATGTCCACGTCGTGGTCGTCGGCGTACGCCACGATCGTCTCGGCGGGGCGCCCGTGGCGGATTGCGGTCTCGACGTCGACGCCGGCCGACCCCGCTCGCTCGCGGACGTCCGCAACCGTCTCTTCCCCGTGTTCCTCGAGGCCGTGTTCCGGGCCCTCGGCTTCGTCGACGTACTCGTCGCCGCTGTAGGCGGTCACGACGTCCTCGTCCACGACGTAGAGGACGTGGAGGACGGCGTCGTGTACCTGTGCGAGAGTGATGGCGTGTGTCACAGCCTCCGCAGACGCGACTGTCCCGTCCGTCGAAAGCAGGATTCGGTCGTGCATTCAGTTCCACGGTCGTGGGTCGACCCATTAAAATCGGCGTGTGATTCCCACCACTCAGGAGTCCCGTCGGAGATTGTCGGTAGCGGACTCGTCCGAGGACAGGCGGTCAGTCAGTATTCGAGTCTCCGTTCTGGACTCGGAGTGTCCGGGTGTCTCGCACATCGATCGGAGCGATTCACTGAACGTGCAGCGCTCTCGGTGGTCGGCACGCACCGTTGTCGAGAGTGGTGAAGCCGCCATCCGGTCGTAGCGACTTTTATCGTCTGGATCGACGGATCGGGCATGACAGACCAGACGGAGACCAACGACGCTCTCGACGAGTGGAAAGCGGAGATGCAGGCCGAACACGAGGCAGCCATCGAAAATCCGGATCCCGACGAGGACCACCGCATCGAGGGCGTCGCGCAGGTGAGCTACCGGGTCGCCTTCGCCTACGACGCGGCGGCCGACGAACTCGAGCGCACGAACACCGAGCAGGTCGACGACCTCGCCGACCCCGAACTGCTGTCCTGTTCCTGTGGCGTGCGCGGAATGACGCGGGCAGAGGCACGCACCCACGTCGGGACGGCCAGAGAACAAGACTGAGACCGCGCCAGGACCCCGTCGACGACCACCAGGCCAGGCTCGGCGTCGGGCAACACTGCTCGATGCCAGTCACACACCCAGTCGCTCGGCCAACTCGTAGAACGTCTCCACGGTCAGGTCGGGCTCGCCGTCGAAGGGCTCCCACGGCGCACCCTTCCGATCCACTCGCACCCCTTGCATCCCCGCGTGCTGTGCACCCATCACGTCGAACCAACCCGCCGTCACGTGGGCGATCTCGTCGATGGGCGTCCCCGTCCGCGCGCCGGCGTGGCGGTAGATCTCGGCGGCGGGCTTGAATTGCCGCACCTCGTCTGCGCTGATCGTGTCCTCAATCAGGTCGCCGATGTCCGCGTGGTCGACCATCGACGCGAGCATCTCGGGGTTGCCGTTCGAGACGACGTAGCAGTCGTAGCCACCCGATCGCAGGCGCTCGATGCCGTCGCGGACGTCGTCGAAGACGTCGAGTTCGTGGTAGACTGCGAGGATCTCGTCGCGCTCCGCGGTAGTGACGTCGACGTCGTGATAGTCCAGTGCGTACTGGAGCGCGTCGCGGTTCATCTCGTAGAAGGGCTGGTAGGCGTCGGTCTGGTTGGCAACGAAGGTGTACTCCAGCGATCGGGCGCGCCAGAGCCGGGAGACGGGCTCCGGGTCGTCGACGCGCGCCGCGAGCGCGTTTTCTGCGGCGTCGACGTCGACGAGGGTGCTGTACGAATCGAAGGTGACCGTCGAGACGCGGTCGGCGTCGAATGCCATGTCACGACACGACGTGGCCCCGGCCCATAGAACCACGGCCCGGCGTCGCGTCAGTGCCCATGGACGCCACGGTCGCGTCGCGACGTGGACGAGGGCGCTGGCGCGGACCGTCACAGCAGGCAGGGTCGGAAATCCTGTCTGTGGAGCATCTGAGGCCTGAGAACGGCGTTCGTCGGGAACGCGGCCGAGCGGAAGTGTCGAGGAAGCAATAGAGGGATTTACCCGTGCCAAACTCAGTAAGAGTTATAATGAGCCGTCCAGGCCGGCAGCGGGAACGGACGACCGAGGACTCGGAGGCGGAAACAACGGCGGACACCGAGGAGGTGGTCGACGGCTGTCCGGAGTGTGAGGCCGACAGTCTGGTGACGAGCGGCGACGGTGGCGAGGTCGTGTGCGAGGACTGTGGACTGGTCATCGAGGAGACCAACATCGACCGGGGGCCCGAGTGGCGCGCGTTCAACCACAGCGAGCGTCAGAGCAAGTCCCGCGTGGGGGCGCCCACGACGGAGACGATGCACGACAAGGGGATGACGACCCAGATCGACTGGAAGAACAAGGACGCCTACGGGCGATCCCTCTCCTCCGAGAAGCGTCGGCAGATGAGCCGTCTCCGAAAGTGGCAGGAACGGATCCGCACGAAGGACGCGGGCGAGCGCAACCTCCAGTTCGCCCTCTCGGAGACCGACCGGATGGCGAGCGCGCTTGGCGTGCCGCGCTCCGTCCGCGAGGTCTCCTCGGTCATCTACCGCCGCGCGCTGGACGAGGACCTCATCCGCGGCCGCTCCATCGAGGGCGTCGCGACCGGCTGTCTCTACGCGGCGTGTCGCCAGGAGGGGATCCCCCGCAGTCTCGAGGAGGTCGCGGACGTCTCCCGCGTCGAACGCAAGGAGATCGGTCGCACCTACCGCTACATCTCCCAGGAACTGGGCCTGGAGATGGAGCCTGTCGACCCCAAGCAGTACGTCCCGCGGTTCGTCTCCGAACTCGGCCAGAGCGAGGAGGTCAAGGCCAAGGCCGACGAGATCATCGACGTCACCGCAGAGCAGGGTCTCCTCTCGGGCAAGTCACCGACCGGCTACGCCGCGGCGGCCATCTACGCCGCCTCGCTGTTGTGCAACGAGAAGAAGACCCAGCGCGAGGTCGCCGCAGTCGCCCAGGTGACAGAGGTCACCATCCGGAACCGGTACCAGGAACAGATAGAAGCGATGGGCATCCACTGACGGGCCGGCCCGGACAGCCGACGACGCAGTTCTGCCGCGCACCCCCCGTTTTCACCCGGCCCGACCGGACTCTCCACCCCCGTACGGTCCTTTGGAGTACCGGACGTGTTCGGACGGGTTCTCTCGATCCGGGAATGCACTGGCCGTGCTATACTGCTCCCGCGGGAAGGAGTACGTGTTCATGGCACATCGGGCAACCCGGACCCGCCGGCGGTTCCTCGCGACGACCGCGAGCCTCGCTGCCGGCGCGACCCTCACCGGGTGTGTCGGGGGTGGCGCGGGTGGCGACGGTGACGACGACGACGGCCTCCCTGACCGCGTGGAGGTAACGATGACAACGACGCCAACGCCGATGTTCGAGCCGCGCCTGGCCCACGTCGGCGTCGACGGGACCGTCGTCTGGCGCCTGGAATCCGGGTCTCACGACACCGTCGCGTATCACCCGGACACCTACGGACCGGCCCGCATCCCTTCGGACGCGGAGCCCTGGGCCAGCGAGACGCTCTCCTCGGTCGGCGACACCTTCGAGCGGACCTTCGAGACGGCCGGCGTCTACGACTACGTCGACACGGAGGCCGTCTGCGTGGCTCACGAGGTGGTCGGCAACGTCGGCCGGGTCGTCGTCGGCTGGCCCGATTACGACCCCGATGCCCAGCCCGCGCTACGGCCGCCCCAGGAGGAACTGCCGAGCATCGCCCAGGGCAAGATCGAAGACCTGAACGACGAGACGCGGGCGCTCCTCCGGACCGACCGCACCACCACAGCACGATGACGCCAACTGACGCGACCACGAACCGACGAACCGTCCTGAAGGGACTGGGGGCAGCGGCCACGGTCGGTCTGGCCGGCTGTCTGTCCAGCGGCGAGGACCGGCCCGACGACGTGGTCCTCGCACCGCCAGAGAACTACGACGCGCTGCGGGACGCCGACCTCCCCTACCCCATCTACGGAGAGCTTGTGCCGGAGGCCGCGGTCCCCGACGTGGTGTCCGGCCAGGAAATCTCCACCCGACAGTTCGTCGACGAGCGGGCCCTCCTCCTCACGTTCGTCTACACGCGCTGCGAGGGCATCTGCCTGAGCCTCGGCTCGAACCTCGTCCACGCGCAGGCCGCGGCTGCGGAGGCGGGCGTCTCCGAGGAGGTCGCCCTCGTGGCGATCAGTTTCGATCCCGCCCACGACACGCCGGAGCGACTGCGGACGTGGGGCCGGGAGCGCGGCCTCGACTACGACATCGGGAACGCCCACATCCTGCGACCGGAGTCGCCAGAGCGGGCACGGACGGTCGTCGAGGAGCGCTTCGGGGAGGCGTACGAGCGCAACGACCAGGGCGAGGGGATGCCCTTCCTGCACACCGGACTGATCCTGCTGGTCAACGAGGGCGACGTCGTCGAACGGGCCTACGCGGGCGAACCGCCCCAGCCGGCGACGGTAGTCGACGACCTCGAGACGCTACTGGGGGTGTGAGCAGTGCGCCGGCGCGACGTCATCGGCGGGCTCGCCGGCCTGGCGACCGTGGGAGTCGCCGGCTACGTCCTCGGGACCGCCCCCGCCGCGGGCGTCGAGCCCGTCGAACTGGAGACCGTCGAGGCACCCGGGAGCCCCGGCGGTCGGGCGCAGATCCCCCAGCGGGGCCGTCCGACGCTGGTCGAGTTCTTCGCGACCTGGTGTCACGTCTGTGCGGACTCGATGCCGGAACTGCGCGCGGCCCACGACCGGCTGGGTGCCGACGTGCAGTTCGTCTCCGTGACGAACGAACCGCTCGGTCACGCCGTCACGCGTGCGGAGATCCGCGAGTGGTGGCGCGCCCACGAGGGCAACTGGCCGGTGGCCGTGGACGTGGACCTCGCCCTGACCGAGACCCTCGACGCGACCGGCGTCCCGACTGTCGTCGTCCTCGACGCCGACAACGTCGTGACCTGGACGGCCACGGGCAGGCACCCGGCGGCAGAACTGGTCGACCGCGTCGTCGCCGCCGGCGGTGACCGGGCGTGATCTCGGCGGAGGTGGCGGGCGCCGCGTCGCTGGCGGCCGGTGCCGGCGTGGCGACGTTCCTCTCGCCCTGCGCGTACGCGCTCCTCCCGGGCTACGTGGGGTTCTACGTCCAATCGAGCGACGAGAGCTCGGGAGCGCCGCTCGCGGGGGCCCTGCTGCGTGGCCTGGCCGCCTTCGCGGGCGTCCTCGCCGTCTTCGCAGTGCTGTCCGTGGCCATCGTGCTCCTCGGTCGGTCGTTCCAGCCGGTGATCGGCGTCCTCGAACCCCTCGTCGGCGTGGCACTCGTCGCACTGGGCGCGGTCGTCCTCGCGGGGTGGCGACCGGGCTGGCACGCGGCGCTCCCCGCGCGCCGGACCTCGGTCCTCGGCTTCGCCGTCTTCGGCGGGGGATACGCCGTCGCCGCGGCGGGCTGCGTGGCTCCGCTGTTCCTGGCGATCGTCCTCAGGGCGGTCACGTTTCCGCCGGGCCAGGCGCTGGTCGTCCTCGGCGCGTACGCGCTTGGCTTCGGCGTCCTGCTGCTCGGCGCTACGGTCGCCATCGCCGTCGGCCGCGACGCCCTTGTGGGGTGGCTCGGCGAGCGGCGGGCGATGCTCGACGCGGCCGCCGGGCTGGCGCTCGTCCTCGCCGGCGTCGCCCAGGTGGCACTGAGCGTCTGATCGCGTCAGTCGACGGTTCGCGTCCCGTCCTCGTCGACGGTGACGACGGCCTCGACGCACTCGCGGAACCGGTCGATCGTCGCCGCGTCGTGGGCACTCGGGTCCATGTGGAAGTGCGCGGTCGCACCGGCGGCCGCGAACCGCCGGGCGAGGGAGTCGACGAACCGGCTGGCGGTCCGCTCGTCGACGTGATCCAGGAGGTCCGTGATCGAGTGAAAACAGGCGACCGTCACCGCGTCGGTCTGCCAGTTGGTGAGGCGCTCGTGAATCGTCACTTCCAGCGCCGTGATGTCGTCGGGTTCCTCGATGGCCTCGATCTGCAGCGGGAGTGACGGTCCAGTGCCGTCGCCGGCAGCGGCGCCCCGTGTGACCGCCCCCATGCTCACGACCGTCGCGTTCCGGGCTGGGTCGTCGCCGAGTGGGTCCCAGACTGCGAGGCGGTCGTGAACCGAGCCAGCGAACGTCACCCCCAGGAGGTCGCGCCCGTGTCCGTTGCCGGCGAGCAACGCGCGACACGTGTCGTCGGCCCGTGATTCCTCGAGGACGAGCACCGGCGACGGATCCGCGAGGGCCTCCGGAAGGGGGTCGTTCGAGTGCGGGGCTGCCACGCGGATCTCGTCCCCGCTGGTGACCGTGACCGACACACCCTCGTACCTGAAGGTCGCCGTCACGTCGTCCCCGTCGTCCACGAGCGTCGCCAGCGCCTCCGCGTCGACCACGTCGTAGAGCGACGCGAGCGCCAGCGGATCGCGGTCCGTGACGGTCGCCACGGCTTCGACGACCGAGGCCGCCAGATCTGCGTCGTTCCACGCGAACACGTAGGATTCGGTGTGCCGAGACATGACGGACTCCACCCGGGGCCAAGACTGTGAGTACGTCTTCTTTCGCTCGGTGCTATAAAACTGCCACCGTTAGTTGTCCGACAGATCCTGGAGCCCGGTCGTACAGTATTCCATCACCAGCGCACCGATGGGTCAGGGCTGTCTCCACCGTGCGTCGGGTGTCGGTCCCGTGGCCAGCAGCAGTCATCTGTGACAGGCAGTCTCGGGCTAGAGGTCGAACGGACTCGTCGCGTAGGGATCCCAGTGAACGTCGTAGACTGCGTCACCGGACCCATCCGCCGTTTCCCCGGTGACCGGATCCGTGTCACCACCCGAGTAGAGCGTCGAGGCGGACGGGCCGTCCGCCGCTCCCCACCAGTTCCCCGTCACGTCGACGGACGGCGAACTGAGTCCGAGCGCACCGGTGTCGTTTCCGACGACGTTGTTCCGCCGGGCGGTCGTCGGACCGGCACCGAGGGCGCCGAGACCGTTGTTGTTGTCCTCGAGGACGTTTCGATCGACGAGGACCTCGTCCGAACCGAACACGATGATCCCCGCCGACTCGCTACTCGGCGTGTAGTAGTTGTCCGTCACCGTGTTCCCGACGATGGCGGCCTGGGCGACGTCGCTGACCTGGATGCCGTTCTGACCGATCTCGTCGGTCGGACCGACGCCGGTCACCGTCGAGTCGAAGACACAGAGGTCGAGTCCCGCGCCCTCGCCGATGACGCCGACCTTCTGGTAGTCGTGGACGTGACAGCCGTCGACGACCGCCGATCGGTCGACGCCGTCGTCGGTGTAGGCGAAGATGCCGAGACCGTGCTGGACGCCGCTGAACGGATCCTCGGTCACGTTCGTCACTTCCACGCCACTCACGTGGGCGGCCGCGTTGTAGGCCCCGACGCCGATGAAGGCCTCGTGACCACTGCCACGTCGATCCCCGTCGACCGTCAGGTTCCAGAGCTGGGCGCCGTCCGTTTCGAGCGACACCACCGGGTAGTTCGAGTCGCCGCTGCGACTGAACCGCGAGGCGAGGCTAGATGGAGACTGGACCACAGTGGCGCCCTGCCCGGCCCCCACCAGCGTGATCGCCTCGTCGACGACGACCTGTTCGGTGAAGGTACCAGGCGCAATGCCGATGACGTCCCCTGCACTCGCCCCGTCGACCGCCGTCTGGATCGACCCCCCTGCAGGGACGACGGCGTCGAGCGTCGGGTTCGTCGTCCCGTCGTTGTTCCGGCATTGCTGGGCGAAGAACTGGATCCCGAAACCCACAGAGTCGCTCTGGACCTCGTTCCCCACGTCGAGCGGGAGCGTCCACTCTAGTTCCACGCAGTGCCCGCCCCCCGTCGGATAGCAGGAACGGCCCTCCGTGTCACCGTCGCCGTCGAGCGGAACGCCGAACTGGAGTTCCTCGACGACAGACTTCAGCGATCCGTCGGTGATCGTCGGCCCGTTATCGTAGGCGAGCGTCGCCTCGATGGCGTCCCCCAGTTCCCCCACACGGGTGCCGATCGAGCCGTCCGTCAGGTCGGCGGCGGCTTCGGGTTCTGTTTGGTCGACCTCCGCGTCGGCCGTGAGGGCCCCGCCGAGCCACAAGTATGCCGGATTGTCGACGACATCGAAACAGAAGGTCCATCGGCCGGTGTCGCCGGGTTTGAGGTCGCCCAGGTCGACGAGCAATGCTGGCTCGCCGTCAAGCGTGCCGTCGTCAACCTGGACGTCACCAGGCCCGTCATAGACGGTCTCCCACCCGACGTGCAGGTCGAGTTTACCCGCCGTAATCGTGTTGTTCGAGAAGCGCTCGGTGTCCGAAAACAGAGCACTCGTCCCCAGTCCGGCGCCCGCGCCTGCAGCGCCAACGGTGCCGACACCGAGGAGAATCTTCCGCCGCGACAGTTCGATAGGTTCGTTCTTCATGCGTGTAACTCTCAGTGGATCCCCACCGTCCCCGGGATCCGATCTATCTATCGTGACACTACCCCACCAATTAGCTAATCGGGAATTCGTCAGGTCTAAGGTCCAATTCGATCACCAGTATACAGTAACCCCACGACTACCAGCTAGAAGGATCACGACACTACAGCCTGGGAGTATAATCATCGCGCAGTAAAACACTCTTGTGGCTAATGCGGCTACCTCTGACTGTTGGTGGCCGTTACATTCTACTCGGCCGTCCTTACGGGGCGGTCGCCGCGTCCGCGAGTTCCGACTGGAGTTCGTCGATCCGGCGCTGGACCCGAGCGTACCGGTCACTGTCCGATAACTCCTCCTCGGCCATCTCGGCGCGCAGTACGTTGCGCCGGACCCGAAGGGCACTGAGCTTGTATTCCTTGTCCATGAGCCTGGTCTCCGTCGAGAATGGGAACCGAATCTGGATAAAAGGAGCAGAACGTTTTGTCCGGAAGTCACTCAATACGGCGTCGTTTTGCGCCTCAAACGGCCCGTTATATCTTCCGAACGGCCTACTATCCGACCAAACATCGAATTAATTCCCCCACCGATCGCGTCCTCTCTCTTCTGGGCAGCTGGCTCACAAAAGTCGATAAACGAACTTACAGAATAGGTTACCTTCCTCCAGCTACTTCCCTTCGGTATTGTGGTCCGTCCCGGTTCGCGTCGATCGGTCCTCGTCGTCGTCCTGGGGCTCTGCCTCCTCGGGGCGGGTGTCCTCGTCGCGACCGACCTGGGAACGACCGCGGAGAACCGGGAGCCCCGCATTCCACACCAACTCGTGGAACCGCGCCCCGAGGACAACGTCATCTGGCCCTACACCAGCGCCACCCGCTCGCCGGCAGAGCCGAGGCTGGCCCTCAACGTCGTCGTCCACGGCGACGCCGACAGATTGCGGGCAGTCCTGACGCACGGCGCCGACGCGTCGTGGAACGAGACGGTCCCGGCAGACGACGGGCAGACAGGCGCCCGGCCTGGCGCCGACGGCGGAGCAGCAGCCGTCAGCTGGGACGACGCACGTGGCGCCAATCGGTACGTCTACGTCCACGACTACGCGTTGACCGAGCCCGTCAACGAGACCACGCGGCGGCCGAACCGGGCGCTGTCGGTCCTCTCGGCCGAACTGAACGAGACCATCGGCGGCCGGTGGATCGCCGAGACCTACCAGCTGCACGACGGCGATTACTTCGGCGACCGCGATCACCTGCGCGCCTACGCGTCGCCCTACGAGTCGGACGGCTGGGTCGCCGTCCAGGCCCACAGCGAGCACTGGGACTGGTTTCGCTTGCGCCACACCGTCCACGGCATCGACGGCGCCCAGGAACACCTGGAGTCCGATCTCATGGGTCGGTGGTACGTCGATGACGTCTGGCGGATGTACGTTCACAACGACGGCGGCCCGAACTCGGATGGCTGGGTGACGGTGATCGACCTCGACGACCCGTCCCCCGCCAGCCCGGCAGACCTCGGCGCCGTCGGCCTGGGACTCGTCCTCGCAGTCGGGATCGATCGCCGCAGACGGCTGCAGGACCGGGAGGTCGACTACCCCGTGGCCCGTCTCGAGTCGACCGCGGACCGTGAGCGGCCCGTCACTGCCAGGGTCGTCGACCGGCTTCTCGCGACACTGGGCCCCCGGCGCTTCCTCGCCGGACTGCGGCTCCTGTCGTACGGCGTCCTGTTCCTGTCCCTGTTCGGGCTCTTCACGCTCGTCCGGTCGTCGGGTGTCTTCCTCGAGCGGCAGTTCCCGGGCCTCCATCCGGAACTGATCGCAGGATCGCTCTACCTCGTGATCGCCGTCGGGCTGCCGCTGTGTGCCCGTCGCTTCGGGCGCGAGGTTCCACCGGTCCAGTCGTTCGCCCTCGCCGCGAGCGGCATCGGCGCTGCGATGGTGCTCGACTACACCCTGCTGGGTATCGAGGCACTCCCGATCACCATCGTGCTCCATCGCGCCGGAATCGCCGTGGCCCTCGGGCTGATCGCCGCGGGGTCGACGCGGACCGTCCGTGACACGTCGCCCGCAACGGGCATCGCCGGATACGGACTCCTGCTCTGGCTCCTGCTGCTCGGCCTGGGACTGGCAGACCTCCTCTAGTCAGCCACGAACCGCTCGATGCGAGCCATTGCCTCCTTCAGTTCGTCGAGGCCCGTGGCGTAGGAGACCCGGAGGTGGCCGTCGCCGCCGGCGCCGAAGGCCGTTCCCGGGACGAGGGCGACCCGTTCCGCCTCCAGCAGCGCCTCCGCGAACTCCCCCGGATCGTCCCAGGGGCTCTCCGGGAAGGCGTAGAAGGCGCCGCTGGCCCGGAAGCAGTCGATCCCCATGTCGTCGAACCGCGAGAGGACGAACTTCCGCCGGCGGTCGTACTGCTCGCACATGTCCCGGACCGCGTCGTCGCAGGTCTCCAGCGCCTCGATGGCCGCGTACTGGGCGGTCGTCGGCGCAGAGAGCATCGTGTACTGGTGGACGCGGTTCATGGCGCCGACGATCTCCGGCGGTCCGAGGGCGTACCCGAGGCGCAGTCCCGTCATCGCGTAGGCCTTCGAGAAGCCGTTGAAGACGACGGTCCGCTCGCGCATCCCCGGCAGGGTCGCGATGGAGGTATGCTCGTGCTCGTAGGTCAGCTCCGAGTAGATTTCGTCTGAGAGGACGGCGAGGTCGTGCTCGCGCGCGAACGCGGCCACCTCGCTGAGTTCGTCCTCCGTCATGGTCGCGCCCGTCGGATTGTTGGGGTAGCACATGACGAGGACGTCGGCCGCCTGGGCCCCGGACGCTTCGAGGACGTCCCGGGTCAGCTTGAATTCGTCCTCGCGACGGGTCGGGACGTCCAGCACCTCGCCGTGGGCGAAGGTGACGCCGGGGACGTAGGAGACGTAGCTCGGCTGGGCGACGGCGACGGTGTCGCCCGGATCGACCAGTGCGCGGAAGGCGAGGTCGATGCCCTCGCTCGCGCCCGCGGTGACGAGAATCTCCTCGTCGGCATCGTAGTCCAGGTCGTACCGGCGGTCGACGTCCGCCGCGATCAGGTCGCGCAGCTCCCGCTTGCCGCGGTTGGCCGTGTAGGAGGTCTTGCCCTGTTCGAGGGAGGCGATGGCGGCCTCGCGGGCCGCCCACGGCGCGGCGAAGTCGGGTTCGCCGACGCCAAGCGAGATGATGTCGTCCATCTCCTCCGCGAGTTCGAAGAACTTCCGGATGCCCGACGGCGGCACCCGCTCGACGCGGTCGGCGGGCTTCATGGCGAGACGGAGAGCCGGTCGTCGTCCGAGCCGTCGCCGAAGTCCACGCCCTGTTCCTTGTAGGACTCCATGATGTAGTGGGTCACCGTCTGGGTGATCTCCGGCACCGGCGCGACCTTCTCGCTGATGAAGTGCGACACTTCCCGCATCGAGTCGTCCTCGACCTCCATCAGGAAGTCGTAGTCACCGCTGACCAGGCGGAGGGCCTGGACCTGCGGGAATTTCGCGATGCGCTCTGCGACGTCGTTGTAGCTGGTCTCCCGGTCGAGGGTGAGGTTGAGTTCGACGGCGGCTCGCACGCGCTCGCGTTCGAGTTCCTCCCAGTCGACGACGGCCTGGTAGCCCCGGATGACACCGTCTGCCTCGAGTTCGCGGATCGCTGCCTCGACCGCGTCCTCGTCGAGGTCGGTCTGCTGGGCGATCTCGGCAACGGTATAGCGGGCGTTCTCGCGCAGGATCGCGAGCACCTCGTCGCGAGCACTCATACCCATATACCGCCCTGACGCGGACAAAAGGTTTGCTACCTGTCGGCCGACCGCGAGGCAGCCACCCGGAGCGCCGATCTGCCCTGGCCACGCAGTTGCCGCCGACAGAATCCGTAAGGGCCTCCGCCGCCTGACGTCGGCCATGGTCGAACTCGAATCGCAGGACGTGCTCGAGCGCGGCGACGAGGCACCGCCGTTCGAACTGCCCGGGGCCGACGGCGAGACCCACGGCCTCGCCGACTTCGCCGACCACGAGGCGCTGCTGGTGGTCTTCACGTGCAACCACTGCCCCTACGCGCAGGCGAAGTTCGCAGAGCTGAACCGCCTGGCCGACGAATTCGACGGCCTCGCGGTCGTCGGCGTCAACCCCAACGACGAGGACCAGTACCCGGACGATTCTTTCGAACGCATGCAGGACCTGGTCGCGGACGGTACCATCGCCTACGACGCCTACCTCCGCGACGGGTCCCAGGACGTCGCCGCGGCCTACGGCGCGATGTGCACGCCGGACCCATTCCTCTTCGAGAACGACGACGGCACCTTCCGGCTGGTCTACCACGGCCGCCTGGACGACGCGCCGAACCCCGACGACGACCCCACCGAGCGCGAGATGGCGAGCCACGTCGAAGCGCTGCTCGCAGGCGAGGGGGTCACGGACGACTTCCAGCCCTCCCGCGGGTGCTCGATCAAATGGCGCGAGGGCAACGAGCCCGAGTACTGGGACTGAGGCGATGGGAAGGGGCAAACGGCTGGCACGGGCCACCGCTTTTTGCCAACGCGGCGCTACGCTGGTGTATGCTCACGGGACCGCGCTGGCTGGCCCTCGAGGTGCCCCACCTGGACCGCGCCACCTCCTTCTACGAAGCGTTTCTCGACCTCGACGTGCGTCGCGAGACCGACAGCGAGGCGGCGCTGGCCGCGGGCGACGCGGACTTGATCCTGCGCGCACCGGGCGACGTGCCGCGGGGTGGCCTCCACACCCACTACGCGCTCTCGATCCCCGCCGACAGCTACGACGACTGGCACGACCGCCTCGGTGAGCGCTTCGACCTCCACGAGGAGCAGTTCGGCGACGCGCGGTCGCTGTACTTCTTCGACCTCGTGGGCAACTGCGTCGAACTCGGCCAGCGCGACGTGGACCATCCCGCGGGCGAAATCGCGGGAATCTTCGAGGTGGTCCTGGAGGTCGAGGACCTGGACGTGGCGACGGACTTCTACGAGCGACTGGGCTTCGAGGTGATCGATCGCGGCGAGAACCGGATGCGGGTGCGGCTGACCGCCGGGAACTTCGACCTCGAACTCTGGGAACCGCAACTTGGCATCGCCGACGCGCGTGGCGGCGTCCACGTCGACCTCGGTGTCGGTGCCGATAACCCCGAGGACGTCGCCGGGCACGTGGGTGACGAAGCGCTCGGCGTGGAGACGATAGGCGAGGGCGTCAGAATTCGCGACCCGGACGGACACTACCTGACCGTCGTGGACACGTAGGTCTTGCAGGCTCGCGAGTACCTCCCGCTAGCCGTGGTGGAGGACAGGCTAGTCCAGTCGATTCGCGTCGATGTCGACGTCCGGTGGCGTCACGATGAGAAAGCCACGGAAGTGCATGAGTTCGCCGCCGGCCTCCTTGACGTCGCGGGCGAACCCCGCCGCGAGTTCGTTGATGTCGCCGTCGACGTTCAGCACGAGCACGGCGCCCCCCTCGACCGTCTCGACCCACTCCTCGGGCGGCGTAGAGCCGTCGAGGACCCCGAGGACGACGCGGCCGGACCCCCCGCCGTCCTCGGCGCCCTCGTCGATCTGGTCCTCGACCGACTGGAGGTCGAGGCCGTCGAAGTCGCTCATACGTGCTCCACTCCGGGCGGTATCAAAAAGGTTGCTGGGGGACGAACCGGGGGACGCCGGGGCAGCGACGCGACGGAACGGGGCCCGTGGCCGCTGTCCGTGGTACCGACCCACACGCGCCTCGAGCGAGGGACAGCTTTATGTGGCGAGACCTCCCCCACTCAGTTGCTTATGTCCAACACGGAGGATTCGTCGGGTACCCCGGCGGATCGAGTTCTTCCAGGGTACGTTAGATAGTACCTCTGAGATCGACGACGGACGCATTTTCGACACCACGCTCCGCGACGGGGAGCAGACGCCGCGAACATCGTTCTCCTACGAAGACAAACGGGAGATAGCGGCGCTGCTCGACGAGATGGGTACCCACGTCATCGAGGCGGGGTTCCCGGTCAACTCGGACGCCGAGTTCGAGGCGGTGCGCGACATCGCGGACGCCAGTCGCACGACGGTCTGTGGACTGGCTCGCGTGGTCGAGGCAGACGTAGAAGCGGCGCTCGACAGCGGCGTCGACCTGGTGCACGTGTTCGCGTCCACCAGCGACGTCCAGATCGAGGACTCGATGCACACCACCCGCGAGGAAGTGCTGGAGCGGGCGGTCGAGTCCGTCGAGCGCGTGAAAGAGGCCGGCGTGGACTGCATGTTCTCGCCCATGGACGCCACCCGGACCGACGAGGACTACCTGCAGGAGGTCGTGGCCGCGACCGCCGACGCGGGCACGGACTGGATCAACATCCCGGACACGACCGGAGTCGCGACGCCGACCCGGTTCCAGCAGATGGTCGCGCTGGTCGTCGACGCCGCCGAGGGCGCGCAGGTCGACGTCCACACCCACGACGACTTCGGCCTGGCTGCCGCCAACGCGCTGGCCGGCTTCGAGGCCGGTGGCGCCCAGGCACAGGTGTCGGTCAACGGCATCGGCGAGCGGGCGGGCAACGCGGCCTACGAGGAGGTCGTGATGGCCCTAGAGAGCCTGTACGACGTCGACACCGGCATCGACACGACGAAGATCACGGAGCTGTCGCGCCTGGTCGAGGAGCGCAGCGACGTCCCGGTGCCGGGCAACAAGCCCGTCGTCGGCGAGAACGCCTTCGCCCACGAGAGCGGCATCCACGCCGCCGGGGTCATCGAGAACTCCGACACCTTCGAGCCGGGGGTCATGACTCCGGAGATGGTCGGCGCGACCCGCGAACTGGTCCTGGGGAAGCACACCGGCCAGCACTCCGTGCGGGAGCGCCTGGTCGAGGCGGGCTACGACCCGACCGACGACGAGGTCCGGGCGGTAACGCGGCGGGTCAAGGACTTCGGCGCGGAGTCCCAGCGGGTCACGATGGCGGAACTGGAGAAGTTCGCCCGCGAGATCGGCGTCGAGCAGGCCGAAGAGGAGGTCAGGGCGTAGCCCCATGCCGTCCTCGGTCGCCGGGACCAGGTGGTCCCGGCAGCGGTGCGCGTCGGGACGCCCCCGATCCGCAGAGCGGGCCAGCCCCCACGCAGGACCCGCCAGGCCCCGGTCCGTGGCGCGTCCGTCACGCAACGTTTTTACCGGTTGGCGGTCAGACTCACGTACTGATGCGACAGACCGCTGGCGACGTGGACGGATGTCCCCTCGCGAGCGGCGCGCTTCTCCTCGTGGGTATTGTAGGGGCGAGCTAGCCCCACCAACACCCACACCCCAGTTCGGTCCGGTATCGATCGTCGAATACCCACAGGAGGTCACCATGCAACGACACACACGACAGGAGGGATGGACGTGAGCGAGCGTGCGTCCGTCCCGAAGGACGAGACGGAGGAAGCGGACGACGCGGCCACCGAGGTCGCGACAGAACAGGCCACGACTGACGACGAGATCGCGACCGGCGCGGACGCAGTCGCGGCCGCCCTCGAGGGCGCGGGCGTCGGACTCATCTTCGGCGTCCAGGGCGGGGCCATCATGCCCGTCTACGACGCGCTCTACGAGCACGAGAGCATCAGGCACGTCACGATGGCCCACGAGCAGGGTGCGGCCCACGCCGCCGACGCCTACGGGATCGTCTCGGGCGACCCCGGCGTCTGCATGGCCACCTCGGGCCCCGGCGCGACAAACCTCGTGACCGGCCTGGCGGACGCGAGCATGGACTCCGATCCCGTGCTGGCGCTGACCGGCCAGGTCCCGACGGACCTCGTCGGCAACGACGCCTTCCAGGAGACCGACACCATCGGCGTCACCCAGCCGGTCACGAAGTACAACATCTTCTCGTCGGCGCCCGACGAGGTCGGCGACGACGTCGGCACGGCCTGGGCGCTGGCCGAGGCTGGCCGTCAGGGCCCGACGCTGGTCGACCTCCCCAAGGACGTCACGCAAGGCGAGACCGATCGCGAGCCAGCCGGGCCGCAGACGCCAGACACCTACGATCCGCCGACCGAGGCCGACGACGCGGTCGTCCAGGACGCGGCCGACGCACTGGCCGCGGCCGATCGGCCGGTCATCCTGGCCGGCGGCGGCGTGATCAAGGGTGAGGCCTGGGACGAACTGTACCAGTTCGCCACCGAGTACGAGATCCCGGTCATCACCACGATGCCCGGCATCGGCGCGTTCCCGGAGACCCACGACCTGTCGCTGGGCATGGCCGGTATGCACGGCACGGGCTACGCCAACCTGGCCATCTCGAACACTGACCTCCTGCTCGGGATCGGTACCCGGTTCGACGACCGGCTGACCGGCGGGCTCGATACCTTCGCGCCCGACGCCGAGGTGGCCCACGTCGACGTCGACCCGGCGGAGATCAGCAAGAACGTCCACGCGGACTACCCGCTGGTGGGCGACGCGAAACACGTCCTCCGGCAGTTGGACGACGCGATGGCGGCCGCGCCGACGATCGACGCCTGGCGCGAGACCTGCGAGCAGTGGAAGGCGGAGTACCCGCTTGACTACGAGATGCCCGAGGACGAGCCGATCAAGCCCGAGTACGTCGTCGAGACCTTCGACGACGTGACGCCCGACGACACCATCGTCACGACGGGCGTCGGGCAGCACCAGATGTGGGCCTGCCTGTACTGGTCGTACGTCGAGCCCCGCACCTGGGTGTCGAGCCACGGCCTCGGGACGATGGGCTACGGCGTGCCCTCGGCCATCGGCGCGAAGCTCGCGGCACCGGACCAGGAGGTCGTCTGCTTCGACGGCGACGGCTCCTTCCTGATGACCGGCCAGGAGATCTCCGTCGCGGTCCGCGAGAACCTCGACATCACCGTCGTCATCCTGAACAACGAGGCGATCGGCATGGTCCGCCAGTGGCAGGACGGGTTCTACGAGGGTCGCCGGATGGCCTCCGAGTACCCCTGGATTCCGAAGTTCGACAAGCTCGCGGAGGCCTACGGCGCGAAGGGATTCCGCGTCGAGGAGTACGACGAGGTCGACGAGAAAATCCAGGCGGCCCGCGAGTACGACGGGCCCTCGGTCATCGACGTCATCATCGACCCGAGCGAGAACGTCTACCCGATGGTCCCGAGCGGGGGCGACAACGCCCGCTTCGCGCTGAACGAGGACCAGCTGGGGGGTCTCTGATGACGACCGGCGAACTCCCCGGCCCCGGGCCGGACGAGCGGCAACTGCCGGAGGGGCGGCGCAACTCCCAGGGTATCCGCATCGACCCGGAGGCCGAGGCCGAGCACCCGCCGGAGGAGGCGGTACTGTCGGCCCTCGTCAAGCACGAGCCCGGCGTCCTCGCGGAGATTTCCGGCCTGTTCAGCCGCCGGCAGTTCAACATCGAGTCGCTGACGGTCGGATCCACGATCGACGACACGATGGCCCGGATGACCATCGTCATCGAGGAGCCGCGGCCGGGCATCGACCAGGCCAAGAAGCAACTGGAGAAGCTGATCCCCGTCATCTCCGTGCGCGAACTGGCCGACGACGCCCTCGAGCGGGAACTCGTCATCGTCAAGGTCGACGGCGACGACCCCGACAAGGTCAACGCGGTCACGCAGATGTACGACGGGACGACCCTCGACGCCGGGCCGCGGACGATCACCGTCCAGATCACCGGCGGCGAGCAGAAGATCGACGACGCCATCGACGCCTACGCCCAGTTCGGGATCCGCGAGATCGCCCGAACGGGGTACGCGGCGCTGGCACGCGGCGAGGCACCGACCGCCCAGGTCACCCAGCCCAACCGGGCACCGACCGAGGCGCAGGTCGCCACGCAGGAGGTTTCCGATGACTGACGAATTCACACTACCGATCTACTACGACGACGACGCAGACGAATCGAAGATTCAGGACAAGACCGTGGCCGTGCTGGGATACGGCAGCCAGGGCCACGCCCAGGCCCAGAACCTGGACGACAGCGACGTGGACGTGGTCGTCGGACTCCACGAGTCCTCGTCCTCGCGGCAGGCTGCGGAGGCGGACGGCCTCGAGGTCGGGACGCCGGCGGAGGCGGCGGCGGTGGCGGACATCGTCGTCATGCTGGTCCCGGACACCGTCCAGCCGGACGTCTACGACGACATCGAGGACGAACTCGAGCCCGGCGACACGCTCCAGTTCGCCCACGGCTTCAACATCCACTACGGCCAGATCGAGCCACCGGAAGACGTCGACGTGACGATGGTAGCGCCGAAGGCACCCGGTCACCTCGTCCGGCGAACGTACAAGCGCGGGGAGGGAACCCCCGGGCTGAAGGCGGTCTACCAGGACGCAACGGGCGAGGCTCACGACGAGGTCCTGGCCTACGCACAGGCCATCGGCTGCACGCGAGCCGGCGTCATCGAGACGACCTTCCGCGAGGAGACCGAGACCGACCTCTTCGGCGAGCAGGCCGTCCTCTGTGGCGGCGTCACCGACCTCGTCAAGGCCGGGTACGAGACGATGGTCGACGCCGGCTACAGCCCCGAGATGGCCTACTTCGAGGTCCTGAACGAACTCAAGCTCATCGTCGACCTGATGTACGAGGGCGGCAACATGGAGATGTGGAACTCCGTCTCGGACACGGCGGAGTACGGCGGGCTCTCCCGCGGGTCGGACGTCATCAACGAGGACGCCATGGAGGACATCCTCGAGGGCGTCCAGAGTGGAACGTTCGCCCGGGAGTGGATCAGCGAGAACCAGGCCAACCGACCCTCCTACCGACAGCTTCGCGAGGCCGAACAGAACCACGAGATCGAGGAGGTCGGTGAGCGGCTGCGCGCCCTGTTCGCGTGGGGCGAGGAGGCAACCGAGAAGGAGGACGAGCAGGAGGAGGTGCGCGCCGATGACTGAGATGCGAGACTCAACCGAAGGGAGAGTCTCGTCACATCGAGCGGTGAACGAAGTGAGCCGCGAGATGCGCGACGTCGACCACACGCACCCCCACACGGGCGAGCCTTTCGGCGACGCGTTCTGGTCGCCAGCGGTCGCGGCTGACGGCGGCGCGCCCGACGACGCGGACGACGCCATGCGCGACGTCGACCACGAGAGTCCAGACGACGAGGGCGCCGACCGCGTCTTCGAGCGTGGGACCGAGGGCCGGACGGAGTCAGTATGAGTTCGGGGACGCTCTACGACGCGGTCTGGGACCGGCACAAGGTGACGACGCTGCCCAACGGCCAGGACCAGCTGTTCGTCGGCCTGCACCTCATCCACGAGGTCACGAGCCCCCAGGCCTTCGGCATGCTCCGCGAGCGCGACATCGACGTCGCCAGGCCCGACCTGACGCTCGCGACGGTGGACCACATCGTGCCGACGGCCGACCAGTCCCGCCCGTACGGCGACGACGCGGCCGAGGAGATGATGGCCGAACTCGAGGAGAACGTCCGCGAGGCGGGCATCGAGTTCCTCGATCCCACGTCCGGCGACCAGGGCATCGTCCACGTCGTCGGCCCGGAGCAGGGACTCACCCAGCCCGGCAAGACCATCGTCTGTGGCGACTCCCACACGTCGACCCACGGCGCCTTCGGCGCGATCGCCCTCGGCATCGGGACCTCCCAGATCCGCGACGTCCTGGCGACCCAGACTATCGCCATGGAGAAGCAACAGGTCCGGAAGATCGAGGTCACTGGCGACCTCGGCGAGGGCGTCGAGGCCAAGGACGTCATCCTCGAGATCATCCGCAGACTCGGGACCGACGGCGGCGTCGGGTACGTCTACGAGTACGCCGGCGGGGCCATCGAGTCCCTGGGTATGGAGGGCCGGATGTCCATCTGCAACATGACCATCGAGGGCGGCGCTCGCGCGGGCTACGTCAACCCCGACGAGACCACCTACGAGTGGCTTGAGCAGACCGACTACTTCCAGGAGAACCCCGACGAGTTCGACCGGCTCAAGCCCTACTGGAAGTCCATTCGCAGCGACGGGGACGCCGAGTACGACGACGTCGTCACCATCGACGGATCCTCCCTGGAGCCGGTCGTCACCTGGGGCACGACCCCCGGCCAGGGCGTCGGTATCACCGATCCCATCCCCGAGCCGGAGACCCTGCCCGAGGAAAAACAGGACACCGCGCGACGCGCCCAGGAGCACATGCGCGTCGAGCCGGGCGACACGATGGAGGGCTACGAGATCGACGTGGCCTTCCTGGGCTCGTGTACGAACGCGCGCCTGCCCGACCTGCGCCGGGGGGCGAAAATCGTCAAGGGCCGCGAGGTCCACGACGACGTGCGCGCGCTGGTCGTCCCCGGGAGTCAACGCGTCCAGCACGCCGCCGAGGAGGAAGGCCTGAAGGACGTCTTCGAGGCCGCCGGCTTCGACTGGCGCAACGCGGGCTGTTCGATGTGTCTCGGCATGAACGAGGACCAGCTGGAGGGCGACGAGGCCTGCGCGTCCTCCTCGAACCGCAACTTCATCGGCCGCCAGGGGTCCAAGGACGGCCGGACGATCCTGATGAACCCCCAGATGGTGGCCGCCGCGGCCATCGAAGGGGAAGTGACTGACGTGCGGGAACTGCCGGAGGTGGTGACCGTATGAAGAGCGAGGCCGACCGAAGTGAGGCCTCGGAATCCGCGAACGGGGAGCAGGCGGCCGACCGACGGGAGGGCGCCGGTAGTGCGAGCGGCGAAGCCGCGAGCAGGAAGCGACCCGTGAGCGACGGTGGCATCGAAATTCCAGAGGTGACGGAGGTCACCGGCACGGGCATCCCCATCCGCGGGAACGACATCGACACCGACCAGATCATCCCCGCGCGGTTCATGAAGGTCGTCACCTTCGACGGCCTCGGCGAGTTCGCCTTCTTCGACCAGCGGTTCACCGAAGACGACGAGCAGAAAGACCACCCGATGAACGAGGCCCGTTACCAGGACGCCTCGATCATGGTCGTGAACAACAACTTCGGGTGTGGCTCCTCGCGCGAGCACGCTCCCCAGGCGCTGATGCGCTGGGGCATCGACGCGCTGATAGGCGAGAGCTTCGCGGAGATCTTCGCGGGCAACTGCCTGGCGCTGGGCATCCCGACCGTCACCGCCGAACCCGAGGACGTCCGGGACCTCCAGAACTGGGTCGAGGAGTATCCCGACGCGGAGATCGACGTCGACGTCGCCGCGGAGACCGTCCACTTCGACGACCGGACGATCTCGGTGTCCGTCGACGAGGGCCAGCGCAAGGCCCTGGTCGAGGGCATCTGGGACACGACGGCACTCATGAAGTCGAACCAGCAGGCCATCGCGGACACCGCGGCGACCCTGCCGTACGTCGGCGGCGACTGACGCGACTCCCTTCTTCGGACTGCCGGTCAGGGCCGAACCGAACCGCTTTCGAAGCCCGGGGCGCACTGTCGACGTACTCGACCATGACACACGAGATCGCCGTCATCCCGGGCGACGGGATCGGCCAGGAAGTGACGCCGGCGGCCGTCGACGTCCTCGAGGCACTGCCGATCGACTTCGAATTCGTCCACGGAGAGGCCGGCGACGAGACGCTCGCGGCGACGGGCGAGGCCCTGCCCGAGGAGACGCGCGCACTCGCGGCCGACGCCGACGCGACGCTGTTCGGCGCCGCCGGCGAGACCGCTGCCGACGTCATCCTGCCGCTGCGGGAGGTCGTCGGCTCCTTCGCCAACGTCCGGCCGGCTCGATCCTACCCCGGCCTCGACGCCGTCCAGCCAGACGCGGACCTCGTCTTCATCCGGGAGAACACCGAGGGCGTCTACTCGGGCATCGAGAGCGACATCACCGACGGCGTCACCACGCTGACGCGCGTCGTCACCGAGGACGCCTCCCGGCGGATCGCCGAGTTCGGCTTCAGCTACGCGTCACAGAACGACTTCGAGGACGTGACCATCGCCCACAAGGCCAACGTCATGCGGACCACCGACGGGCTGTTCCTGGAGACCGCAAAGACGGTCGGTGACGAGCGTGGCGCCGACTACGACACCGCGCTCATGGACGCGCTGGCGATGCACCTGATCACCCACCCCGAGGACTACGGCGTCGTCATCTGTCCGAACCTCGCGGGTGACGTGCTCTCCGACCTCGCGGCCGGTCTCGTCGGCGGACTGGGCCTCCTGCCGAGTGCGAACGTCGGCACGGACAACGCGCTGTTCGAACCGGTCCACGGCTCCGCGCCGGACATCGCCGGCCAGGGAGTCGCCAACCCGGCCGCGATGATCCTCTCGGCGGCGATGTTGCTCGATCACCTGGCGTACGGCGAGGAGGCGGACCGCGTCCGAGACGCCGTCGAGTCGACGCTCGCCGAGGGACCACGGACGCCCGACCTCGGCGGCGACGCGTCGACGACGGCCGTCACGGACGCCGTCGTGGATCGGCTGTAGGTCCCGCTCCCGTCACTCTGCGGAGGGCTGCTCCGCAGCGGCGGCCTCCCGGATCTCCGCCCAGCGGTCCTTGCGCTCGAGGAAGGCCTGGAGTTGCTCCGCGTACTCCTGGACCAGCGCCGCTGCTTCGTCCAGTTGTTCCTGGTTAGATCCGCCACCGGCGTTGGACAGCGACACCGAGTTGGCCACCTTTCGCATCGCGCGCCGGAGCGGGTTCGAGTCCTCGATGCCCTCCGGGTCGGCGCCGGGACCCACCTGCTGCTCGATGCGATCGAGTTCCGGGATGACGTCCCCGAAGTTGCTGGTGTCGGCGACGAGTCGCGCCGCCTCGTCGTCCTCGGGGTTCTCGACTTCCCACTCCACTGCGGTCATGATGAGCCCCCACTGCTGGTTGCTGAACTGCGACTCCGCCACGCGGTCTTGAAACTGCTGGTCGACCTGCATGCGTGCGCCGGCCAGGCGGTTGGTCCAGTCGGTCATGCCCCTGGATTGCTGCCCCGCAGGTATGAGCGTTTCCGCTGGGCGCGGCGACGGGTGGCCGATAGACTGACCGGCTCAGAACGCCTCGTCGGTGACACTGATGTCGGCGTGCAGTTCGTCGCGGAGCGCGCTGTGGACGTGACAGATGTCCTCCCCGCGGGCCACGATGTCGTCGGCGGCGTCGCCGAGGGAGGCCTCGACGGCGATGTCGAAGGCGATCGATTCGAGGTCGTCGTCATCGTCGACGTCCGCGCTCACCTCGACCTCGACCTTCCCCAGGTCGTCGATGCCCTCCTTCCCTGCCCCGACGCGGAAGGCGGGGATGTAACAGGACGCGTAGTCCGCCGCGAGGACCTGGTTCGGCGTCGGCCCGTCCTCGCCCGTCGCGTCGACGGTCAGTTCCCACTCGTCGACGACGCTCGTGGTGGTGTAGCCCTCTTCGCACGTGCTGGTGACTTCGATGTCTGCCATACAACACTGGTCGCGTCGTGGCCTCAAAATACTACCCGTGACGACGGTTGTTGCCCCTTGCTGGGACGCGGTGGAGACCGCTACAGCTCGAACGTCTCGTCACCCGCGAGAACGACCGGTTCGGCGTCAGTACCGGTCGCCTTCACCTCCCGGACGAAGTCGTCGGTGTCGAGTTCGATCGGCGGGAACGTGTCGTAGTGCATCGGGAAGGCGGTGTCGACGTCGAGCCAGTCGACGGCGACGGCCGCCTGGGCCGGGCCCATGGTGAAGTGGTCGCCCGCGGGGACCGCCGCCGCGTCGGGCTCCAGGAACGGGCCGATGACCTCGCGCATCTCGACCATCAGCGAGGTGTCCCCGGCGTGGTAGAAGGTCGTGCTGTCGGCGTCGGCGACCTGCGTGGGCTTCGTGTCGGAGACGACGAAGCCCGCGGGCATTCCGCCGGTCGTGCCGTAGCTCGTCTCGATGCCGTTGGAGTGGTCGGCACGGACCATCGTGACGAAGGCGTCGCCGACCTCGACGGTGCCACCGAGGTTCATCCCCATCCCGCCGACGGCCTCGAAGTCGCCGAACTCGTCGCGGCAGTACTCGACGAGTTCCGGCGTGGCCACGAGCCGGGTCCCCTCGTACCGATCCACGTCGCCCACGTGGTCGGCGTGCCCGTGTGTCAGCAGGACCGCGTCCGGATCGAGTTCCTCCGGGTCCGTGTCCGTCTTGGGGTTGTCGAAGAAGGGGTCGATCAGCAGACTCGTCTCGCCGACCTCGACGTGCCACGTCGAGTGGCCGTACCAGGTGAGCTCCATAGCCACGCGAACCTTCGCCCGAAGTCCACTTAACGCTGGCCACCTCGGCAGGCGCTGGCGACCTCAGTCCGACGTCGGCCGGGTGCGGCGGGCGCGTGCGATCCAGGCCTCCATCTGGCGGTTCAGCGACCAGAAGAGTATGACCGTCATCGTCACCATGGCCGCGACGACGACGGCGCCGGTGTAGAAGACGTTCGACGACGGCAGGCCCACGTAGAGGATGACGAAGCCGACGAGGGCCATCTCCAGCGCACACCGGACGCCCGGCAGGACGAACCCCGGCGGCGGTACCTCGGTCGTGTCACTTTGTCCCATGAGACCCCGAAGGGAACCCGACTACGAGAAGCTTGCCCTGCCACTTATCCCGCTCTGTTCCCACCTGCCAGTATGGACAGGCAGGAGGTGTCCCGTCGCGGCTTCATCGCGGCCGCCGGGGCCGCCGCGGCCGGTCTCGCCGGGTGTTCGATTCGGACCCCCCAGGAGGTCGAACCGGGACCCGACGGGTCCGACGGCGAACCGGGGCCCGCCACGCCGGTCGCGCTCGACGGCGCGAGTGACGCGGCACAGCTCACCGACGGGTCGGCCTTCACGGAGGTCTACCGGGAGACGGTCGACTCCGTGGTCGCCGTCCGGGTGGACTCGGCGGGTGGCAGCGCCCAGGGCACCGCCTGGGTCTACCACGACGACTACCTGGTCACGAACGAACACGTCGTCAGCGACGCCGACGACATCGCCGCGTGGTTCGCCGACGTCGGCTGGCGCGAGGGCAGGGTCGTCGGGACGGACCTCTACAGCGACCTCGCCGTCTTCGAGGTGGCCAGCAGACCAGCCGACGCGTCGGCCCTGCCACTGGTCGAGTCCCCGCCGCCCGTCGGCGCCCACGTCGCCGCCATCGGCAATCCCTTCGGCCTCTCGGGGTCGCTGACCTCCGGTATCATCAGCGGCCGCGGCCGCGCGCTCCCCGCCCCGAACGGCTTCTCCATCCCCGCGGCGATCCAGACCGACGCGGCCGTCAACCCCGGCAACAGCGGCGGGCCGCTGGTCACGCTGGACGGCAACGTGGCCGGCGTTATCAACTCCGGCGGCGGTGACAACATCGGCTTCGCCATCTCGGCGGCCATGGTCGAGCGCGTCGCCCCCGCCCTGATCGAGGACGGCAATTACGAGCACTCCTACATGGGCGTCGAGATCCAGGACGTGACGCTGCCGCTCGCGCGGGCGAACGGCCTCGAGGACGCACGCGGCGTCTACGTCCACGACGTCGTCGACGGCACACCCTCTGCGGGGGTCCTCCAGGGGAGCACCGGCCAGCGGTTCGTCGACGGCCAGACCGTCGACGTGGGCGGTGACGTCGTCCGCTCGCTCGCCGGCCAGCCGATTCCGAACCGCGAGGCCCTCTCGCGCGTCCTCGCACTGTACGCCAGCCCGGGCGACACGGTCGACGTCGGGGTACTCCGCGACGGGAGTCGACAGACGGTCCGGTTGACACTGGGTGCGCGGCCGTCGCCCTGACGGGCCCGCAGCAGGTCACTCCAGGCGTTCCGCGGCTCCGCGGTCGACGAGGGGCTCTGCGTTCGCCGCCGGAAGGGTCACCACGTCGTCCGCCGCGAGGTCGTACTCGCGCTCGTCGACCCCGAGGATCGGTCCCACGTCGTCCGTGATACGGACGAGCTGTCGGTCGACGTCGGACGCTCCGGCGCCAGAGGACGCCTCGTCGGGTGGTGCGTCGTCCGACGCGTCGGCCGGTGGTTCGCCGTCCGACGTGTCGGCCGGAAGGTCGCTGGCCCCACCGAGTTCCGAATCGCCCGCGTCGGCGTCGTCGGCGTCTGGAGGCGGCGGTGGCGGGGGACGCTCGTCGTCGCCCGCACCGCCGTCAGGTGGCCCGGCGTCGAAATCGCCCGCGTCCTCCCCCATCAGGTCGGCGGCGGGAACTCCCTCGTCGCCGTCGGCCGACCCGGCGTCGCTGTTCGCGGGGGCTGCCGGAACGTCGTCGGCGTGGTCACCCCGGAGCCGGTCGAGGACGCGGGCCCGGTTGGCCTCGATTTCGTCGACGAGGGTGTCGAAGAGGTCGGCCTCTTCCTTGGTCATCCCGTCCGCCTCGGCCGGGAGGTCCGCGGCCGCGAAGGTCGCAGCCTTGACGACCTTGCCGACCCGCTTCTCGTAGATCGCCTCGAGGGTCTGTTCGGCCGTGCGGATCCGGTCGGTGAGTCGGTTGACCCGCGGGGAGTCGAACGGATCCGCGGCCTCCTCGGCGGCGGCGTCGCGCTCGGCGCGGAGGTCCGTCACGAAGTCGGCCGCCTCCTCGTAGAAGGACTCGCGCAGCTGCTGGAGGCGGTCGGTCTGGCGCTCGCGGTCGCGCACCGACTGGAGTTGATCGAGATCCATCCTACTCCCTCCCCTTCTCGGCGCGGCCCCTGGCCATCAGGAACACGCCGAGGTACTCGGGAACTGTACGTCGCCCCGGATCGAGTGTAAAGGTGTCGCCCCCCAGTTCGACCTCGCCGCCCTCCGTCACCTCGACGGTGATCTCGTGGCCGCGGAAGGTCTCGGGCACGCCGTCGACGAGCGGGTCGAAGTCCGCGATGGCGTCGCGGTCGATGCGCTGGACGACGAGGCCGCTCCCGCCGTGGAGGCTACCGGGGAGCCGGATCAGGCGGTTGGTGTCCGTGGTCACGGGCTCGTCGATCGGCGCGTTGTCCGCCGCGACGACCTCGTCGACGAGTGCCCGGGCGATGCCGTGGAAGGCAGGATGGACGTCGATGTTTCCCTCGCGGATCGCGTCGGTGTTCTCGCGGGCGGCCGCGAGCGCCGCCTCCGCCTTGCGCTCGCCGACGCCCTCGAAGTCCCGGAGCCGTTCGATGGCCGACGCCTCGTCCATCGCCACCAGGTCCTCGACGACGTCGACGACGTGGGCGTGGGCGCGAGCGCTCCAGCCACCCTCGGTCGAGAGCGTACGCTTGTGGGCCGGACTGGAGCGCCCGGCGGTCCCCGCGACGGGTTCCTCAGAGACCAGCGCGTCGAGTTCGAGACCGATACCCCGAACGTAGTCGACGATTTCCCGGCGACCGTCGCTCTCCAGGTGCTGGATCGCGTCGTCGCGGACGTGGACGTGGTAGCCGCGGGCTCCCGAGAAGACGACGGTGAGGTCCTCGAAGCCGAAGTCCGCCTCGAGAAACGACAGGAGACGGCCGAGGGCGTCCTTGCACTTCGCGAGCATCTCCGCGTAGGAGTCCTCGCCGAGCGTGACCGAGGGGAGGTGGTCGGCGTCGAGGTCGAAGACGAGGTCCGAGGACAGCCAGGACTTTCCGCCCATCGTGCTGGCCCCGGGGTCCTCGTACCGGCCGGCGGAGAAGTAGACGTGCTTGGGGCGCTCGCGGGCCAGAAAGCCCTCGAGATCGCCGAGGTCGAGGAGCGACTGGTGGCGGACCATCGTCTCGCCGGGGCCGTCCGTCCACGGGACGTATCCCCACTCGCGCGCGTCCGCATCGGGCGGCCGCTCGACCGACGTCCGGCGGTAGTAGTCGCCGAACCGGCCGCGCAGGTACGCCCGCGTGCGCTCCTCCATCGGCCCCCGATTGTCAGAGTGCGACAATAGGACTTGCGCCTGGCCACCGCCGCCTTGCTACCGGCCCAGCAGGCCTGCCAGTCGCTCCCGGAACCCGGCGTCCTCGCCGAGCGTCAGGTAGTAGGCGTCGCCGCCGTCTTCGTAGTAGCTGTCGATGCGGCGCTTGACCTCGAAGCCGAGGTGCTTGTAGAAGCGCAGGGCCTCGCGGTTGGTCGTCCGGGCGTGGCAGGTGACTGTCGCGTGTTCCTCGGCCACGTTCGCGACGAGGCGCTTGCCGAAGCCCTGGTCGCGGTAGTCGTCGTTTACGGCGAGAAAGAGGATGTACCCGTCGCGGCGGACGGCCGCGAAGCCGATGACGCGGTCCTCGCGGCTCCGGTCGAGGTAGAGGTAGACCGTCGACCGGCGGTAGGCGTCCTCGAAGAAGCCTCGACGCTGGCGGAGGACGCCGTCGTCGTGGCGGATGTGTTCCTTGAGGTCCCAGGCCTCCCCGACGTAGTCGTCGTGGCCCGGGCTGACCTCCCGTCGCTCCACGTGGACGCTCACTAGGCGTCTGTAGCGGCGGGGCCAGATATAACTCCACCGGCCTGCTCAAGGCGCGTGTCCGCGGGCCGGCGCGCGCGACGACGGCCGAAGTGGCGGAACGCTTTCACGCCCGGGCGTCGAACGCGGGCCCATGTCACAGGGTTCGGGCGGTTCCGTCGTCGGCGAGCGAAGTTTGCAGGAGTTCCTCAGACAGGCGCTGGTGGCCGGGACGGCCATCGTCGTGCCCGTCCTCGTCACCGCCGTCGTCCTCCTGATCGTGATCGACCTGCTCTCGGGCCTGCTCGACCCGCTGGTCATCCCGATACGGAGTGCCCTCGGGAGCGAGAGCGGCAGTTCCCTGCTGCCGCAGGCGGTCGCGGCGACCGTCCTGTTCTGTTCGATTCTGGTGGTGGGGCTGATCAACGAGAGCAACGTCGGCGGGAACCGACTGAAGCAGGGCCTCGATTCGACGATGGCCCAGATCCCCGGCGTGAGCTCCATTTACGCCCCGCTCGACCGGATCAGCGAACTGATGCTCGAGGGGGACACGGACAACTTCCAGGAGGTCGTCCTCGTCGAGTACCCCGAGGAGGGGTCGTACTCGGTCGCGTTCAAGACCGCCGAACCGCCGAACCAGATCCAGGCGGTGGTGGGCGGCGACGAGATGATCACCGTGTTCATGCCGATGGGCCCGAACCCGTTCATGGGCGGGTTCATCATGCACGTCGACGAGGACCAGGTCCACGACGTCGACCTCACCGTCGAGGAGGGCATCACCTCGGTCGTCTCCTTCGGCGTCGCCGTCGAACACGACCCGGAGACCACGGAGGTAGTGCGGCGGATCGACCGGTCGGGAGAGACCGCGTGACGGGCCCCGGAAACGCCGGCACCTTCGCCCTGCGCGAGCACACCGCCGACGTCGCAGTCGAGGCCACCGCGCCGACGCTCGGGGGCGTCTTCGCGGCCGTCGCCGACGGCATGGCGGCCGCGATGTGTGACGAGGTCCCCGCGACCGGCGACCGGCACGCGGTGACCGTCACCGCGGAGAGTCCCGAGGCGCTGCTGTTCGACTACCTGGACGAACTCATCTACGAGCGGGACGTCCGGAGCGTCCTGCCCGTCGACAACGCCGCGGCGGTCACGGAGGCGACCGACGGGTGGCGGATCGATGCCAGCTACCGGGGCGTGGCCCTGGCCGAGGTCGCCGCGCGCGACCTCAAGGCCGTGACGTACTCGGAAATGGACCTCTCGGAGGGGCCGGACGGCTGGACCGCCTACGTCGTCTTCGACGTCTGAGTGGGTCGGGTCGAACCCTATTTGAGGCCGCCGGGCGGACCACCAGGCATGACCGACACGTTCGACGCCGGCGACGTGACCCTCCACCGCGTGAAAGAGCACGTCTGGGAGATCCCCCGGACCGGCGACATGCGCGTCCCGGCCCGCGTCCTGGCGAGCGAGCCACTCCTGGAAGAGATCGCCGAGGACAAGACCCTCGAACAGTTGCAGAACACGACCCACCTCCCGGGCATCCGCAAGTACGCGGTCTGCATGCCCGACGGCCACCAGGGGTACGGCTTCCCGGTCGGCGGGGTCGCCGGCATCGACGCCGAGGACGGCTGCATCTCGCCCGGCGCGGTGGGGTACGACATCAACTGCGGCGTCCGGATGGTCCGGACGAACCTCACCTACGACGACCTCCAGGGCCGCGAGGCCGAACTCGTCGAGGCACTGTTCGCGAACGTCCCCTCCGGGCTCGGTGGCGGCGGGATCCACGAGGGGTCCGTCGCCGACGTGGAGGCCATCCTGGAGCGCGGGCTGGCGTGGGCTCTCGAGGAGGGGTACGCGGTTCCCGACGACCTGGAACACTGCGAGGACGAGGGGCACCGCCCCGAGGCCGACGCGAGCGCCGTCTCCCAGAAGGCCAAGGACCGCGGGAAGAACCAGGTCGGGAGTCTCGGCAGCGGGAACCACTTCCTCGAGGTCCAGCGCGTCGCCGAAGTCTTCCGCGAGGATGTCGCCGCGGACTTCGGCCTCGCCGAGGACCAGGTCGTCGTCCTGATCCACTGTGGGTCCCGCGGCCTCGGGCACCAGGTCTGTACGGACTACCTGCGAGAAATCGAGCAGACCCACGCCGGGCTCCTGGACCAGCTCCCCGACAGGGAACTCGCCGCGGCGCCCGCTGGCTCCCAGCTGGCCGACGCGTACTACCGCGCGATGTGTGCGGCGATCAACTTCGCGTGGGTCAACCGCCAGCTCATCACCCACCAGACGCGGCGGGTCTTCGAGTCGGTCTTCGAGCGCGACTGGGAGGCCATGGAGATGGACCTGCTCTACGACGTGGCCCACAACATCGCGAAGAAGGAGGGACACGCGGTGGAGGACGGGGCCGAGCGCGAGCTGTTCGTCCACCGCAAGGGAGCCACGCGGGCCTTCCCCGCCGGCCGAGAGGAGGTGCCCCCGGCCTACCGCGACGTGGGCCAGCCGATCATCATCCCGGGGAGCATGGGCACCGGCAGTTACGTGCTCCGCGGCGGGGACCGCTCCCTCGCGGAGACGTTCGGGTCGACTGCCCACGGCGCAGGGCGGCTGATGAGCCGGACCCAGGCGAAACAGGAATTCTGGGGCGAGGACGTCCAAGACGACCTGCGCGAACAACAGCAGGTGTACGTGAAGGCCCAGAGCGGCGCGACGGTCGCCGAGGAGGCCCCGGGCGTCTACAAGGACGTCGACGAGGTGGTGCGCGTCTCGGACGCCCTCGGCATCGGCGACACGGTCGCCAAGACGCTCCCCGTCTGCAACATCAAGGGCTAGTTCTCCCAGGCGTCGAGCAGCGTCCGGTTGCCCTCGCCGGGCGCGTGGTAGATCTCGATGGGCGTGTCCGAGCTGACGGACTCCCCCCACGCGCTGGCCGAACTCAACTGAATCGCCTGGCCGGGCCCGATCGTCTCGTTGGGGGGCGCGTCGGCGATCTGGGCCCAGGTCATGCTGGTGGTGTCCGACTCGACCACGAGACTCCCGGCCGGCACCGCGTCGCCCTCGGCGTGTTCGACCAGCATCGATCCGCTCCCGCTGTTGTGCTCGAAGGAGAACGTCGCGGTCGTTCCCGTGGAGCCGCCCTGGACGAAGAGGACGCTGATGCCGACGGTCGCCGTCACGACGACCGTGAACACCACCAGGATCCCGACGCTCATCGCCTCCGAGACGCCGCGTTCGTCGTCACCGACCATTCGTCACCCGGTTGTCCACCGGCCGCCTTAGTCCGTTCGGCTCCCTCGCCGGCCGAGGTCGACGGACGGTAGCGGGAAAGGTCTTTGTCGGGTCGCACCGACGCACCGGTATGATCGACGAGACCGCCGAGGAGATCGCGGACATGCAGACTCACAGCTCCTCGGTCGTCGCCGTGAAGGCCGCCCGGGCGCTGCTGGAACTCACAGAACGCGACTACCCCTCCGTCGAAGAGTACCTCCGGACCCTCGAGCGAAACAGCAACGCCCTCCGGCGGGCGAATCCGTCCCACGCGTCGCTGCACAATACCCAACACGAGATCGTCCAGACGGTCCGGGATGCGGATCCCGACGACCTCGGGGCCGCGCTGGACCTGACCAGCGAGACGGTCACCGACGTCGTCGAGCGCGTCGAGACGGGCAAGCGCCGCGCAGCCGCGGCCGCCGCGGACCTGCTCGTCGACGACGACACGCTGCTCACCCACGACTACTCCACGACCGTCCTCTCCGCGCTCGCGCGGGCCATCGACGACGGGGCGACGTTCACCGTCTACGTCACCGAAGCGCGCCCGCGATATCTGGGTCGGAAGATGGCCCGCCGCCTCGCGGAGTTCCCGGAGATCGAGACGCACCTCGTGGTCGATAGCGCCGCAGGCCACGTCCTCCCCGACTGTGACCGCGTCGTCGTCGGCATGGACTGCGTCGTCGACGAGGTGCTCTACAACCGGGTCGGGACCTACCCGATCGCTGCGACGGCCGCAGACGTCGGCGTGCCGGTGACCGCCATCGGCTCCGCCGCGAAGGTCGTCGACGGCGGCTTCGCCTTCGAGAACGAGGAGCGCGCCGCGAGCGAAGTCATGCTCGAACCCGCCGAGGGCTTCCAAATCGACAACCCGGCCTACGACGCGACCCCGACCCGACTGCTCGATTCGGTCGTCACCGACGAGGGCGTCCGCGACGTCTGACGGGCGCCGGGTCACAACCCTTTTTTCAGGCGGCGGTGTGGGTTGCGTATGCTTCCGGTCCCACCAGACGCGACCGTCCTCGCCGTCGACGGGACCGCGACGCCCGGCGGCACCGTCTCGCAGGGCCCCCCGGCCGGCGACCCCGGTCTCGGTGCCCTGCTCCCCGAGTGGCTGCCGATCTGGGTCGTCGAACTCACGGCCTCCGTCGTCGTCTTCGCGCTCGCCTACGTCGTCGCCCGCCTGGCCGTCCGCCTGTTCGGCCGGCGCCTCGCCCGGCGGTTCGACCGGCCGAGCCTGACCCGGACGGCACTGAGCGGGATCCGGGCGCTCGTCTTCCTCGGCGCCTTCCTGGTGGTCCTCCGCATCAACGGCCTCGACCTGGGGAACATCGCCCTCTCGGTGACCGTCTTCTCGGCCGTGGTCGGCGTCATCCTGGCACCGATCGTCGGCAGCGTCATCAGCGGCGTCTTCCTCCTGGCCGACCAGCCCTTCGAGATCGGCGACATGATCCAGCTGGACGAGGACGGCAAGCGGGGCTTCGTCGAGGACATCACCCTCCGGTACACCAAGATCTTCACGCTCGACAACACCTTCCTCGTGATCCCGAACGGGACCATCCGGGACCGCGACGTCTACAACTTCTCTGCGGAGGACCCCCGAACGCGCCTCTCCTTGCCCGTCCTCATCACCTACGAGAGTGACGTCGGTACCGCACAGCGGCGAATCGAGGAGGCGGCCCGGAAGGTCGAGGGTGTCATCGAGGGTGGCCCGAGCATTCGCATCGGGGCCGCCCGCTACCCGGCGGCGCCGAACTGCCTGATCGAGAGTTTCGCGGACAACGGCATCGCCCTGACGCTCCGGTTCTGGGTGCGCGTTCCCTACCGCATCCCGGCGGTCCGCTCGCAGGTCCAGGAGAACGTCGATCGGGTCTTCGCCGAGGACGACGACCTCGAGTTCGCCTACCCGCACTCCCACCTCGTCTTCGACGAGACGAGCGGGGCGCTCTCGGTTGACGGCGTCGGTCAGGCCGGCAACCCGCAGCGCGGGGGGACCCGTCCCCAGGTTCGCGGCCAGGGACGTCCCTGGCGGGACGGCCCGACAGATTCCGCGGGGTCACCGCAGGCTGGCGAGGACGTGTCGGACGACGACCGCTGAGCAGTGGTACGGGGACCGGCGGGTGCCGTCAGGCGGCGTCTACCGTGACGACCTGGCAGTCGAGTTCGTTCTGGAGGAAGTGCTCGATGTCCGGGTCGTCGACGAGACGGCGGACCATCTGTCGCCATCGACCGGCCTGGCGCTTGCCGATGACGACGACGTCCGCGCCCTGGGCCGCGACCTCCTCGAGGATGGTCTCCTCGACGAGGAGGCCCCGGCGGACGACGTACCTGACGTGCTCGAGTCCGTCGACAGCGTCCTCGACCGCCCGCTTCAGGTGTCGGCGCGTGACGTGTCGGCTGTCGTGATAGAGGTCGACGTGGAGGACCGTCAGTTCGGCGTCCCGGTCTCGGGCGATCCGGGCCGCCTCGCGGAGCGTCGCGAGAGAGTGATCGTTCGGAGGGTATCTGACGGGCACCACGACCTGGGTCATCGAGAGAGCCTAGCCGGTGGCGCCACTCAAGTGTTCCCGTTGGTGGAAGACGACCAGGGACGGCCGAAGTGAACAACGGTATGCCGACCCGGTCCGAACGTGGCCCATGGACGAGGTGACCGGACCCGAGGGCGCCACCCTGTACGTCGCATCGGACCAGGTCGAACGCGGCTCGAAGGGGCCATTCTACGTCGTCTACGCGGACCCCGACCGCCAGTCGCGCTGGGGGTTCTGGTGTACGAACTGCGAGACGCTGGACACGGCCGTCGACTCAATGGGCCGCATCGAGTGCAACCGGTGTCGCAACCTCCACAAGGCCGAAGAGTGGGACGCGGCCCACGAGTGATTCCCGTCTCGCGTCGCGTCTAGCCCCACCGGCCCACGTCGCCGTCTGCCGTGCTGAGCAATTCGTGAGAGACGGGGATCCGAACGTCCTGTACTGTCAGTGTCAGTTAGTTACGCTTAAGGTCCGTCCGCGGGTACTGAAATACGAATGGGTGTTGTTAGCACGTCACTCAGGGAAGAGGCGAAGTCGATCTTCACGGAACTGGGATACCGGGTTTCGACGGACGGGGGAGACCTGCGAGCCGAACGGAAGTGGCGCACAGTCCACGTCACGCCGATGAGTGACGTGGACACACCGCCGGAATCAGGCGAGTTTCGGTGCTTCGTGACGTACGCGGACCGACTCGACGAGGTCGAGCGCGAACTCGCCCGTCGTGACCTCGACTACGAGTGGGCCGTCATCGGCGTCGACGAGGAAGACTACGAGGTCGCCGGACAGCGGTCGCGGACGTAAGCGTCGTCGCCGGTGGGCTTTTCGGTCGCGCGCTCCCACCTGTGGCATGGCACCGACGAACCAGAGTGACACCTTCGAAATCGGTGGCGACCTCACCGTCCACCGGTTCGGCTACGGGGCGATGCAACTGACCGGCGAGAACGTCATCGGTCGGCCGGACGACGAGGATCGGGCCCGGGAGGTGCTCCGTCGGGCGGTCGAACTCGGCGTCGACTTCGTCGACACCGCCGACTCCTACGGCCCCGGAGTCAGCGAGCGGCTGATCCGCGACGTGATCGAGCCGGACGACGCGGTGGTGGCGACCAAAGCCGGCCTCCTGCGGACGCAGGATGGGGACTGGCTGCCCCACGGCGACCCGGACTACCTGCACAACCAGGCGCTGGTGAGCCGCGACCGCCTCGGCGTGGACACAATCGATCTGCTGCAGTATCACCGGCCGGACCCCGACACCCCCTTCGAGGACAGCGTCCAGGCTCTCGCCGAACTGAAGGACGCGGGACTCGTCTCCCACGTCGGGCTCTCGAACGTCGATGTCGACCAGCTCGAACGGGCGCGCGACCAGGTCGAGATCGCCACCGTCCAGAACCAGTACAACGTCGCCAACCGCGAGTCCGAGGACGTCCTGGCGGCCTGCGAGGAGTACGACATCGGCTTCATTCCGTGGTTCCCGCTCGGGGCTGGCGAACTCGACGACCGCGAGGACGCGCTGGCTGCGATCGCTGACGACCACGACGCCACGCCACGGCAGGTCGCCCTCGCCTGGCTCTTGCGCCACTCGCCGGTCATCCTCCCCATCCCTGGAACGTCCGATCCGGCGCACCTCGCGGAAAACGTCGCAGCCACGGCGATCGACCTCACCGACGACGAGTACGCGCGACTCGCGGAGTGACCGGCGCCAGGACTGCCCACGGCGCTGGAATCACCCAAACGCCTATCGACGAGCCGACAGAACACTTCATCGGTCGGGCAGCCGCACCGTCCAGCCCGATCGGACCGGAGGTTCCACAATGGTATTCAAGAAGATCGAACTCATCGGCACGAGCTCGGAGAGCATCGAGGACGCGGTCGAGGACGCCGTCGACCGCGCGGAGTCGACGCTGGACAACGTCCAGTGGGTCGAAGTCGAGGACATCGGCGTCGAGATCGCAAGCGTCGAGGGCAGGGAGTACCAGGCGGAGGTCCGGGTGGCCTTCGAACTGGCGGACTAGGTCCGGAAGCTCTCGCCGCAGCCACACTCGCTGACCACGTTCGGGTTCTCGACGTGGAACCCGGCGCCCTGGAGGCCGCCTTCGAACTCGAGGACCGACCCCTCGATGTAGTTCATGCTCGCCGGGTCCACGAAGATCCGCAGGCCGTGGTGTTCGGTGACGGTGTCGTCGTCCTCGGGTTCGTGCTCGAAGCGCATCCCGTAGGACAGCCCCGCACAGCCCCCCTGCTGGACGAACAGCCGGAGCCCGGCCTCGTCGACGTCCATGCCCTCGCCCGACATGAGGTCGAGTGCCTCCGACGCTGCGTCGTCGGTGACCGTGACTGCGGTGCCGCCGGGTTCGGGTTCCTCGGCCGTGCTACTCATGCCAATGGCTTCACGCCCGAGCGTGTTAACCCTGACGACGGCCCCGGTTCTCGTCTGTCGCGACGTCGCCAGAGCCAAGGTCGCGCCGGGCACAGAACGATCATGCTCGACCCAGGCCAGCAGGCCCCCGACTTCGAACTGCCCGACCAGGACGGCGAGCCGGTCTCCCTCTCGGACTATCGCGGTCGACGGGTCGTCCTGTACTTCTACCCCCGCGCCGACACGCCCGGCTGTACCACCGAGGCGTGTAGCTTCCGGGACCGCTGGGGCGACTACGAGGACCGCGACGTCGCCGTCCTCGGCGTCAGTGACGACCCCGTCTCCGACCTCGCGGACTTCGCCGCGGAGTACGACCTCCCCTTCCGACTGCTCTCCGACGAGGACGGGGCCGTCTCGTCGGCCTACGACTCCTACGGCGAGAAGAACATGTTCGGGAATACCTTCGACGGCGTCTTCCGGAACACCTACGTGATCGACGGAGACGGCGAGATCGCATTCGCCTACGAGGGCGTGGACCCCGAAGGCCACGCCGACGAGATCCTGACCGATCTGGACGCGGCATAACCCGGCCAAACGTATTTGCAGGTACGCTGTGTCAATGGTACCATGGCACAACGTTCGACTGCGGCCCGTGACTCCGACCGGTTAGTCCAACTGCCCGGCCATCCCGTCGCGTACCTCGCCATTCTGGCCGCAGTCGTCTCGGCCGCGATCCACCTTATGCTGGCGCCGCGGCTGATGAACTTCAATCAGACGATCGCCTACCTGTTCTACCTGAACGCCGCCGGCTGGATCGGGGGCGTGCTCCTGTATCTCACGCGCTACTGGCGGCGAGAACTGTACGTCGTCGCCGCCGGCTACGCCCTCGTGACCATCGTCGCGTTCTTCGTGCAGAGCGGCCGACTGATGGACCTCGCAATCGCCTCGAAGGTGGCCGAGGTGGTCGTAGTGTTGGCGGCCGGGTACCTCTACCTGAACGAGTAGTGCCCGGACGAAGAGAGACCGGCATTCTGATCAAATTTCTTCGGCAGCAAGGGAGCCACGCTCCTCCGGGCCGTGCGAACGGGCGCTTCGTGTCCGTGGGCAGCCAGAAGGAGAGCGCGCCGGAAGCCCGAGGATCCGGCGAAAAGGCGGTTCCTAGTGGAACGTCCGTTCCACTTCGCCCTCCTCCTCGACACCGGCGTCGGCGCGGTCGAAGCGCTCCTCGATCTCCTCGTAGCGCTCGCGGACGTCCGCGTCGACGCTCGGCCCGACCTCGTCCAGGGCCTGTTCGAAGTGATCCGCGGTCACGCGGACGTTGCCGATGGAGTCGTCGATGTCCTCGGGGTCCACGCTGGTGATGAACTCCCGTGACGCCGCCATGGAGGCCTCGCGGCAGACCGCCTCGATGTCGGCGCCGACGTAGCCCTGCGTCCGGCGGGCCAGGCGGTCGAGGTCGACGTCGTCGGCCAGGGGCTTGTGCTCCGTGTGGACCTGGAAGATCTTCCGGCGACCCTCCTCGTCGGGGACTGGCACGTGGACGTGCCGGTCGAGCCGGCCGGGGCGGATCAGGGCCTGGTCGATCAGGTCCGGCCGGTTGGTCGTCGCGATGACGACGACGTCCTCCAGTTCCTCGAGCCCGTCCAGTTCGGTCAGGAGCTGGGAGACGACGCGCTCGCCGACGCCCGAGTCACCCGAGTGCTGGCCGCGCTCGCCCGCGATGGAGTCGATCTCGTCGAAGAAGACCACGGTCGGGGCGTTCGACCGGGCCTTTTCGAACACCTCGCGGACGCCCTTCTCGCTCTCCCCGACGTACTTGTTGAGCAGTTCCGGCCCCTTGATGGAGATGAAGTTGCTCTGGCTCTCGTTGGCGATGGCCTTCGCGAGCAGTGTCTTGCCGGTGCCGGGCGGGCCGTACATCAGCACGCCCTTGGCGGCCTGCATGTCCATCTGCTCGAAGACCTCGGGGTAGTCGAGGGGCCACTGGATGGTTTCGCGGAGCCGCTCCTTGGTGTTCTCGAGGCCGCCGACGTCCTCCCAGGTCACGTCCGGCACCTCGACGAAGACTTCGCGGAGCGCGCTGGGCTCGATGCCCTTCAGCGCGTCCTTCATGTCCCGTTCGGTGACCGTCAGCTTCTCTAAGGTCTCGGCGTCGATCTCCTCGGCTTCCAGGTCGAGGTCGGGGCGGACCCGGCGGAGGGCGTTCATCGCGGCCTCCTTGGCCAGCTGTTCGAGGTCGGCGCCGACGAACCCGTGGGTGTTCTCGGCGTAGACGTCGAGGTCGATCTCGTCGTCCAGGGGCATTCCACGCGTGTGGACCTGGAGGATCTCGGTGCGGCCGTCCTTGTCCGGGACGCCGACCTCGATCTCGCGGTCGAAGCGGCCGCCGCGGCGCAGCGCGGGGTCGATGGCGTCGACGCGGTTGGTCGCGCCGACGACGATGACCTCGCCGCGCTCGGAGAGGCCGTCCATCAGACTCAGGAGCTGTGCGACGACCCGGCGCTCGACGTCGCCGGAGGTCTCGCCGCGCTTTGGCGCGATCGAGTCGATCTCGTCGATGAAGACCACGGCGGGGGCGTTCTCTTCAGCCTCCTCGAAGACCTCGCGGAGTTGCTCCTCGCTCTCGCCGTAGTACTTCGACATGATCTCCGGCCCGGAGATCGTCGTGAAGTACGCGTCGATCTCGTTGGCGACGGCCTTGGCCATCAGGGTCTTGCCGGTCCCCGGCGGGCCGTGGAGCAGGACGCCTTTCGGCGGTTCGATGCCGAGCTGCTGGAACAGCTCGGGGTGGCGCATCGGCAGCTCGATCATCTCGCGGACCTGCTCGAGTTCGTCGTCCAGCCCGCCGATGTCCTCGTAGGCGACGTCCGGGGTGTCGGCGCGCTCGGTCTCCGCCTCACCCGCGATCTGTTCGGCTGGCTGCTCGGAGACCTCGATCTCGGTCCCGTCAGTGACGACGACGGTCCCGTCGGGCTCGGTCGCGGCGACCTTCAGCGGGATCTTCTGACCGGACATGCTCGAGAGCGGGCCCAGCCCGAAGGAGACGGGCACCGTCTGGCCAGCCGTGACGGCCTGGCCCTGGAGATTCGAGCGAATCATCGGGCCGACGTTGCCCCGGACCCGGAGGTTCTGGGGGAGTGCGACCGTCAGCTGCTTGGCGGGCTGGACGTCCGCGGGCTCGACCGCGACGGAGTCGTCGATCCCGACGCCGGTCTCCTGGCGGAGCTGCCCGTCGATACGGACGACGCCACGCCCCTGGTCTTCGGCGTACCCGGGCCAGACGCGTGCGACGGCGCGGCCGTCGCGACCCTCGAGGACGACGTAGTCCCCGTTCTCGAGACCCAGTTCGTCCATGGCCGCGCTGTCGACCGCCGCGAGGCCGCGGCCGGCGTCCTTCTGTTTCAGGGGTTTGACGGTGAGTTTCATTCGTCCACCTCGATGGTGACGACGCCGTTTTTCATAAACGCTCGCGCGTCGCCCTCGACGGCGAGTTCGTGTTGCTCGTCGCCTGCGACGACGATCACCGTGTCGTCGACGACGTCGACGCTGGTGTCCGTTTCTGGACCGAAGTCCGCGACGATCTCGACGCGGTCGTCGTACTCGCGACGACCGACGCCGACGTCCGCACCGACGAGCTGCTCTTTCACACTCATACTAACATTAGGTAACCAAGCTAGACTTAAATAGTTTTCGCTATCATTTATAAGTAACCGGGCGATCCAAGCGTTTGGTTTGTTTGCAGTTCGTCCCCAGATACTGGTGCCCGAGCGAGACGACCGAGTAGCGGGCGGAGTCCGGCTCAGTAGACGTCGTCCAGTTCGTCCGCGACGTGGGAGTGCTCCTCGCTCGGGAACTCGCCGTCCTCGACGGCCGCGACGAACGCCGCCATCGCCTCGGCCATCGCCGACCGGGCGTCGCCGAAGGACTCGGCGAACGGCGGCGTCCAGTCCGAGAGCCCGACAGCGTCGGTGTAGACGAGGACCTGCCCGTCGCAGTCGGGTCCGGCACCGATGCCGATCGTCGGAATCTCGGTCTCTGCCGTGATCTGGGCCGCCAGGTTCGCGGGAATGTGTTCGAGCACGCACGCGAAGGCGCCCGCCTCCTCGTGGGCCACCGCCAGGTCGAAAATCTCCCGTGCCTCGTCCGGGTCGTGCCCCTGCTGGACGTAGCCGGTCTGGTTGACGCTCTGGGGCGTCAGGCCGACGTGGGCCACGACCGGGACGCCCATCTCGGTGAGTCGTTCGGTCAGTTCGATCGTGTGCGACCCGCTCTCGATCTTGACGGCGTTCGCGCCCTCCTCCTTGAGCATTCGTCCGGCGTTCGCGACGCTCTCGGCGAGGTCGTGACCGAAGGAGAGAAACGGCATGTCCGCGACGACCAGCGCCTCCTCGGCGCCGCGTGCGACCGCCCCGGTCCGGGCGGCCACCTCGTCGACCGTGACCGGGAGCGTCGAGTCGTACCCGAGGACGGCGTTGCCCATGCTGTCGCCCACCAGGAGGACGTCGACGCCGGCGGCGTCGGCGAGTTCGGCCGTGACGGCGTCGTAGGCGGTGAGCATCGTGATCGGCTCCTCCCCACACTTCGACTGGAGGTCCCGGACGGACGTCATACCGAATTCGTCGCACTCGCGCGGCCTTACCAGTTCGGGTGCAAGGGCGAAACCGGTAGGGGCAAGGTGGCCCAGGGGCAAGCCGCGGACGTGACGCCCCGCGTCGAGCGAACGGATCCAGAGGGGGTCGACTACGGGTGGGTCATGCAGGTCACCTTCGTGACGACCATCGTCGCTGGAGCACCGCTCGTCGCGTTGCTCTCCCTGCTGGTCTCGCTGCCGACCTGGACCGCCCGGCTCTCCTTTGCCGTCCGCGTCGGCGCCGTCGTCTGGCTCCTCACCGCGGTCGCCGTGTACGCGTACGCCCACTGGCGGCAGCGCGACGACGCGACGGGCGCCGACGCTCCGTAGTCACTCCTCGTCGAGATACTCGGAGACGTACGAGAAGGCAACGCCGGCCCGTTCTGCTGTCAGTTCGTCCCGCTCGCTGTCGCCGACGAAAATCGCGGACGCCGGGTCCACCTGCAGTCGGCCGATCGTCTCCAGGAGCGGTGCCGGATCGGGCTTGTAGGCCCCCACCGAATCCCGGCCGACGACCGCGTCGACGTGCGCGTCGATGCCGTGCAGTTCGAGGGCGATCCGACAGGCACCCTCGCTGTTCAGCGAGCAGACGCCGACGGGGACGTCGTGGGGGAGCCGATCGGCCGCCGGGAGCCGAACGGCGCTCCGGGCGCCGGATCGCTCGTGCTCCGCGATTACCTCGCCGACACAGCGACGAATGCCGGGCTCGTCCGCGGCGGTAGCGGACTCGAGCGCGTCCCAGAGGTCCATCTTCGGCGTCTCCTCGACCCCACGTGCCCGGAGCACGGCCACGGCGTCGCTACGGGCCGCATCCCAGTCGACGTCGAGCCCGACGAGCGTTCCATCGAGGTCGTAGACGATGGCCTCGTGCCTCGCAGTCACGGTCGGGTCTAGGCCGGAGGCAATGAAAGGTACGTCGATGGCCCACGCGTCAGCCGCGAAGGAAGTCGACGACCTCGTCGGCGCTAGCGTCGAGTCCACCCGCCTGGGCGAGGGCTGGGGACCCCCCGCCGCCACCGCCGAACGCGGTGGTGACGGACTCGACGACCTCCCCGGCGTCGACGTCGCCAGCCGACGCGGCGGCCAGGTAGTCGCCCGACGCCCCCACCAGGGCGACGACGTCCGCGCTGCCGTCGGCCGCGCGCTGGGCGTGCTCCGCGAGGTCGTTTGCGTCCGCGTGCGGGACCGTGCCCACGAGCCACTCCGCGTCCTCGCGCGTCACGGTCTCGTCTTCGAGCGCCGATAGGCGCGCAGTGACGACCTCCTCGCGAAGGTCGTCGATCGTCTCGGACAGCGCCTCGTGGTCCGCGCGGAGGCGCTCGGCGGCGTCGTCGATGTCGGTCAGCGGCGCGTCGAGAGTGCGCGCCGCGCGACGAGCGGCGGTCGCTTCGCTCGCTCGTCGATCGATCGCCGCGGGACCGACCGCGAAGGTGACCCGGGTCAGTCCCTCACCCGGGTTCGATCTGTCGAGGACCGTCACCGGCCCGATGTCGTTCGTGTTTCGGACGTGTGTGCCGCCGCAGGCGGCCACGTCCCAGCCCTCGATCTCGACGAGTCGTACCTGCTCGGCGCCGGTGACCCCCTCTTCGGTCGCAGTGTTGAAGGCCACGTCCTCGCGGCCGAGCGCGTCCTCGCGCGGGACCTGCTCCCAGGTCACGTCGCGGGAGTCCCAGACGACCCGGTTGACCAGGCGTTCGAGTTCGACCAGCGCCGCGTCGTCGACCTCGGTCGGCGTCGCGAGGTCGACACGGACCTTCTCCTCGGTGATACCGAACCCGCCGTAGCCGAGGTCCTCGAAGAGCCGGCGTCCGGCGCCGAAGAGCGCGTGGCTGGCGGTGTGGGCGCGGGCACAGTAGGTCCGGAAGTCCGGATCGATCGCGCCCTGCACGACGTCGCCCGCCGCGACGTCCGGTTCGGTGGCGAGTTCGTGGACTACCTCGCCGTCGGCCGTGCGGACGTGCGTGACCGCGACGCCGTCGAGGAAGCCGCGATCGGCCGGTTGGCCGCCGCCCTCCGGGTAGAAGAACGTCTCCTCCAGGACGACCTCGCGGCCGTCGATCCGTCGGACCGCAGCTTCGAAGCCGGTGACCTCTGGCTCTGCGGGGGCACGAGAGCGCATCGAACGGTACGAGGGAGTGAACCGGGAAAAACCTAGTCGGACTCGGCGAGTTCCACGTCGAGGAACGACTCCAGCGCGCCGACGACGGACCCGCCGACGCCGGCCTGGGTGGCTCGGCCCTGTTCCATGGCGAGCAGGTCGGCTTCGGCGATCCCGAGTTCGTCGGCGAGTTCGCCGATCTGGTAGCCCGCGTCCTGGCGCGCCGCGGTCAGGCGGTCGCCGTACTCGGCGACGAGGTAGGGAAGTTGGTCGTCGTCGTAGTCGGCGCCGGACTCCCAGTGGGAGGAATCGCCCGACGCCGCGTCGTGCATCCGCGCCGTGTTCCGGGCCGCCCGCTTGCTCCGGCTCTCGCCGTCCCGGTCCGGTTCGGTCGATTCAGTGTCGCGGGTCGTGTCGCCGTGCTGGACGCAGTCGCTGCAGACCTGCAGGGTCGCGCCCGCGACGCTCGCCGACTGGAGGTCGACGTCGGCGGCGCCACAGAGTTCGCAACTGTCTCCGGCGCCGCCACCTCCGCTGCCGGTCGAGTACTTGGCCATGCCCGGCGTAATCAGTTGTCCGTATTGAAACGTCCGCTTTCCGCCAGGCGGCCGGCGCAAACGAAAGCGCTTTTATCCGGTCACTGGGTACGTGCGGATGCGAATTGCAAGACGCGCGTGGGTAGCCAAGCCAGGCCAACGGCGCAGCGTTGAGGGCGCTGTCCCGTAGGGGTCCGCCGGTTCGAATCCGGTCCCACGCATTTTGCCACGAACAACTCGTGAGTGGCAAAATCGTGACGAGCGGATTCGAACCCTGGAAGTCGCAGCCCGGACCGGCCGCGAAGCGGCCGCACGCCCGGACCGTCTTCCTCTGGTTCGAATCCGATTCCTCGGCTGAATACCCAAAAATTTCTGTAGGACCCACGTCAGAGAAACGCGAGCGTATCGGGCCACCACTACAATATCGATAGTGAAAATTAGGGCACAGGATTTAAGTGTATCCGGGCGCTTTGTTCAGATACGGCACCGATATGGTGCCGGTGCGACCCCACCCCCACCACCCACCCCACCCACCCACTCTTTCATACATTCCACGCCTTCTGGGGGCTGAACCGTCAAAACGGGAGCTGCTGGTCTGACTGAATTTCGGGTAGGGCTCAATATGCGAAACGGTCGGGCAGCGACCGGACCCGCGACGGGTCACCGTTCGGGTGACGGGGGATTCCCTGCCGGGCAGAGCCGTCAGGAGTCCCGGCGACGGTCCCCGGTCACCTAGCCGCCGAGGTACAGTTCGGCGACGCGTTCGTTCGCCAGGAGACCGTCGGCGTCGCCCTCGAACTGGACGGTTCCCTGGTCGAGGACGTACCCGCGATCGGAGATCGACAGGCCCTTCCTGGCGTTTTGCTCCACCATGAGGATCGCCGTGTCCATCTCGTTGACGGCCAGGAGGTTCTCGAAGACCTCGTCGGCGGTGTTGGGCGCGAGGCCGGCCGACGGTTCGTCGATCAGCAACACGTCGGGTTCGGTCACCAGCGCACGCGCGAACGCCAGGACCTGTCGCTGCCCGCCCGACAGCGTCCGGGCCGTCGCCGCGCGCTTCTCCTCGAGGATCGGGAACCGCGCGAGGAGGTCATCGATCGTCTCGTCGAGACCGCTCTCCCGGGACACGCCACCCATGCGGAGGTTCTCCTCGACGCTCATGGTGCTGAACACGTTCTCGGTCTGGGGTACGTAGCCGATACCCTCGCGGACGATGTCCTCCGGCGCCATTCCGGCGATGTCGCGGCCGTGGTACCGGACGGTACCGGTCCAAGGCTCCAGCAGGCCGAAGACCGTCCGGAGGACCGTCGACTTCCCCGCCCCGTTCGGGCCGATGAGACAGACGACCTCCCCGGCGTCCAGGTGCAACGTGAGGTCGTCGAGGACCTGCACCTCGCCGTACCCGCCGTCGACGTCCGTCAGCGCGAGCACGTGCGAGTCCGATCCCCCGTCGGAGGTTTTCCGGGTCACGCTCCCCCTCCCAGGTAGGCCTCGACGACGGCGTCGTCCGACCGGATCGCCTCCGGACTCCCCTCTGCGAGGACGCGACCCTGGTGGAGGACCACGACCGGGTCCGCCAGGTCCATGAGGAAGTCCATGTCGTGCTCGATGATGAAGAAGGTGGTCCCCTGGTCGTGGAGCCGCCGGATCTGGTCGCGAAGGTCGTTCGCGAGCGTCGGATTGACGCCCGCGACCGGTTCGTCCAGCAGGAGCACGTCGGGGTCCGCGAGCATGGCGCGGGCGAGTTCGACGAGTTTCATCTGTCCCCCGGAGATACTGGTCGCCGGCTGTGTGGCCAGGTGGTCGATCTCGAAGTCCTCCAGAATCCGCTCGACGTCCGCCAGGTTGGTCGACTCCGCCTCACCGACGGCCGAGGGCGCGGTGAAGAGCTTGTGGAAGGACTCGCCGGGCTGGTCCTGCGGGCCGACGAGCATCGCCTCCCTGACGGTCATCCCCTCCACCGTCCGGGGCGTCTGGAAGGTCCGGATCAGGCCGTTGTCGGCGACCCGGTGTGGCGCCATCCCGGTGACGTCCGTTCCGGCGACGGTGACGCGACCGCCGTCGGGCTCGTAGAAGCCGGAGATCAGGTTGAACAGCGTCGACTTGCCCGCCCCGTTCGGCCCAATGAGACCGGTGATCGTCCCGCGCTCGACAGACAGCGTGACGTCGTCGGCCACGGTCAGGCCGCCGAAGGACTTCCGGAGGTTCTCGATCCGGAGGACCGAGGATCCCTCACCCTCCGGAGTCGTCGTCCTGGCCGTTCGCTCGTCACTCATCGCCACCACCTCGCGCCTCGCGGACGCCCGCGTCCGGCGTCGTCGGCGTCTCGTCGACGGTGCCCGGCCAGATGAGTTCCCGCTGGGGCGGGAGCACGCCCTGCGGCCGGAATCGCATGACGAGGATGATCAGGACGCCGATGGCGAGCAGCCGCAACGGGCCGGGGCCGATCGGCACGGCACCGAACCCGTCGACGAACCGCGTCCCTTCGCGGATGGCGACGATGACGAAGCCCCCGAGCAGCGCGCCGCGGTTCGAGCCGCTGCCGCCGAGCATGACCGCCACCCAGACGTAGAAGGTCGTGATCGGGTCGAGTGTGCCTGGCGCGACGAACCGGTTCAGGTGGGCGTAGAAGACGCCCGCGAGCGCCATGACGAGGCTACCGAGGACGAAGGCCTGCATCTTGTAGCGATAGGTGTCCTTCCCGAGTGCTTCCGCCAGGTCCTCGTCGGCCCTGATCGTCCGGAGCAGCCGCCCCCAGGGAGCGCGGTGGGCGCGCCGCAATACGGCGTACGACGCCGCGAGGAACGCGCCGATCACGACGAGGTTGAGAAAGGCGGTGTAGAAGGGCGTCTCGAGGAAGAACGGCGAGCCGGGAACGAGTTCGACCCGGAATCCCGGTAACGCGGACGGGAGGCCATCCAGGACCGGCCACCCCGCGAAGAACTGCGGGATCCCACGGACGCCGGCAGACCCGTTGGTCCAGTTCTCCTGGTTGAGCGCGAGCAGGCGGACCACCTCCGCGAGTCCGAGCGACGCGATCGCCAGGTAGTCGGCCCGCAGACGGAGCGTGGGCAGCCCGATCAGGACCGCGACGACGGCCGCCAGGAGCAGGGCCACGACCAGTCCCACCACCGGGACGACGTCCAGCCCGATCGGGGACGTCCGACCGGTCATCAGCGCCGCCCCGTACGCCCCGATGCCGAAGAAGGCGGCGACGCTGAAGTTGATGAGGCCGGTGAACCCCCACTGGGCGTTCAGCCCGAGCGAGAGCAGGGCGTACATGCCCCCGAGGCCCAGCAGGAAGACGAAGTACGCGGGTGTGACGACTCCCCCGACGACCGCCAGCAACAGGAGGACCGAGACGACGGCGAGCCCGCCGCTGACGGAGCGTTCGATGCCCGACAGCGCGGCCCACTCGTCGCGGGGAGAGGAGAACCAGCCCATCTCACTCCGCCTCCCCGGCGATGCCTGCCGGCCGAAGGATCAACACGAGAACCATGATCAGGAATGCCACGGCGTCGGCGTACTCGATACCGATGGGAATCCCGAACCCGGCGGGAAGCACGGGGAGGAGGTCCCCGAGTTGCGTGAGGGCCGGCATCAGCTGTTTCGCCATGCCGATCACGAGACCGCCGAGCATCGCCCCGTAGACGGAGCCGATGCCGCCCAGAATGACGGCCGCGAAGACGACGAGCAGGACGGTAAAGCCCATGCGCGGTGTCAGCTGGTTGTACAGGCCGAGAAACACCCCGCCGGCCCCGGCGAGCCCGGCGCCGATGATCCATGTCCAGAGCCTGATCCGTCCCGTCCGGATGCCGCTGACGCGCGCCAGGTCCGGATTGTCCGCCATGGCGCGCATCTTGCGGCCGAAGTCGGTGTACTGGAGGAGAAGGTGAAGTCCGGTGACGAGAACCGCCGCCGAGAAGACGATGGCCACGTCGTGGACCGTGATCCGGATTCCGTACGGCACGAGCGCGTCGATCGGCCGCAGAGTCTCGACGGCGTACTGGCGCGGATCGGTGCCAAAGCGCCACTGGACGAGCGCCCGGTAGACGAAGGCGACGCCGATGGACGTGATCAACAGGCCGATCCGGTCGGTGTCCATCGGCCGGTAGACGACGTACTCGGTCACGACGGCGACGACGCCGGCGGCGGCTGCGCCGGCCAGGAGCGCGACGAAAAAGCCGAGCGGCAGGCCCAGGACCCCGCCGCCGAGCGTCCCGACGACGCCGAAGGTGACGAAGGCCGCGTAGGCCCCGACGGTCATCGTGTCGCCGTGGGCGAAGTTGGCGAACCCGCCGATGCTGTATACCAGCGAGAGCCCGATGCCGCCGAGCACCACGATGCTGCTGTAGACCAGCCCTTCCGCCAGGTACCCGAGCAGCGGGCTCGCCAGGAAGTCCAGAGGGGGCATGCGGGCTCAGCCGGCGATGAAGTCGATGCCCTCGTAGCTGTGGTCCTGCACTTCGAGGACCTGCAGGAAGCCGGACGGATCACCGTTCTCGTCGAAGTCGATCGGGCCGCTCACCCCCTGGTAGTCGACGTCGCTCGGACTGCCACCGTCCTGGAGAATCTCCGCAGCCGCCTCGAAGGACGTGACCTGTTCGCCCTCCGGCCGCGTGACGTCGCGGACGACGTCGTTCAGCGCCGATCCGGTGAACTCGTCGGCGGCCAGGATCGACAGGGCCGCGACGACGACGCAGTCGTAGGCGTAGGCCGCCCAGGACGTCGGTTCGCGGTCGTACTCCTCCTGGAAGGCCGAGGCGAACTGCTGGTAGTTCTCCTGCTCGACCGGGGCCGAGGGCGTGACGATCTTCATCCCGTTCATGCTTCCCTCCGGCGTGTTCTCGAGGACCGAATCCGCGCGGACGGAGTCCGCCCCGTAGAGCTGGGCCTCGTAGCCGCTCTCGTAAATCTCGTTGACCATCGTCGTGAAGCCGGCCTGGTAGGCGATGAACACCCAGGCGTCGGCATCAGAGTTGGCCATCTGTGAGATGAGACTGGAGTAGGACTGCTGCTCCTGGTCGTGGGGGCTCTCGTAAGCGATGGAGCCGTCCCAGTTCGACGTGAACGAGTCCGCCAGACTCTGGCCGTAGTTGTTGTTGACGTAGGTCACTGCGACCTCGTCGTAGCCGTCCTCTGCGATGATGTTGCTCAACGCGAGAGCCTGCGTCCGCCCCGACGGGGACATCCGGAGGAGCCCGGGGAAATCAGTCAGCCCGAGGCCGGTGGAGTTCTGGCTCAACTGGACGACGTCCGTGTCCTGAACGACGCTCTCGTAGATGGCCAGCGAGACGCCCGACCCGACCGCGCCGATGATAAAGGGCACGCCAGCCTGGTTGACGAGGTTCTGTGCCGCCGTCACGCCGCCCTGGTTCTCGCTCTCGGAGTCCTCGACCTGGATCGCCAGTTCCCGGCCGTCGAGGCCGACCTCGTTGACGTGGGACAGTGCGAGGTCCTTGCCGCGCTGATTGCGTTCGCCGAACGACGACAGCGAGCCGGTCAGCGAGTCGATCATGCCGATCCTGTAGGGGCCGGACCCGCCGTCACCGTCGCCCCCGTCGCCCTCTGTGCCACCGTCGTCAGTCGGCGTGTCGTCCCCAGTGGGGCTCTCGTCGCCGCCGTCGCCGCCATCTCCGCCGTCGCCGCCGTCGGTCTGTGAACAGCCGGCCAGGCCAGCCAGCCCGGCGATGGCACCGTATCTGAGTAGTTCTCTGCGACTCGGGTCGAACCCGTCAGTCTGGTCCGCCATTTGGAGTCCCTGTTTTCAAGCATTGTATTTAATGCCAGCCCTTCCATGGTCGGCCGGAGCCGACAGACTCGCAGCGAGGGGATTATTCCGACCGGTATCCTCGGAAACGAATAGTCGGGTGAGCATTTAGGCGTCGCGGGCACCACCGGTCGATCATGATACCGCCGGTCGTGGACAACTTCGTCGCGGGGGAGACCCCCGCCGCGGCGTGTGATCACGCGGCCACGCTGAACGAGCGCGGCGTGGGGGCGCTCCTGAACCTCCTCGGAGAGCACTACGGGCGACGCGACGCGGCGGCCGCGGACGCGCGTGCGTACGAGGACGTACTCGAACTGATCGACGAGCGCGGCCTGGACGCCTGCGTCTCCGTCAAACCGAGCCAGATCGGCCTGGAGATCGACCGGTCGTGCTTCGAGGACAACCTCGAACGCATCGTCGAGCGAGCCGCCGAGACCGGTGGGTTCGTCTGGCTCGACATGGAGGATCGCACGACGACCGACGCGACGCTCGACGCGTTCGAACGCCACGCGACCGCGACGGGGGGACAGGTGGGCGTCTGCGTCCAGGCGAACCTGAAACGGACCCCGGCGGACCTCGAACGGCTGGCAGCCCTCCCCGGGAAGGTCCGGCTCGTGAAGGGGGCCTACGACGAGCCCCCGGAACTGGCACACACGGACGGCGAGCGCGTGGACGAGGCGTTCAGGGACTGTCTGGAGTTCGTGTTCCGCGAGTTCGAGGACGGGATCGCCGTCGGCAGTCACGACCCGGCGATGGTGGCCCACGCCCGCGACCTCCACGCGGAGTACGGCACGCCATACGAGGTACAGATGCTGATGGGCGTCCGCGAGGACGCCCAGTTCGACCTCGCCGGAGCCGTCGACGTCTACCAGTACGTTCCCTACGGGGAGAAGTGGTTCTCCTACTTCTCCCGGCGCGTCCGCGAGCGCAAGGAGAACGCCCTGTTCGCGCTCCGGGCGGTCCTGAGCGGCTAGGCGAGACGTCGACCGGTCCGGTGGACCCGCCGTGATAGTGGATCGAGTCCACTCGCCCGCCTCAGGGATCCAGTAACTTCGCCTCGGCCTTCCGGAGGTGTTCGAGGAGCGTCGTCTTCGAGATGCCGAGGTCGTCCGCCAGGTCCCGCGTCGAGGTCTGTCGCGGCCACTCGTAGTACCCGACCTGGCGGGCGTGTTCGAAGGCCTCGCGCTGGGCGTCCGTCAGGTCGTCGAGTCGCTGTTCCCGTTTCGAGGTGGCGGGGTCGGTCCCGGTCGTGATCGCGGCGACGGAGACGTCGGCGCCCGCGGACTCGCGGACGTTCTCCAGTGCCGCGCTCGTCTCCGACCGGTCGCCTGCGAAACACACCTGCCACTCCTCGCGGCCGTCCTCGATGCGCACCGGCGCGCTGTGGATGAAGCCGTTCTCCAGCAGCGTCGGGCAGACCATGTCGTCGGGGTCGTACTCGAGGAGGAACTCCCGGACGACGTTTCCCGGGGCGTCGCGCGCCCGCCCGAAGCGGTCCTGGATCTGCTGGAGGTCGCCGGCGTAAGGCGACTCCGCGATCGTCTCGAGGAGCTGGTCGACCTCCGCGTCGTCCTCGCCGTAGGCGGTGAACAGGCCGGTGACCGACGACGGCGTCGCGGCCGACTTCGGGGAGTTGTAGACCGCGTGTGCGAGCACGCCGCCACCCACCTCCGCCGTGGCCTTGATGGCCCAGCAGCCGGGGTGCCACAGGTCGAGCGTCAGCCTGGTCCCGCCGGAGATACTCGCCCCGCCCATGTGTGACATCTATTCGCAGACGAACTTGTAAGTAGCGACAGGTGGCTCCCACACCGTCTATGGTCGGGTGCGGGCGTATGGAGCCGGAGCGACCACACGTACCCATGTCGACCTACCAGCACTACGTCGACGGCGAGTGGGTCGCTGGCGAGGGAACCGAGACGTTCGAGAGCGAGAACCCCGCCACCGGCGAGTCCCTCGGTGAGTTCCACCGCGCGACGGCGGCGGACGTCGACCGGGCCGTCGCGGCCGCCGACGCAGCCTACGAGACGTGGCGCGCGATGTCCCGCATCGACCGCGCGGAGTACCTCTGGGACGTCTACCACGAACTCCGCGAGCGGACGGACGAACTCGGGGAGATCGTCACCAAGGAGTGTGGCAAGGAGATCAGCGAGGGCCGGGCGGACGTCGTCGAGGCGGCCCACATGGTCGAGTGGGCGGCCGGCGACGCCCGCCACCCCAAGGGCGACGTCGTCCCGTCGGAGATCGCCGCGAAGGACGCCTACATGCGACGGAAACCCAGGGGCGTCGTCGGCTGCATCACGCCGTGGAACTTCCCGGTGGCCATCCCCTTCTGGCACGTCGCCGTGGCGCTGGTCGAGGGCAACACGGTCGTCTGGAAGCCCGCCGAACAGACCCCCTGGTGTGGCCAGATCGTCGCGGAGATGTTCGACGACGCGGGGATTCCCGACGGCGTGTTCAACCTCGTCCAGGGCTTCGGCGACGCGGGCAACGCCATCGTCGAGCACGACGCCGTGCGGACGGTCCTGTTCACCGGCTCCGCCGAGGTCGGGCACTCGATCGCCGACACACTTGGCGGGGAGCCCGGCAAACGGGTCGCCTGCGAGATGGGCGGGAAGAACGCCGTCGTCGTGACCGAACACGCGGACCTCGACGTCGCCGTCCACGCCGCCGTGATGTCATCCTTCAAGACGACCGGCCAGCGCTGTGTGTCCTCGGAGCGGCTGATCGTCCACACCGACGTCTACGACGAGTTCACGTCGCGGTTCGTCGACCTCGCAGAGCGCGTGGCCGTCGGCGATCCGCTGGACGAAGACACGTTCATGGGCCCGCTCATCGAGGCCGACCACGTCGCGAAGGTGACCGACTACAACGACCTGGCGCGCTCGGAGGGCGTGAACGTCCTCGTCGACCGGACGGACCTCGACGCCGCCGAGATTCCCGACGGAATGGCCGACGGCCACTGGGTCGGCCCCTTCGTCTACGAGGCCGATCCCGACGAACCGCTCCGGTGCACCCACGAGGAGGTCTTCGGCCCGCACGTGGCCCTCCTCGAGTACGACGGCGGGATCGAGCGGGCCGTCGAGATCCAGAACGACACGGAGTACGGACTGGCGGGATCCATCGTCAGCGAGGACTACCGGCAACTCAACTACTACCGCGACCACGCCGAACTGGGGCTGGCGTACGCGAACCTGCCGTGTATCGGGGCCGAGGTCCAGTTGCCCTTCGGCGGCGTCAAGAAGTCCGGCAACGGCTATCCCTCGGCCCGCGAGGTCATCGAGGTCGTGACCGACCGGACGGCCTGGACGCTGAACAACAGCCGAGACGTGCAGATGGCACAGGGCCTCTCGGCTGACATCACGACGCGAGAGGACTGACCCCCGGACCCGTCCGGGCCGGATCCGGTCGACTCATCAGGCGGGCGCACCGGAGTCGACACGGATGGACAGGGACAGGCTGCTCGCGACCGCACCACTGCTCGCCGCGGCGCTGTGGGGCGGCATGTACGTGGTGAGCAAGTGGGGGTTCGACCACGTCCCGCCGATCACGCTCGCCTTCCTCCGGGTGGCGGTGGGCGCCGCCGTACTGTACCCGGTCGTCCGACGCACCCGACCGTCGCGGTCCTTCTCTCGGGCGGATCGGCGCCGAGTCGGCGTCCTGGCGGTCTGGGTCGCCGCGACGATGGCGACTCAATTCCTCGGCACCGACCTGACGAACGCGAGCCAGGGGTCGCTGCTGACGGTCCTGACCCCGGCGTTCGTCGTCGTGTTCGGGGTCGTGTGGCTTGGCGAACCCCTCTCCCGGCGGAAGAACGCCGGCATGGCACTCGCGACGGTCGGGACGCTCGCTGTCCTGGTCGGGCAGTACGACCTCGCCCGGCTGGCGGACGGGAACCTCCTGGGCGTCGGCACGCTGCTGTTCTCCGCGCTGGGGTGGGCCGCCGTCACCGTCCTGGGGAAACCGCTCGTTCGACGCCACTCGGCCGTCGAGGCCGTCACGTACGCGACCGTGCTGTCGGTGCCGATACTCGCCGTTCTCGTCCCGATCGAACTGGTCACGCGGGGTATTACTGTGGCCGAGCTGCCACTCACGGCGTCGGTCGCGGGTGCGGTCGGCTACCTCGGCGTGCTCAGCACCGCCGTCGCGTGGTACTGCTGGTACAAGGGCATGGAGTACGCCGCCGCGAGCACGGTGGCCGTGTTCTTCTTCGCCCAGCCCGCCGTCGGCATCCTGCTTGGAGTGGTCCTCCTCGGTGAGACCGTCGGTCCCGGTTTCCTCGTCGGTGGCGGCCTGCTCGCGGTCGGCATCTACCTCGTCGACACCGCCGAGCGTCCGGTGGACGGCGCTCCGACGACGTAGGCGGGGTCCCGACCGAGTCCGTCGAAAGTAGGCCGCAGGGACGGGTGGCTCAGTAGGAGCGGACCTTCGGCTCGTAGGTCTTGTCCTCGCCCTCGAGAATGACGTCCGTGTAGTAGAGTTCGGGCGTGCCCTCGTTCCAGGCGAGCATCGTGTGCTTGAGCCACTCCTCGTCGCGGCGCTCCTGGTGTTCGCGGCGCCAGTGAGCCCCGCGGAACTCCTCGCGAGCGAGCGCGCCGAGGGCGATGGCCTCCGCGCAGTCGAGGATGTTCCGCGTCTCGATGGTGTGGATCAGGTCGGTGTTGTACGTCCGTGAGGGGTCCTCGACGGCGACGTCCTGGTAGCGCTCGCGCGCCGTGCGGATGTCCTCGAGGGCCTGCTCGATGCCCTCTTCCTCGCGGAAGACGTTCACGAACTCCGTCATGGACTGCTGGACGTCCGCCCGGACGTCGGCGTGGTTGAGGCCATCGCGTTCGAGCAGCGCGTCGACGCGCTCCTCCTCGGTTGCGACCGCACGCTCGACGACGTCCGCCGCGACGTCGGCCGTCGCGCCACCGTCTGCCAGGATGGGATCCGAGCGATCGCCGACCGCACCGGGTTCGACCGGTGGTTCGACGTCGCCGTCCTCCGTCTTCGCGCCGTAGCCCGTCACGATCTGGGGCTCGCCCATGTCCTCGCCGGCTGCGGCCCGGCCCGCGCGGGCACCGAAGACCAGCAGTTCCGGGAGGGCGTTCCCGCCGAGGCGGTTCGCGCCGTGGAGGGACACGCACGCGCACTCGCCGGCCGCGTAGAGGCCGTCGATGCACGTCCGGCCGTTCTCGTTCACCTCGATGCCGCCCATCTGGTAGTGCTGGCCCGGCTTGACCGGCATGGGCTCGTCGAGGCCGTCGACGCCCTCGAAGTCCTCCGCGAGGTGCAGGATGTTCTCCAGGCGGTCGAGGATGCGCTCCTCGCCGAGGTGGCGCATGTCGAGGTGGACGTACTCGTCCTCGATGCCGCGGCCCTCGTTGACCTCCGTCAGTTCGGCACGGGAGACCACGTCCCGGGAGGCGAGTTCGCCCTCGTTGTTCGCGTAGCCGTACTCGAACATGAACCGCTCCGCGTCCTCGTTGTAGAGGATGCCGCCCTCGCCACGGACCCCCTCGGAGATGAGGACGCCCGTCGACGGGAGCGTCGTCGGGTGGAACTGGACGAACTCCATGTCTTGGAGTGGCGCACCGGCGCGGTAGGCCATCGCCTGGCCGTCGCCGGTGTTGGCGATGGCGTTGGTCGTGTGGTCGAAGGCCTGCCCGAGGCCACCCGTCGCGAGTATGACGCCGTCGCGAGCGCGGAAGCCGCCGATCTCGCCGGTCCGGATGTCGTAGCCCACGCAGCCGTGGCACTCGCGCTCGATCGGGTCGTCCTCGTCGGTCACGGCGAGGCGCGTGACGTACCACTCCTCGTAGACCTCGATGCCCCGCTTGACCACCTGCTGGTACATCGTGTGGAGCATGTGGTGGCCGGTCTCGGCGCCGGCGTAGGTGGTCCGGGGGTGGCTGAGACCGCCGAAGGGGCGCTGGGAGACGGTGCCGTCCTCGTCGCGGGAGAAGGGCATCCCCCAGTGTTCGAGCTGGATGACCTCTTCGGGCGCGTCCTGGGCGAAGGTCTCGACGGCGGGGGCGTCCCCGAGGTAGTCCGAGCCCTTCATCGTGTCGTAGGCGTGCAGTTCCCAGGAGTCCTCCTCGTGGAGCGCCGCGTTGATTCCGCCCTCGGCCGCGCCCGTGTGCGAGCGCACGGGGTGGAGTTTCGTGACGAGGGCGACGTCCGCCCCCGCCTCGTCCGCTGCGATGGCCGCTCTGAGGCCGGCGCCGCCCGCGCCGACCACGATGACGTCGTGTTCGTACATGGTCACCAGAACTTGAGGTTCGACTTGACAGCTTCCCGCTTGAGCTCCTGGATGTGTTCGGTCAGCGGGATGTCCTTCGGACAGACCTCCGTACAGGAGAACTGGGTCTGGCACCGCCAGACGCCGTGTTCCTGCTCCAGAATCCGAAGTCGGTCCTCCTTTTTCATCTCGCCCTCGCGCTCGTCCATCGCGAACTGGTAGGCCTTGTTGATGGCGGCGGGCCCGAGGTACTGGTTGTCGCCCGCGGCGATGTTACAGGAGGACATGCAGGCGCCACACCAGATGCAGCGCGTGGCCATCTTGACTTTCTCGCGGTTCTCGGGCGTCTGGCGCTGTTCCTCCAGGTCGCCCTCCGGAAGGTCGTCGGGGTCGAAGTACGGCTCGACGGACTCCATCTGGTCGTAGAAGTGCTGCATGTCCACGACCAGGTCCTTGACGACGTCCTGGTGTGGCAGGGGCTCGACCCGCACCGGCGTGTCGAGGTCCTGGATCTGGGTCTTGCAGGCCAGTCGCTGGCTCCCGTTGATGAACAGGGCGTCCGACCCACAGACGGCCTGGCGGCACGAGTGGCGGAACGTGAGCGAGGAATCGAAGGTGTCACGCGCGTAGATCAGCCCGTCGAGGACGGTCATGCCCCGGTGGTACGGGACGGTGAAGTCGTCGAACCGCGGTTCCTCCTTGTCCTCGACCTCCGGGTCGTACCGGAAGACCTTGATGCGGACGGTCTCCTGGTCGGCGCGGGCCTGTTCCTCGGCCTCGCGCTGGGCTTCGGCAGCCTGCTCGGCCGCGCGGGCCTCCTTTTCCGCCCGGCGGACGTCGCCGGGTGACGGCTCCGCGTCGGACTCGGTCGCTTCCTCGGTCTCGGTCTCGTCGGATTCGACTTGCGTGCTCATTGTTCAGACCAGGTTCGACATTGCGAGGGCGACGCGCGTGCCCTGGAAGACGAGCGCGACGCCGGCCACGACCAGCACGCCGGCGACGGCTTTCTTGCCGCGGCCGTCGAGCCCCATGTTGATCAGTGCGTTGTAGACGCCGTTGATGCCGTGGAACGCGGCCGTCACGAGGAACAGCCACATCGCCGCGAAGTAGGTCAGTTCGCTCATGCGGGCCTGGGTCCCCATGAACGTCACGTCGGCGGCGTGGTTGACGAAGTGCAGCATGACGAAGTGGAAGGCCAGGACGCCGATCAGGAAGACCGCCGTGACGCGCTGGAGCAGCCAGAGCGTCCCGCCCCGGCGGAACGAGGAGTAGTGCTCTGCCATCAGAAGGCACCTCCCAGGAAGGTCGGGATGCTGGCGACCGTGATGGCCCCCGTCAGGAGCAGGGAGAGGTAGAAGGTCTTGTCCTGGACCGTCAGGCCGATGGTGAGGTCCACGAACAGCAGCCGGATGCCGTTCAGAATGTGGAAGATGGCGACGGCGAACAGGCCGACCTCGAGGAACCTGATGAGGAGGAGTCCCTCCAGTCCCTGGAGGGTGTTCGTATACAGCTCCCCGCCAGCGCCCGCCGTGACCGTACTCAGCGTCGCGACGTGGACGAAGAGGTACCCGATGAGCACCCAGCCGGTGAACTTGTGGAGGATCCAGGCCCACATCCCGGCCGAGAACTCCCGCCACCGCCCGAAGTCCTCGACGGTGCCTCGGTCGTACGTCTGACTCATGTACGCACACGGTGAGGGTGGGGGGCAAATAGTAGTTCCCTTTTGCGTCCTGACGGGGCAGAGACCGCACAGAACATGTTTGGCACGACACCGACCACACAGCCCCCACACACGAACCCCACAGCGACCACCCAGGTCCCGATTGGCGGCGTCGGCTACACGCGGGCGCTGCCCCCAACGGAAAAGCGGACGACATTTGGGGACCGGCCACGCCGTGTCACCAATGTCAGTCGCCGAGGCCACCAGGGACGCCGTTCGGGCCCGCCCCTTCCTGCGGGACGCCCTGCGCGCGGGCGTCGTGAATTACACGGCCGCGGCCCGCCACCTGGACGTGGGCGACGACGACGCAGTCGCCGCTGCCCTGCGGCGGTTCGCCGCCGAGCTCGAACCCTACGAACACCCCGCGGCGGACCGATCGGTCCGCGTCACCATGGAGAGTGGCTTCGGCCGCGGTGACCCGGCGGACGCGCTCCTCGTGGTCGGAGATCTGGCACTGGTCCCCGGCGCGGGGGCGCTGACGGCCCTCTCGTGCCGGGGCGACGTCTCACCGGCACTCTTCAGGACCGTCCTCGGTCGACTCGCCGTTGGCGACGTCGAGGTCGTGGCCGCGGCCATCGCCGAGGACGGCTGTTACGTCGTCGTTCCCCGCAGCGACGGCCCCGACGCGCTCAGGCTCCTCGAGGGAGCGACGGCGGGGCCGGAGTAGCCTGGACGGCTGGCATCACTCCTCGTTTCCGTCGGGTCCGTCGTCGGGGTCCCCGCGTGCGAGGTCACCAACGGATGCCAGTTCCTCGTCCGAGAGGTCGCGGTAGTCGCCGCCCTCCGGCTGCTCGGTAGCGATGCCGCTCGTGATGATGATCCGGACGGCGTCGTCGACGGTCATGTCCACCGAGCGCACGCGCTCGTCGGGCACGTGCGCGAGGAAGCCCCCCATGACGGGATTTGGCGCCAGCGGCAAGAAGAGCGTCGTCATCGGGGACTCCCCCGCGGCGGCGCTGATGGGGATGGCTGTCTGGGCCGTCTCGAAGCCCAGGACGTAGACGTCGTCGTGGGGAAATTCGACGAGGACCACCTCGCGGAAGTTGTCGACGCTCGACTCGAGCATGGCGTCCCCCATGCGCCGAAAGCTCCGGTAGACCGACCCGACGCCGGGAATGGCGCCGATGACGTAATCGAGGTAGTCGATGAGCTGTTCCCCGTACCGAATCCGTGCCAGGAGACCGACGACCACGATGATCGCAAGCAAGATCACGAGGGCCACGATGGTCGTCAGGAAGTCGGTGACGTTCTCGTAGATGCCGACGGTGATCAGGAAGTCGACGACGCCGAGGTTCTTGACGCTCTCGATGAGACCGGCCCACTGGAGCACCCGGATAAACGGGCGGAGTGCGTCCGCGATGAACGAGAAGGCCGCGCTGAGGACGAACAGCGTGACGACGAGGGGGACGATGACCACGATCCCCGTCAGGACCACGTCGACGAAACTCCTGTAGAGCGACGTCCCGGCCTTGCGGGCGGTCTCCGCGGACTCCTCGACGTCCGGACGTGCCATCGTCGGCACCGACCAGCGCCGGGCCCGAATACCTGTGGGTCGGTACGGCAGTCTGCGACCGGAGACCGCCGGGTTGCCAGCGTTCCCTGGGGTCCGGACGGTCGGCCCCGGTTATCCGTCTCCGGTCACGTCCGCCATCGTCTCCTCGAGGTCGGCGATCGAGTCGTCGATGTCCTCGACGAGGCGAGTCTGCTCCTGGTTGGCGGTGGCGATCGTCTCGATCTCGGTCGCCAGCGTCTCGGCCTGCTCGGCGACCCGCTCGACCATGCTCGCCACTTCCTCGGTGCTCGTGGCCTGATCGTCGGCTGCCGCGGCGACGTCCTGGATGCCGTTGGCGGCCTCCGTGACGGCCTCCGAGACGTCCGCGAAGTTCGCGACGACGGTCTCCGTCCGGTCGATCCCAGCCCTGAGTTCGTCGCCGGTCTCCTCGATGCTCTCGACGGTCGACGCGGTGGTGTCCTGGACTTCCGCGACGGTCTCCTCGATCTCCTGGGCCCGGGACCGGGACTCGCTGGCGAGTTGTTTGATCTCGTCGGCGACGACGGCGAAGCCCTCGCCGGCCTCGCCCGCTCTGGCGGCCTCGATGGAGGCGTTCAGGGCGAGCATGTTCGTCTGCTCGGCGATGTCGTCGATGACCTCCACGATCTCGTCGATCTCCTCGATGCGCGCCTCGAGGTCGGCGATGTCGTCGGCCATTTCGTCTGCCGCCTCGCTCACCGACTCCATCAACTCGGTGGCCTCCGCCGCCGACTCGCGACCGTCGACGGCGATGTCCGCGGCCCGCTCGCTGGTCTGTTCGACCTCGCTCGCCGTGGACGCGACCTCCTCTATGCTGGCACTCAACGTCGAGATCTCGCCGCTGATCTCGTCCATGTGCTCCGACTGGTCGGCGGCGATCTCGCTGCTCTGGGCAGAACTGTCCGCGACGTCCTCGGCAGTGGAGCGGAGGTCCGCAACGGCGCTACTTACCTCCTCGGAGACTGTCTCCTGGACCGCTGCCATCTGCTCGCGCTGGCGGACGATGTCGGTGACGATCGGCGTCAGTTCGACGGCACCGATCACCTCGCCGTCGAGCGTCTCCATCGGCACCGCCATCGACCGGTTCCAGAGGTGGCCGTCCGTGAGCGGGACTTTCCGGAAATCCTCCTCCCAGACCGTCTCGCCCGTGCGAGTGACGGTCTCGGCCAGGATCTCCGACTCGCCCTCGGTGCCGAAGAACTCGTAGCCCTTCATCCCGAGCGCGCTGGCGCGCTCGCCCTGATAGGCGTCCGCTGCCGCTTCGTTGAAGTACCGGAGGGTTCGATCGCGGCCGACGGCGAACATCGGCTCCGGGAACGTCCGGATGAGCTGGTCGAAGAGGTGTCGCCACTCGTCACGCTCTCGTTTCAACTGGTCGCGATCCTTCTCGGCGTCGGGTTCGTCGGCTTCGACCAGCGGCGCGTACGTGGCGTCGTCGACGTCAGTGTTTGCCGTTGCCATGAGAAAGTCTTGGTGTGAGGTCGGCGTCCGGTCAGGTCCCGAGGTAGAGTTCTGCCACCTCGGGCGAGTCCAGGAGTTCCGAACCCGTCCCCTCCATCCGGTTCTCGCCCATGTCGAGGACGATGCCCCGGTCGGACTCTTCGAGGGCCCGCCGGGCGTTCTGTTCGACCATCAGGACGGCCTTGCCCGCGTCGTTGATTTCACTGATCTTCTCGAACATGTCGTCGACGAGCTGTGGTGCGAGGCCGGCCGATGGCTCGTCGAGGATCAGCAGATCCGGATCGAGCATCAGCGCCGCGCCCATGGCGACCATCTGCTGTTGGCCGCCCGAGAGTGTCCCGGCCTTCTGGTCCGGCCGGTCTTCGAGCACGGGGAAGCGCTCGTATACCTCCTGAACGCGCTCCTCGAAGTCGGCGTCGAGGTCGCTCTCGCCGAGCGCCCACGCACCCATCTTGAGGTTCTCGAGGACGGTCAGGCTGGGGAAGATGTTGTCCGTCTGTGGTACGTGACAGATCCCCTTGTAGATCACCTCTTCCGGGGGGAGTCCCGTGATGTCGTTGCCGTCGAGGGTAACGGTCCCGGACTCGATGTTGAGGAGGCCGACGATGCTCTTCAGCAGCGTCGACTTCCCGGCGCCGTTCGGCCCGATGATCGTCACCATCTCGTCGCTCGCGACCTCGAGGTCGACGTCGTGGACGATCATCAGGTCGCCGTAGCCCGCCTCGAGGCCGGACACGTCGAGCAGCGTCATACGTCACCTCCGAGGTAGGCCTCGAGCATCTCCTCGTCCTGCTGGACCGTCTCCGGGGACCCCTGCACGAGGATTTCCCCGTTGTGCATCCCGATGACGGTGTCCGAGATGGACATGATGGTCTCGATGTCGTGTTCGACGATCAGGAACGTTCTGTTCTCCTCGTCTCGCAAATCCATGATCCGGTCGAGGAGGTGGTCGGTGAGGTCCGGGTTGACGCCGGCCATCGGCTCGTCAAGGAGCAGGACGTCGGGGTCGGACATCAGCGACCGGCCGAGTTCGAGCAGCTTCCGCTGGCCGCCCGAGAGGTTCCCGGCGTACTCGTCGCGCAGGTCCCAGAGTTCGAGGTACTTGAGCAATTCCTCGGCGCGGTCGCCCTGTGCGTCCTCGAACTCCCTGACGGTTCCGAGCTGGGTCAGAAGCGGCAAGATCCGCTCGCCGGGATTGTCCTGGGCCGCGAGCAACATGTTGTTCATCACGGTCATGCCGGAGAGTTCGCGGGTGATCTGGAAGGTCCGGATCAGGCCGCGCTCGGCGCGCTCGTCCGGGCGGAGGTCGGTCACGTCCTCCCCTTTGAGCCGCACCGCTCCCTCGTCGGGGTCGAGAAAGCCGCTCATGAGGTTGAACAGCGTACTCTTCCCGGCGCCGTTCGGCCCGATGAGGCCGGTGATCTCCCCTTGCTCGATCGTGACCGAGACGCCGTCGACGGCGACGAGCCCGCCGAAACTCCTCGTGACGTCTTCGGTCGCGAGGATGGGCCCGCCGGCGCTCATCGTGTGGCCTCCCCGAACAGACCGTCGGGCCTGGCGAGCAGTCCGATGATCAGCAACACGAGGCCGACGACGGGCTTGTACTCCGACGGGATGAAGGCCACGCTCACTTCCTGGCCGATCCCGATGACGTACCCGCCGATGACGGCCCCGGTCGGGTCACCGATCCCGCCGAGAATCACCGCGGCGAAGATGGGGATGAGCGCGATGAACCCCATGTTCGGCCGGAGATTCGAATCCAGGCCGAGCATGATGCCCGCGAACGCGGCGATGATGCCGCCGACCAGCGAGATGTAGATGACCAGCCGCTTCGTGTCGATCCCGCGCAGGCGCGCCAGGTCGGTGTCGTCGGAGGCGGCCCGCATCGCGATCCCGATACGTGTCCGGTGGAGCAACAGGAACAGGAGGCCGAGAACGACGAGGCTGGCCGCGATGATGGCCACCTGTTCGGGCAGGAACGTGACGCCGAGGAGCGACGGGCCCTCCTCGACCGGCACGGCGTAGTACTGCGGGTCCGTCGACCAGAAGATGCGTATCACGTTTCTGAGGATGAACGCCATCCCGATGGAGACGACCAGCAACACGATCGGGCTGCGGTCCATGAACTTGCTGAAGACGAACTTGTGGACGACGACAGCGAGAATTCCGCCCCCGATCGCACCGATCAGTATCGAGACGACGATCGGGAGGCCGAACCCGACGTTCGCCGCGAGCGCGAAGTAGGCCCCGAACGCCATGTAATCGCCGTAGGCGATGTTGATGAAGTTCAGCAGGCCGAACAGGAGCGTCAGCCCCAGTCCGGCGAGTGCGATCAGACTGCCGACGACCAGTCCGTTCCAGATGAACTGTGGATCGACGACCATCGTCACTCACCCCCTCCGCTCATGCCGGCGAGCGACCGTTCCTTGTCTCCGAACATCCCGTAGGGCCGGTAGTACAGCACGGCGATGAGGAGCACGCCGATGACGATCAGCCGGAGGTACGGCAGTTCGTTGCCGAGGGGGATGTCGCCCGGCAGGAACCGGGTGATCTGTCGGATGCCGGTGACGATGACGGCACCGGCGATCGCGCCGATGTAGCTCCCGGCCCCGCCGATGATGACCATCGCCCAGATCGAGAACGTGAGGTTGGGCAGGAACATGGTCGGCTGGATGGCGTAGACGTAGTGCGCCCAGAGCGACCCGCCGAGCCCGGCGACGGCGGCACCGAGCGCGAAGGACTTGAGCTTGAACCGGCCGGTGTCTTTCCCCAGCGCCTTCGGGACGTCCTCGTCCTCGCGGATCGCGTGGAGGACGCGGCCGAAGGGCGCGTTCGCCAGGTGCCTGAACAGGACGTAGCTCCCCAACAACACGAGGAGGACGAGCCCGAAGTAAAACAGGTCGTAGGGGAGAAACGCCGGCAGGCTCCCGTCGAGCGGCCGGGGGATGTTCTTCAGCGTCTGTTCCCCGCTCGTGAGCCAGGCCTCGTTCGAGATCATCAGCCGGGCCGTCTCCGCGCCGGCGAGCGTGACGATCGCGAGGTAGTCCCCTTCCAGTCGGATGCTCGTGACCCCGAGCAGGAGTCCGAACAGTCCGGCCATGATCGGTGCGGCGATCATGCCGACGACGATCGGGAAGTCGAATCCCACGGTCCGACTGGCGAGCAATCCGGTTTCGGTGACCTCAGTCGTCAGGATCGCCGAGGTGTACGCCCCGACCGCGAAGAAGCCGGCGTGTGCGAAGTTCAACAGTCCCGTGTCCCCCCAGTGCATGTTCATCCCGATCGCCAGGATCGCGTAGATCCCGACGATGATCAGGGTGACCATGACGAGGGAAAACGACACCGCCATGCTATACAGCCTCCGTCCGTCCGCGTCTCTCGATGATCATTCTCGAAGTAGTATCAGACGTTTCGTCTCGTTCACCCGCGGGTCGCGGGACGCTCCCGGGAGCCACTCGCGGACAGTTTGGGTCCGGTCCCGCGAATCGGGTTCCGTCGTGTGTAGTGTCATGTCCTGACACGGTACGTCGCCCGGTGATCCCGACCGGTCGGGCAGGTCACCGGCGGCTCTCGCAGCGAGCGACCGAGACGGCCGCACGGTCGCGCGAAGACTCCCCGGGCCGTCGCTGACAGGGCACCGCCGGACAGCGGTGCGGTATCGCCCGGGGAGACGACCGAGTTCACTCTGCCAGTTCCTCGGCGGAGTAGGTGGTCTGTGCCGTCCACTCCCCGTCCACTGCCTGCAGCGCCTGGAATGGGCCGAGGACGTTCCCGTTGTCGTCGAAGTTCTGCGGGTTGCCCGCGCCGTGGTAGTTGATCTCGTTGCCGTTCGCGAGTTCCTCTTTCCCCTCGGCGAACGTCGAGACCTTCGTCCCCGGCGGGTTGGAGATGTTCGTGAGTTGCTCCGGGATCGCCTGGCGCTCGACGGCACCGTGTGCCTCGAACGCGAGGGCGAACTGGTTGACCGCGTCGTAGGCGGTCGCGGCGAACGTGCCTGGAGCCGTTTCGTGGACCTGCTGGTGGGTCTCCGCGAACTGCTCGTGGGCCGGCCCCGGAGCGGGGGCCTGCCCGACCATACCCTCGATGGCGTCCGCGCCGACCGTCTCGATGAAGTCCGCCGTGAGGACGTCGTTCGACAGTGTGAGGTTGAACTCGTCGCCCGCGCCGAGTTCGGTGTAGTTGTTGATGAACAGCGAACTGATCTCGGTCCCGGCCGTCATCTGGACGATGTCGGGGTCCGCGTCCATGAGCGTCTGGATCTCACTGCGGTAGGAGTCGGTCTCCAGCGCGAGCGGCGTTTCGTTGACGACCTCGCCACCGAGCGCCTCGAAGAACTCCCCGACCGCCAGCGAGAAGCTCTGCGAGCCACGGTCGTCCTTGAACGCCAGCGCCATCGTCTCGTGGCCGAGTTCCTCGTAGCTGTACCGTGCGGCCGCGCGGCCGCCGACCCCGTCGCTCGGGACGTTCCGCCAGAACCACTCGCCGCCGACGTCGTCGAGCTGAATCGTCCCGGCCATGATCGTGATCATGGGAATCTCCGCGTCCTGTACCGGCTGGACGAGGTTCGGCACCGTCGAACTGGACGGGCCGACGATCCCCGGGATGTCGTCGTTGGCAGCGAGCGTCTCGAAGCCGCTGAGGGCTTCCTGCGGATTCGTCTGGGTGTCCTGTTCGTTCATCTCGATGGTCATTCCGTCGAGGACACCCTCGCTGTTCTCGTTGATCTGGTGCAGTGCCGTGGCGTAGGCTCGCCGGGCGTTCCCACCGATCCACCCGAGCCCGCCGCTGAACGGATTCAGGGCACCGAGTTGGATCGTTCCGCCACCACCGCCGTCACCGGTCGTCCCACCGTCGCCGCCATCGCCGCTACCGCCGCCGTCGCCACCGTCGCCTCCGTCGCCACCGTCGCCGCCATCGCCGCCATCGCCGCCGTCCCCGCTACACCCAGCGAGGGCCGTGATTCCGGCGCTCCCTGCGCCGATGAGGTACGTTCTCCGGTCGATGCGCCCCTGCCAGTTGCCACCGTCACGTTCTGGCATGGCGCTAGAACCAAACTGGCATCACTTATACTTTTGGATAGAGCAAGTACTGAGGCAGGCTCATCGAAACCGATATCCCGGAATTCGGCGCGTACGTCGCCTCCATCCCGATTGTAACACACCGCGGCAATTGGAAAAATGGAAATCGAACGTCGCCTGTCCGGTGCAGACGTGTGAGGTAAATTGCGGCGTTCTTCCGGCGAATTTTGCGACTGCTCGCCGCACGAGGCTACGAGACGTACAATGAAGGAGTTTCCTGCCTGGTCCGGATGGAGAAGGTAGTCCCACTCGTCCGATTCCAGCCGCCGACGGGGCCGTTCACACGTGTTTACCGGCTTTTGCAGTCGTATGAGGGTGTCACGCCCACCCATACCACTACTTCGCGAGTGGTTCTCGGGTGAAAACGTTTATCCGTTTTATTTCGTTACAGACTCCTATGGCAGGGCCCCGAGAAGGGGATATCGCAGACGGGTCGGTCGAGGCCGTTCCGCTCAGTGCCGTCATCGAGGTCTTCGACCAGCGGCAGGACGCTGCGCGCCCCCTGACCGCTACCGACGTCATGGAGGCAGTCGACTGTTCCCGCCGCACGGCCCACAACAAACTCAACGAACTTGTCGAGCGCGGCGTCCTCGAGACGCGAAAGGTCGGCTCGCGCAGCCGGGTCTGGTGGACGCCCATCGAGCAGTCGGCGTCCGGGCCGGACCCGGCGGGGTCGGAGATCGAACAACTGATCGCGGAGGTCGACCTGCCGGGGACCGGCAAGACGCTGGTCTCGCGCCAGGAGGCGCTGCTCGCGGCCTACGAGTACCTCAAGGAACACCCGGAGGCCAAGAAGTCTGACTTCCTGCAGGACGTCTTCCCAGAGAACCCGGCGGAGTACGAGACCGCCGAGGGCTGGTGGAACGCGATCCAGCCGGCACTCGCGGATCTGCCGGGCGTGAACCCGCCGGAGGAACGGGGACACATCTGGCACTTCATGGGCGGATGAGGCAAGTCAGGGCACGCGTCGGTGCCAACGTTTTTGAAACCCACCCTCCTCGGTGGGCGTGAGTTATCGCGTCAGGAGGCACAGGTGGATGCAACGCCAGGGCCAGGAGGTGACGGACGAAGACGTCTACACCACCGAGGAAGAGGGCAAACAGTACCGCGGCAGTTCGTACATGCCGACGGCGTACGACAACCTCGACCTCGCGCCCGAGACCGAGGCCTACCCGGACCGCGGGCACGACGGCGGATCCTACCGCCTGCTGGATCTGCCCCGCGTGCCCAAACTCTCCCACGTCCTGGGTCCCAGCGCCATCATGCTGGGTGCCTCCCTCGGGAGCGGGGAGACCCTCTTCTGGCCCACGCTGGTCGCCCAGCACGGCTGGGAGCTCTACTGGGCCTTCTTCGTCGGCGTCCTGACGCAGTTTTTTATCAACACGGAGATCCAGCGCTGGACGCTCGCGACGGGCGAGTCGATCTTCCGGGCCTTCGAGCGGGTCCACACCGCCTGGCCGATCCTGTTCATGGTGCTTGGATTCGTGAGCCTCGGCTGGCCAGGGTGGGCGGCCAGTGCGGCAGACATCGGCGCGATCGGCCTCGGCATCCAGGCGTCCTCCTTCGAGATCCTGGGGGTCGAACTCGCCGCCTGGAAGCTGTTCGGCATCCTGTTGATGGTGTTCATCTGGATCACCTACCAGCTCACGCCGCTGATGTACAACGTCGTCGAGGCGATCCAGATCGTCCTCGTCACAATCTCGGTCGTGCTCGCGGTCGCGCTGTTCGTCGCGCTGGGGTCGGTCCACGAACTCGCGAAAGTCCCCGGCGGTATCGTCAGCGTCGGGACGCTCCCGCCAGGCCAGGACGTGGCCATCTTCCTCGGTGGGCTCGCGTACGCGGGGGCAGGCGGGTACCTCAACCTCGCGCAGAGCCTCTGGATCCGGGAGAAGGGCTACGGGATGGGTCGATACCAGGGTCGCATCGAAAATCCGTTCGTGGGCGACGATCCCGAACCCGTCCACCGGAACGGATTCACCTTCATCCCGAACGAAGTGAACCGGAAGCGATGGCAGGGGTGGTGGCGCCTGGCTCGCCTCGAGCACTTCCTCACCTTCGCCTTCGGCCTCTTCGTGGTCGCGACGATGATGATGGCGCTGGCCGCCGAGTACGCCCAGGGGACGACGACCGACGGGATCGCCATGTGGGCGGACGTCGTCCTGCCGCAGGTCGGCGCCGTCGGCGGGGCGCTCATCTTCGCCACGCTGTTTTTCGCCCTCCTGACCACCGAGTACGGTATCATCGAGTCCGTCGTCCGGAACAGTGCCGACATCGTCTACGAACTGTACGGCCGGTCGGCCGGGTGGAGCCTCCCACGGATATTCTGGAGTATCCTGACCATGTTCACCCTGTGGGGGATTCTCATTCTGTCGCTCCCGATCCCCGTCGAGGATCCCTTCGGCCTCCTCGTACTGGCCGCCGCGATGTCCGGCGTGATGATGTGGCCGTACACCGCGCTGTTGCTCGTCGTCAACACCGCCAGACTCCCGGACCACGTCGAGCCGAGCTGGTTCCGGGTGGGCGCACTCGCCTGGGGGAGCGCCTTCTTCGGGTACTTCAGCGTCCTCCTGCTCGGCAAGTGGCTCCCCGACATCCTCGGGCTGACGATGTTCGCGGCCACGGCAGACGTGGTGGGCAGCGAACCCGGCGGCCTCGCGATGTTCGGCGTCTACGTCGTCGTCGAAGTACTCGTCGTCGTCTATTCGATCCGGGCGAAACGAGCGACCGTAACCGCCCCGCAGACGGGCGACGGGAACGCCCCGGGCGAACGATGAACTGGTCTCGAGTCGTTGCGACACTCGCCGCGCGGCGCTGGTGGCTCTACGGCGGCGGCCTGGCGGCGCTCGTCGCCGCCCGGGCGAGTCCGACACCGCGGGCGGTCCGGTTGGGCGTCACGGGCGGTGTCCTCGCCGTGATGGTGGCGACCTACGCCGCGGAACGGCGCCACGCGACGGACGGCCCGCTCCATCGGGGCCTGGCTCTTCTCGGCGTCGCTGGCGTGATCGGCGGAATCGTCCTCACGGTCACCGGCCGGCTGGCGGGACTCGCCTTCGTCGGCGGCGGGCTCCTGTTCGTGCACCGCGCCTTCGGGGAGGAATCAAAGTGAGTCCGTCGCCGACGGTCCACGTCCACGTCCACCTCGTGATGGCGGGGGCGTTCCCGCTCCGGGTGGCGGACCTGCTGTTCACCGACGACGAACTCGTCGTCCCCGAGTACGAGTACCTCACGCCGTTCGCACTCGCCCGGGGCAAAGTCGAGACCGTCTCCCGGACCGCCCGGACGCTCTACGACGAGCGGGGCCTCGAGGGGCTGGTCGACGTCGCCGAACGGACCCACCGGCTCCCCTACGCCGAGGTCCGGAACGTTCGGGTCTCCGACGGCGGTCGGTTCGCCCGACCGAAGATCGCGATCGACGCGGGAGCGGGACCGCCCTACGCCTACCGGATCCACGTGTCGGTCGACCTCCCGGAACTGACGGCAGCGCTCGAGTCGCTGGGCGAGCGGCGGGGATTCGCGGTCGAGTCGGTCAGCGAAATCGGGTTCCACCCGACGACGAGCGTCCGCCGGTTCCTCGCCGACCGCTAGCGTCTGGCGGCCTGCGTCGAAGCGATTGTGGGAGTCCACCGGTGAAACGCTGCCAGCCTAATGCCACGCCCGGCAACGCGGTTCCGCCGCGATAGCCCGTTCCCTCACCCCCATCAGCGGTATGTGGCCGTTTAGCACTCACAATCGCCAGATTACGCGATTTGGCGGACGGACGGTCCAGGATCCGGTGCACCGGTGACTTTACGTTCGGTGCATTCGTGTGTACGCCCCAGCATGGCAGCACCACGTGTCGACGCGTTCGCCGATGCGGTCCAGGGGGTGGACGCGGCGGTCTCCCGGACGGCCGCGTCGGCGTTCGCCGAGACGCTGTCGGAGATCGTGCGCGAACCGGCCTACGGGACCCCGCTTCCCGCCTCCGGCGTGTCCTACGAGGGGACGCCCGTCCAGCGGGATCCGACCGGGGCCGACCTGGCGACGGCGGCGACGGGCGTGACCGCCGGGACGCTGGGCATCGCCGAGTACGGGTCGGTCGTCCTCCAGGAGACGGGGGCCGGGGAGGAACTGCTCGGCCTCTTTCCCGACCTGCACGTGGTCGTCGTCGGGGCCAGCAGCGTCGTCCAGGACATGCCGGCGGCGTTCGAGTCACTCGACGAGCAGTTCGCCGACGGGCTGGACGACGCCATCGTCGCGACGGGCCCGAGCGCGACGGCGGACATGGGCTCGGTCGTGACCGGGGTCCACGGACCACGGGACGTACACGTGGTCGTCCTCGAGGACCGATGAGCGAGTCCCGTCGCGAGAAGGCCGCGCGGATCCGGACCCTCCTCGATACCGAGGGCGACTCCGTGTTCGAGAACACGACCACGTTCAACGACGGCCGCTACGAGTCCGTCGCGCGGCTCGACGACTACGAGGGCCTGAAGGACCGCGCGCGAGCGATCAAGGAGGACGCCATCGCGGACCTCCCCGCGCTGATCGAGACGGTGACGGCCGCCGTCGAGGAACGCGGCGGGTCGGTGTACGTCGCCGACGACGCGGCCGACGCCCGCGAGTACGTCGGCGAGGTCGTCGACGAGCGCGACGCCGAGACGGTCGTCAAGAGCAAGTCGATGACCACCGAGGAGATCGAGGTCAACGAGCACCTCGAATCACAGGGGGTGGACGTCTGGGAGACCGACCTCGGCGAGTTCGTCCTCCAGGTGGCCGACGAGGCGCCGAGCCACATCGTCGCGCCGGCGATCCACCGGTCCCGCGAGGAGATCACCACCCTCTTCCAGGAGGTGTTCGACCCGGACGAGCCCCTGGACAGCGCCGACGCCCTGACGAACTTCGCCAGCGAGTACCTCGCCGAGCGCGTCGCGGCGGCGGACGTCGGAATGACCGGTGCGAACTTCGTCGTGGCCGATACCGGAACCATCGCCCTCGTCACCAGCGAGGGCAACGCCCGGAAGTCCGTCGCCAGCACCGACACGCACGTGGCCGTCGCCGGCGTCGAGAAGCTGATTCCAACGCTCACCGACCTCCAGCCGTTCGTCGAACTGATCGGTCGCTCCGGGACCGGCCAGGACCTCACCTCCTACGTCTCGCTGTTGACCCCGCCCGGCGAGACGCCCGTCCCCGACCTGACCGACGACGAGACGCCCATCGGCGAGCTGAGCGCGGACCGCGACTTCCACCTCGTCCTGCTGGACAACGGCCGGACCGGCCTCCGCGAGGACGACCAGCTCCGGGAGACGCTGTACTGCATCCGGTGTTCGGCCTGCCTCAACTCCTGTTCGAACTTCCAGCACGTCGGCGGCCACGCCTTCGGCGGCGAGACCTATTCGGGGGGCATCGCGACGGGCTGGGAGTACGGCGTCCACGGCCAGGACAGCGCCGCCGACTTCAACGACTTCTGTACCGGCTGCTCCCGGTGTGTCAATCAGTGCCCGGTGGGTATCGACATCCCCTGGATCAACACCGTGGTCCGCGACCGGGTCAACCGCGGCGCGGACCCCGATCGGTTCGACCACCTCGTCGACGGGCTCACGCCGGACGAGGAGGACGCCGGCCTGGACGTACAGAAGCGCTTCTTCGGCAACTTCGAGACGGCCGCGAAACTGGGGAGCGCCCTCGCGCCGGTGTCGAACTGGGTCGCCGCCAGCCGCCCTGCGCGGTGGGCGCTCGAACGGGTCGTCGGCGTCGACCGGCGGCGCGACCTCCCCCGGTTCGAACGCGAGACGTTCCGGTCGTGGTTCGCGGACCGGGGGCCGACCGTGTCCGAGCACGAGGCCGTGCGCGAGGCGGTCCTCTACCCCGACGTCTACACCAACTACGTGTCCACGGCCCGCGGGAAAACGGCGGTCCGGACCCTGGAGGCCCTCGACGTCCACGTCAGAGTGGCCGACGCCGGCGAGTCCGGGCGCGCACCGCTCTCCCAGGGGATGATACGCACGGCCGAGGAGAAGGCACGGGCGGCTGCTGACGCCCTGGCACCGCACCTCGACGCCGGCCGCGACGTGGTCGTCGTCGAACCGAGCGACTACGCCATGTTCCAGCGGGAGAACGAACGGTTCCTGCCGACGGACGACTTCGAGCGCCTCGCCGAGAACAGCTACGAGGTGATGGCGTACGTCCACGGTCTCCTGGCGAACGGCGGCGACCCCGACGCACTGGCCGGAGGCGACGAGGCCCTCGCCTACCACGCGCACTGCCAGCAGCGCACCCTCGGGCTGGAAGGCAACACGGTGGCGGTCCTCGAAACCCTGGGCTACGACGTCGCGACGTCCGACGTGGAGTGCTGTGGCATGGCCGGCTCCTTCGGCTACAAGCAGGAGTACTACGACCTGGCGATGGACGTCGGGGACACCCTGGCCGCGCAGTTCTCGGACGCGGAGATGGCGGATCGGCGAGTGCTCGCCAGCGGGACGTCCTGTCTCGAACAGCTCGATTCGCTCCTGACGCGACGACCGACCCACCCGGTCGAACTCGTCGCGCCGGAGTGAGACGGCACGCGTTCGGAGGCCGGTCGAGCGGCCGCCACCGACTCGCGGCCGCAGTACCGACGGATTGAAACGACCGCCCGGAGGATGGTATTCCATGACGCTGCGCGTGACGAACACCCTCTCGGGGGAGCGAGAGGTCTTCGAACCCGCGGATCCCGACTCGGTCCTGCTCTACTACTGCGGCCTGACGACCTCCGATCCCGCACACCTCGGCCACGCGCGCGGGTGGGTCCACGTCGACGTGATGCACCGCTGGCTGGAACACCTCGGCTACGACGTGCGACACGTCGAGAACTTCACCGACGTCAACGAGAAGATCGTCGCACGCGTCGGCGAGGACGGCGACAGCGAGGCCGACGTCGCCCGCTCGTACGTCGCCGACGTCATCCGGGACATGCGGTCGCTCAATCTCCTGCGCGCGGAGGTGTACCCGCGGGTCTCCGAGCACGTCCCCGAGATCGTCGGCATGATCGAGACGCTACTCGACCGGGGCTACGCCTACGAGGTCGAGGGCTCGGTCTACTTCGACGTGACCGAATTCGAGGACTACGGGACGCTCTCGAATCAGGACCTCGACGAACTGGAGGCTCAGGGCGACCCGGACGAACTGGCAGAGAAGCGCCACCCCGCGGACTTCGCGCTCTGGAAGGCCGGGGGCCTGGACCCGGGTGACGTCGAAGAACACCGCCACGACGACGCGGCGCCCGCCGAGGAGTCCTGCCAGACTGCCCAGACCTGGGACTCGCCGTGGGGCGAAGGGCGGCCGGGGTGGCACATCGAGTGTTCGGCGATGAGCACGACCCACCTGGACGACACCATCGACGTCCACGTCGGCGGCCAGGACCTCGTCTTCCCCCACCACGAGAACGAGATCGCCCAGAGCGAGGCCGCGACGGGCCAGCAGTTCGCGCGCTACTGGCTGCACGTCCGCCTGCTCGAGGCCGCCGACGACGAGAAGATGTCCTCCAGCCTCGGCAACTTCGAGACAGTCGCCGAGGCAATCGAGCGGTACGGGGTGAACGTCGTCCGGACCTTCCTGCTCTCGACGGCCTACCACAACCCCGCGACCTACAGCGACGCCACCGTCTCCGAGGCGGCCGAGCGGTGGGACCGCCTCGAACGCGGCTACGAGCGCGCCGTCGAGGCGGCCGACAGCGTCGACGCGACGTCGAAGGCAACGGACGAGGCCTTCCGCGCGGCGGTCGACGAGGTCCGCGAGGAGGCCACCGCGGCGATGAACGACGATTTCAACACCCGGCGTGGGCTCGCCGCCCTCCTGGACCTCGTCTCGGCGGTCCACGCCCACGTCGACGACCACGAGACCTACGACTACCGGGCACTCAGGCGCTCCATCGAAGTCTTCGAGACCTTCGGCGGCGACGTCCTCGGTCTCGCGCTCGGCCGCGAGGGGACGGGGACCGCGACGCTGGCGGAGGAACTGGTCGAACTCGTCCTCACGCTGCGCGAGGACGCACGCGACGCTGGCGAGTACAAGCGCGCCGACGCCCTCCGGGACGACCTGACGGCCCTGGGCGTCGAGGTCCAGGACACCGACGACGGTCCGGAGTACCGGATCGAGTGACGGATCGGGCGTTGGAATTACCTACGAGCGAAACTGCTGGTCGTAGCGGTCGACGGTTCGTCGAAAACAGCGACAGCTCACTCCGCGGCAGCCCACTTGTCCGCGAACATCTTGGGGCAGGGATCGGTGTTGGAGGGTTCGAAGCTCCGCTTCGCGTGGCGGAGTGCGAACGAGGTGGCCTGTGTCGGCGATTCTGTCGGTGTGGTCTGCGTGCGGTCGCGGGCTCGCTGGGATGGTCCGATGCTCATGGTGGGTCTGGGGATGGGAGTAGTCGTCTGGCGACGCGTCGGGCTGTCAGCCAGTGACTGCTACGGGACGGCTAGTCATCGTACGTAGACGAACCACACCGACCATAATAAATGTTCATGATGGTGGGCGCGCGGTCGGAGTGCCCGAACCGCGCGACGCGAGAGAGGAGCGGTCTCGCGGGGAGATTTCCGTGAAACCGATACCCGTCGCTACGTACCTTCGAGGGAAAGTGACTCCGCGTAGTTGGTGAGGTTCTCGTACCCGTCCGCCGTGACCGCCACGAGGTCTTCGATGCGGACGCCACCAACCGCGGGATCGTAGACCCCCGGTTCGACGGTGACGACGTGGCCGGGTTCGAGTTCCTCGCCGTCGGGTGCCAGCCGCGGCAGTTCGTGGACCTCCAGCCCGACGCCGTGACCGGTGCTGTGGATGAAGCCGGTCTCGGCCGTCGGGTCGGCGCGCAACGTCTGGACGCCAGCCTGCTCGTAGACGTCACAGACCGCGTCGTGGACCGCGGCGCCCGTGACGCCGGGTTCGATGACGTCGAGGGCGGCGGCCTTGGCCTCGGCCGTGAGGTCGTACCACTCCCGAACGCGGTCGGCAGGCTCGCCGCGACAGAAGGTCCGGGTCAGGTCGCCGTGGTAGCGGGTCTCCGTGTCCTGTGGAAAGATGTCGACGATGATCGGTTCGCCGGCCACGAGCGGGCCGCTGCCGCGTTCGTGGGGATCGGCCGCGTCCGTCCCGCAGGCGACGATGGTCTCGTCGAGGGCACAGCCCCGCTCGAGGAGGGCAAACTCGATTTCGCGGCGGACGCGCTCGCTGGTCAACGGGTCGCCCTCGTGGACGAGGGTCCCGTCCTCCCGGACCGTCGCCCCGGCGATCAGCGACTCGGCGCGTGCCATCGCGGCCTGGTTCGCGGCCTGGGCCGCGCGGACGTGCTCGATTTCCGCCTCGGTCTTCGTGGCCCGAATCTCGGTGAGGACGCCGTCGTCGTCGGCGCTGACTGTCACGCCCTGGTCGCGCAGCCCGTCGGCGGTCCGGAGCGGAAACCGCGGCGGGACGGCGACGGACGCCACGTCGTGGGCGTCGAGGAACCGCGCCAGCGCGCGGTCGCTGGCCTCGCGCGGCCCGAACTCGGCCGCAAGCTCGTCGTAGCCGAAGTCGGTCGAGCGCTCGACGGTCGCCGCCCGACTCTCTCGCTTGGCCCGGCCGTACTCGAGGCTGCGGGAGAAAAGCAGGTGTACCTCGCCGTCGTAGAGGGTCAGGAACGGATCGGGAGCCGCGAACCCGGCCAGGTAGTACTGGTCCGCGACGTCGCCGGCGGCGTCGACGAGGTAGCCGTCGACGTCGGTCGCCCGGAGGTGGGCGTCGAGGGGCGTCAGGTCGGGGTCCATGCCAGCCCGTGGGCGGCGTGGGCTGAAAGGCCTACCGGGGCCGAAGCGGGCGTCGGGTTACCCGGTGGGCACACAGTGGGGGTGGCAGGCAATCGAAACGGGCCGCGTCGACCGGAGGGCCGAACAGTGGGGCCCGCAACAGTCGGTTGGGCCTCCGTCTACTTGAACCCGGAAACGGGGTTGCCGAGCGGGCGAGTGGCCGAAAGATTGAAGTTTGAGTGGCCTGAGTTCCGGCTTCTCGATCGCGCGGTCGCGGGACGACATCGCTAAGGACCACAGGGCCGAACGGGCGGACGAGCGATGGACCCAGCCCTGGTCCTCGCCGCACACGGCTCGCACAAGAACCCCGACTCGGCCAGGCCGGCCTTCGACCACGCGGCCACCATCCGGGAGACGAACGCCTTCTCGACGGTGCGCGAGGCCTTCTGGAAGGAAGAGCCGAGCTTCCGGGAGGCCCTTCGGACCGTCGCCGCCGACGAGGTGTACGTCGTGCCGCTGTTCGTGAGCGAGGGCTACTTCACGGAACAGGTCATCCCTCGGGAACTCCGGCTCGAGGGATGGGACCCCGGCGCCTGGAATTCTGACGGCCTCCAGGCCACGGCGGCCACGTTCGGGGTCCGCGACACCGGCCAGCAGGTCCACTACTGTGGCCCCGTCGGGACGCACGACGCGATGACCGACGTGATCGTCCGGCGGGCGGAGACCGTGACGGGCGACCCAGCCGTCGGACCGGACACGGCGCTGGCCGTCGTCGGCCACGGCACCGACCGGAACGAACACTCGGCCATGGCTATCGAGTACCACGCCGACCGGCTCCGCGAGCGCGGGCGATTCGACGAGGTACACGCGCTCTTCATGGACGAAGAGCCCGAAGTCGACGACCTCACGGACTACGTCGAGAGTGACGACGTCGTCCTCGTCCCGCTGTTCGTCGCCGACGGCTACCACACCCAGGAGGACATCCCGGTGGACGTGGGGCTCGTCGAACACGGCGCGCCGCCCGGAGCGTACGAGGTCCCTGCCACGGTCGACGGGCATCGCGTCTGGTACGCCGGCGCCGTCGGCACGGAACCGCTCGTCGCCGCGGTGATCCTCCAGCGTGCCGCCGACGCCGGCGCAGACGTCGCGGGTGCGCTCGGTGCAATCAGGGCCGACCTCGGTGCCACGGCGGTCGCCGACGGGGGCCCGCAGGGATGACGGACGGCGAGTCCCCGCCCGGGACCGGGCAGGCTCCCGAACGGCCTGACTGGCGTGCGTTCCTGTCGTGGGTCGAGCACGCAACGAGCGAGCGGGCCGACGATCGATCGCAGGCGCCGACGGGCAGCGCGTCGCGCACCTGGGGCCAGTTACAGATCACCCCCCGCCAGACCGACGGCGACAGACGGCGGTACGACCTCCGCCACGTGGACGACGGCGGGGTTCCTGCGACAGAGCTGACGGCACACGACGATCCGACCGCCCTCCACGAGATCGCACGCGTCGACGCCGACGGGCACTACCGACCGCTGGCTGGCGCCCCCACGCTGCGGACGGGGTGGGTGTTCCGCGACCTCGACGCGACCGCACTCTGCCGGGCCGTCGAGGCCTGTTACCCGGCGTCGATCGCCAACTGGCACCGCGAGCGCGAGGGCGACCTCGACGTCACGCACTGGCGAGAGACTGCGGCGCGCCAGACCGGGATCTACGAGGTCGTCGAGGAACTGACCGGCGACCAGGTCGAGCGCCTCGCGGCCGCCTGCTGTGTCGACTCGCAGTGTCTCCGACGCCGGGAGTGGGACGAGTCTCCCGCGGAGGACCTCGACGCGCCGCGTGGCGACGGGGCCATCCCCTGTCGGGAGCCATGCTCGCTCGTGGTCGCCGCTGCCCGCGAAATCGCCGTCGGGGAGCGGGACGCGGGCGACACGGTCACGCTCTCGCTCACGGAGCGCGAGCGCGCCCAGCTCGAGCGCGTTCTGGACGCAGTGGCCGACGGTCGAGCGGACGACGTCCGCGACGGCGACCTGGGTGACGGCGCGAACCGGCTGCGCGTCCGCTACCTCCGGGAGACCCTGTTCGGCGAGGAGTGACTCAGACGCCGGCCTCGGGCCCGGCGAGGAAGTACAGCGCCACGAGGACGCCGACGAGGACGACGAGCGCCCCTGCGAGCACGAGCACGTCCGAGAGGAAGACGATGGCGACGAGGGCGACGACGAGCCCCACCACGCCGAGGGCGACGACCGGAACGGCCGGCCGGCCCAGGAGACCCTGGTCCGGTTCCTCGGGCTCCGGCGCGGGCTTCGAGAGGGATTCGTCGACGGTCACCGAGCGGTCCACCTCCGGTTCCTCGACGAGGTCGACGTCGATCCAGCGGGTCTCGGCGCCGTAGCCGGAGGCGACCTTCAGCTTGCCGCGGATCTGCTCGGGGCCCAGCGCCGACTCGTCGACGTCGACGCGGACCACGCGGGTGGTGTCCTCCTCAACGTAGTGGTTGGTCGCGTCGAGCGAGCCGACCCGTGCGAGGCCGTCGTCGAGGTGGAGGTGCACGTGGAGAGGCTCACCGTGATTGACGAGCCGCACGTCGAAGGGGCCGTGGACCTCGACGGACGGTGGAACCGACAGCGTGTGGAGCCCGTCGCGATTGACGTGCACGGTGAACTCGGCAGGCACGAGGGGGACTGCGCGGGGACGGTAGAAAAAGGTTCAGGGCACCGAGCGGTTCCCTGGGGCGCGTACCGCGTCAGGCGGCCGCTTCCTCGTCGCGCATGTCCGGCGGCAGGAGGTTCGGGATGCCGTCCTCGATGGGGAAGGTCTCGTCACACTCTGTGCAGGTTAGCGTGCCCGCGACGATCTCGTCGCCGTCGCGCTCCTCGACGGCCAGGTCGAGGTCGGCCTTGTCCAGGGGACAGCAGAGCACGTCCATGAGGTCCTCTTTCATGCCTCGACGGTGGGCGGGACGGGTGAAAAGCGTTACCGGTCCGGGTTCGCGGGTCAGTCGTCGAACGGCCGCACGCGGACGATCGACTGGTCGCGGCCCGGTCCCACACCGACGGCGTAGATGGGCGTGTCGAGTTCGTCGCTCAGGTAGGACAGGTACGCTTTCGCCGCCTCCGGGAGGGCCTCGTAGCCCTCGTCGGCGACTGCGTTCCAGTCGACCGGGTCCCAGGTCTCGAAGGAGCGGAGTTTCGCCTCGCACTGTGCCCAGCGCTCGGTCGTCGGTGGCATCGTCTGGAGTTCCTCCCCGTCGAGGTCGTAGGCGTGACCGACCTTCAGTTCGGGAAGGGTCGCCAGCACGTCCATGTGGTTGACGGCCAGTCCGGTGAAGCCGTTGGCCCGCGTCGCGTGGCGCAACATCGGCAGATCGAGCCAGCCGACGCGGCGCGGACGGCCGGTGACGGTGCCGTACTCGCCGCCCTCCTCGCGGATCTGCTCGGCGAGGGCCTCCTCCTCGGCGTCGTCTTGCAGTTCCGTCGGGAGCGGCCCGGTGCCGACCCGCGAGAGGTAGGCCTTCACGACGCCGATCACCTCGCCCTGGCCGACGACGGTGGGGCCGAGGCCCGTCCCGACGCAGGCTCCGCCCGCGGTGGGGTTCGAGGAGGTGACGTAGGGGTAGGTTCCGTGGTCGATGTCGAGCGAGGTCCCCTGGGCGCCCTCGAGCATGAGCTGGTCGCCGTTCCGGCGCTTGGCGTCGAGGAACTCCCCGGCGTTGACGGTCATGTCCTCCGCGGCGAGGCGTTCGCCGATCGACACGAACTCGTCGTAGATGGCCTCCAGGTCGAACTCCTCGCCGACCTCGGCGCCGTAGACGTCCTCGACGATGGCGCGGTGGTGGGGAACGACGTACTCCAGGCGGTCCCGGAGGACGTCGGGGTCGAGCAGGTCGCCGACGCGGACGCCCCGGCGGCCGACCTTGTCCTCGTAGGTCGGGCCGATGCCGCGGCCGGTCGTGCCCGCCTCGAGGTCGTCGTCGCTCTTTGCCTCCTCCTCGATGCCGTCGAGGACGCGGTGGTAGGGCAGGATCACGTGGGCCCGCTCCGCGACGCGGACGTCGGGGTCGATGCCCTGCTCGCGGAGGTCGTCGATCTCGTCGAACAGCGTACGCGGATTGACGACACAGCCGTTGCCGAGCACCCCGATCTTGCCCCGGATCGCCCCGCTCGGGACGAGGGACAGCTTGTACTCCTCGCCGTCGTGCACGACGGTGTGGCCGGCGTTGTCGCCGCCCTGGTAGCGCACGACGACGTCGGCGGGGTCGCCAAAGAGGTCGACGATCCCGCCCTTGCCCTCGTCGCCGAGCTGCGCGCCGACGATCGTCACGGTCATCGGGCCGACCTTTCGCCCATGCCGGTAAACAGATTACGGTCCCGCCGTCCGACCCGGCGCCAGCCGACGGAGTCTCGACGCTCTCGCGTCGGCTGCGTCCTGGCGGCGAACGCGTCGCGTATGCCAGTGTTTATGAGACACCTGCCCATACGAGAGAACCGACTGCAGACGCCTGGAGCTGCCAGAACCGCCAGGCAGGCCGGGTGGCGGTCGGGTGAACGACAGCAACTTTTAAATCCGGCCAATACAAGTTAACAATTGCCATGATAGATAGGCTTGAGAAGGAAGTCGATATGCTGGAGCGCCATCTGCAGGTGTTGCGGATGGTAATCGAGAACGAGCCGATCGGGATCGTCAAGATGTCCAACGAGACCGGCTACCCCCACCACAAGGTTCGTTACTCGCTGCGCGTTCTGGAGGAGGAGAACCTGATCGAGCCCTCGAGCCAGGGCGCGATCACCACCGAGGAGACCGAGGAGTTCGTCGACGAACTCGACGGGAAGGTCGACCACATCGTCGAGAAGCTCGGTGGCATGAAAATCGAAGGCGTCGCCGAAGTCGAGGGCTGAGACCCCGCGATTGTCTCGGACTGACGGTCTGACACTCTTCTACGACGCGTGAATCGAATCCGCTTGCCCGTTCCGCTCAGAGTTCGGGGACTTCCATGTGGAAGTTCCCGTCCCGTGCGGCGACCAGACAGAGGTGGTAGCCGGCCTTCCGGGAGAGGTTCACGAAGCTCTTGCGGCTGTCGCGACTGAGGAGGCCGCCCTTCGTGGCCTCGCTGACCGTTTCCAGGGCCTCGGATTCGAAGAAGCTGCTCGTGACGAGGAAGGCCGAGGCCAGCGCGTCCTCGGTCTGGCCGACGCGTTCGGCGGACGTGACGAGCGACTCCATCATGTTGCCCGTCGCCGGTTCGCGGGAGTCGTTCAGGTTGGCGACCAGCAGCGGGTCGCCCATCCGGTGGCGGAAGATCACGTCGAAGCGCTCGCGGCCGCTCTTGTCCTGGCCGTCCTCGACGTACTCGACGTCGACGACGCCGTTGAACTCCACCCGGCGCACCTCGCGGATGGCGTCGTAGAGGTCCGGCAGGTCGTCGGCGTGGCCGGTGTCGCGGATCTCGAAGAGGAGGTCGGCCACGACCCACTGGGCGAACCGGTAGTGCAGGGTCTGGCCGAGCCACTCGTCGAAGTCCTGGCCGCCGACGGCGACTGCCGCCTCGTCGAACTCCGTGTGGACGCCCAGGCGGAGGTTCTCGGCGACGGCCTCCCGGCCCTCGGTCCCCTCGTGGCCGTCCGCCAGCGTCGCGTTGCCCTTCCGCTCGTACTCGACGAACAGGTTCGTCCCCTCGATGGCCTCGCTGGGCGTCATCCGCGCCTCCGCGTCGGTCGCGGCCCCGAACTCCTGTTCGAGCCGCTCCAGTTCGGACTCCAGGCGCTCGACCTCGTCCGCGAGTTCGTCCCGCTCCTCGCGCACCGCGGCCAGGTCGGCCTCCAGGTCCTCGCGGTCGCGTTCGGCGGCCTCGAGTTCCGACTCGAGGCGGTCGAGTTCGGCCTCCCGGTCGTCCAGTTCGGCCTCGAGTTCCGCCAGCGCCTCCTCGTCGACCCCGCCGTCGTCCTCGGCTGGCTCGGCCTCCGGCTGGGCGGGTGAGTCGGCTGCTTGCTCGCGACGCGGCGGCTCCGGTTCGGGGTCCGGATCGGCCCGCTGCCGTCGGTCGCCCCCACCCTGCCGCTGCGCGGTCGAACCCGTCTCTCGTGGCTGGGGGGTCGGTTCGGGCGTCGGCTCCGACCGTGACTCCCGCTGGGGCGCCTGCGTGTGTGAGGGATCCAGTGACGGGATCGACCGGGTCTCGAGGTCGACGGCCCCCCGGCCAGTCGACTGTCCGGCCGCTCCGTGATCGGTGCCAGACTGGGACCGTGCCTGCCCGCCGCTGGCGGACCGACCGTCACGTCGACCGGTACCGCCGCCCACCGTCTCCGCACCCGATGGGGACGGGGATCGGGGCTGGCCGCCCGGATCCGTCGCGGCACCACTATCTGGCTCCGCTGGTGGCCGGGAGTCAGTGCTGGGTGCCGTCGCCTCGGACCCCTCGCGAGACGTCCGATCCGCGGCCGTACCGCCGGCACTAGAATCTGCCGTGGTTCGATTCGGAGTGCTCGCCGCGGTCTCTCCGGCGGGCTCCGCGGACGACGACGGCGTCGAGTCAACTGTCGACCCGGTTCTTTCCGCGTCGTCGACGGTCCGGTCGTCGGCCGGGTCGGCCGCTGCCGCGTCGGCCGGCGCGTCGCTCGCCCGGTCGTCGTCCGTCGCCGGCTCGCCACTGGACGTCGCCACTTCCGTCGCGCCCGAGGCGTCCTCGGCGTCAGCAGCGGTCTCCGCGTCGTCGGTCTCGGCGTCTTCGCCCGTCTCGGCATCGTCGGGGGGTTCCGCCTCGTCGGCCGTCTCGGGGTCCCCGCCGTCGTCCGCCTCCGCGTCCGGCGACGGCTCGGCCTCGGCGGCACCTTTGGCGGTCGCCGCGGCGGCCGCGGTCTCGGCCGCCGTCTCCTCGGCCGCCGTCGGTTCCGGAATCTCGATCGGATCGACGTCGACCTGGCGGACCTTGTAGATCCCCACCTCCTCGTCGGCCGTCTGGAAGGCCTCGTCGTCGGTGATGAGCTTGTCGTTGTTGCCGACGTACGCGACGCTCATCGAGTTGCCGCCGTGGTAGACCAGGAAGTAGTCGCCGCTGAGGACGTTCTCGGAGAGTTCGACGTAGCCGGTGAACCCGCCGGAAGAGAGGGTCCCGTCGACCTCGGAGATGGGCGTCTCCTCGGAGTAATACTGGGCCCGGACGTCGACGTCTGCCTCCTGCATCACGGCCAACAGCGGCAGGGCCGGGGCCGGGGCTACGTGGGTCGTCCCCGAGGCGGCCTCGAAGTCCTCGATGGTACCGTGTCGGACGGCGACGACGGTCCCCATCGTCAGGTAGGCCTCGGCGCCGCCCGCCCTGACGACGCCGGAGAACTCCTCGTCTGCGAGGTCGTGGAGGCCACCGTACCCTCCGTCGAACGGCCGCTGGTCCCAGCCGTCGACGCGATCGACGACGCGTACACTCATTGTAGGACAAAGCCAGATGTGCGCCAAATACTTTGCGGGGCGTCAGACGTCCGTCGGTCGCGATAGCCCCGGATGCCGGCCCGCGTCACTCCGCCGTCTTCGCCTCGACGTGACAGTCGTGACCGGACTCCTCGGCGTGGCGCTCGGCCTGCGACTCGGCCCCGACACGGGACGCGTGAAAGCCGATCTTCCCACAGTCCGCACAGTGGATCTCGTACATGCCAGTTCATCCTGTGGCCAGCGAGATAATCCTTGTGGGGCTGGCGATACTGACGGCGAAAAATCGGGCCGTGGAGCCCGCTTTCGTCACCGGCGAGTCGCGGCTATCAGTCGTCCTGGACCTTGTCGCGGATATCCTCGGGGACGCTCGGGTCCCGGAGCGTGTCGGTGTTCCCGAGGTCGTCGTCGTTCGAGATGTTCTCGAGCAGGCGGCGCATGATCTTGCCGGAGCGCGTCTTCGGCAAGTCGTCGACGAAGATGATCCGGTCGGGCCGCGCGAACTTCCCGATCTCGTCCTCGATGGCGTCGACGATGCGGCCCTGGACCTCCTCCTGGGTGGCCTCGACGCCGTCGCGGAGGACCACGTAGACGTGCGGGACCTCGCCCTTCTCGGCGTCCTCTGCCGCCGCCACGGCGGCCTCGGCGACGTCCGCGACCTCGGAGACCGCGGACTCGAGTTCCATCGTCCCGAGGCGGTGGCCCGCGACGTTCATCACGTCGTCGAGGCGACCGAGGACCCGGTAGTAGCCGTCCTGTGCGTGCACGGCGCCGTCGCCCGCCTTGTAGACCCAGTCCTCGGGGTCGTCGCTATCGGTGTCCGAGAAGTCCTGCCAGTACTCCTCGATGAACCGCTCGTCGTTCCCGTAGACCGTCTGGAGCATGCTCGGCCAGGGCTTCTCGATCACGAGGTTGCCGGCCTTGCCGCTCGCCTCCTGCAGGGGCTCGCCGTCGTCGTCGTAGAGGGCGGGCTGGATGCCCGGACACGGGAGTCCTGCGCTGCCGGGCTTCATGTCCTTCAGCGCGGGCAGGTTCGTGATGAGGTGCCCGCCGGTCTCGGTCTGCCACCACGTGTCGACGATGACGGCGTCCTCGTCGCCGATGTGCTTGTAGTACCACAGCCACGCCTCGGGCTGGATCGGCTCGCCGACGGTGGTCATGTGGCGGAAGTCGAAGTCGTAGTCATCGGGGTACTCGCTGCCCCACTTCATGAACATCCGCACGGCAGTCGGCGACGTGTGGAAGATGTCCACGTCGTAGCGCTCGGCGATCTCCCAGATGCGGCCCTTGTGGGGGTGGTCCGGGGTGTCCTCGTACATGACCGAGGTCGTGCCCAGCGAGAGCGGGCCGTAGACGATGTAGCTGTGGCCGGTGATCCACCCGATGTCGGCCGCACACCAGTAGGTGTCCTCGGGCTTGATGTCGAGGACGTACTTCGAGGTCGCGGTGACGTAGGAGAGGTAGCCACCCGTCCGGTGCTGGCAGCCCTTGGGCTTGCCCGTCGTCCCGGACGTGTACATGAGGAAGAGCGGGTCCTCTGCGTCACGGGAGACCGGCTCGACGCGGGCCCGTTCGTTCTCCGCGAGGAGGTCGTCGACGAGGACGTACGGGTCGTCGTCGGTGATCTCGACCTCGTCTGCGAGTTCGTCGTGGCGCGTCCACAGCAGGACGGTGTCGACGTCGTGCTCGGCGAGTTCGAGCGCCTCGTCGCACTTCTCCTTGTGGTTGAGGAATTCGCCGCGGCGGTAGTAGCCGTCGATGGTGACGACCACGTCGCTGCTCCCGTCGTCGATCCGGTCCGCGAGTGCCTGGGCGGAGAAGCCGGCGAAGACCTCCGAGTGGGGCGCGCCGATCCGGGCGCAGGACAGCATGGTGACCGGCAGGTCCGGCACCATCGGGAGGTGACACGTGACGACGTCGTCCTCCTCGACGCCGACGTCTTGCAGGACGGCGGCCGTCTCGTTGACCCGGTTGTACAGTTCCTGGTAGGTAATGTGCTCCGTCTCGTCGGCGTCAGTGCCCTCCCAGAGCAGGGCCGTCTGGTTCTTGCGTTCCGGCAGGTGCCGGTCGACGCAGTTGTAGGAGGCGTTGAGCTTCCCGCCGGTGAACCACTCGTAGAACGGCGGGTTCGAGTCGTCGAGCACCTGGTCCCAGCGCTCGTCCCACTCGAGGAGTTCGGCGTACTCCTCGAAGGCCTCCGGGTAGTTCTCGTCGAACCGGTCGTAGATGTCCGTGTCGGTGCAGTTGGCCTGCCCGACGAAGTCCGCCGAGGGGCGGAAGTAGTCCCGCTCTGTCAGCCGCGACTCCAGCTCGACGTCGGCCTCGACGTCGGCGTCGTCGCTCATCGCGACCGACCTCCCGTTGCCACCGTCGATCCCGAGCCAGACCGTTGACTGCGTGGATACATGATACGTCCGTTATATGCTACAGCGGACTCTTAAGCGGACCACCTAACTATCTTTGGCGGCCGGGCACCGGCCGCCCCTAGGCGTCGATGTTCTCGAAGAAGGCTGTCAGGACCTTCTGCTGGGCCTTCCGGAGGTGGTTGTGGAGCGTCGGCGAGGAGACCCCGATGGAGTCGGCCAGTTCCTCGGCAGTGCTCCCGCGGGGCCACTCGAAGTAGCCCGCGAGGTAGGCCGCCCGCAACACCGACTGTTGCTTGTCGGTGAGGTCGTCCTCCAGGGACCGGCGGAACCCCTCGGTCGTCTGGACCGAGCGCTCGACTTCCTGTTTGGAGGTCAGGTTCGAGTCCGAAAAGGTCGACTGGAAGCCGTTGAAGACCGCGCGGACGTCCGTCTCCGTCGTGAACTCCGCCGTCACCGCGTGGATGCCGTCCTCGACGGTGAACTCCGTGACCTGTCCCCCGAGTTCGGTGAGCGTCGTCGCGGGCTCCTCACCGGCGACGACGAACTCGACCAGGTGGCTCTCCCCGTAGTCGCGGATCAGCCGGGCGCTCTCGATGCTGTCGGCGTCGTCCGCGAGGCTGACGACCTCGTCTGGCGTGGTGTCCCGGACCAGTACGAAGTACAGGAGCGACTGGTTCTCCCCGGGGACGAGACCCTGCAGTTCGAAGGAGGCGCCCAGTTGCCGACTCGCCGCGACGAAAAACGCCGCCTCGCTCTGGGTCTGGAACTCCAGTTCGAGCACGCTGTCGGCCAGCAGGAGGTTCCGGCGCTCGATGTGGGTCAGCGCCTGGCCCACCTGCCAGCCCAGGCTGGCGAGTAACTCCCGTTCCTCCGAGCCGATGCCCCCCTCGGCGGTCGTGCCGATTCCGAGGACGCCGTGTGTCGTGTCGCCGTACGTCAGGGGGACGCACGCGATAGCGGTCGGCGTCGTCTCGGCCTCCTCGACGGCCGCCTGGAGCGCCTCGGATCGGTCCACCTCCGTGACCCGGAGGTCGTCGTCCAGGCCGGCTCCCCCGCCCCGCGCGTCGGCGGCGACGGCCGCCAGGCGTTCGGCAGTCGACTCGTCGATGCCGTTCCACGCCGAGGAGACGACGCTCCCGTCGCGGGTGGCCGACCCGATCCAGGTGAACGCGTAGGGGTCGGCCGCCGCCACTCGCTCGCAGACGGCCGAGACGACCTCCGAGCGGTTCGACGCGGCCGAGAGAGCCTCGGTCGTCTCCCCGAGCACCTCGATGGCCGTCGACAGGCGTCCCGAAGCCGCCTGGTCCCGTCCCTCGTCGGCTGTCGTTCCCGCAGCCTCCGCGAACACGACGACCTCGCCACCGGACACGCCGTGCTTGCTCGGGATCCGCGCCGCGAATCGGTGGACGGGAACCGGGTCGCCTCCGGACCGACGGAGTCGCACGCGGGCGGGACCGGCCCCCTCGTCGACCGCACCCTGGTCGTCGGCGTACAGCCCCGAGGTATCGCGGCCGGTCACCTCGTCGCGGGCGTAGCCGGTCAGTGCCGCGAATCCGTCGTTCGCGTAGTCGACCTGCCCGTCGCGGTCGAGGACGACCACGGGCAGGTCCACGGTGTCGAGTGCCCGGCCGAGTTCCGGGTGGTCCCAGCCCTGCCCGGGACCGGCGACAGCCGACCGCTCCAGGGCGTCGAGCACGACGTCCGTATCGACCGGATCGAGGTGCTGGGAGAGGCTCTCGAGGCCCTCCCAGGGGCCGACTTCGAGGACGACCCGGGGATCGATCCCCTCCTCGTGGACGAGCTGTCTGGCGTAGTACCGGCAGAGGTCCCGCGAGGAGACTGTTCGGAGGTCCTCGTCGCCGACCATCTCCGCTGCCCGGTCGGCGACTTCCGAGACGATCATCTGGATCCGCCGTGGCGTCACGTCGATCAGCCGCTCGTTGTCGGCGATGTCGTGCTCGTTGACGTAGCGCCGCACGGCCGAACGGACCGTCGGCGGCAGGTAGGCGTGGCGGGCGGTCCCATCGCCGTCGGCCGCCGAGACGGCGAGGAGGTGGTGGGTCCCGTTGCCTGTGGCTCGCCGTTCGAAGTCGTCCGGCGAGAGTCGGCCGATTTCCGGGGGGCGCAGGCCGACCTCCCCACAGAGCCTGACGACGAGCACCTCGCGGTAGGTTTCCGCCGCCTGCCGCAGGTGTTCGTACGCGGCGGTCGTCAGGCCTCCCCTCCCCGACCGACCGCCCTGTGTACTCGCCTGCATCTGAGCTGTTTCGCGGTATTATCTTCGACCGAAATAAATTATTCCCTTCTCCCGGCGTCTCGTGCCCCCGAGTCGCACGCCGCCGTGTGTACGTCCCCACTGCGGAATCGTTTCCCCGGAGTTGGTTTCGGGAACGAAAATATTGCGAAGCCGTAGTGTGTCGCACGTGCGTCGCGCGGGATCACTCGTCGCCGAGAGCGGACTCGATCTCGCCGACGATCTCCGGGTTCCGGAGCGCACTGGTGTCCCCCAGTTCGGCGTCGTTGGCGATGTCCTTGAGCAGGCGACGCATCAGTTTCCCGGAGCGCGTTTTCGGGAGTTCCGGCGTGAAGATGACCTCCGTGGGAGTCGCGAACGACCCGATGCTGCGTGCGACGCTCTCGTCGATCCGCCGGCGGAGGTCGGCTTCGCTGCCGTGACCGCCGTCCGTACTGACGAACGCGTAGACGGCGTTGTCCGTGCCGCCGTCCCCCACGTCGACGATGGCCGCCTCCGCGACGCCGTCCACGTCGGCGATGGCGCTTTCCAGTTCCATCGTGCCGATGCGGTGGGTGCCGACCACGACCGTGTCGTCGACCCGGCCGAGAACGGTCACGTAGCCGTCCGCGTCGATGCGCGCCACGTCCTCGGTCACGTACTGCCAGGCCTCGTCCCGCGAGGGAGCCTGGAAGGCCTTTGGCATCCCCGGCCAGGGATTCCTGATCGCGAGGCGGCCCCCCTCCGTCGCCCCCGTCGGTTCGCCGTCGAGATCCACCGTCGCGACGTCGATGCCCGGCAGCGCGGGTCCCGTGCTCCCCGGCTTCATGTCGTCGACGCCCGGGAGGGTCGAGACCAGGATGCCGCCGGTCTCGGTCTGCCACCACGTGTCTACGATCGGACAGTCGCCGCCCCCCACGTGCTCGTAGTACCACCACCAGGCACTGGCGTTCAGCGGTTCCCCGACGGAGCCCAGCAGCCGCAACGAGGAGAGGTCGTGGGACGCGGGGTGGTCGGTCCCCCACTTGATGAACGCCCTGATCGCGGTCGGGGCCGTGTAGAAGACGTTGACCGCGTTGCGCTCGATGAGTTCCCAGACCCGGTCCTTCTCGGGGTGGTCCGGGGTGCCCTCGTAGAGCACCGTCGTCGTCCCCAGCGAGAGCGGGCCGTAGACAAGGTACGTGTGGCCGGTGATCCAGCCGATGTCCGCCGTACACCAGTAGGTGTCCGACGGTTCGAGGTCGAGCACGGCGTGGCCCGTCCAGGTGGCGTGGGCGAGGTAGCCCCCGGTCGTGTGCGTGACCCCCGTCGGCTCGCCGGTGGTCCCGGACGTGTAGATGAGAAAGAGGGGGTCTTCCGCCCGCCGGGCGACCGGATCGACGGACGCGCCCCGGTGGTCCGCGAGCAAGTCGTCGTAGGCGACGTCACCGTCGCCGAGCGTCACGTCCTGGTCGATGAGACGCTCGACGACCACCACGTTCTCCACCTCGTGTGGCACGGAGATCCGGGCGTTGTCGGCCTTGTTCTTCTGGTGGATGGCGTTGCCCCGGCGGTAGTAGCCGTCGCAGGTAACAAGGTACGCGGAGTCGGCCCGCGTCATCCGTTCGGCGAGCGCCTCCGCGGAGAACCCGGCGAAGACGACGTTGTGTGGCGCACCGATGCGGGCACAGGCCAGCATGGCGATGGGCAGTTCGGGGATCGAGGGCATGTACAGCGTCACGACGTCGCCCTCCCCGATGCCGAGCGAGCGGAGTCCGGCGGCGAACTCGTTGACCTCCCGGTAGAGATCGAGGTACGTGTAGGTACGCCGCTCGCCGCGCTTGCCGATCCACTTGATCGCCGCCTGGGTCTTCCGGTCGTCGAGGTGTCGGTCCACGCAGTTGACGGCGGCGTTCAGTCGGCCACCGGGAAACCACCGCGTCCCGGTCGAGCCGCGATCGAGGACCCCGTCGTACGGTGACGCCCAGTCCAGCAAGTCGCCCGCGACTCGCCAGCACTCCGGCCAGTCGTCCTCGAGGGCCGCGATGTCGGCCTCGGTCACGTTGGCTTGCTCGACGAACGACCGGGGCGGGGGCACTTGCGTCTGGTCTCCCGAGGTAGGGTCGCCGCCGGGCCCGTGGCTCATTGCTCGTTCCTCCGCGTGGCGGCGACATAAAAGATCCATCTACTGCCTTCTACCGGGCCACGTCAGCGGGTCGAGCGGCCATCCCAGAGGGCAGCGTGGCGAGACAGGCAGTCGCCACCGCGAGCGTCGGGGTCGGTGCACTGGTTCGACCGCCAGTGGCCCCGATGCCCGGGATTTCTGTTATCCCGTTCGATAATCGGCGGCGTGGTTTTTTATAATCGTTCGGCCACATCTGGAGGTGATGAGAGACAGGCAATCAGGGTCCGGACTTCGCGGACTCCTCGAGCGATTCCTCGGTGACGGGGACGGCGGGGAGCCGCTCCGATCGGACGGCGGGACGGCCCTCGGCCGCGAGGGGTCGATCGCCCCGGTCGAGGACCGGTACGCGCCGGCCACCGGCGAACTCGAATCGGTATACGACGACCCCGAGCAGGCGGCGGTCGGCCGCCGGCACGTGGAGGACCTCTTCGAGATCACCGACGACGAGATGGGGGACCTCGTCGCGTCCTACCGACGGGCTGGCATCACGGGCGCCGACTTCGCCAGGTCCCAGCGCGTCGTCTCCACGGCACTCGTGGACGCGACCTTCGACGAACTCGAGGACGAACTCGGCCCCGAGGCGAGCGACGCGCTGGCGGCCGCTCGCGCGGAACTCACCGCGGGCCTCGAACGAGCGACCGACGTCTTCGCCGCCGGCGTCGATGCCTACGAGGGCGAGGGTCTGGCCGACAGTTCGGGCGGCGACGAGCTCGATTACCACTCGATCCTCCACCACGTCGGCACACCCCTGTTCGTGCTCGATCCGGACGGCGAGATTCTGACGTGGAACGCCCAGCTCGAACAGCTGACGGGCGTCTCCGAGGAGGAGGCGATGTCGATGGAGATGGCCAGCATGGCCTTCTACCCCGACGGCCGACGGGGGAAGACGCTCGCGGACAAGGTCATCGACGCCCCGGAGCGGACACACCGCGAGTACGACGTGCCCAAGGTCGAGGACGCCACGTTCACGCTCTATCGGGACACCAGCACCATGGTCGACCCCGACGGCAACGAGGTGAACATCTCCTTTTCGGCGGCTCCGATCTACGGCGCGGACGACGAACTGATCGGCGTCGTCGAGATGGTCCAGGATCGCACGGAAGACGTCCTCCGACACGAGCGGACGGGCGACCTCGTGACGGAACTCGAGGACACCATGCAGGCGATCCAGGCCGGCGACCTCGGCGCTCGCGCCGAGTTCGAGAACGCCGACGGCCACGTCGACGAGTCGCTCCTGAACGTCGTCGACGAACTCAACGAGATGGCCGACACGCTCGCGAACCTGATCCAGCGCGTCGACGAGAACGCGAACGAACTCGCCTCCTCGACGGACCGGTCGGCCAACGCCGCGAACCACATCGAACAGTCCATCGTCGAACAGAACGAGATTCTCACCGAGGCCGCCGAGGACGTCCACGACGTCAGCGCGAGCATGGAGGAGATCGCCGCCACCTCCAGCGAGGTCGCGAACGCGGCCAGTCACGCCATGGACGCCGTCGAGGACGGCGCGGAGGCCAGCGAGGAGGCCCAGGCGGTCACGGACAACCTGACCGACACGAGCGACGACCTCGTCGACAGCGTCACCGGCCTCGAAGAGCGCATGGACGAGGTCAACGAGATCATCGGCATCATCGCCGACGTCGCCGAACAGACCAACATCCTCGCGCTCAACGCCAACATCGAGGCGGCCCGCGCTGGCGAGAGCGGCACCGGCTTCGCCGTCGTCGCCGACGAGGTCAAGAGCCTCGCCAACGAGACCGGCGAGTACGCCGACCAGATCTCCGATAGCGTCGAGGAGATACAGAGCCAGGCGACCGACACCGTCGACACCGTCGAGGAGTCCAACGAGCAGATCCAGCGCGCCGAGGAGAAGATCACGGACGCGCTGTCGGCCCTGGACGAGATCGCCGACGCGGTCGACGAGGCGGCGACGGGCATCGAGGAGGTCTCCAGTGCGAACGACGACCAGGCAGACGCCATCGAGGGCGTCTCGGCGACGATCGAGCGCGCACGGGACCACGCCGAGGACGCCGAGGCGGCCGCCCAGGAGATCGTCGACAGCACGGAGTCACAGGCCGAGTCGGTCGCGGAACTCGTCGAGAGCGTCGACGAACTCAGCGACGCGAAGGCAAAATAGGACCGCAGGCGGATTCTGTCGACGGCCGGGTCTCCGACTCCCGATCGCTCGCTAGGCCGGCCCGTACAGTTCTGCCGCGCGTTCGGCGAGCGGTTCGGGACTCGTGCGTCCGGAGACGACGTCGAGTCTGTCACCGTCCTCGAAGAAGACGACCGCCGGCGCGGTGTTGACCTCCTGAGACGCACAGAAGTCCGGACAGGCCTCCCCGTCCAGTCCCGCCACGGCGAGGTCGTCCGGGAGGCACTCGAGAATCTCGTCGAGATCCTCTTTCATGCCGTCGCAGGGGGCACACCCGCGTTTCCAGACCGTGACGGCGGCCCTGTCGTGCTCGGCGAGGAAGTCCCCGTAGCTGTCGTCGTCTACCGGGTGGACCTGCTCGGGGATCGGCGACTGGGGATCGACCTCGGTGACGATGGCCGCCATCTGCCCCAGGTCCTCGACGCTCGCGTCCTCGAGACGGGCGCGCAGCGTCAGGAACACCGAGAGTTCCTCGCGCGTGACCTCGAGTTCCTCCGCGCGCTCGGCGGCGGCCTCGGCCGACGGCAGGTCGAAGACCTCCGCGAGCGTCTCGTGGAACTCCTCGTCGTCCGACTCCATGTAGGTGTCCAGGTACACCTCGAGGTGGCCCTGGAAGTCCTCGCCGGTGGCTAGCTCGTCGGACACCTCGTCGTGGACCAGCACGTCTTCCTCGAGCAAGGTATCGATGTACGCCTCGGTCGTCCGTTCGTCCATTGGAAGTGACATCGTGAAACGTGAAAGGGTCGCTTAGACGCCCAGGTACCGATCGCGGGTCTCCTGGTCGTCCTGGAGCTCCTCGGCGGAGCCCTCGAAGACGACGGCCCCCTGGTCGAGGACGTAACACCGGTCGGCGATCTTCATCGCCGCCATGGCGTTTTGCTCGACAAGGAGGACGGTCGTCCCGTCGTCGCGGATCCGCTTGACCGCGTCCTCGACCGACTGGATGATCTGTGGCGCGAGGCCCTCGTAGGGCTCGTCGAGCATCATCAGGTCGGTCGACTGCTTGAGTGCGCGCGCGATGGCGAGCATCTGCTGTTCGCCACCGGAGAGGGTCCCCCCGAGCTGGTTCATCCGCTCTTGCAGCCGCGGGAAGTCCTTCTGGATCTGATCGAGGGACTGGCCCTCGTGCTCGACGGTGATGTCTCGGCCCCACGTGTTCGAGGCGTTCAGCGCCACGTCGGAGACGTGGAGGTTCTCCTCGACCGTGAGGTTGCCGAAGATCCGCCGCTCCTCCGGCACCATCGAGATGCCGTGCATCGAGATGTCGTCCGTCGGCATGTCCGTGATGTCGTCACCCTTGAAGGTAATCGACCCGTCACGGACCTCCGGCGGTCTCGCACCCGCGATGCTCCGGAGCGTGGTGGTCTTGCCGGCGCCGTTGCGGCCCAGGAGGGCACAGATCTCGCCCTCCTCGACGCGCATCGAGACGTCGCGCAGGATGTGACTCTGCCCGTAGTAGCTGTCGATGCCGTCGAGTTCGAGCAGACTCATAGCTCGACACCTCCCAGGTACGCTTCCTGGACCTCGGGGTCGCCCTGCACTTCGTCCGGCGGCGCGTCGGCGATGATGCCGCCGCGGTGCAGGACCGCGATCCGATCGGAGACGCTGAAGACGATCTCCATGTCGTGTTCGACCAGCAGGATCGTGAGGTTCAGTTCGTCCTGGAGCTCCTCGATGAGGTCCACGGTGGCCTTCGTCTCGTCCGGCGACATGCCGGCCGTGGGCTCGTCCATCAGGAGCAGGTCCGGTTCGCTCGCCAGCGCGATACCGATCTCCAGGCGACGTTTGTCGCCGTAAGGGAGGTCGGCCGCGGTCTCGTTGCGCTGCTCGTACAGTCCAACCGACCTGAGGGTCTCGAGGGTCCGCTCCTCGACCTCCGGGTACCCGTTGCGGTGCCGGAGGAAGTTGAACCGGAACGAGCCGTGTTCGGCGCCGAACGAGGCGATGTTGGCGTTCTCCTCGACGGTGAGTTCCGGGAAGATCGACGCCGTCTGGAAGGACTTGCCGATGCCCTTCTGGACGACCTCGTGTGGCTCGAGGTCCGTGATGGAGTCACCCTTGAACAGGATGTCCCCCTCGGTCTCCTCGAGCATCCGCGTCACGAGGTTGATGAACGTCGACTTGCCGGCGCCGTTGGGCCCGATGAGCGATACCAGTTCGCCCTCCTCGATGGAGAGGTTGACGTGGTCGGTCGCGACCAGGCCGCCGAACTTCTTGACGAGGTCTCGCGTTTCGAGAATCGTCGTCATTCGTCGTCACCTCCGAGGACGCTGCCGATGCGACGGCGGATCCAGGTGATGCCACCCCAGATACCCTCGGGGAGTGCCACGACGACCGCGATGAACACGAGCCCAAGGATGAGATGCCAGTAGTGCCCGATGACCGGGATGCCGACGACGATGTTCCGGACGTACATGTACAGCCCGGCGCCGAGGAGGGGACCGAACAGCGAGCCGGCCCCGCCCAGGACGGTCATCACGACGACGTCGCCGCTCACGACCCAGTTCAGCGTGTTCTCGATCGGCACGTAGGACTGCGAGATGACGTAGAGGCTCCCCGCGAGGCCACCGAATGCCCCAGAGATGATGAAGCCCATCAGCTTGTACCGCCAGACGTGGAGGCCGACGAACTCCGTGCGCTGTTCGTTCTCCCGGATGGCCTGCAGGATCGCGCCGTACGGGGAGTTGAGGACCCGGTAGCCGACCACGACGGCGATCACGGTGCAGGCACCGATGAGCACGTACAGCCAGTTCGAGGCGAAGATGTCCGGAACGACCGGGACCGGCGACGAGAGATCGAACGTGCCCAGCAGCGGCCCGATCTGGACCGCGTTGAAGCCGTTCTCCCCGCCGGTCAGCCACCCGAGCGGCGACAGGAAGATGTAGTAGAGCATCTGCCCGAACGCCAGCGTGAGGATGGCGAAGTAGATGCCCCCACGGCGCAGGGAGATCCAGCCGATGAGCCACGCGAGCAGGACCGCGAGAACGGTCCCGACGAGGATCAGCACGAGCGGGCTCCCCATCACGTAGGCGCTGAAGATGCCGGCCCCGTAGGCCGCCACGCCCCAGAACATCGCGTGTCCGAACGACAACAGCCCGGTGTATCCGAGCAGAATGTCGTAGCCGATGGCGAAGATTCCCCAGATGAGCGCGAGGGCCACGAGGCCCTGGTACCACGAGTAGGCGCTCGGCACGCCGATCATCGGTGGCACCGTCACGAGGACCGCCGGGGCGAGTAAGACGCCGACGAGCGTGACGATCGCGACGGTCAGTTCGCTGTCGCGCACGCTCGCCCAGCGGTCGTAGAGCGAGTTCGAGCCGTCCACGGGCTCGCCGGGGTCCGTCGCCGACGCGACGTCGTCGCTCACGTCCCCACCTCCTCGGAGCCCATCAGGCCTTGTGGTCGCGTGAGCAACACGATGACCGCGAGCACGTAGATCCCGACCGTGGACCACGGTGAGAGGTTGATCGTGATGCCACCGATCCCGAAGCTACCGATGGAGATGAGCGACACCTGCGTCAGTCCGAGGAGGACGCCGCCGAGGACGGCGCCCTTGATCGAGCCCACCCCGCCGATGACGACGGTGAGGAAGGCCGGAACCAGGATCGACATCCCGATCTCGGGGTTGATGTTCGACAGCGGCGCCCCGACGACGCCCGCGACGCCCGCGAGCCCGGCACCGATGCCGAACATCACGAGGTAGGGGCGACCGACGCGAATGCCCAGTAGCTCGACCATCTCCGCGTCGCGCGTGGCCGCCTTGACGGTGAGTCCGAAGTCGGTGAACTCGATGAGCGCGTACACGCCCAGGACGAGTACCGCCGTAATCGAGATGACCCAGAGTCGCCAGATGTCCATCGAGGTGCCGGTGAAGGGAACCTCGATCGGTCCGGCCGCCGGAAAGATGCCCAGGAACTCCTGTGGGAGTTCGTAGGAGAAGCTCCGGCCGCCGAACAGCGCGTGGATCAGCTCCTGAATGACGATGGCGAGACCGAACGTCACCAGGATCTGGTCGGTGTCCGGCCGGTCGTAGAACGGCCGCGCGACGACCCGTTCCATCACGAGGCCGACCAGGAAGACGACGAATGGGGTGATGACGAGCGCCGCCAGGAAGCCCCATCCGAGGCCGAGGGTCGGGAAGCCATATTCTGCGAGCTGTCCGTTCGATACAGTAATCTCCTGCGTGATCAACAGACCGACGTAGGCCCCGATCACGTACAGCGCCCCGTGTGCAAAGTTGACGAACTTCAGGGAGCCGAGGATGATCGACAGCCCGATGGCCAGCAGGACGTAGATGGCCCCCTGCTGGAGTCCGTTGACGAGCAGGACGATCAGGTCACCGACGAGGCTCACTGCCGTCTCACCCTGCTTTGTCGGTGGGGCGACACCGACGTGTGAGTTTGCGTGTGATTCATGCTGTCTTACCGTAGGGGAAACATTGGTTGAAGTTGGTACGGGTCGAAGGGGTGTAGGGCGCTACTCGTCGCCGTATTCGCCGAGTTCACACTCCGCGGCCGGGCCTTCGTCACAGCCGTACCCGACGTCGTCGCGAGAGGTGATGTTGACGATCTCGAAGAAGTTGCCCTCGCCCTGCTCGGACTCCGGCAGCCCGCGCACGACCGGGATGGCCCGCTGGGCCTGGTGGTCGCAGGCGCGCATCGTCTCCTCGCCCATGCCGATGTTGTTGTACTCGTAGCCCTCGAGCTGGCGGATGACCTCCGGCGGGTAGAACGTCCCCGCGCGCTCGGCGGCTGCCGCGTACTGCAGCGTCTGGGCGTAGGCCAGCTGGGCCGGCCCGGACGGCGTCCGGCCGTTGTAGGCTTCGCCGAAGACCTGCGTGAAGGAGTTGGACGGCTCGTTGTCGACCTGAGCCGACCAGGCGATGGTCCCGAAGATGCCGTCGATGGAGCCGCTCGCCGCCTCGGCCATCGGCCGGTTGTACAGCGGCATGACGATGTCCATGTCCTCGTCGATGCCGGCGTCGATCGCCTGGCTCAGGGAGTTCGCGCCGTCCAGCCCGTAGTGGTTCAGGAACAGCGCGTCCGCGCCGGAGGCCTGTGCCTCGGAGAGGTACGACGAGAAGTCGGACGTGTCGAGCGGCGTCGCGACGCTGTCGACCTGGCTCCAGCCAGCCTCCTCGAAGAACATCTTCATGGACTCCTGCTGGGTCTGCCCCCAGGAGTAGTCGGCGTACAGCTGGTAGAAGTCCAGGTCGTCACCGTACTCCTCTGTGACCACGGGCACGAGCGCCTGGCCCGTCATGTACGCGTTGAACATCTCCCGGAAGCTGTAGCGCACACAGTCCGGTCCGGTGGTGTCGTTCGAGTGGGTCAGACAGCACTGGAACTGGACCTTCTCGCGCTGTGCCACGCCCTGCTGGGCGATGGCGACTGCGGAGGAGGACCCGCCGGAGAACATGATGACGTTGTCACGGGAGATCATACGCGAGGCACTCTGCTGTGCCGTCGACGCGTCCGTCGCGGTGTCGCCCTCGACGTAGTCGATCGTCTTGCCGAGGACGCCGTCGCCGGACAGGTCCTCCCAGCTGTCGACCCAGCCGCCACCGTTGTTCAGGTGTTCGACTGCGAGCTCGTACGCGCGAAGCTCGTCCTCACCCTCGGAGGAGTACGGACCCGAGAGGGGCACGTTGAACCCGAAGGTCGCCGTGTCACCGTCGATGGGGTAGTTACCGAGCGCGGGGTAGTCGTCTCCCCCGCTCCCACCATCGCCACCGTCGCCACCATCGCCGCCACTGCCACCGTCGCCGCCGTCGCCACCGTCACCGCCGTCGCCACCGTCGCCACCATCGCCACCACAACCGGCCATGCCAGCGATACCGACCGCTGCAGCCGCTGCACCTGATTGTTTGAGTAGTCCACGCCGTGAAACGGACTTGCCATCGTGTGACATACAGACTACCCAGAGTAGACCACGTTTATAATAGTACCGTATAATTGTGAGAAATTCCCCCAGATCGGCCCGTCTCGCGGGGTTGCGGCGAGCATCCTGACCCGCCGTCGTAGGTATCGGGGTTATATGCCGGCAATTGACGCCTTCGCCTCGGAACGATCCAGCGGATTTATGTCGTATCCCGTCATGACGGGCGCGCGTCACTGTACGGCCACCGGACCGGTGACGGAGCGACGGGCGACTGCAGACACGCCGAGCTGACGGGGCTCGTCAGGCCATACCGACCGTCTCGCGGTACGCGCCGTGGGCGTCCTCGAAGACGCCCATGATCTCCCCCATCGTCGCGTAGGTCTTGACCGCGGCGACGACCTCGGGGATGACGTTCCCGCCGGCCTCGACGGACTCGCGGAGGTCCTCGAGGGCCGCCTCGACGGCGTCGTCGTCCCGCTCGGCCTTGACGTCGGCGAGGCGGTCGAGCTGGCGCTCCTGGACGTCCTTCTCGACCTGGAGGATGTCCGGGCTGGTGTCGTCCTCCATCTCGTACTTGTTGACCCCGACGACGACTTCTTCCTCGTTCTCCACGCGTTCCTGGTACTCGTAGGCGCTGTCCTGGATCTCCCGCTGGAAGTAGCCCGACTCGATGCCCGCGAGGACCCCGTCCCGCACCGAGCCGTCGCCCATCTCGCGGATCTCCTCGATGTAGGCCATCGCCTCGGACTCGACCTCTTCGGTCAGGGACTCGACGGCGAAACTTCCGCCGAGTGGGTCGACGATGTCCGCCGCGCCGGACTCCTCCGCGATGATCTGCTGGGTCCGGAGGGCCACGCGGACCGCGTCCTCGCTGGGCAGCGCGAGGGCCTCGTCGTAGCTGTTCGTATGGAGGCTCTGGGTGCCACCGAGGACGCCCGCGAGCGCCTGGATGGTCGTCCGGACGACGTTGTTGAGGGGCTGCTGGGCGGTCAGGCTCTGGCCCGCGGTCTGGGTGTGGAACTTGAGTTGCCGGCTCTCGGGGCGTTCGGCGTCGTACCACTCCTCCATGACTGTAGCGTAGATCCGTCGGGCCGCCCGGAACTTCGCCACCTCCTCGAAGATGGCGTTGTGGGAGTTGAAGAAAAAGGACAGCGCGGGTGCGAACTCGTCGACGTCCATGCCGCGGTCGAGACAGTCCTCGACGTACGCGAACCCGTCGGCGAGGGTGAACGCGAGTTCCTGGACCGCCGTCGACCCTGCCTCCCGGATGTGGTACCCGGAGATGGAGACCGGCTTGAACTGGGGCGTCTCGGCGACCGAGTACTCGATGACGTCGGTGACGAGCTTCAGGGAGGGCTCCGGCGGGACGACCCACTCCTTCTGTGCGATGAACTCCTTGAGCATGTCGTTTTGCAGGGTCCCCCGGAGCTCCTCGCGGGGCACGCCACGCTGGTCGGCGAGGGCGACGTACATCGCGTAGACGACCGGCGTCGAGGGGTTGATCGTGAAGCTCGTCGAGACGTCGGCGACGTCGATGCCGTCGAAGAGAATCTCCATGTCGCGGAGGGTGTCGACGGCGACGCCCTCCTGGCCGACCTCTCCGTCGCTCATGGGGTCGTCGGAGTCGAGGCCCATCAGCGTCGGCATGTCGAAGGCCGTCGAGAGGCCGGTCTGGCCCTCCTCGATCAGGTAGTGAAAGCGCTCGTTCGTCGACTCGGCGGTGCCGAAGCCGGCGAACTGTCGCATCGTCCACGGGCGACCGCGGTACATGGTCGGGTAGACCCCGCGCGTGTACGGCGGTTCGCCGGGGAACCCCAGGTCCTCCTCGTAGTCCAGGTCCGCGACGTCCTCGGGGGTGTAGAGGCGGTCCACTTCGAGGTTCGAGACCGTCGCGAACCGGTCTTTCCGCTCGCCGTGTTCGTCCAGTACGGGGTCGAGGGTCTCGGACTCCCAGTCGTCGCGGGACTCGCGGATCGCCGCGAGGTCGTCCTCGTCGAACATGGCCCAGTCTTGGAGAGGTGGGCGCATGAAGGTTCGGGGGCGAGTGACGTCGTTGACACGAGGTGACGTTTTTCACGGTCCGCGTCGAACCCCCGGAGGTATGCGTGACGCTGTGACGCCCGACGACCGGTTCGAGACCCTCGAGACCGACGTGGACGGGTACGTCGGCCGCATCACCCTCTCGCGCCCGCGCGCGATGAACACCTTCAGTACGCAACTCGCTCAGGACCTCGACGACGCCCTCCGGGCCTTCGACGACGTAAGCGACGTCCGGGCCGTCGTCGTCGACGGGGCTGGCGACGCCTTCTCCGCGGGCATCGACCTCTCGGAGCACGAGAACTTCGAGAGCGAGGAGGAGTACGAGACCTGGGTCTCCCGGATGGAGGAACCGTTCCTGACGATCACGCGCATGGAGACGCCCGTGATCGCCGCCGCCCACGGCCACGCGGCGGCGAACGGCATCGGGCTGGTGGCGGCCTGCGACCTCGCAGTCGCCGCCGAGGACACCATGTTCGGGGCGACTGCACCGAAGGTCGGGCTGTTCTGCATGGGACCGGCCGTCCCGCTGCTCGCTGCACTCCCTCGCAAGCGGGCCCTCGAACTGCTGCTCACCGGCGACCTGATCGACGCGGAGACGGCCCACGACTGGGGCCTCCTCAATCGCGTCACGCCCGCTGGCGAACACGTCGAGGAAGCCCTCGACCTCGCCGAGACCATCGCCACGAAGAGTCCAACCGCCATCGGCATGGGCAAGCAGGCCGTCTACGAGATGGCGGGCATGGACTACGCAACGGCCCTGGCCCACTCGAACGAGGCCTTCGCGGCCCTCTGTACCACCGATGATGCCCACGAGGGAATTTCAGCGTTCCTCGACGGGGAGTCCCTTTCGGCATCCGAGTGGCCGGCGAAATGACGGCCGCCAATCGGCCGCGCTGGCTGTCAACTGGCGAAAACCTCCATAAAATATTATGACCCAGCCGACCAACCCGTGTTGCAGGTGAACAGGTATGAAAGCCCAGATGACCACGCTCGACTTCATCGACCGCGCCGTAGACCTGTACGAGGACGTCACGGGCGTCGTGGCCCACGACGGTACCGAGTACACGTACGGCGAGGTGAACGACCGGGTGAACCAACTCGCGCACGCGCTGGCCGAGCGGGGGGTAGGCGAGGGCGATCGCGTCGCGCTCCTCTCCCCGAACACCCACTACTTCATCGAGACGCTGTACGCCTCGAACAAGCTCGGGGCCGTCTTCGTCCCGATGAACTACCGCGTCACTCCCGACACCTACGAGTACATCCTGAACGACTGTGACGCGGACGTCGTCATCGCGGACTACGACTACGCGGGCAAGGTGGAGGCCGTCCGCGACGCGGTCCCGGCCGAGACCTTCGTCGGCTACCAAGCGGCCGAAATCGACGGCGACTGGGAGGACTACGAGGCCTTCATGGAGGGCCAGTCGACCGAGGAGCCGGATCGCCCGGACATCAGCGAGGACGACGACGCGAGCATCAACTACACGTCGGGGACAACGGGGGACCCGAAGGGCGTCGTCCGCACCCACCGGACCGAGCACTGGCACGCACTGATCCTGAACTCTCACATGGAGATCCAGGACGACGACACCTACCTCTGGACGCTCCCGATGTTTCACTGCAACGGGTGGGGACACACCTACGCCATCACGGGGACCGGCGGGACCCACGTCTGCCAGCGCACCTTCGACGCCGGCGGCGTCTTCCGGCGCGTCCGGGAGTACGACGTGTCCTACCTCTGTGGTGCGCCGACGGTGCTCAACAACCTCATCCAGTTTCACCAGGACAACCCGGACGTGGGCACCATCGGCGACAGCGACGTCCGCATCGCGACGGCCGGGAGCGCGCCCGCGACGGCGACCATCGAGACCGTCGAGGACGAGTTCGGCTGGCGGATCATCCACCTCTACGGCCTCACGGAGACCGCACCGCTCATCACGACGAGCAACTCGCCCCGGCGCCTCGCCCAGCGGGGCCGCGACCTGAAGGTCAACCAGGGCGCGGAGACGCTCTGTACCGACGTCCGCGTCGTCGACGAGGACGGCAACGACGTGGATCGCGACGGCGTCTCCATCGGCGAGATCGTCGTTCGGGGCAACCAGGTCATGGACCGGTACCTCAACAAGCCCGAGATCACCGAGGAGGCCTTCAACGACAGGGTCGAGGGCTACTTCCACACCGGCGACCTCGCGGCCATCGACGAGGACGGGATGATCGCCATCCAGGACCGCAAGAAAGACATCATCATCTCTGGCGGGGAGAACATCTCCAGCATCGAGGTCGAAGACGTCCTCTACGACCACCCGGACGTCCTCAAGGCCGCGGTCGTCCCCGTGCCCAGCGACAAGTGGGGCGAGCGCCCGCAGGCACTGGTCGTCCCGACCGACGGCGACGCGAGCGAGGACGACATCCTCGAATTCGTGAACGAGCGTCTTGCAAACTACAAGGTCCCTGACGGCGTCGACTTCGTCGAGGACCTCCCGGAGACGGCGACCGGGAAGGTCCAGAAGTACGAGATCCGCGAGGACTACTGGGAAGGCCAGGAGCGCCGCGTCGGCCAGGAGTGACCGGCAGCGGCTGAGCGGGCCCGGCGATCTCAACTCTCTTCTTGCAGGCGCTGTGTCGTCTCGACGAGCGGGTGGTGTGCGTAGTCGACGGCGTCGATGTCCGCGATCGTCTCCAGGTCCTCCTTCTCGGCGGTCTTTGCCATCCCGAGGTCGATCTGCTCGTCGATGACGATCACGTAGGCGTCCATCTCGTCGATGTCGATGTTGTCGGCGGCCTTGACGCGGTGGTGCCCGTCCGCGAGCAGGAGGTCCTCGCCGGTGTCGATCACGACCAGCGGTTCGGCCAGGCCGTGCTCGAGTTCGTACCGCCGGCCCTCGAGTTCGTCGGCGTAGACCTTGCCCTGGGTCGGCGTGAGGTCGGCCAGGGCGACCTCGCGGCGTTCCTCCCGGGCCTTGACGCCGTGGATGTTCTCCAGGGTCCGCATCAGTTTGTCCACCTTGCCGGGCGTGGCACGCTCGATCTGGCCGCGGATCACGTCGGCGTTGGAGATGATCCCCACGAGGTTCCCCGCGTCGTCGACGACCGGGAGGCGCTGGATGCCCGAGCGCAAAATGACGCGGGCCGCGTCGGTCAGATTCATTTCGGGGTGGGCCACCAGCAGGTCGGTGGTCATCACCTTGAAGATCGGCTCGGCGTCGTCCTCCAGCAACAGGTCGCGCGCGCTGACGAACCCCTCGACGTGGCGGCCGTCGCAGACGGGAAAGCCGCTGTGTTCGTCGCTCTCGGCGACCCGCTTGCTGACCGCCGCGACGGTGTCGTCCGGCGAGACCGTGTCGACGTCCCGGGTCATGTAGTCCCCGACCGTCGGCTTCCCCTCGTCAGTCATCACGTCGACAGTCGGGGAGCGGAGAGAAAAAGCCCCCGGCTGACCCCGTCCCGTGCGACACTGCCCACGCCAGCCCGGTATCACTCGCCGGCGTCCGAGTCCCCGTCGGCCGCGTCCGGGCGCTGGTCGGCCGGGACGAGGTAGCCGTCGACGTCCCGGACTCCCGGTGCGTAGACCCCGGTGACCGTCTGCTCGGTGTGGGCCGCCAGGGACTCGAGGAATCGCTCGGCGACGACCACCTCGACGACGTCGAGCAGCGACTCCGCCTGGTCCTCGACGCTCTCGAGCACCCCGAGGGTGATCTGGGCGCCCGCCATGTCCGCGTGGCCACCGGCGCTGCCGATCTGGTCGAAGGCGTCCCTGAGCACCTCGCCGAGGTCGACGCCGTCCCCGCGGGCGCGAGCGGAGACGTAGATGGTCCCGTCGAGCACGCCGTAGACCAGGGTCGTCGAGACGCCGTCGAGCGTGAGCAGTCGGTCGGCAGCCTGCGAGAGGGCGTCGCGCGTCGACAGTCGTCCGACGCAGCTCATGAGCACCGACCCCTCCCGTCGGCGGTTGGTGATCGCGTCGGCGATGGTCGCCAACGTGTCGGCCGTGACGCTGGGAGACTCGACGCGTTCCAGCATGGCGAGGTCGGCGGCGGGCAGCAGTCTCGCGGCCGCCTCGAAGTCTGCGACCGACACCTCCCGCGTGAACTCGTCGGTGTCGATCCGGATCCCGAACAGGAGGCCGGTCGCGACGTCCTCCGCGATGGGGCCCCCGGTCGCCGTCAGGTAGTCCACGAGGAGCGTGCTCGTCGCGCCCACGTCGCTCCGGAGGTCGACGAACGTCGCCTCGACCGGGAGCCGGGGCGGGTGGTGGTCGATCACGACGTCGATCGGCGTCTCCGGCGGAAGCTGGTCGTTGACGCCCGGGCGGGAGTGGTCGACCAGGGCGACGCCGTCGTAGTCGTCGACGGTCGCGTCGTCGCCGACGTTCACCAGGTCGTACTCGAGGAGGTTCACGAAGGCGCGGTTCTCCTGGTGGGTGATCGAGCCGTAGTAACACACGTCGGCCTCGCAACCGACGCGCTCGGCGAGGCGTGCGAGGGCGACGGCGCTGGCGATGGCGTCCGGATCCGGATTGTCGTGGGTCACGACCGCGAGTCGGTCGATGCCCCGGAGGACGCGGTTGAGCTGGCGCACCTGGACGCCCGCGTCGCCGACGCGATCGACCAGGTGATCGACGAGGACCGCCTGGGGGTCGATCACGCGGTCGGCCACGCCTTCGAGCGAGGCCTGCTGTCCGTCCCGCCCGACGAATCCGACGAGGTGGGCCGCCGGAAACACGTCGGCTGCGAGCGCGAGCAACCGACGGTTCCGGGACCCGTCCGCGTCCAGGGCGGCGACGACGGCCGGGTCGGCGACGCCGTCGAAGGTAGCTTCGTCGATCGACTCGGCCTCGCGAACGTCGTACCCGGCGTCGAGCAGGGCGGACGCACGGTCCCCGTCGGCGGTGACGACGAGGAGGTCACCGGGGCGCTCCTCGAGGGACTCGGCGACGCGCACGGCCAGTGCCGAACTCCCGAGGACCACCCACCTGGTCATGGTGGCCGTGCGGAAGCCGGCGGCAAAAGTCCGTCCATCCGGAGAACTACTTCAGTCGTTCCTGGAGGAAGGAGGGGTGGGCCGCAGTGACGCCCTCGACGGCCATGACCTCGTCGTCGATGACGCTCCCGAGGGCGTCGCCGTCGGCGGCCCGCACCTCGGCCATCAGCATGTGGTCGCCACTGGAGGTGTACAGCGCCTCGATGGCGTCGACGTCCTTGAGCTGTCGGATCACGCCGACGTACTCCTCGCTGGCGACCTCGATGCCGACGATGGCGATGGACTGGCCGGAGAGCTTCTTCGGGTCGACGTCCGCGGAGTAACCGACGATGACGCCCTCCTCCTCGAGTTTCTGGATGTACTTGCGCACGGTCGGCTTCGAGACGCCGGCGCGATCGGCGATCTCGGCGTACGACGCCTGCGCGTCGTCCTCGAGGGCGGAGAGAATCTGTTGTTCCGTCGACTGCGTACTCATTGCCACTACTTTCGCATCCGAGAAAAAATATCTTCCGAACCGTTAAAACGACAGCTGCCCTGCACGAACCGTCACAGGGACTGCTCCGACCGACTCCCGTTACCGGCCAGTTCGTCGCCCCTGTCGCTGTATTCCTGGCGGCCCACGGCGTCGCTCCCGACCCCGTTGAGCAGGGCGAGTTCGAGTTCGTCGGGGCTCTCGTAGGTCTCCCTGCCCGACGTCTCGAGGATGCGCTGCAGCGACTCGGACCCGTCCGGATAGCCGACCTCTGCGTCGCCGTGTGACTCGATGAGCGCCTCGGTGGTGGTCGGGAAGCGGTCGGCCTCGAACAGTTCGCCGAGCGCGCCGAGTTCGAGGGAACTCGTGCGAGTGTCGTCGCCGTCGATCCGGTCCATGTGCACACGACGCGACCGGCGGGAAAGAGGATTCGGCACAGAACCGGGCCACCTGGCGACCGAGCCGTCGTCGGATACGAACGTCGGGCCCGCGCCGTCGGGCCTGCCGTCGTTCAGGTGTGGTAGTCGAGCAGTTCGTCGGCGGCGCGCTCCCACTCGACGTCCTCGTCGTGGTATCGCTCCGCGAGCGGTTGCTCGGGCAGTTCGCCGATGGCTTGCTTCTCCTCGCCGTAGGAGGGACGGTCCGGATCGTGGTAGAACCGACCCGTCAGCACCTCGCCCTCCCAGAGCCGGGACTCGACCTCGTGCATCATGTCGCCGGCCTCGCGCCGGTCCGTCACGTCGAAGTCGAACTCCTCGTCGTCCTGGACGTCCGTGTAGGGGACGTACTGCTTTGCGTCCTTGTTCCAGGTTGGACACTGGGTCAGGAAGTCGACGTGGGCGAAGCCGTCGTGTTCGATGGCCTCGACGACGATCTCCTGTGCCTGTTTGGGGTTGACCGCCGCCGTCCGCGCGATGTAGGAGGCCCCCGACGCGAGGCTCAGGGAGAGGGGGCGGACGGGCGCTTTCGCGCTCCCGTGTGGCTGGGTCTTGGACTTGTGACCCTTCGGGCTGGTCGGCGACGTCTGGCCCTTCGTCAGCCCGAAGATTTCGTTGTTGAAGACGATGTAGGTCATGTCGTGGTTCTCGCGGGCGGTGTGCATGAAGTGGTTGCCACCGATGCCGTAGCCGTCGCCGTCGCCGCCCGCCGCGATCACCTCGAGGCCGGGGTTCGCCAGCTTCGCCGCCCGGGCGACGGGCAGCGACCGACCGTGGATCGAGTGGAAGCCGTAGCTCTCGAAGTAACTCGAGAGCTTGCCCGAGCAGCCGATGCCGGTGACGAGCATGACCTCGTCCGGCGACCGGCCGACCTCCGGCATGGCCCCCTTCAGCGCCTTGAGGACGCTGAAGTCGCCACACCCCGGACACCAGGTCGCCTGTGGCTCGATGCCGGGCGTGAAGTCGTCGCTCTCTCGCTCGCGGTCCTCGCCGATCGCAGTGAATGCACTCATGGTCTAGTCACCTGCCGCGGGAACGTACTTGACGTTCGCAGCGGCCGGCTGGCCGCCGTCGACGCTCGAGGTGAACCCCTCGACGATCTCGCCGGGTTCGAAGGGTTCGCCGTCGTACTTCAGGAGGCTCGACAGCTTCGGCCCGTACTGACCGAGTTCCTTCTGGGTCAGGCCGCGGAACTGTCCGGTCGCGTTCATCTCGACGACGACGCACTCGTCGACGCTCCGGAGGAACTCGCCGACCTCCGCCTCGGGGTAGGGCATCATGTCGCTGACGCCGAGGGCCTTCACGCTCCGCCCCGACTCGTTCAGGCGGTCGACGGCCTCGAAGACGGTGTCCTGCTGGCTGCCCCAGGTGAGGATCCCCGTCGTCGCGTCGCTGGGCCCGTGGAACGTCTGGTGGGACGTCTCGCGACCGTCGAGTTCCGCGCGGATCGACGACAGCTTGCGCCGCCGGCGATCCATCTGTGCCGCCCGGTTGTCGGGGTCTTCGCTGATGTGGCCGGTCGGATGGTGTTCGTTGCCCGAAGCCAGGAAGCGCCCGCCGGACTGGCCGGGGATCGACCGGGGGCTGACGCCGTTCTCGGGGTCGTGCTGGTAGCGCAGGAACTTCCCGGACTCGTGGTGGGCCGCCTCGCTGATCTCCTCCTCGGAGAGGGTCGCGCCCAGCGACGGGTCGGGCTCACGGTCGAAGAAGCTCTCCGAGACGGTCCGCATCTCCCCGCCGAGCTTCTGGTCGTACAGCAAGATCGCCGGGAGCTGGTAGTCGTAGGCCATCTCGAAGGCCGCTCGCGTCTGTTCGTAGGCCTCGCGCTGGTTCCCCGGCGCGAAGACGACCCGGGTGGAGTCGCCCTGGCTCGTGTAGAGGACGTGCTCCAGGTCGGCCTGTTCGGGCTTGGTCGGCATCCCCGTCGACGGCCCGGCGCGCATCGCTTCGAGGAGCACGACCGGCGTTTCGGTCATCTCGGCGAGCCCGAGCGGTTCGCTCATCAGGGCGAACCCGCCGCCCGAGGAGCCCGACATGGCCTTCACGCCCGCGTGTGACGCACCGATGGCGAGCGAGGCGGCCGCGATCTCGTCTTCGACCTGCTCCGAGACGCCGCCGAAGGCGGGGAAGTGCTGGGAACAGATCGTGTACGCGTCCGTCCAGGGCGTCATCGGATACCCGGAGATGAACCGACAGCCCGCGTCGATGGCGCCGTAGGCGATGCAGTGACTCCCGGAGACCAGTGCCTGGTCCTCCTCGTGGCTCCCCTCCGGGACGCGCACGTCGTGGTCCGCGTCGAAGTCACTGGCCATCTCGTAGGCCGCATCGAGGATCTCCAGGTTCGCCTCCATCATCTCGCCGTCCATCACCTCGCGAACGAGGTCCTCGAAGTACGAGACGTCCTGGCCAATCAGCGCCGCCGTCACGCCGACGCCGGCGGTGTTCCGCATGACCTCCCGGCCGTGCTCGCGGGCCAGTTCCCGGAGGTTCACCGGGTAGACGTGCCAGTCGTTTTCCTCGGCCCGGGCCTCCAGGTCGAGTTCCGCGACGAGGTCCTCGTCGATCAGGCCCGTGTCGTAGACCACGATCCCGCCCTCGTTGAGGTCCGAGAGGTTCTCCGAGAGCGGCTTGAGTTCCTCGACGCCGTAGATGCTCTCCTCGTTCGGGTTGCGGGCGAAGCTGTCGCCGAGCGCGAGGAGGAAGTTGAACCCGTCACCGCGGGACTCCACCGGCTCGTCGCTCGCCCGTACCTCGACGTACGTGTGTCCGCCTCTGATCCGTGACGGGTAGTGCCGGTGTGTGAATACGTGCAGGCCGGCGCGCATGAGCGCCTTGGCGAAGTTCTGGCTCGTCGAGTCGATCCCGTCGCCAGAGCCACCGGCGATCCGCCACATCAAGGTATCGTTTGTCATAGTGGTCCCTGGCCCCCTGCGGGTGCCATGGAGTAACACAAGTCCGGTTCCGACTAAAGACTTGTCATCCCTTAATGGTATATTAATGATGATCGTTACCACCCGACACCGCCGATAGCGTGGCCAGAGGGGCGATAGTGCCAGAATTCGCCCGTCGTCGATCGCAGAAACGCCGGTATTAATTGTGATATATCTTCGAGAGGTATCGGGCTAGCGCGGGGCCTGGCCGTAGATGAGGTCGCGCTGGACCGGATTGGCCCCCTCGTAGACCACCGGAATGCGCACGTCCCGATAGATCCGCGAGATGCGCCGTTCCGCGAGGACAGAGCGGCCGCCGTGGAGTTGCATCGCCGTCTCCGCGCAGTCGGCAGCGGCCTCCGTCCCGGCGGTCTTCGCGAGGGCCGCCCAGTAGCCCGGGTCCTCGTCGGCCGCGACGCGGTCTGCCGCCCGCCAGACCAGTGCACGGGCGGCCTCGAAGTCGAGACGCATGTCCGCGAGGTCGTGTTTGACCGACTGGAACTCGCTGATCGGCTGGCCCCAGGCCTCGCGGTCGTGCACGAAGGCCCAGGCCTCCTCGATCGCGGCGGCCGCCAGGCCGAGGCCGTGGCCGCCCACGACGACGCGACCGTGGTTGAAGAAGTCCGCGAGGGCCGGAAAGCCCGCCCCCTCCTCGCCGATCAGGTGGTCGGCGGGGATCCGGCAGTCCTCGAAGGTGACGTGGGCCTGCTTGGAGGCGCGCATGGCGATCTTCTCGGGGATGTGCTCGGCGTGGTAGCCGTCGACGTCCGTCGGGACGACGAACAGCGAGTAGTTGCCGTAGGGGGTCTCCGGGTCGTCGCCGGTCTTCGCGTAGACGGTGAGCCAGTCGGCCTCGACGCCGTTGCCGATCCAGTACTTCTCGCCGTTCAGCACCCACTCGTCGCCCTCGCGCTCGGCCGTGGTCGTCATCCCGGCCAGGTTGCTCCCGGTCTCGGGCTCCGAGACGGCCAGTCCCGTGAGCTGGTCGTTGTTCGCCACGGGCGGGAGGTACTCCGCCTTGAGGTCCTCGTCGCCGTATTCGACGAGGATCTCCGCGCCGAAGCTGGCGAGCTGGAGGGTCAGCGCGATCCCGGCGTCGGCGCGGTACAGTTCCTCGGCCATCCCGAGGACTGCCTGCAGGGAGAGCCCGCGCCCGCCGTACTCCTCGGGCAGGTCCTGGGCGACGAGGCCGGCGTCCATCCCGGCCTCCAGCACCTCCCAGGGGTACTCGCCGGACTCGTAGTAGTCGGCTGCCGCCGGCGCGACGTGCTCCTCGGCGAAGGCCCGCGCCTCGGCTTTCACCGCGCGGGCGTGTTCCGGCACGATCGACTCGTCGAACAGGTCCATGTCCGGCCAGACGGCGGCCCGCCACAAATACGGCCCGGAACCCGAACTCCGTGCGGGCCCCGATGTCGGGCCGTCGGGTGGCCGGTCTCAGACCTCGATCTCCTGCATCAGCCCGACCAGTTCGGCCAGTTCGGGGAAGGTGTATACCGTGACGTCGACGTTGGAGTCGAGTGCGTGCACGCGCGAGTCGAACATGAGAGCCATCTCGTCGTCCCGGTCGCCGACGAGGTCGTCGATCATCCCGCTGCCGGGCCCGTAGGTGAACGTCGGCGTCCCCATGTCGATGGTCGTCCGGAGGACGTTCGCCCAGCCGTCGATGAAGCCGCTGGTCATGATGTTCCCGATCTCCTGGATCGCCGAGCGCTCCATGTCCGTGAAGGCACCGCCCTCGGCGACCTCGTCGTCCATGTCTCCCACCATGCCCCGGGCGAGTTCCTTCGCGCTGCTGGCCTCGAAGAGAAAGAGGACGTGGCCGTAGGGGGGTTCGGTCAGTTCGACGCTGATGCCGATCTGCTTGTCGTCGCCCACGTGGGTCTTGATGTCGGGAATCTCGATGAAGTTGATCTTCGTGATCTCCATCTCCGTGTCCATCCCCGTCATCTGGCCGAGGTGACTCGCCACCGTGTTGCCACCCTCCTTTGCCATCCGATTGAACAACCCGAGCTTCCGGATGTCGATCTTCAAACTCATGTCTACGAGCAGTCGTTGCTCGGCGTTCCCGGCCGACGCACATAGTTCGATCCCCGCAGTTTTCACGGGCGAGAATTGGCGACGGCGCGGCTACCGGCGCACCGAGACGCACACGCCCTCGCCGAGTGGCAACAGCGCGCTCGTGAAGTCGTCGTCCTCGCGAACGCGGGCGAGGTACTCGCCGATCCCCCTGCTGGCGTCCGTGGCCCCGGGCCGCCGCTCGCCGGCGAGCACGGCGCGGACGGCCGCCGCGTCGACGTGGCCGGCCGTGACGGCGTTGTCGGCCAGGACGACGCCCCCGCTGGCAACTTTCGGCCGGACCGCGTCGAAGGCCGCACGGTACCGGTCCTTCTCGTTGTCGATCACCACGAGGTCGAAGGGGCCGTCGACGCGGTCGACCGTCTCGAGGGCGTCGCCGTGGACGAACCTGGCTCTTTGCGCGAGGCCCGCGGACGCGAAGTACTCCGCAGCCAGGTCGAGTTCGTCCTCGTCGACCTCGGTGAGGACGACTTCGCCGTCGGTCGGCAGTTCGCGGGCGATCCAGTACGCGGAGTAGCCGAAGCCGGACCCGAACTCGAAGGCCCGCTCGGCGTCGACGAGACGAGCCAGCAGTGCCAGCCAGCCCCCGACAGTCGGACCGACGTGTGGAAAGCCCTCGCGCTCGGCCCGGTCGTGCATCTCTTCGAGAACCGCGTCCGGTTCGGGGCCGAGTGCCTCGGCGATGGCGGCGACGTCCTCGGAGACGATCGAGGGAGTCATGCCCGATGCTTCGGGTGGGAACCTGATATAGCTCGGCCCGAAGCCGGCAGCGACCGTCGGCCACCGGTCACACCGGACCCGATTGGGTGGGGCGCTTTTCCCCGAGGGGCCCGAACCTCACTCCATGCCCCTGAAAGCCTCCGGCCCGTCCGGCGAGTGGGAGACGATCGACCGCGTCGACGGCGGGGTCGGCTGGCTCGCCCACCCCGCCGAGGACATGCTGCGTGCGAGCCACGCGATCGTCGAGGACGGCGACGTCTGGCTGATCGACCCGCTGGACGCCCCCGAGATCGACGACCTCCTCGACGATCTCGGCACCGTCGCGGGCGTCGTCCTCCTGCTCGACCGACACACGCGCGACGCCGAGGGCCTCGCCAGGCGCCACGACGTCCCCGTCTATTTGCCCGGGCCACTCCACGGCGTCGCGGCGGATCTCGACGCCCCCGTCGAGCGGTTCCGCCACGACCTCGGGGACACCAGCTACGCCGCCCACGCGCTGGTCGACCGCTGGGGCTGGCACGAGGCGGCTCTCTACAGCGACGAGACGGGCGTCCTCGTCGTTCCGGAGGCGCTGGGAACGGCCGACTACTTTCGGGTCGACGACGAGCGCGTGGGCGTCCACCCGGCGCTCCGTGCGTTCCCGCCGCGGTCGCTCGCGCGACTCGCCCCGGACCACCTGCTCGTGGGACACGGCAGGGGACTGCACGAGGGCGTCCCAGCAGCGATTCGGGACGCCGTTGACGGCTCCCGCCGTCGGATGCCCGCGCTCTACTGGAAGGCCCTCACGTCCCTGATCGGCTGAGACGGGACTCGTGGCCGTCGGGGCCATCCGCGCGTCTAAGTGCGGCGCGCCCCAAGCTGGGGCCGTGATCTACCTGACCGCCGGGTTACAGTCCACGCTGCTGCGACTCGCCCGCGAGCGCGAACCCGAGTCCGTGACCATCGCGCTCGACGTGACGGCGGCAGGGGACCTCCCGGCTCCCGTCGACGGGGACGGCGACGCCCTCGATCCGGAGACGCCCGTCTTCACGCACTTCTACCTCCCCCGGGACGCCGACTCGGTCTCCGCGGTCTTCGGGCTGGACCTCGGCACCCCCGTCGGCCAGACCCAGGGACGGTTCGTCTCACACCCGCACGGGGACCTGTCCGTCTCGACGACCGACGACCTCCACGCGGTCGTCTTCGTGGCCGTTCCGCCCTGGGACGAGGCGTCGCTCGCGGCCTTCGATCGCCGTGGTCGTCGCCGGTCGCTGTCCGTCCTCGACGTGGAACCGCCGGCGGAGTCCGGCGCGCTGTAGGTCAGTCGAGGTAGCCCAGGTCCTGCAGCTGTTCTGCGATCTCGGAGAACTCCGCCTCGGTGAGTTCCCCGCGTTGCTGGTGCTGGATGACGATGCTCCGCAGGAGAAAGCGGACGAGGTCGCTCGTCGAGGAGAAGCTCGTCCCCTCGATGGTGTCCTCGACCCGCTCGGCGAGGTCCTTCGGGATCGAGACCGTCGTGTACTCGGTCATGGGAGACCGGATGGCACCCCGGCGGATAGGCGTTGTGTGACGCGTTGGCGGTCCGGTCCGGCCTCACCCCAGGGCCAGCGGAACGAGCAAGACCCCCATCAGGGTCGCCCGCCGCGCGCCGAACCTCGCCGGAACGAGTCCGGCGACGGTGCTCCCGAGGAAGGCAGCCAGGCCCGCGAGGCCGGTGAACAGAGCCACCAGCACCACGAGAAACGCCAGCACCGCGACGGAGACGGCCGCGTTGTCCCGCCGGCCGACCCACGCCAGGTACCGATCGCCGACGACCACCACGAGGACGAAGCCTGCCGCGGCGGCCACGGCCACGCTGGCGAGGAGGAGCGGCAGGTCGAGGGGCACCCCCGCGTCCTGCATCGCCACGAGGACGCCCGTCCGCGGACTCCCGAGCGCGACCAGCGCGAACAGCGCGAAGACGGCGTTACTGGTGTTGACGCCGCTCGTCGCGACGACGAACGCCCGCGGCCCGCGTCGGGGCGAGGCCACGAGCGCACCCGTCGCCGCGATGGCACTGGAGATGCCCGGGAGGAAGCCGACGACCGCACCCGAGAGAGTGCCCAGGAGGGCAACGCCCCCGACCGCCCGCCGGGATTCGGTAACCGCGGCGTCGGCCTGCTGGGGCACGCCGTCGCCGCTCAGTGCCTCCAGGAGGATCGGCGCGCCGAACAGGCCCGTGAACAGCGGCATGAGCATGCCACCCGCGTCGACGAGGCCGCCGGTCGGATAGTCCAGGGCGAGGATGCCGAGTGCCCCCGACCCCGCGACGGCCAGTGTGGCACCCAGTCGCGACCTGGCCGTGGGTTCGGTCGTGATCAACAGGACGACCACGGCCGTGAGGACCACCGTCAGGTGCGCCTCGATGGTCGGATAGGCCCACCGCATCAGCTCGGTGACCGGAACCGCTAGCGGCACCGCGAGGGCGATGGCGAGCCCGCTCCCGAGTGCGGACAGCCTGAGTGCTTCGCGGCCACGCCCCTGGAGGACGAGCCGGTGACCCGGGAGCGCGCTCGGGGCCATGGCCGGGTCGGGCACCCCAAGCGCGAGGGCCGGGACCACGTCGAGGAAGGTGTGGACGACCCCGGCCGCGAGCATGGCCGCGCCGAGCAGTCGCGGCGGGCCGGGGACCGTCGAGGCCAGTGCCGCGAGCAGGAGCGCGAAGGTGTTGGCGTGGAGCCCGGGCGTCAGTCCGCTGACCGTCCCGAGCGCCACGCCACCGGCGACGAACGCACACGTCGCGGCCGTCGTTTCGGGTCGCACGACCACCTCCACGCCAGCGAGGGGCATCGCGGGGGACTGGGCCCGGCATCGGATATGAAGCTACGCGTGGGCAACACGCCACGCCGCGAGGCACGACCCGGTGGCGCCGCTGCGGTCGGGCGAAAAATGAGAAACGTGGTGGGACGTCCGTCAGCCGAACAGTTCGCCGAGGCCCTCGCCGCTGGCCTCCTCGTCCTCGTCGTCCTCGTCGTCTGCGTCGTCGGCCGCCTCGGCCTCGTCGTCGCCCTCGTCCTCGTCGGCGGACTCGTCGTCGCCGGCCGCGGGGGCGCCACCGGCGCCGCCCGTCGTCGCGGGCACCGCGGTGGCCTCCTCGACGGCGTCGTCGATGTCGACGTCCTCGAGGGCCGCGACGAGTGCCTTGACGCGGGACTCCTCGACGTCGACGCCCGCCGCGTCGAGGACGTCCGTCAGGTTCGCTTCGTTGATCTCTTCGCCCGATTCGTTCAGGATGAGTGCTGCGTATACGTACTCCATTGTTGTTATCCGAACATGTCGCCGAGCGCTTCGCCGCCGTCGCCGCCGTCTTCGTCGTCGGCGTCCGCCTCGTCGGCGTCGGCGTCCTCGGCCTCCTCCGTGTCTTGGTCGTCGTCCTGTTCGTCCGCGGTCTCAGCCTCGGCCGGCTGCTGGGGCGTCTCGGCGACGTCCTGGAGCTCTTCGGGGAGCGCCTCCTCGTCGTCGATCAGCCCGGCGAGCGCGCGGACCTGGGCGTCTGCCTTCCCGATCAGGTCGGGCATGACGTCCGGGTCCTCGATGCTCGCGTGGATGGCCAGGTTCTTGCCCTCGCCGCTGGCTTTGGCCAGGAGCGCGGGCATGGTCGCCGTCGTCGGGACCGTCGCGTTGATCGCGAGGTTCCGGGCGCGACCGGCAGCCGCCTGGACGTCCGTCCGGTACTCCTCGACGTCGAGCGCGAGGTCCTCCGGCTCGAAGACGACGCCGTCGGCGAAGACGGCGCGCAGGTCCAGTCCCACTTCCTTCGGCTCGATGCCGAGTTCCGTGAGGACGTTCGCCAGGTCGGCCGACACCGTCTCGCCGGCCTCGAGGACCGTCGAGTCCTCGGTGACCTTGATCGAGCCCTCGTCGATGCGGGCCGCGGCGCCGACGGACTGCAGTTCGCCGACGAACGGCCCCGGGTCGACGCCCGTGTCGCCCTCGGGGACGACGATGTCGTTGGGCGCGACCTCCCCGGCGTTGATCGGTGCCGAGGTCTTGGACGCCTCTAACTGCTGGAACAGCGAGAACGGGTTCTCGTCCGTTCCGACCAGGCCGACCTGGCCGGTGACGAGGTCCGTCAGCTGCTCTGCGCCCTCGTCGACCTCCTCCAGAGCACGCACGAGCAGCGTGTTCCGCGAGACGCGCAGTTGGGCGGTCCCGTGGAGGTTTCGTCGCATGTCCTGGAGCTGGCGGCTCGGGATGCCGGTGATGTCCACGACGCCGACGCTCTCGTAGGACTCGAGCAGGGCGACGATGTCGTCGACCTCCTCGCGCTTCCACTGCGGGATCGTCTCGGTCTTGCGTTCTGCGCTCATTAGACGACCTCCACGGCGGGGCCCATCGTCGTCTTGACGTAGACGCCGTCGATGTTCAGCGGCCCCTTCTCCAGGTCGGCGTGCAGCCGTCGGAGGATGACGTCGATGTTGTCGGCGATGTCCTCCGCGGACATGTCCTCCGCGCCGACGCGCGTGTGGAAGGTCCGCCGGTCGCCGCTCCGGAGCTGGACGGTGTTTTTCAGTCGCTCGATCATCTCGACCACGTCGTCGTCGGGGCTGATCGGATCGGGCATCTTCCCCCGGGGACCGAGTACGGTCCCGAGGTACCGCCCGATGTCCTGCATCAGCCGCTCCTCCGCGAGGAAGAAGTCCGCCTCGTCCGCGAGGTCCTTCGCCTCGTTGTCGTCGTCGCCGAGCTCGGCGAGCTCGTCGGCGTCGAGAACTTGGTCTGCGACCTCGTCGGCACGAACGGCGGTCTCGCCCTCCGCGAAGACGACGATGGTGGTCTCCTGGCCGGTCCCGGCCGGGAGAACCACGCTCTCGTCGACGCGGTTCGAGGGGTCGTCGAGGTCAAGATCGCGCAGATTGATCGCGACGTCGACCGTCTCGCGGAAGTTCCGCTCGGGTCGATCGTCGAGTGCGCGAGTGACTGCTGCTTCGATTTCCTGATCTGCCATCGTTCACCTCCGTAGTGCGCCACGTGGCTCCTACGGGTCAGTGAAACAGGCCGAGGCCTGTCTCGTCCGGGGAGTGGTCGATGCCGCACTTAAAACCGTCGAACGCGGGACTCGGCCGGTCTCCTCCACGGCGGCGGCCGCCGAACCACGGCCGGTTCTCAGGAATTGCTCTCGGTGGGCTACCTATATACGTGGCGCTGACCATCCGCCGACAGATGCGCCTCCGCACGGCCCTCCTCGGGGTCCTGGTGATCGTGGCCCTCCTGCTGTCCGGGACCGTCTACGCGGGCTTCGAACTCCACAAGGAGGCGGTCGTCGAATCGGAACAGCGCAACCTCGACGCCACGGTCGAGTCGCAGGCGCGGAACCTGGCGACGCGCATGGAGGAGAAAGAGGCGATCGCCGGGCTCGCGGCGTCGAACCCGGACGTGATGACGAGGGGCGACTCGTGGCGGTCGGAGCGGGTCCTCCGTCGGTTCGTCGACCAGACCGCCTTCGACGGGGCGTCGATCATCGACGCGGACGGCGTCATGGTCGAGATCGTGGCTCGGAACCTCTCGACCGACCAGCGACGCGAGCTGATCGGTTCGGAGTTCGGAGACCGGACCTACGTGCAGCGGGCGCTAGCCGGCGAGACCTACGTCGGCGAGCCGATCACGGCAGACAGCGGCAACGCCATCGTTCCGATCAGCGTGCCCATCCGACGCAACGGCCGGACCGTCGGCGCGTTCACCAGCACGATCCACCTCCGCCAGACGGGCATCTTCGACGACATGGAGGCGAACCTCGCGAGCGGGCAAACGCTGTCGATCAGCTACGGCGAGACACCGGTGTACCGATCGGCACAGGCACCGGCGGACTCGCTCACCGCCACCGGTGGCGTGGCGGACTCGCCCTGGCGCGTCACGGTCGCGGAGGACCGCAGCCAGCTGGACGACGCCTTGCGTTTCGCAACCGGGATCCAGTTCGGCGCGGTCGGGGTCGCCGTCCTCACGATCGTCGGCCTCGGGCTGTGGGTCTTCCGCTCGACCGTGGCGAACCTTCGAACGCTGATCGACGGCCTGGGCGACCTCGAACGCGGTCACTACGGGCGGCGCGTCGACCTCGGCCGGACGGACGAGTGGCAGCGGATCGCCTCCCAGTTTGGCTCCCTGGCCGACACGCTCGACCAGCGGGAGTCCCAGCTCCGGGTGCTCAACCGCGTCCTCCGGCACAACCTCCGCAACGACATGAGCGTCGTCATCGCCCACGCCGAGATGCTCCGCGAGGAGGGCACGGCACGGCCAGAGCGCGTCGAGACTATCCGCCAGACCGCCCACGACCTCGTGCAGACGAGCGACCACGCCAGGGCGATCTACGAGGAACTGCTCGGCGACGGCCCGGCCGACCGTCGGCCCGTCGACCTCGTGGCGGTCGTCGAGTCGTCGGTCGAGTCGCTCCGCGAGGACTTCCCGGAGAGTCGGATCGAGACTGACCTGCCGGCCTCGGCCTGGGTCATGGACGGTGACGCCGTGCCGGTGATCGTCGAAGAACTGGGACGGAACGCGCTCGCACACAACGACCGTCCGGCGTCCGACCGCGAACTCTCGATCGCGGTCGAGTCGGCGGCAGATGGGGTCCGGCTCGTCGTCCGCGACAACGGCCCGGGCTTGCCCGACGTGGAGACCGAACTCCTGACCGGCGACCTCGAGGAGACGGACATCGAACACGGGAGCGGCCTCGGCCTCTGGGTGGTCAGCTGGCTCGTGGCCCGTCTGGGCGGTGACGTCTCGGTAGAACAGTCGGCCGACCGCGGCAGCACCGTCACCGTGACGTTTCCGTCGGCGGACGACGACGTGAGCGACGCCGCTGCCAACGGATAGGCGAGTCACTCGCGTTCGGCGGCGTCTGCTCGGCGACGAACGGAACCCGCGAGAACGTCGATTCCGATTCGATTACGCCGTCGCTTCCGCGGCGAACCGGTCGTCGTACTCGCCGGCGTCGATCCTCTCTTTGAACTCGCGGGGATTCTCGCCCTCGATGGTGACGCCGAGGCTGGTGCAGGTCCCGACGACCTCCTTGGCGGCGTTCTTGAGATCGTAGGACAGCAGGTCGGTCTGCTTTTGCTCGGCGATCTGTTTGACCTGGTCGACGGAGAGATCGGCGACGAAGTCCTCCTGGGGCTCGCCGCTGCCGGTCTCGAACCCGGCCTCGTCCTTGATGAGTTCGGCCGTCGGCGGGACGCCGACTTCGATCTCGAAGGAGCCGTCCTCCTCGTAGGTGACGGTCACCGGCACCTCGGTGCCCTCGAAGGCTTCGGTCTCGTCGTTGATCTGCTGGACGACTGCCTGGACGTCGACCGGCGTCGGGCCGAGTTCCGGTCCGAGCGGCGGGCCCGGATCCACCTGGCCGCCGGGGACCAGGACTTCGATCGTGTCTGCCATACAGGGACAGTCCGCTGGCGCGGTGTTAAGGGTTGCTTTTTGGCCGAATCGACGGCTCGGACGTCCCCGAGGGCGCCTCTCCCCTCCCGGGCGGCCGAACGTGGCCGGCCGGGCCGGTCAGGCCACGGAGACCCCACGCCGGGCCAGAAAGGCCCCGACCTCCTTGATGACGACCGGGCTGCCGATGAGGCGGACCTCGCCGTCGGCGTGGTGGACCGTCACCTGGAAGCGGTCGGCCAGTTCCGCCTCGACGTCCGCGATGGTGCCCGGCGGCAACCGGATCTGCGTACTGTCACGCAGTCTGGCGGGGTCCGACATTACGTAGGAATAATCGTGTAGGTTCGTATGAAGCTATCGAAGCACGCTCGCCCGGGCCCGGACGAAAGCCCTTTTGCCCGACCGGGGCCGACCTCGGGGTGATGGGGATCGAGGAGGAGATCGAGGAGATCCAGGAGGAGATCCGCGAGACTCCCTACAACAAGTCCACCGAGGCCCACATCGGCCGGCTGAAGGCCAAGCTCGCCGAGCTGAAGGAAAAACGCGAGGCCCAGCAGGCCGGGTCCGGCGGCGGTCCGGGCTACGCCGTCGAGAAGACCGGCGACGCCACGGTGGCCCTCGTCGGCTTTCCCAGCGTCGGGAAGTCCACCCTCCTCAACGCCCTCACGAACGCCGACAGCGAGGTCGGCGCCTACGAGTTCACGACCCTCGACGTCAACCCCGGGATGCTCCAGTACCGTGGCGCCAACATCCAGCTCCTCGACGTTCCGGGACTGATCGAAGGTGCGGCCGGCGGCCGCGGCGGCGGCAAGGAGGTCCTCTCCGTCGTCCGGACGGCGGACCTGGTGATCTTCGTCCTCTCGGTCTTCGAGATCGACCAGTACGAGCGTCTCCACGATGAGCTGTACAAGAACGGCATCCGCCTCGACACGGAGCCACCCCGGGTCTCCGTTCGGCCGAAGGCCAAGGACGGCATCTCGGTGACGGCCAGCGTCGACCTCGACCTGGACGAGGAGACGATCGCGGGCGTCCTCCGGGAGCACGGGTACGTCAACGCCGACGTGACGATCGGCGAGCAGGTCGACATCGACGAACTCGTCGACGGCGTCATGGACGACCGGGTCTACCTACCGTCGGTCGTCGCCGTCAACAAGGCCGACCTCATCGAACCCGACTACAAGGCGACAGTCGACGCCGACCTCGAGGCCCACGACATCGACCCGGGCGAGGCGATCTTCATCAGCGCCGAGGCCGAGAAGGGTCTCGACGCGCTCCGCGATCGCATCTGGGACGAACTCGGGCTGATCCGTATCTACATGGACAAGCCCGGTCGCGGCGTCGACTACGAGGAGCCCCTCGTCCTCCGCGACGGCGACAGCGTCGGCGACGCCTGCGAAAAACTGGGCGGCTCCTTCGACGAACGCTTCCGCTTCGCGCGCGTCTCCGGCCCGAGCGCCAAGCACGACGAACAGCAGGTCGGCCGCGACCACGAACTCGCCGACGAGGACGTGCTCCGGATCGTCGCCAGGAAGTGACGACGGCATGGAGGCCCGCCGTCGACTCCTCGCGATACTCGCCGTCGGCATCGTCCCCTGGACCGTCGTGGTCGTGGGTGGAGACGCCACGCTCGTCCTCTCGGTCGGTCTCCTGGATCCGACGACCCTGACGCTCACCGACGTCTACGCCTACACCTTCGTCCACACGCGCGGCCTCCCGGCGTCGCTGTTCGCCTGGCCGCTCGGCGCGGCCCTCTACCTGCTCGCGCTCGGGAGCGCGCTCCTTGGAACCGCCACCGGCCACGAGGACCGCCGCGTGACCGCGGGACTGCTCGTACTCGTCGGGCTCACCCAGTTGACGGTCGCCTGGGGCCTGACCACCCGACTCGGCTCCGTGGCGGTCCCCCTCGGGAGCGTCGCAGCGCTCACGGTCGTGGCCCTCGTTGAGTGGCCGGCCATCCGTGGCTCCGTTCTCCCGGCGAGTCGGTGAGCCACGCTGTGGCCAGAAGGCCTTCATCCTCGCTCCCCTTCGCTCACGCGCCCGCGAGCGAGGGCTCGCGGGCCGTCCGCCCCGGCACCAGGTGGTCGAAAGTCATAACCCCGGAGGGGGTTACGGGTGGAACATGAGCACACCGCCGGGGGAGTACTACACGCAGGAACGCTGGCAGAACTGGCTCGGCCGCATCCGCGAGGAGGAGGTCGATCCGGAGGACGAGGACTCGGCGCGCCTGCTGCTCAACCTCCAGGACGACACCGCCATCGCCGTGGCGAAGATCATCACCGACTACGACGACGGCGAACTCGACGAGGAGACTGCCCTCCAGGAGTTGACCGACATCGAGGAGATCGTCCTCCCCGAGGTCGAGATCGAGGACGAGGAGAAGGCGATGCTCCTCGACGGCGTCCAGCGCTCGCTGATGTGCGTCCTCTACGCCGGCCAGGAGTACGTCGCCGGCGGCGCCGCAGACGAGGGGGGCGTCGCCGAGTACGTCGAGGCCGCGGCCGACGCCGAGGCCGAGGAAGACCTGGACGCCGCGCTGGGCTACTGCGTCCAGGCGGGGACGCTGATCATCGACGGCGACGACCTCGACATGGACCTGGTGGAGGACCTGGAGTTCGGCTTCGTCGCCGAGTGGGTCAACGGCCTCGACAGCCTCCAGACCGCACTGGCCGACCCCGAGGTCGTCGAAGAAGAGGACGACGGCAGCGAGTGAGGCGCCGGGACAGCCGCTCCCTTTTTGTACCCAAGAGAGTAAGCGGTTCCTAATGGACCTCCGGGGCGCCGAGCGCGGCCAGTCAGTACAGATTGGCGCCGTGTTGCTCTTTGGAGTCCTCGTCATTCTGTTCGCAACGTATCAGGCGTTCGTCGTTCCACAGCAGAACGCCCAGATAGAGGGCGAGCACCAGCAGGTCATCGATCGCCAGATGCAGGAACTCCGGAATACGATCGTCTCGATTCCGAGCACGCATAGCGATCGGTCAGTCACGCTCACTCTCGGAACGGTCTATCCGGCAAGGGCAATCGCGGTGAATCCTGGCCCACCCAGCGGGTCGATACGAACCGTCGGGACTGGCGACCGGGGGGTCAACGTCACGCTCGCGAACGCACGAGCGATAGACAACGAGACGGCCGACTTCTGGGACGGAACCACCGACCGCTCGTACAACACCGGCCAGCTGACGTACGTACCGAACTACAACGAGTACCAGAATCCGCCGACTATCGTCTACGAGAACACGCTGCTGTACGAGGAGTTCCGGGACGGCAACATCTCGGTGACGGGTCAGCGGCTGGTGGACGGGAAGCGACTGACGCTCGTGACGCTCAACGGGTCACTCTATAGAGCTTCTAGCGAGAGCGTCAGTCTAGACGTCGAGGCTGTCAGTGCCTCTGATCGGCAAATACTGATAACGAACGAAACGGCCACGAACGTTACACTCGATATCGTGACCCAGCGAGACGCCAGCGCGTGGCGGGAACTGCTGGCCGATGATGAGCAATACACCGACCAGAGTGGCCACGTTGTCCGTGGGGGTGTGACAGAGACCCCGCTCCCCAACCAGAGGTTCGACATCGTCAACATCGAACTACAGCGTGGAATTCAATACAGGCTAAAGATGGCAAAAGTCGGCATCGGTTCCAGAGTCACCGAGGAGGGAACAGCCTATCTCACCGCAGTTTCGGGCGACAGGCTCTCAGTAAACCAGGGGGCCACCCGTGAAGTTACTGTGGAGGTACGCGACGAATACAATAATCCCGTTCCCAGCGTGGAGGTATTTGGTGAGGCAGTGAGCGGTTCGCTGGACCAGACATTGAAGAAAACAGATGTACACGGTCAGGCCACGTTCATATACAATTCCACTGGAGTGTCACCGGGAACGGATAATACCAGATTTAGTACAGTCGGTTCACCGGACACTGATTTCAACGGAGAGGCCGCAAAAAACATCACAATGACAATCACCGTACAGGAGAGTGGTGAGAGCGAGAGCGGAGACATCACTCCCCCGTCGTTCACGTATGGGCAAGCAGGTGCACAACGGGATGGAGACGGAAACTCTGTGGAGTACGTCGTCTTCCAGGCACAAACGAGTGACAACACGCAGGTGGACCGCGTCGAGGTCCGGGTGTTCGACAAAAACGGGAATCAGATTGGGAGTGACACGTTCGGGCCGAACTTCTATAACGAAGAAGTTACTGTTTCGCCGCCTCAGAATATGAAGGGCAATGGAAACTACATTTCCGTGGAATTGACGGCGTATGACACGAGTGGGAACTCACGTACATGTAGTGGAACAATACAAGAAGTCTGGGAATACATCGAGACAAACAATGGCCTGTCCTGCAACCAGACATCGACGTAGGGACTATAGAGCTACAGATTTCGACAACTGTCGACGTCTCGGTCGACACCCTCATATACCACCGCCGAACAGTCGGGAGCATGAGCCAGGTAGGCATCGACGGCATCGAGATCTGGACCGGCAAGTGCAAGCTCGACCTCGCGGAGACGTTCGCCCCGGCCCAGGACGAGGACCCGGGGAAGTACACCAAGGGGCTCGGGCTGGCGGCCTCATCGCTGCCGGACGCCTACGAGGACATCGTGACGATGGCGGCCAACGCCGCCCGGCGGCTGATGGAGCGCAAGGACCTGACGCCCGAGGACATCGGGCGGATCGACGTCGCCACCGAGAGCGCCTTCGACAACTCCAAGCCCGTCTCGACGTACGTCGCAGGCTGTCTCGAACAGGTCTACGACGGCGACTTCCACCACGCCAACAAGGGCGAGCGGAAGTTTGCCTGCATCTCCGGGACGCAGGCGCTCGACGACGCCTTCAACTGGATCGCCGCCGGGCGAAACCGCGGCCGGAAGGGGCTCGTCATCGCGACGGACACCGCACTCTACGCCCGCGACGATCCCGGCGAGGCGACACAGGGCGCGGGCGCCGTCGCCATGCTCATCGACGAGGACCCCGACGTCGTGACGTTCAGCCGCGAGCAGGGCTTCGGGAGCGCCGACGAGACTGACTTCCTCAAGCCGAACCAGCAGTTCCCGAGCGTCGACGGCAAGCGCTCGGTCCAGGTCTACCTCGCCCGGATGCGCGAGGCCGTTGTCGACTTCGAGAGCGCAGGCGGGGACACCCACCCCGACAACGCGCGCTTCGTCGCCTTCCACACGCCCTTCCCGGGCATGGTCAAGAAGGCCGCCGCCCTCGGATATCGACACTGCATCCGGGACACCGAGATCGAGGACGAACTGTCCGGCGAGATCGGCCGCCAGCCACGGCGCGAGGCCTTCGACGACGACGAGGCCTACCTGGACGCCATCAGGGAGTACACGGACGACCTGACCGAGACCGAGACGTACCGCGAGTGGTACGGCCGGACGGTCGAGCCGACAATCGACATCTCCAGCCAGGTCGGCAACTGGTACACGGGGTCGGTCCACGTCGCGCGCGCGTCGGCGCTCGCTCACGCGCTCGAGGAGGGCGTCGACATGGCAGGTGAGCGCCTACTCGTGGGCTCCTACGGCAGCGGTGCACAGGCTGAGTTCCACGCGGAGACCGTCCAGCCCGGGTGGGCCGACGAACTCTCGCAGTTGAACGTCGACGAGCAGATCGCCGCCCGGTACGGCCTCAGCTTCGAGGAGTACGAGGAGATCCACGACGTCCACAATCACGACGCCGAGGCGACGATCGAACGTCGGACCGAGCCGTCCGACGAGTTCGTCTTCGACGGCTGGGGCCCGATGGGCGAGCGCGAGTACACCTACGTCGCCTAGGGCGGCCCCGCTCGCGGCTCGACGTCTGGCGCCCTGCGTAGCTTTATGCCGTGGACGCAAGTGGACAGGACATGAACCGTTCCCGGGCCGGAGGGCTCGCGTTCCTGGTCGGAATACTGGGTGCGGCCGGCCTGGCGCTGTTGGCCCCGACGAGAGCCCGGGCGGGTCTGGCGACCCTCCAGGAACTGGCCAGTGCCGGGCTGGGCCGCGTGCCGGTCCCGGTCCTCGTCGCCCTGGTCCTCCTGCTCGCCGTCGTGCTGTGGTTCGTCGCCGTCCGGTACCTGCTCGGCCTCGCGTACCGACTCTGGCGGCGGTGTTCCGCCCGGGTCTACTGGGCCATGACGCTCGTCCTCCCCGAGTCGCCGCTGGTCAGGTTCGCCGCCGGCTCCATGGTCCTGATCGGGGCGATCGTCGTTATCGTCGGCGGGCTACCGGTGTTGCTCGACCTGACCGAGTCCGAGGAGGGGGCGGCGGCCTACGCCGACCGGATGGGGAGCCAGGCGATGAACGCCGAGTTCGGCGACATCGTCGACGGGGACACCGTCGGTGGCGAGCCCGCGTGCTCCGGAGCCGGTGGCGCCGCAGCCGTCGACGGGACGGACCGCGACCAGGACGGGATCCCGGACGCCTGGGAACGGGCCGGAGAGACTCCGGACGGTGCCGCCCTCCCCGGCGCCGACCCCGGCCGCAAGGATCTCTACGTCCAGGTGAACCACGGGTCTGGGACCGAGCCGCTCACCGCGGCGGAGCGACGCCAATTGCGGGCTACCTGGGCACGGATGCCCGTCTCGAATCCCGACGGGTCTCGCGGAGTGAGTCTCCACCTCTCCGAGACCGGTGGTGGCCTGGGTGAGGCCGCGACGATTTCCCGTCTCAGGGCGCGAAACACCTACTACACGGAGTCGCGGCTCGGCCCGCGCCAGTGTGTCTACCGGCAGGTCGTCTACGGAACGCTCGCGGTCGAGGACGTCGCGGGCGTGGCCTCCTCGCCCGGGTACGCCGCGTTCGTCGATGGGACGCGCCAGCCGGACTACCCGGGGAACGTGAGCCTCCGGGTCGCGGTCACGAACCACGAACTGTTACACACCGCCGTCGGGACCGTCGACGGGCGATCCCACACGAGCGACGGCTGGCTGGCGTCCCCGCCAGCGAGCGAATCGCTCTCGCGGCCGACGGCACGGGACATGAACGAGACCGGCATCTACGGGCCGGCGACCTAGGGCAGCGATCGGTGGCCCTCGAGGAGCGCCTCGCGGTCGACGTCTGTTACGGCCAGGGAGAAGCCGTCGATCCTGGCCATGTCCGTCGCGTACTCCCACACGTCGTCCGGGACCAGCTCGTGGAGCACGACCGCGTTGGGCGTCGGGCTCATGACCCGCTGGGCGACCAGCGGGGACTCGCCGCGCGTGACGTTCGTGAAGACCAGCGCGCGGTTCGTGCTCCGGCCGTAGAGGTTGTAGAACTCGTCGCTGGAGAGCCGGCGGATCGCCTCGATGCTGTCGATCACGGTGTGGCCGGCGACGGTGTCCCGGTCGCCGGCGGCGATCTCCTCGGCGCCGATGGCCTCGTAGTAGCGATCCAGCGGGAGGTTTGCCTGGTACTCGCGGAGGTCCAGAACCACCTCGCTGTCGAAGCCCGCCGAGAGGACCCGGGCGTGCTGGCGGATGTGGGTCCCCCCGCGGCGCTCGTCGACGGCGAGCAGGCCGCCGACGAGCCGCTTGATCACGCCGATACCGGGGTTGTCGCGCCGGCCGCTCTCGTAGTCCGAAACGACCGAGGGGGAGACGTCGAGTTCCTCGGCCACGTCGGTCTGGGCGATCTCGAAGTCCGTCCGCCACTTCCGGAGCGTGGCCCCCGGGTCGTCGCTGAGGGCGATCTCTCCGGCCATCTTCTCGGCCAGCTCGTCGCGCGGGCCTCGCGTCATCGACCGGGAGGTCGGTCGTCTCCCGGATAAGGCTACCGAAACCCCCCTTCGACGGACGACGAAATAGTGCGCCGAAATTCGACTATCCGCGTCGGACCGCAGGCGGCTAGTCCGGCGTGGGAGCAATCCCCATTTCGGGGTATATTTTTACGTTATCCCACCCAACAGTGGGACGTGACCGACGCGACATTGGACGACCGGGGGCGTCTCACTCTCCCGAAGGAGTTCAGGGAGCAGTACGGCGACCACTATCACCTCGTCGAGGTACACGACGGGATCAAACTCGTCCCCATCGCCGACGAGCCACTCGACGCGCTCCGGGAGGAGTTCGCGGACGTCGAGAAGTCGGCCGCGGACCTTCGACGTGCCGGCCGCGGCGAGGCGGTGGACCAGGCTGGTCGGTAGATGTACGCCGAGACCGACTTCCTCCTCGCCCTGATAAAGGACGAGGACTGGCTCGGCGACCGGGCGGAACGAGTCTACCGCCAGCAGGCGGATGACCTCTGGTCGTCCCGACTCACCCTGGTCGAACTGCTCCTCGTCGCGTACCGCGAGGACCTGCACGCCGAGCGGGTCGTCGCCAACGCCGCTGCCCTGATCGATATCCGGGGCGACGTCGAGACTGTCGTCGCCGCGGCGACGTACGTGGAGGAACACGGACTCACCCCCTTCGACGCCCTCCACCTCGTCGAGTCCAGTGGCGACACCATCGTCTCTAGCGACGACGCCTACGACGGCTTCACGTCCCGGCTCGACCTCCGGTCCGTCGACGACGACTGACGCTCCGCAATCCCTAAACGCGGCTCGCGCCTACCCCGCGTCAATGGCCGACTGGACGGAGACACACCGGCCGAGCACCCTCTCGGAGGTCCGGGGCAACGACACGGCCCGCGACGCCCTCCGGGAGTGGGCCGAGACCTGGCCGGACCACCGCGAGGCCGTCATCCTCCACGGGTCGCCCGGCGTCGGCAAGACGAGCGCCGCCCACGCGCTGGCGGCGGACATGGACTGGCCGACCATCGAACTCAATGCCTCCGACGCCCGGACGAAGGACGTCATCGACACCGTCGCCGGCGAGGCGGCAAAGAGCGGGACGCTCACCGCGGGCGGGAGCGGCCGACGCCTCGTCATTCTGGACGAGGCCGACAACATTCACGGCAACGCCGACCGCGGGGGCACCCGGGCGATCACGAGCCTCGTCAAGGAGGCCAACCAGCCGATGGTCCTCATCGCCAACGAGTTCTACGACATGTCCCGTGGCCTCCGCAACGCCTGCCGGGACGTCGAGTTCCGGGACGTCTCAAAGCGCTCGATCATGCCCGTGTTGCGCGACGTCTGTCGCCAGGAGGACATCGCCTACGAGGATGCCGCCCTCGAAGGCATCGCGGAACTCAACAGCGGCGACCTGCGCGGGGCGATCAAGGACCTCCAGGCGATGGCGGAGGGCCGCGAGGAACTCACCGAGGACGACGTCGTGACCGGGGAGCGCGACCGGACGACGGGCATCTTCGACTACCTCGACACCGTCATCAAGGAGGCCGACGCCGAAGAGGCACTGAAGGCGTCCTACGACGTCGACGAGACGCCCGACGACATGATCAACTGGATCGAGGACAACGTCCCGAAGGACTACCACGGGGCCGAACTGGCCGGCGCCTACCGGTTCCTCGCCAACGCCGATCGGTGGCTTGGGCGGGTGCGGGCCACGCAGAACTACTCCTTCTGGCGGTACGCCGCCGACAACATGACCGCCGGCGTCGCGGCGTCACGGCGGGAGTCGAAGGGAGGCTGGACCCGCTACGGACCCCCCAGCTACTGGTCGAAGCTCGGCCGATCCAGCGGGACGCGCGAGAAGCGCGACTACGTCGCCCGCAAGATCGCCGAGGTCAGCGGGACGTCCATCGCGAGCGCGCGCCGCGACGTCGTGCCGCACCTGGCCGCGATGACCCACCACTGTACGAACCGCGAGCTAACAGTCGCGATGACTGCACTCTACGACCTGGAGCCAGCCCACGTCTCGCTCGTCACGGGCAGCGGCGAAGACACGAACAAGGTCCAGTCCATCGTCGACGACGCCCAGCGACTGCGCGAGGAAGCGGCCGTCGAGGGATCCGGCGGTGCATTCGAGGGTGGGAGTGCGGACCAGAAAGAGGACGCAGACGCGGTCGGGGGCGAAGCGGAGAGTGCCGAACCGACCGCCGGCGACGGGCAAGCGAGCGAGGGCGACGGCACGAATCAGACAGGCAGGGACGACGCGTCGCCAGACCGCGACGACGGCGACGACGAGCAACAGTCGGGACTGGGCGACTTCGTCTGAACGGGGACGCACGTCGCCTTCTTAGTCGTCGCCGGGGACCGCGTCGGTGCTGGCCTGGCCCGGCCGATCGCGGCCGTTGTTGCCCTCGGCGTAGGCCCAGGCCGTCGCCGCCACGAGCGCGCCGAAGATGATCTGTGCGGCGCCGTGGTGGAGGACCTGGGCGAGGACGCCGAAGTTGAAGATGGTGTTTGCACCCAGCAGCACCTGGACAGGGAGGACGAGCACGGCGACGAGGCTGGCGACGACGATCCGGCGCTCGTGCCCGCCGCGGTACGCCGCGATGGCCGTTCCGAGGATGCCGAAGCCGGCGATCATCGCCACGAAGCGGTGGAACCACTCGACGAAACTCGGCCACGTCGCCGGGAAGAGGCCCATCCAGCCGTCACAGAACGGCCACCGCCCTGCGCAGGCGAGGCCGGCCCCCGAGGCGCCGGTGTAGACCCCGAGGAGGATGAGCGCGAACGCAAGCACCGTCGTGGTGGCGGCGAGGTGCCGAAACTGCGGTCGCATGTCCGACCCTCGGGAGGCGAGCCATATGAACCCGGCCATTCGTCTCAGTCGTCGGGAATCCGGGCCTGGATGACGCGGGTCGGGCGACGATTTTCGACCGCTGACGAAACAGCGTTCGATGGGCTTTTTGTGTCCGCCAGGAGGGAGTACTACCATGGGACTCGACGAAGACGCACTCGACTATCACCGGCGGGATCCGCCCGGCAAGATAGAGATCTCGACGACGAAGCCGACCAACACCCAGCGGGACCTCAGCCTCGCGTACTCGCCGGGGGTCGCAGCGCCGTGTCGGGAGATCCGCGACGATGCCACGGATGCCTACAGCTACACGGCGAAGGGCAACCTCGTGGGCGTCGTCTCCGACGGGACCGCGGTGCTCGGACTCGGCGACATCGGCCCCGAGGCCTCCAAGCCGGTCATGGAGGGCAAGGGCGTCCTCTTCAAGCGGTTCGCGGACATCGACGTCTTCGACCTCGAACTGAACCACGACTCCGCGGACGACATGGTCCGGACCATCGCCGCGATGGAGCCGACCTTCGGAGGCATCAACCTCGAGGACATCAAGGCACCGGAGTGCTTCGAGATCGAAGAGCGCCTCCGCGAGGAGATGGACGTGCCCATCTTCCACGACGACCAGCACGGCACGGCCATCATCTCCGGGGCGGCCCTGCTCAACGCCGTCGACATCGCGGACAAGGACATCTCAGAGATCGACATCGTCTTCTCCGGCGCCGGCGCCAGCGCCATCGCGACCGCCCGCTTCTACGTCTCGCTTGGCGCGAGCACGGACAACATCACGATGTGTGACTCCGGGGGGATCATCACCGAGGAGCGCGCGGCCGCGGGCGACGTCAACGACTTCAAACAGGAGTTCGCCCAGGACGTGCCCGAGGGCGACCTGGCGGACGCCATGGACGGCGCCGACGTCTTCGTCGGCCTCTCGATCGGCGGTCTCGTCGACCAGGACATGGTCCGGGCGATGGACGAGGACCCGATCATCTTCGCCATGGCCAACCCGGACCCCGAGATCGACTACGAGGACGCAAAGCAGGCCCGCGACGACACCGTCATCGTCGCGACCGGGCGCTCGGACTACCCGAACCAGGTCAACAACGTCCTCGGGTTCCCCTTCATCTTCCGTGGCGCACTCGACGCCCGGGCGACGGAGATCAACGAGGACATGAAGGTCGCCGCGGCGCGGGCGCTGGCGACGCTGGCTCGCGAAGACGTTCCCGACGCCGTCGTCAAGGCCTACGACGACGAACCCCTGCAGTACGGGCCCGAGTACATCATCCCCAAGCCGCTCGACCCCCGGGTCCTCTTCGAGGTGGCCCCGGCGATCGCCAGCGCGGCGATGGAGAGTGGCGCCGCGCGTGAGGAACTGGACCTCGACGAGTACGTCGAGCGCCTGGAGGCACGTCTCGGCAAGTCCCGCGAGATGATGCGCGTCGTGCTGAACAAGGCAAAGAGCGACCCGAAGCGGGTCGTCCTCGCGGAGGGCGACGACGAGAAGATGGTCCGTGCGGCCTACCAGCTCGTCGACCAGGGCATCGCCCACCCCATCCTCGTGGGCGACCGGGAGGAAATCTGGGATACGATGTCGGACCTCGGGTTGAGCTTCGAGCCGGAGATTGTCGATCCCGAGGAGGGTAACCTCGAACCGTACGCCGAGCGGCTGTACGAACTGCGGGACCGCCACGGCATCACGCGCAAGCAGGCCGACGAACTGATCACCGACGAGAACTACCTCGGCAGCGTCATGGTCGAGATGGGCGACGCCGACGCCCTCCTGACCGGTCTGACCCACCACTACCCCTCGGCGCTCCGGCCACCCCTGCAGGTCGTCGGGACCGCCGACGAGGCCAACTACGCGGCGGGCGTCTACCTGCTCACCTTCAAGAACCGCGTGGTCTTCTGCGTCGACGCGACGGTCAACCAGGACCCCAGCGAGGAGGTGCTCGCGGAGATCACCCAGCACACCGCCAGCCTCGCCCGCCGGTTCAACGTCGAACCGCGGGCCGCCCTCCTGTCGTACTCGGACTTCGGCAGCGTCGACAACGCCGGCACCCGAAAGGTGCGCAACGCCGCGACGCGCCTCAGGGAGGACCCCGCGGTGGACTTCCCGGTCGACGGCGAGATGCAGGCAGACACCGCCGTCGTCGAGGACATGCTCAACGGCACGTACGGCTTCTCGGAACTCGACGAACCGGCGAACGTCCTCGTCTTCCCGAGCCTTGACGCGGGCAACATCGCCTACAAGCTCCTCCAGCGCCTCGGCGGCGCGGAGGCCATCGGCCCGATGCTCGTCGGCATGGACAAGCCGGTCCACGTCCTCCAGCGCGGGGACGAGGTCAAGGACATCGTCAACCTCGCGGGACTCGCGGTCGTCGACGCCCAGACGGAGTGAGAAGGGCGCCGTCGCCCGCGGTCCGATCGTCGGGCGGGAGCGAACGGCGCTCCGAGACCGCTCACCGGCGAGGGATCACTGAACTTCGGTCCCGCGGCCCTGCCGTTGGACGCCGGCGACCGGCAGTCGCACCTCGAAGACGCCGTTGCTGTACTCCGCCTCGATCGCCACCTCTTCGAGGTCCGTCGGGAACCGGAACGTCCGGTGATCGATTCCGTGTACCCAGGACGTCGCAGGCCTGGTCGGCACTGCAATTGCGGACCACCCAGCGACAGCTTGAATTACAATTCTACTTAACTGTTGTCCAGAGAGCGAAACTTAACGTGATCCCGGCATCCCCGACGACGACGAGAATCAGTTCGTGCCCGACCCGGGCGCAGTCGGCGGATTGCGAAGCAACACGTCGCCCACGACGGCAGCGCTGAGACCCGAAGCGAGGGTGAACGACGCCTCGACCGAGACGCCGAGCCAGACGTGTGCGACCAGCGCGGATGCGAACAGCACCGGAATCGCCAGCAGTGCGAGGTCGTACCGAGAGGGAAGCGAGCGCTCGTCGGCGGTGCGTCTCCGTGGTCGATCGCGTCCCGGTGTCTGACTCACTGTCATCGGTCTCACCTCCTGCCCCTTCGTACGGTCTCGTTCGTCATAAAATTTGTTCGGGTGACGTTGGGGCAACCCCCATCGAGAGTTTTCGCTGCCAGCACCGATAATTTCTATAACTTATTGGGGCCTGGTTGTGGCGGGTATCCGGTCGATTCCACACCTGGAGAAAACAGTCCCGAGTGCTACCGGCGGGGAAAACGCGCGTCCCTCGGCTCAATCGCTCGCACGGCGGTCGGCACGCGACGGTGGTGGGATGGGCTGGTCGTCTGCCTCGCCCGCCGACCGGACACACCGGTCCGGTTCCTGGTTGACGTGCGCGTACTCGGCCGGCGCGTTCGCGAGCGGGTGGGCGGGGTTCTCGTCGCTGGCGATGCGTGCCGCCCGGATCGCGTCGAACCCGCGGATGCGAGCCTCGATGCCACGCCAGTGCAGGCCCGTTCCCTCGGGGACGGAGATCGAATGGACCGACTCCCGGGTCGGATCGCGCGCCGCCAAGATCGCCGCGTTGAGGTTCCCCGCGAGGTCGTCGTGGTCCACGAGCACGCCGACGCGCGCGTCGGTGGGCGCACGCGCGGCCAGGAGGTCGAGGCCCAGGTGGAGTGCGCGGTACTCCGCGACGTTGTTGTCCGGCGGGACGTCCGAGAGACAGCGCCGGGCCACGCGGGTGCCGTCTCTCGTCTCGATGACGGCACCGAGCCCGCCACCCGACTCTCTGAAGGAGCCGTCTGTGGCCAGGTAGAAGTCCCGGTGGTGGGTCCGTGGCGGGTGCGCGATGTGGGGCGTCGGTGACTCGTCGTACAGGTCTCGCAGTGACGGCCGGCCGTAGGCGGCCATACCAGCGGTAGGGGTGAGTGTGTTAAATATATTGTCCCGTCACGGACCAAACCGACCGACCGGTCGCCCGCCGAAACCCAAACGCCTACCCTCTCGGCGCGTGAGCGGTCTCCCATGCGCGCCCGCGACATCATGACGACGCCGGTGGAGACGGTCGGTCCGGACGACGACGTCAGCGAGGTCCTCACCCGCCTGGCACGGGCGGAGTTCAGCGGCTTTCCCGTCGTCGAGGACGGCCAGCTCGTCGGGATCGTCACGGAGGAGGACCTGGTCGATCTCTTCCAGCCGTCCGACCGGACGCTCTGGATCCCCGTCGGATTCCCGCCCTTCCTCGAGAGTCTGACCTACGGCGTCGACCTCTCCTGGGACAAACTCGACGTGGGTCTCGACCTGGCCCGGAACGCGGGCAAGCCCGTCAGCGACGCCATGACCGCCGACGTGGTGACCGTCGACGCCGAGGCCGACCTGGAGTCGGTCCTCGCGGTGCTCGGCGACGCCGACCGCGACATCAACCGCGTTCCCGTGCTCTCGAACGGCGAACTCGTGGGCATCCTCAGCCGGCAAGACGTCCTCGAGGCGCTCGCGGACGGCCCCCTCCCGGACGCGAACTGAACCGCAACGCCCAGTGACCCACCCCGCGAAGCGCAGGCGTGGCCAGGTACAGAAACGTCGTCGCGTTCGTCGGCCTCTCCGTGCTGTGGGGGTCTGCCTTCGTCGCCATCAAGGCCGGGCTGGATTTCTTCCCGCCGGTCTTGTTCGCCGCGATCAGGTACGAGGTCGCGGGCGTCCTGATGCTCGCCTACGCCGCCGTCGTCTCCCCGGACCCGGTGCCGCGGACGCGCCGCGACTGGGCGACGGTCGCGGTGGGGTCCGTCCTCCTGATCGGCGCGTACCACGCGTTCCTCTTCGTCGGCGAGGTCCACACCACGAGCGCCGCGGCCGCCGTGGTCGTGAGCCTCTCGCCCGTGCTGACCTCCGTGTTCGCCCGGGCCATTCTTCCGGACTCCCGCCTCGGGGTCCCCGAGGTCGGTGGCCTGCTCCTGGGACTGCTCGGCGTCGCCATCCTGGCCGGCCCGGCCCCGGGCGCCCTGGCCGAGGCGGACGTCTTCGGCACGACGCTCGTCTTCCTGGCGGCGCTCGCCTTCGCGCTCGGGAGCGTCCTGACACGGTGGCTCGACGCCGACCTCTCGGTCGAGACCATGGAGGCGTGGTCGATGGTGGGCGGTGCGGTCCTCTTGCACGCCGTCGCAGTCGGCCCGCTGGGCGAGTCACTGGGCGCGGTCGACTGGACGCCGACTGCACTCTTGGCCCTCGGGTACCTCTCCGTCGGCGCGAGCGCCCTCGGCTTCCTCCTGTATTTCGACCTGCTCGAGCGCCTGGGGCCCGTCGAGATCAACCTCGTGTCCTACGTCGCACCGATCGTCGCTGCTGTCGTCGGTGCGCTCGCGCTCGGGGAGCAGCTGGACGCGACGACCGGCGTCGGGTTCCTCGCGATCCTCGCAGGCTTCCTCCTGCTCAAGCGAGACGCGCTCCGGGCGACCCTCGGCCGGCAGGAGTCCTCGCAGTGAGCGCCGAGTTGGCAGCCGGCAACGAACCGGGCACCACCGTCGATGACCTGGTCGCATACTGAGCACACCCGGGCGGGTGAACGCACGAGGCCCCGGCGGCCCAGCACCGGTAATGCCCGAATTACTAATCAGCCATCACACGGCCTCCGAGGCAGGGATGAAGACGGCCAGCGAGGAGGGGCACAGCGGGATCGTCACGCTGAGCATCGAAGTCGAACTCGGCTGGGGCAACCACGACACCGGAAACTTCGAGCGACTGAGCGAGAACGGCCGGACGGAGCGACACTACCTCTCGAAGCTGCTCGACGCCACCGAACGGACCCGCGTCCCCATCTCCTTCGACGTCGTCGGGCACCTCCTGCTCGAGACGTGCGACGGGACCCACGAGTCGCCACACCCGGACGGGTGGTTCCGCGGCGATCCCGGCACCGACTACCACACGGACGGACTGTTCTACGCCCCGGACGTGGTCGCCGACATCGACTCGGCCTCGGTGAACCACGAACTGTGCACGCACACGTTCTCGCACGCTCTCTTCGACGACGTTTCGCGAGAGACCGCCGCGTGGGAACTCCAGCAGGCACAGGACCTGTCACGCCGACACCTCGGGCGGGAGACGTCCTCGCTCGTCCCGCCGCGTCACCACACGCCCCCGTACGACGTCCTCAGTGACTGTGGCATCAGCGTGATCCGTCCGGCGACGAAGACGCGAACGAGGACGAAGGTCCACCGCTTCAAGGAACTCCTGGCGGGGCCGCTTCCCCTCTCGGAGTTGCGGGAGACCGACGGCGTCGTCGAGACCTCCTGTACCACCAATCCGTCCCTGACGGCCGCCGCACTGCCCTCGGGTCGCGGAACCACGCACCCGGCCTTCCGGTGTCTCCCGGCCAGCGTCCGCCGTCAGTACCACTTCGACAAACTCGTCCAGGCCACCGAGCGCGCCGTCGCCGAGGGCGCCCACCTCCACCTCTGGTGTCACCTGTTCGACCTCAGCAACGCCCAGCAGTTCCGGGTCGTCGAGCGGTACCTCTCGTGGCTCGACTCGTTTCGAGCGACCAACGACGTGACCATCGCGACGATGGCGGAACTGCCAGGGCATGTCGAACGGGCCATCTGAGCCGATCCGCGTCTGTCTGCTGGTCGAGCAGGGAACCGTCCGAGAGTGGGAAGACGCCGCTATCGAGCGAATGGTCGCGGAGACATCGGCGGAGATAGACGTCGTGGTCAACGACCCGCGGCCCGACGACAGGTCGACGCTCGACCTCGTCGTCCGCGGGCTCGAACTCCGGGAGTGGGCGGCAGTCGCGCTCCTCCGGTCGGTCTTCGCGGCCCCGTTTCCGCTGTGTGACGAGGTCCGTCTGGCCGAGCAACCGTCCGTCGCCGACGCCGAGTGGATCGACTGCGAACCGGAGACTGTCGACGGCTGGAAGACGGTGCTCCCGGCCGACGTCGTCCGGCAGATCCGTGCCGACGCCGACGTGGCCGTCCGGTTCGGGTTCGGCGTCCTCGGCGGTGACGTGCTGACTGCACCGGACTACGGCGTCCTGAGCTACCACCACGGGGACCTGCGGGAGTACCGGGGCCAACCCGCCGGGTGCTGGGAGTACATCCACGGGAGATCGGCCGTGGGCATCACCCTGCAGCGCCTCACCGAGCAGTTGGACGCGGGCGAAGTCGTGGTCTCGAAGACCGTCCCCATCGACGACACGGCGACCTACACCGACGTGCGGGGCGTGTTGTACGAGCACTCGGTCGACGTGCTCGCGACGGCGATTGCCAGGCTGGAAGCGGGCCAGACGGAGTTCGAGACCGTCGACGATCTCGGCCACCTCTATACGTTCCCGCGCGGTCGCTCGGCCCTGCGATTTCTCCGCAAAGAGATCCGAGGGCACGTTCGACGGTGGCTCGGTCAGTCTATCAATCCCTGACGGCGGCTCTCGTCCGCCCCGCGACGCGGCGCTGGTCGATCACAGGTCTGACGTCCTGCACCGGGGCTCATCCCTCGCGGTACGTGTGCCCCACGAGCAGCGTGACGACGTTGAGGGCGACCAGGACGAGAAAGGCGCCCTGGGTCGCCGGCCCCTCCAGACCCGACGCGAGCAAGGGGAGATACAGGAAGGGCAGCGAAATCGCGGTCCAGAAGGCCGCCCCTGTCAGGGGGCGGCGGAGGGACGGGACCGACTGGACGTCGTTCAGCTGGCCGAGGAGGGCGGGTCGGTCAGTTCCCGAGGAGCTGGGCATGGGCGGTGAACGATCGATCGGAGGGCCGGCGACGTCTTAATACCGGACGAGGCTTTGTCACGTTTCACGCAAGTAGCCGGTTCTAACGACGCTTTACGAGCGGCGCTACGGTCGCGAAACGTTTTATCCCAAACTCTGCGTCCGCGATCGGTCAGGGGCCACGTGGACCGCCGATCGGCGGTCGCCGCGCTACCCGCCCCGACGCGTTCGTACCTGTTGCGTCGGCAGGTCGATCGAGCACGTTCCGCCAGTGGGTTTTTCACTGTGGCCGACGAGGTTGACGCGTGACCGCTGTGACGCGACCGGCTGCCACCAACCGCGAGGCCGGCGCCGTAGACGGAGCGGCCGCGCCGCGTGACACCGAGAACGCCGGTAGCAGGCGACTACGCTGGCGTGCGGCGAGCGAGCATCCAGGATCATTCATGATAATTTGTGGGGTGGGTTTAATGTGCACGTCGGCAGAGAGTGCGGACACGGCTGAACGCACGCGGTGCAGCCACCAGCAACCGAACAACGGACAACTCGCATGACCGAGGAACGGACCGTCACAGTGCTCGTCGTGGACGACGAGCGGGACATCGCGGACCTCTACACGACGTGGTTAGAGACTGACTTCGAGGTCCGGACGGCCTACGGGGGCGAGGAGGCCCTGGACGAGGTCGACGAAGACGTGGACGTGGTCTTCCTCGACCGGCAGATGCCACAGTTCTCCGGCGACGACGTCTTGGAGCAAATTCGCGACCGGGGCATCGACGCCAGGGTGGTCATGGTAACGGCCGTCGACCCCGACTTCGACATCGTCGACATGCCCTTCGACGACTACCTCACCAAGCCGGTCATGCGCGAGGACCTGACCCAGTCCGTCGATACGATGCTGGAGCGCGACGGGTACGACGACACCCTCCAGGAGTACTTCGCGCTCTCGGCCAAGAAGGCGACGCTCGAAGCGGAGAAGACCCCGTCGGAACTCGACGACAACGCCGAATACACCGAGATGGTCCAGCGCGTCGAGGAACTCGAAGGTGAAGCAGACGACGCCGTGGCGGGGTTCGAAGACGACTACGAGTCACTCTTCCAGGAGTTTCCCGGCGGCGAGTGAGACGGCGGGTCCCACCCCCGCCAGGGCCGTTCGACGATCACCGCCCGGCCGTTCAGCGAGAGTTCGGCACCCTGAATTGTGAATTCCCCACAACACTAGTTCGTCACAGAGTGGTACTCCTGTACTCGTGTAGAGTACGTGCGCGAGCAATTTGTCGGCGCCTATTCGCCACCCGTACCGGCAACAGGCCAACTCGGCACCCCCAGTATTGCTCATTAGACACACAATCGTTAAGTGCGCGGAGGTCCAAGGATGGATCGAGATGGACGACGAACTACAGAAGATTCGGGAAGAGAAGATGGAATCGATGACGACGGAGGGCCAGTCAGCGACGGATTCGCCCGACGAACCGATCCACGTGGACGGCGGCGACCACCTGCGGGAACTCGCAGGGACCCACGACCTCGTGCTCGTGGACTTCTACGCGGACTGGTGTGGCCCCTGCAAGATGCTCGCCCCGGTCGTCGAGCGACTCGCGGCTGACTCGCCGGCCGCCGTCGCGAAGGTCGACGTCGACGCCAATCAGCAACTGGCCGGGCAGTACCAGGTGCGTGGTGTGCCGACGGTCGTCCTCTTCGCGGACGGCGAACCCGTCGAACGGTTCTCGGGCGTCCGCGGCGAAGAGGAACTGCGTGGCCTGATCGATCAGTACGCCTGAAGGCGGGTCGCGACGACGGGTGTGCAGTTTTCGGGCTCGTTCCGTGGACGGACCGAGTCGCGGTGAACTGTGCGAACTGATTAGCTCTCCTCGGCCGTCTCGTTCTCCTCCGGCGTCGCCGTCGTCGGTGATGGCGTCGGGGTCGGCGTCGACAGTGGCGTACTCGTCGCCGTCCCGGTCTCGTCGGCGGCCGCCTGCGCGATGGTGAACGCGTAGGTGTCCTGGCCCTCGATCTGGACCGACGTTCCGTCTGCGTCCATCACGGCGCTCGCGTTGTACGTCCCCGGTTCGAGCGTCGCCGTCGCGGTAGACGTCGCCGGGACGAGGACGTCACTCTGGACCCCGTTCGTGACGGTGACGCGAACGGCTGCGTCGTTCTGGTTGTCGAAGGTGGCGTTCTCGTCCTCGATGGAGACGCCGATCGGATCGAGCGTCGCCGCAGTCACGTCCACACTCGCTGTCCACCCGTCGTTCACCGGCACGCGCCGGTCGTCCGGCGTCGTGGCGAACACCTGATAGGTCTCCGGGTCCAGGTCGGCCGTCGCGAGTTCCCGGGTCGTATCCGGCGGTATCGAGGCATTCACGAAGGTCGCCGCCTCGATGAAGACCGTCACGTCCACCGTCTCGTCGTTCGGGTTCGTCACATTCACGGTCCCGTTCGTGGACGTCAGCGTCAGCGAGTCGAGTCCCGGCGGGAGCGCGAACGCGTACGAACTGGTCCCCTCGACCGGGACGGCCTCGCCACCGTCGTCAGTCGCAGTCAGCGTGTAGTTGCCGGGCTGGAGCACCACCTGGCCATCGGAGAAAGCCTCCATCGACTGGTTTCCGCCAGGGTCGACGGTGACCGACGTGGTCGCCCCGGTCTCGGACTCGACGGTGGCGGTCACGGGCCCAGCAGTCGGATTCTCGATCCAGACGGCCTGGTTGCCGACGGTAGCGTTCACGCCGGACGCGGTCGTGGTCGAGACGGCCACGTAGCGCCCTGGCTGGTCGATCGTCACCCGAAGACTCCCGTTCGCCGGCGGCGCGTCGGTCTCGACCTGCGCCCAGGTCGTCCCGTCGTGACGCCACAGTTCGACGTCACTATCCGCCGCCGGTTGCTCGTATCCGAACGTCGCCTCCAGCGTCCCCATGGGCAGGGACTCGGGGCTGGTGACGTTCAACCCGCGGCCGAGCGCAGTCGTGCCGTTCGGGAGCGCGGGCAGGGCCCCGCGGTCGGTCGCGTCGAGGGCCCCGGCGAATTCCGCCAGGGTCGCCACCGACGCGGCCCCGTCGACTCTGAGATCGGCGATGGTGACGTTCCACCCGCTGAGTTCGGTCCCGTCGTTGTCGGAGACGGTGGTGTTCTCGACGACGAACGGTCCGAGGGTACCGAACCGAATGCCGCTGCCGCCGTTTCCGGCGACGGTACTGTTGGCGATCGTCGAGGCGTCCGAGTTCAGGTTGACCGCGGAGACGCCGACTCCCTCGTTGGCACGGATGGTCGAGGACTCGACGACGAGCGGCGTCGAATCGGCGACGGACAGCCCCTGCCCGTTGGCCGCGACCGTGGAGTTCCCGACCGCCAGCACGCCATTGCCCTCGTCGCCGTGGGTGGCGCCGTACGCTTCGTTCTCCGCGAACGTCACGTTCTCGAAGGTGGCGAACTGCCACGACCCGGCGTTGAAGTCGGCGCCGGCCCAGTTTGCGCGGAGCGTCGAATTGGCCACGGTCAGGTTGACGCCGTTCGACGCACCGCCAGCGACGCCGCGGTTCCAGCCACTGACAGTGACGTTCTCGACTGAAACGTTCTCCAGGTTGGGGCCGTCACCGGTGACCCCCTCGGCGGTGTTGTTCGCGAGGATCCCGATCGGAGCCCGCTGCCCGGACGCGTCGGTCACGTTTCCGGGACCCCGAATGGCGTACCCCTGACCGTCGAGTCGCACGTCGCTCGACTGGATTTCGACGCAGGCGCCCCCATCGGCACCGGAGAGATTTCCGGTCAGGGCGTACGCGCCCGGCTCCGAGAGCACGGTACACGACGAGAGCTCACGGATCGGTTCCGCCGTGGGTGGCTCCTCGGTCGGCGGCTCTTCCGTTGGTGGTTCCTCCGTCGGTGGTTCCTCGGTCGTCGGCTCTTCCGTTGGCGGCTCTTCCGTTGGTGGTTCCTCCGTCGGTGGCTCCTCGGTCGTCGGTTCCTCGAGCGTGTAATCGATCTCGTCGACCGCCAGTTCAGCGTCGTCGGCCGCCCGGATCGCCACGGAGACGACAGTGTCGTTCGCGAGTGGCGGATCGAGCGCGAGCGAGTCGTTCGAGAGCGCGCCGCCCGCGTCGATCGTGGGGCTCTGGGTCGCGTTTCCGCCGTACCGTGCTTCGACGTAGAAGGGTATCCCGGCGGTGGCGTTGGCCACCTGCAGGCGCTCCCCGTCACCGGTCTGGTCCTCGACCTGTAGCGTCGCGGTTCGGTTCGGGACCTCGGTGACCGTGAGCGCCGTCGTGGCCGTGGCCCCGTCGACCCGGACCGTGAGGTTCTGGGTGCCGACGTCGGCCTCGCCGGTCTGGTACGACAGGGCGACCTGCTCGGTCTGACCCGCACCGACGTCAGTGGTTACGGTATCGACCTCGGTTCCGTTTTCGAGTTCGAGCGTGGCAGTCACCTGACCGTCAGCCGACCCGTCGTTGCCGATCGCCGCCGTGACCTCGGCCCGGTCCCCGGCCTGAAGCGAATCAGTCGCGTTGACGATTTCGACGGAGAGATTGGCGGTTTGGGTCGGAGCCCCGGTCACGGTGACGGCCAGGTCGGACTGCCCGTTGAGAGTCACCGCGGCGCCCGTTTCGGACTGGCCGGTCAGCGTGTAGTCGCCGGGGTCGAGCGACTGGCGCTCGGTCGCCTCGGGCCCGACCTCGATCTCGGCGGTCGCGTTCCCGGTGGCGTCGTCAGTCACGGCGACCGTCGCCGACAGCTCGGTCGGGTTCGTGACCGCGATGGACTCGTTCGCCACGGACACCGAGAGTGGGATCCGGTCCTCCTGGACCTCGATCTCTGCGGCGTCCTGGTCGTTGACCGGGACGGCCTCGCCGTCAATCTCGGCGGCAACGGTGTAGGTCCCCGGATCGAGGTCCCACGTCCGGTCACCGGTCGGCCCGACGTGGAAGGTCACGACGCGGGCGCCGTCCTGGCGGACGGTCACCCAGGCGTCGACGTCGTTGACGTTGGCCACGGTGAGAGTCCCGTCGTCGACCGTCGCGCTCAGACTCCGGCGCTCCTCGCCGATGGCGATCCTGAGGCGCTCGCGCCCGGCGAACTCGACGGTTCGACCGTCCTGGCTCTCGGCCGTGAGGACGTAGACGCCGGGATCGAAGTCGCGGGTGAGTGACTCGCCGGGGGCTACCGTGATCGTGTCGGCGGTCCCGCCATCGCTCGTGACCGTGACGGTCACGCTGACGTCGTTGGGGTTGGCGAGGAACAGCGTCTCGTTCTGGACCTCGAAGAACAGGCTCCCGAGGTCCGCTTCGTCGTCCGGGTCAGTGTCGCTCACGTCTCCCTTCGCCTTCTTGTAGATCTTCGTGTCGTGGTCGACGTCCGTCCGGGCGGCCGCGCCCGCCGCGTCGGCGGCCGCGCGCTCGCTCCGGATCTGGATCTGGGTCACCGAGACGATCTGGATCTGGGTCACCGTGAGGGCGCCTTCACTGGCACCCCGGGCGGCCGAGCGGATCTGGACGATCGAGGCCTGCTGGTACTGCGAGAGCGCGCCGCTGGCTGCCCCCGCGGCGAGTGACTGCACCTGGGCGACGTTGATCTGCTGAATCTGGATCGTGGCACCCTGTCCCGCGCCGGCGGCCGCGGCCTGGATCTGCTGGACGCTGGTGACCTGGTACTGCGCGGCGGCCCCCGCAGCACCCTTCGCCGCGCCGAAGGCCGCGTGCTGGATATGGATCACCTCGACCGTCTGGACCTGGCTGAGCGATCCCCTGGCACCGCCGAACGCTGCGGCCTGAATCTGAACGACGGAGGCCGACTGGAACTGGCTGATACTACCGCCGGCAGCCCCGTAGGCCGCCTCCTGGATCTGCGTCACCGAGACGAACTGCGACTGGACGAGGGCGCCACGGCTGGCACCGTGCGCAGCCGCCTGGATCTGGGAGAGAGACGCCTGCTGGTCCTGGACGAGCACACCCGTGGCGGCACCCATCGCCGCCTCCTGGACCTTCTTGGGATCGGTAGCACTGTCCTCGGTCCGCTCGGTGGCTCCGCCGGCCGCCCCGAACGCGGCGGCCTGAATTTGACTCGCGTTCACGGTCTGTCGCTGGTCGAGGGCCCCGTAACTGGCCCCCTGGGCCGCTTCCTGGACCTGGGTGACGGAGGGCTGCCCGGACTCGCTCGCCTGCCGCGTCGCACCGGCCGCCGCACCCATCGCGGCGGACTGCAGTTGGGTGACGTTGGCGCGCTCGTACTGGGCGCTCGACCCGTGGGCCGCACCGTAGGCCGCGCTCTGGAGATGCGTCACGTTCGCTTCCTGCGACTCCGAGAGCGCACCGGCCGTACTCCCGTAGACGCTCGCCTGGAGCTGGGTGGTATTGACGGACTGGCCCTGGATGAACGCGCCGTGGCTCGCGCCCTGCGCGGCGGTGCGAATCGCGTCGGCCGACGCGTTCTGATTCGCGTCGGCCGCACGGAGCACACTCTCAGTGGCTTCCTGGACGCGACTGTCCGAAACGGTGACTCCGCGATCCCTCGCGAGGCGAGCCCCCGCCGCGACGCCGTCGCGAGCGGCCGCTTGCGTCTCGTTCGACAGTTGCATCGCGGACGACGAGCCGACCTGGGCCGCAGCGAACTCACTCACTCGATCGAGCCCGAGGGTGAATCCACTCGTCGACCGTGTCTGGTCGGTGTAGCCGTCGGCGTCGGCCGGTGCCGACGAGCCGCCGGGGGCCGCCAGTGCTACGGACATGCCGCCTGCGGCGATCAGCAACAGCCCCATGCCGACGACCAGCACCGGCCGAAGCCGGGTCATCTGTCCGCTCCGCGTGCGTTGTCGCTGTCGATGCCCCGCGATCGGTCGGCGCTGCGTCCTGGTGCCATGGTTGGTCCCTCCGCCTGCGCTGAAGCGGCGCTGATGGGCCAGATCAAACGCGAGAGGGCCGGAAAAGGGTGGATAACCGTTCGTACCGACCGCGAGCGGTTCAGCCCGACTTACTCGTTCGAGGGAGACCCGAGGACGGCGCTCGGCCGCTACACGGCCCCGCTGGGCCGACTCTCGGAACGGCAGGGCGGGCGGATTCGGACCACGAGGTAACCCAACGCTAGGATACCTGGCCACGCCACCGTCGGATCGGGTGCCGTCGCACGGCGCCTACGACGCCGGCCGTCGATTTGCCCGATACGGGACGTGCAGGCCCTCAGTCGGGGAACGAGCGGGCTACTGGTCGGGAGGCAAGAAGCGTTTGGACGGCAGTGCGGGACGGGCGGTCGCGATCGGGACGCCGGTCTGGCTACTCGCAAGTGGACATCTGACCTGGAAAATGCACAGGGAGGATACCCCATCCGACCATTATATGTCAATCACTCGTGAATTGGCCACGTTCATGATCGAGGATCCGTCCCACGCCATCGAGGTCGTCCGCGAGCGCTCGAAAGCGAGGAGTACGACATCAACTAGGCAGACCGGGAGGTACTTCTAGAGCTCTCCGATGAGATCAGCCTCCAGGGCCCCAGCGAGTTCATCGACTACCAGCATCTCTTCTTCCTGAAGCGATTCCGGAAGATGGACGAGGAGATCGGTGGGCTCGCCGACGCCGCATCCGGCCGAGATGCTTACTTGAGAGGGCGACTTGGTCCGGATGGGTGAGGCGTGTCTCAACTCTCGCGACCGCGCTCCCGTCGCGCTGGCGTCCGTCCTCATCCACGTCAACATCACAGACCACACGTACGGCAAACAGATCACGCTCGACGGGAAGACCGAACGCCGAACGCCCGTGATCGTCCCCTCGGAGCACGGGTCCGGAAGTGGATCGACGATCGCGCGGACGACCCGGTGTTTGTGATCGGCGGGCAGGCAGACTCGTGGACCGAGTCCCGGAGCGTGTTGATCCGATGTGTTCGTTCTAGCATTCCAATACTGGCCAGTTGGGGCACGTAAAATGGCCATCGGGGGCCGCTGAGCGAAAGTGGGGGTGCCGGACGCAAGCCGGATCCGATAGGTTCCGAAACTTGTTTTATTTGAAGGGACGGGGTATTTCCGCCCCCATCCTCGAAACGAGATACCAGGGGATAATCTATTACCCTTCCGTTAGACCGGCTGTCATGGACCGCAGACAGTTCATTCTCGCAGCATCGGGGACCCTTGCACTCGCGGGCTGTACTGAAGAAACCGAGCGCCAGGAGGGCTCAGGAGGCTCTGGCGGTGGCGACAGTGGTCAGGGTGGTAGTTCCGGCGACGGAGGGGGCGGCTCGGAGTCTCAGGACAGGGTAGAGATCCTCGACCACAGTTTCTACCAGGACGACTTTTCGACCGGCGTGAGGGGAACCCTCGAGAACATCTCCGACGAAACACTCAGCTATGTTCAAGTGAACGTCTACTTCCTGGACGCCGATGAGACGCGCATCGGCGAAGGGCTCGACAACGCGAGCGACCTGCAGGCCGGCCGTAAATGGCAGTTCGACGCGATGTTCCTGGGGGACAACGAGGAGGCGATCGATAGCTACGAGATTTCGGCAGAGGTCACCAACTTTTAAACGAGGAAGTGGCCATCCCGCTGCCAAACCGTCTCGGACATCTGCAAGTCCACGATCTCACTCGCGACGCGATCCCAGCCCAACGACTTTGTGACCACCAGGTGACGCGACGACATGGCGAACTGCACCGTGTGTGGGGCGCACATCACCGGGATGGAAGTACTCGAGTGTGAGGACTGTGGGCAGTCGTTCTGTCGCCAGGATTACCATGGCCACGGCTGTTCGGCCGCGGAAGACGACCCGACCGAGGATGAGATCGGAGAGGCGAAGCCCGAGACGACCGCCGGGTCAACCACCGAGTCGTCCTCGAGCACGCGTACGGCAGCACTCGTCGGCTACACGGTCGGGACGCTCGTCGCGATGGTGGGCGCGGTCTACCTTCTCCCGGGACTCAGTTACATCCTCTTTGGCGGGTCGGCACAGCAGGGTCTCGGCGTCATCGTTCAGATGGTTGTCGCGTCGGCGCTGTTCGCTGCGGCGACGTTCATCCTCGTCGCGACGTACATCGCTGTCGGCGACTGAGTGGGGTGAGAAGGAGGGACGACGGGCGCTACCGCCCGCCGTCGGCGATGGCCCGCGTCGACTGGATTGGGGTCGATGTCGGTGCGCCCGAGGTCGCCATTGTCCACGACGGTGAGCGTCGTTTGTGAGTTCACGCCGACGCACCCCCGTTGCGTTCGATATCGCTGAATCTGGTGTAACTACAGAATCCGTTAGATGAGAGGATGGCCCCTCGGTGGCGCTTCCACCGTGGGAATGACAAGGTTTTGAGGTATGCCCGGGGAGGGCTCCGAACCCTCGATCTCCGCATGTCCCAGGTCCGAGGCGCGTCGCCTCGGCGGAACTGCCGGTGCGTGCCGCGTGTCGAGTGAACCCTATGAGTGCGGCGCTATGTCCAGCTAAGCCACCCGGGCGCACGCGGAGATTGCGCTGAGGTCGCCTTTAACCTTCTCATCCAGACCCGGAGACGGCCGTCGGCTGGCGGTTGGAGTAAGTGCGGGGACGGCCGGGGCGGCCCCACCACCCACCGGATTTATACCCCCGGACGCGGACCACGCACCATGGAAATTCCGGACCTCGTCAGGGAACGGCTGGGAGACGAGGAGATACGGGCGGGCGTGACACTCGGTGACGAGGACGTCGTCTGTCTCACCCCGACGCGGACGATCGTCTACCGGGGCGAGGGACTGCTCAGCGACGAGTCGGTCACCGTCCTCTCGCTCGAGGCCGAGCGCGTCGACGTCACGGAGGGGCGCCGCAAGACCACCTTCACCCTCGCGTTCGTCGAGGGCACCGAGTCCTTCGCAGTTCCGAGCAGCCGGGGCGACAAGGTCCTCGAACTGCTCATGGACGGTATCCTCCGTCTCGACGGCGTGATCGGTCCCGAGGAGTCCGTCCACGGGGTCTACCGGTTCAGCGAACTCACCCTCGTGTTGACCGACGAGCGCCTGGTCAAACACGTCGGCTCGTCGGTCTGGGACGGGGACTTCGAGGAGTTCCCCTTCGCAGCCCTCACCGGCCTGGACTTCGAGGAGGGCAGCGTCGCGACCCAGATCGTCATCTCGGTCGACGGCCGACCCCAGCGGATCAAGGCGCCCAACGACGAGGCGCCGATGCTCAGACAGACCCTGGAGCAGGCCGTCTTCGCCTACCACGACGTCGACTCCCTCGCCGCGCTGAACGAGGCCGTCGCCGAGGACGACCCGGCGGACGAGACTGACGACGCTCCGGCCGGCGGGGCTGGCTCACTCTCGCTGGACGACGGCATCGATCCACTCGTCGGCGGCGACGATCCGCCGGACACGGACGAGAGAGTGCAAGCGGCAGGGAACGAGGTCGTCGACGCGAACCCCGCGGGGGATGGGGCAACGGGCGACGCCACCACGGCGGACGCCTCGAACGGGAGCACGGCCGCCGGAGGCACGTCGACGGATGGGCGCGCCGGGAGCCGCCGCGGATCGGAGCCGGCCGAACCTGCGTCCGTCGACGCGGGCGCGGTTTCGCGGGCCGACGTCGACGAGATCGGCGACCAGCTCGAGTCCCTGACGACGACGGTCAAGCGCCAGAACGAACTCCTCCGCAAGCAACAGCAGACGATCCAGCAACTCATCGAGGAACTCCGCCAGGGCCGCTGACGATCTCACTCCCGGCCGGTGACCGTCCGGATGCACGAGGAGCCGAAGGGGCCGTGCTCGCCGGCCTCGAACCGGATGAAGTAGCCCGTCGTCAGGTCCGTCCCACACCGCTTGCAGGTAAACTCGCCGTCGCGCCGAACGACGTCGCGCTCGAACCGGACGTACGTCCCACGTTTCGGCCGGATCAGGCCATCTTCGCGCTCGATGACGCCGCGCAGCTCGGCCGTATCCAGGATCTCCCTGGCGAGGCTCGGATCGGTCGTGATCGTCTCGATCCGGTCCATGGCATCGGCCAGCGTCAGCTCCTCGTGTTCCAGGTTGGCCAGCAGCGAGACGCCGAGTTCGACCGGGTCCTCGTCCACGTCCGTTGGTCGCGCCGGCGACCACAAAGCGTTTGCCCGGCCGGGGACACCGAGAGAGTAGATGGAGCCCGCCACGCGCCGCCAGGTCGTGGGAATGGCGACCCTCCTCGGACTCGCGGGCGTCGCCGCGCTCGTGCTCTCGCCCGAGGCGGTCGTCGGCGAACTCGAGTCCCTGGCCACGAACCCGCTCCAGTTCGGGATCGCCCTGGCGGCCGTCTACCTCCTCAGACCGTTCCTCTTCTGGCCAGTCTCGTCGATCGCCGTCGTCCTCGGGTACCTCTACGGTCCCGTCGCCGCCCTCCCGCTCGCGCTGGTCGGCGCCGGGCTGACCGGGATGCCGCCCTTCTGTCTCACCCGGTACGCCCGAAGCGACGCCGGCCTGTTCGCGGTCCTCGCGCGGCCGGGCCGCCAGGTGGTCGACGTCGTCGGCGAGACGCGAGGGGTCGTCGCCGCCCGGCTCTCGCCGGTACCCGGCGACGCCGTCTCGTACGCGGCCGGCCTCTCTGAGGTCTCCGTCGGCGCGTTCCTCCTGGGGACCGTGGTCGGCGAGGTACCGTGGGCCATCGTGGGCGTCGTCGCCGGCGACTCGATGCGGACGCTCGCGGTCGGTGGCGTCCGGCCCGATCCGGCCGTCCTCGTCGCCATCGTGGCGCTTGGCGTCCTCGTCTTCGCCGGTCCGGCCTACCGCCACTTCCGTGACGCGCCGGTCGGCGAGTGATCACGTCGACAGTTCGACCCGGACCCCAGACCCCGCGCTCTCGGTCAGCGTGACCGACCAGCCGTGCGCTCGCGCGACGTGCCGAACGATCGGGAGGCCCAGTCCGGTCCCGCCGTCGCGCGTCGTGTACCCGTTCTCGAAGACGCGGTCGTGCTCGACGTCCGGAACGCCGACGCCGTCGTCCGCGACGTAGAAGCCGTCCCCGTGGCGACCAACCGTCACCACCAGCGCCGACAGATCGTCGGCCGTCACGTCGGGGCGTCCTCCGCTCCCGGCGCGGTCGGCGGTCCCCGCGGCTGTCAGTGACTGGCCCCCGCCCGGGCCGTGTTCGAGGGCGTTCCGAAACAGGTGCGTCAAGAGCGTCTCCAGCCTGTCGGGGTCGGCCTCGACGGTTCCGGGGTCCTCCAGCCGGAGGATCGCGTCGGTGGCGTCGAGCGAGTGCCAGGCGTCCCGGGCGGCTCCAGCGAGGTCGACCCGTTCCGGTTCCTCGACGGTGCCGCCGTCGAGCGCGAGCGTCCGGAGGTCCTCGACGAGCGCGTCGAGGCGGGTGGCGGCCGACGCCACGTGTTCGAGGTGATCGAGGTCGCCCGTCTCCATCGCCAGTTCCGTGCGGGCGTGGACGACGTGGAGCGGATTCCGAATGTCGTGGGAGACCATCCGGGCGAACGCTTCGACGCGGTCGCGACTGCGACGGCGGTCGGAGACGTGGCGGGCGATGCCACTGATCCCGATGACGTCGCCGTCCTCGTCGACGATCCGTGATCCCCTCACCTCGATTGGGACGCGACTCCCGTCCTTGCAGACGATGTCCACCTCCAGGAACGACTGCTCGCCCCGCATCGCCCGCTCCCCGTACGCGACGACGGCATCGGTGGCCGCCTCCGGGACGAGGTCGAAGATGGTCATGTCCTCGAGTTCCGCGTCTGTGTACCCCGTGACCTCGGTGACGCGGTCGTTCCACCGGAGGAGGTCGCCGGTCTCGAACTCCACGACGTAGAAGCCGTCCTCGAGCGCGTTCAGCGCGTGTTCCGTGACGGCCTGTTCTTCGACGAGGCGTTCCTGGCGACGGCGCTCGCTGGTAACGTCCGAGATGAACCCCTCGAGGGCGACGAGGTCACCGTCCTCGAAGACGGGGCTTCCCCGTTCCCACACCCACCGCGTTTCGTCGGCGCTCGTGACGATGCGATACGTCAGTTCGAAGGACTCCCCCGCCTCGATACCCACCTCGACGGGGTCCCAGACCTGGTCCTGGTCCGCGGGGTGAATGATCTCCTGGCCCCAGGAGACGTCGCCGTCCTCCAGGGCGCTGGGCTCGTATCCCGTCAGCGCCGTGCAGCCCTCGCTGACGTACTCCATCGGCCACCCCTCCGCCACGCGACAGCGATAGACCATCCCGGGGAGGTTCTCGACGAGCGTCGAGAACATCCGTTCGGACTCCGCGGCTTCGGCACGCGCCCGACGCTCGGCCACCGCCCGCTGAATGCGGTGAGCGAGTACCTCGTACTGTTCGGTCCCCACGCCCTTCTGGAGGTACTCGGTCACACCCGCCGCGATGGCGTCGCTCGCGACCTCTTCGCTGCCCTTGCCCGTAAACAGGACGAACGGGAGGTCCCCGTGGGCGTCGCGGACCGCCTCGAGAAACGCCAGCCCGTCCATCCCGGGCATCTCCAGGTCACTCACCACGCAGTCGACGTCCGCGCTCGCGAGGCGGTCGAGGCCGTCCTGCGCGGACGTCTCCGTCACGACGTCGAAGGCGTCGTCGACCCGTTCCAGGTGAAGCGAGACGAGGGCCGCGAGGTCTGCGTCGTCATCGACGTACAGAACGCTGATTTCCGCCTGGTCGGGACGACTCATCGTGCCATCCTCACGCGTGGGGCCCAAAAGTTCGCCGGCCGTATCGCGACGCGTTCCGGATCGTCAGTAAAACGTGTCCGAGCAGTCGTAGACCACGCCGTGGTGCGGGCAGACGTACTTGCAGTGGCGGTGGTACATCGGCTCCCCACAGCGCGGACACGGTCTGCCGGGGGTCGAGTCGGGTGCTGTCACGAGGATATCGAGTCGGCGCGGACTGCCGAGCGAATCGGCCTCAGCACTCCGACCAGCCACAGGACTCGCAGGTCTTGCAGCCCTCGGAGTAGTACAACGCGAGCGAGCCACAGGTGGGACACGGCTCGGAGTCGCCGTCGTCGCCGGAGCCTGACCGATCGGGCGCCGCCCGCTCCGCGCCACCGGCGCCAGCCTGGGCCTGGACCGCCGAACCGCCGTCCGCCTCCGGGCCCGCCGACCGCGTCTCGGCGGCCGGGTTCCCGGGCGCGTCGTTGTTTTCGTCCTCGGCATCCCCCGCCGTCTGCTCCAGCGTGGCCTGGTCCGGGTAGGCCTTGTCGATCTCGCCCTCGAGGTAGCGCCGCATCGCCGTGCCGACGGCGTCCGGGATGGACTGGATTTGCTCGCCCTTGTCCCAGGCGACCTTCGGCGACCGGATGCCCTGGAGTTCCTCCGCAATCTCCCACGGGTCGACGCCCGCGCGAAGGGCGGTGGAGATGGTCTTGGCCAGCGCCTCGGTGAAGGAGGCGGTGAAGCCCCCGGAGTTACCGATGTTGGCGAACAGTTCGAAGGGGCGCTCGGCCTCGGGGTCCTCGTTGATGTTGACGTAGAGCTTCCCGTAGCCGGTGTCGATGCGCTGGGTGACGCCGTGGAGGACGTCCGGGCGCGGGCGCTTCGTGGCGAACTCCTCCTCGCCGTCGACCGCGCTCAGGAGGTCGGCGACCTCCCCGTCGATGACCGCACGGACCTCCTCGCTCTCGACGAAGGCCTCGATGCCGCCGAAGACCTCCTCGATCTGTTCGACCAGGGCCTCGGCGGCCTCGGCCTCGTCCGCGAACTCGGCGTTGTCCGCGCGCGTGGTCAGCACCTGCTTCGAGCGCGTGCCGTCGCGGTAGTAGGTCACACCCTTGCCGCCGTGGTCGTAGACCCACTCGAAGACCTCCTGTGCGTCCGCGACCGTCGAGTCGTTGGGCGCGTTGACGGTCTTCGAGATGGCGGAGTCGACGCCCGCCTGGCAGGCGGTCTGGACGCCGGCGTGCTGCTTGGCCGAGAGGTCACCGGTCGTCACGAACAGTTCGCCCACGGCGTCCGGGACGGTCTCCAGGCCGTCGACGCCGTCGAAGGCGTTGGTTGCCATCTGCTCCTGGGCCTCTTCCTTGACGGCCTCGACGTCGACGTCGTTTTCCTCCAGCACGCGGAGGAAGTAGTCGTCGAACTCGACGAGCATCTCGTCGCCCTGGACGTCGTCGGAGACGTTCTTGTAGTAGGCGACGTTGTAGATGGGCTCGCAGCCGCCTGTCGTGTTGCCGACCATCGACGTGGTGCCGGTCGGCGCGATGGTCGTCGTGTTGTGGTTGCGGATCGGGAACCCGTCGGCCCACTCGTCGGCGTCGAGACCGGTCTGCTTCTCGAACCAGTCCCGGTACCGCGTGGGGTCGGCGTACTTCGAGTCGTCCCAGTCCGCGAAAGACCCTCGCTCGGTGGCGAGTTCGTGACTGGCCCACTTCGAGCCGTGGTTGATGTGGGTCATCAGCTGGCGGGCGACCGCGTTGGCGGGGTCGCTCCCGTAGCGCATCCCGAGCTGGATGTAGAGTTGCGCGAGGCCCATGATGCCCAGGCCGATCTTGCGCATCGCGCGGACCTTCTCCTCGATCTGTTTCACGGGGAAGTCCGACATCGTGACGACGTTCTCGAGGAAGCGCGTCCCGAGTTCGATGCGGCGGTCGAACTCCTCCCAGTCGATGGCGGCCGCGAGGAAGGCCTCGATGGCGTCCTCCAGCGAGTCGTACTCGTCGGCGTGGTTGGCCGACCAGACGCGCCAGTCGGGCGCGTTCTCGGCGGCCAGCGTCGAGAGGTTGATGTGGCCGAGGTTGCAGGCCTCGTACTCCTCGAGCGGCTGTTCTCCGCAGGGATTTGTCGCTAATATTTTATGTTCAGGATGTTTATCTATGTCAAAGGAGTGTTCCTTGTTCACCCGCTCCAGGTAGATGACGCCGGGTTCGCCGTTCTCGTGGGCTCCCTGGACGATGCGCTCCCAGAGGAGGGCTGCCGGGATGGAGAGGACCTCGCCGACCTCGACGTGCTCGCCGAGGTCGAACATCTCGTAGAGTTCCTTCGTCTGGGCGGTCGCGACGTGGGGTTCGCCCGTCCGCGGGTTCGTGAAGGTGAACTCCTCGTCTGCCTTCAGGGCCTCCATGAATCCGTCGGTGACGCCGACGGAGATGTTGAAGTTCGAGAGGTGGCCCTCGACGGCGTTCCGGAGGTGCTTGGGCACGCGGCCCTCGTCGTCGATGAGCCCGCGGGCCTCCTCTAAGGCCTCCGCGAAGGAGGTGTGGGTGTAGTCGTCGGGGTCGTTCAGGCGGAGGGTCTCCGCGAGCGAGACGTCCTTGTTCTTCGCGTGGATGAACTGGATGACGTCCGGGTGCGAGACGCGCATGACGCCCATCTGGGCGCCCCGCCGGGCACCGCCCTGGGCGATGGTCTCGCACATCTGGTCGTAGGTCCGCATGAACGTGATGGGGCCGCTGGCGATGCCGCCGGTCGAACCGACGGGGTCGCCGTAGGGCCGCAGCCGCCAGAAGGCATAGCCCATGCCGCCGCCGCTCTGGAAGACCTGTGCGGCCTCCTTCGCGGTCTGGTGGATGTCGTCGATGTCGTCCTCGGGCGAGTCGACGAAGCAGGCAGAGAGCTGCTGGAGTTCGTCGCCGGCGTTCATCAGCGTCGGCGAGTTCGGCATAAAGGAGAGGTGTTCCATCGCGTCCTGGAACTCCCCGGCGACGGTCTCGACGTGCTCGCGCACGGCGTCCGGCAGTTCGGGGACGACCGTGTCGTAGGCGAACTTGTTGACGTTGTACTCCGAGAGGGTCGTCTCGGCGTCCGTGTCGGCCGCCGTGGTCCCTTTCCCGAAGACCTCGGCGGCCAGTTCGTCCCGGCGCGGGTGGTCTGGCTTGAGCTGGTCGGGCGTGACGGTCACGTCCACGCCCTGGTTGTCGGCCTCGAAGACGGCCTCCGCCAGGGCGACGTTCTTGGCGACGCGCTCGAAGAGGTCCTCCTGGCTCTCGATCAGTTCCCCGTCCGCGTCCTTGCGGAGGTAGCGCGCGGGGAGGATGTTGTCATACGCGTTGTCGGTCAGGCGGTCGGCGAGAGTGTCGCCCTCGGTCCGCTTGATCGGGAGTGTGAGGTCGTCGGCTCCCAGGTCCGTGCTCATGCGCCCTCACCTCGCGTAACTGGCTGTACGGCGATGCGTCGTCCGCGGTGTGGCCCCGTACCGTTCATTTTGTGACGATTTCCTGTTGATTCGGGTTCCAGATAACCGTTTTGCCCGATCGAATACCGGTGCTGTATTGCGGTTCTCTGGTCGTGTCGAAACTATTCCTGCTGTGATACGTCCGGCTCGGTTTGCCCGGCTCGCGCCCCGGGCTTCACGGACCAATTAGTCGGGTGGTTCCCTCTTAATGGGATGGAAACCGGGGTGAAAGTGAATCGAACGAAATCGGATCTGGTCGCCGTCGGTGGGTTTCGCACTGGAATCACAGGGGGGTCGAGGGATGGCGAACGTACGGCCCGGAAACTTATGGGTGCTCCGCCTGTCGTGACGGGCATGTCACTCGTCGCGACGGCCCTCCAGTCTGGCTCGCTCACGTCGCCGCCGGCCCTGCTCGTCGGCGTCGCCGTGCTCGCGGTGATCATTCTCGTCGGGCGTATCGTGATGAAGGTCGCCTGGCGCCTCGTCCTCATCGCACTCATCGCGCTGGCCACGCTGTGGATCCTCGGCATCCTCGGCTTCCAGACGGGCGTCTTCTGACCCTGGAGGCGGAACCGGCGCCCGAACGTTTACCGGCCGATCCTGCGTACACCGGACACGACATGGACGACTGGCGAATCGACGCGGAAATCGCCTGGGTTCGCGTCCGGGGATGGCTCCACGTGAGCCTCCGCGTGATCGGCCTCGGTCTCGTCTGTCTCGCGGTCTGGAATCTGCTGGGGCCGGCTGTGTCCGAGTACGGTGCAATAGCTCCGTACCGCGAACCGATCAGTGTGGGACTCGGCCTGACCCAGGGGAGCAGGTACGTCGCTGACCTCCTGGTGCTCGGAATCGGGCTCGTCGTGGCCTGGTGGGGGTAACGGTCGCGGCCAACTACCTCGACTGCAATCTCGCGGCCGCGTCGCTCGGGCTATTCGCGCTCGTGGACGACGCGACGCGGGCCACGTGGTGAAGATCCCGTCTCCCGGAAACTATCAGGATCCGGCCCGATTCGGCGTCCATGAGCGCGAGCCTCCCTGCCGAGACCGAAACGCTTCGCGACGACATCAGGTCGTTCGTCGAGACCGAGGTACGCCCGATTGCGGGTCAATACGACCGGACCGGCACGTACCCCGCGGGACTCCTGGCGACGATGGCAGAGCGCGGGTGGACCGGGCTCACGATCGACGAGGACGACGGCGGCGCCGGGCGGACGCTGCTCGACCTCACCGTGCTGATCGAGGAGCTATCGGCCGCAATGATGCCCCTGGCGAGCGTCCTGGCGCTGAACCTCGGTGTCGCCCGCGTAGTCGAGGCGTACGGGTCCGACGCCCAGCGCGAGCGGTACGTCCCTGAGATGGCCAGCTTCGAGACCGTCGGCGCTCTCGGGTTCAGCGAGGCCGGCGCCGGCAGCGACAAGTCCGGCATCGGGACCGAGGCCAACCGCGAGGGCGACGGGTGGATCCTCTCGGGGAGCAAGCGCTGGGTGACTAACTTCCCCGAGGCCGACGTGGTCCTGACCTACGCCCGGACCGGGAGCCCCGAGGAGTGGCCCCGCGGGGTGAGCGCGTTCCTGGTCCCCACGGAGGCGTTCGAGGTCGAGCGAACCTGGGACACGCTCGGCGCCAGGAGCGTCGAGACGACGGCCGTCTCGCTCGACGACGCTTGCGTGGGCGCCGACGCCCTCGTGGGTGATCCGGGCGAAGCAGTCGTCCAGCGGGGGCGACTCCACAACGGCGTGAACATTCCGGCCCGGGCGGTCGGCATCGCCCGCGCCGCGCTGGCGGACGCCCGTGACCACGTCCAGGGGCGCGAGCAGTGGGGCGACCCCCTCGCCGACAAGCAGGGCGTGCAGTGGCGACTGGCGGAGATGGCCGGACGGGTGGACGCCGCTCGACTCCTGACGCGGCGGGCGGCCAGGCGGGCCGACGCCGGCACCGACGTCGCACGCGCGGCGCCGATGGCCAAGGTGCGCGCGACGGAGGCCGCGGTGTCGAACGCCAACGACGCGATGCAACTCCTCGGCGGCGTTGGCTACACGACCGAGGCCGAGGTCGAGCGGTACCTGCGCGACGCGCGACTCCTGACGATCGCGGGCGGGCCGAACGCGGTCCACAGGGACAAACTCGCCGCTGCCGTCCTCGACGGCGCGTGACTCAAACCGTCGCGAGGAAGTTCCGGATCACGTCGTGGCCGACAGCGGTCAGGACGCTCTCGGGGTGAAACTGGACGGCCTCGATCGGGTACTCGCGGTGGCGGATCCCCATCACCAGTTCCTCGCCGTCGACCGTCGTGGTGGCAGTCACGTCGAAACAATCCGGCACCTCGGTCGCGATCAGCGAGTGGTAGCGGCCGCCCTGGAAGCCCTGTTCGAGACCGCGGTAGACGCCCTCGCCGTCGTGATCGATGGGGAAGGCCTTGCCGTGGATCGGTTCGGGTGCCCGTCCGACCTCGCCGCCGTAGGCGTAGACGGCCGCCTCCAGGCCGAGACAGACCCCGAGCGTCGGCACCTCGGGGCTGACTTCGGTGAGGACGTCCATGGTCACGCCGACGTCGCGGTCGTTTTTCGGGTGTCCCGGCCCCGGCGAGACGACGATGGCGTCCGGGTCTGCGGCCCGGACGTCGGCGAGCGAGGCCGTGTTCCGCACGACCGAGGTTTCGGCGTACTCGCTGACGTACTCCACGAGGTTGTACGTGAACGAGTCGAAGTTGTCCACGAAGAGGACTTCCGCGTCCGTCGGGACGGGCGCCAGGGCCTCGTCCGGCGACGCGCTCATCGAGGAACCTCCTCGGGGACGTCGGCCGCCGGCTCGGCAGCGTCGTCGCTCCGCTCGGGATCCGCGGTCACGTCCACGGCCGCGATGTCGTCCAGCGCGACGAGGACGCCGTCCATCTTCGACTCGGTCTCGTCGAACTCGGCGGCTGGGTCGCTGTCGGCGACGATGCCCGCACCGGCCTGGACCGTGAGGCGGTGGGGCACCGCCGCGTCGTCCAGGCGCTCGATCGTGGCCGACCGGATGACGATGGCGAAGTCGGCGTCGCCCTGCCAGGAGACGTAGCCGACGCCGCCGCCGTAGGGACCCCGGGGCGTTGCTTCCAGGTCGTCGATGATCTCCATGGCGCGAATCTTCGGTGCGCCCGAGAGCGTGCCCGCCGGGAAGGCCGCCCGGACCGCGTCGAAGGCGTCGCACTCGGCGTCGAGCGTCCCGGTCACCGTCGACTCGATGTGCTGGACGTGGCTGTACTTGAGGACGTTCATGAACTCCTCGACCCGGACGCTCCCGGGTTCGGCCACCCGGCGGACGTCGTTGCGCGCCAGGTCGACGAGCATCGTGTGTTCGGCCCGCTCCTTGCCGTCGGCGAGCATCTCGCCAGCGAGCCGGCGGTCCTCGACCGGAGAGTTTCCACGCGCGCACGTGCCCGCGATGGGATTCGAGACGATCCGACGGTTCCCCACGGAGACCAGCGTCTCCGGGCTAGCTCCCACGATGGCGCGGTCGCCGTAGTCGAGCAGGTACATGTACGGCGAGGGGTTGACCGACCGGAGCGACTCGTAAAGGGCCAGGGGGTCGACCTCGCCGTAGAGTTCACGCGTGCGCGAGATGACCCCCTGGTAGATGTCGCCGCACTCTACGTGTTCTTTCGCGCGCGCGACGGCGGCCTCGTAGTCCTCGCGGGGCCCGGCCGTCTCGCGGTCCAGGTCGAACCCGCCGGTCGTCAGCGGCCCGGCCGACGCCAGCAGGTCGGCGACGCGTTCGGCCTCGGCGACGAGGTCGTCGTAGATGGCACCGGCGTCGTCGTCCGACCGTACCACTGGCGTGAAGACCAGTTCGAGCGCGTCCTCGGCGTGATCGAAGACGAGCGTCGCCGTGTTCAGGACGAACTGGGCGTCCGGGAACCGCGAGTCCGGCCGGTCGAGGCCGACCTCGTCGAGCCACAGGTCGTAGACCGCGTCGTAGGCGAGGAAGCCGACGAGGCCGCCCTCCAGATGCTGACGGTCGCTCTCGGGAAAGCCCCTGAGGTCGACGTCGGGGAGGACCGCACGCAGACTGTCCAGCACGTCCCCACCGTTCGGTTCGAGCAGGTCCGCGTACCGGTCGTCGACGGTCTCGACCGTCGTTTCGTCCCCGTCGACGGTAACGACGGCCTCCGGGTCGTAGCCGACGAAGGAGAAACGGGCGTGGCGGTCCCCCCGTGACGGGGCGAAGGCTCCGTTCGGATCGCTCGAGGCGACCTTCTCCGCGCTCTCGAGGAGGAACGAGTGGTCGGCCGCGTCCGCGTTCGTCGTTCGCCCCGTCAGCGCCGCGTACGCTGCCAGGGGATCGATCCCCGCGTCGAGTGGCGCCGTGGCTCGCACCACTGCAGGCCGGGCGCCCGCGGCGAGGTCGACGAACGCCTCGCGGTCGACGTCGAGTATCCCGTCGGTCACGCCGACACCTCCCGGCGCGTTGCGGACCGGACGAATCGCCCGACGGCGTCGTGGTCCTTCCGGCCGCCCGTCCGCTCGACGCCGGTAGCGGTGTCGACCGCAAACGGACGCACCGTCTCGACGGCGTCGCCGACGTTCTCCGGCGTGAGCCCGCCAGCGAGGACGACCGGCACGTCCATGGCCTCGACCAGGTCGCGAGCGCGGCCCCAGTCGTGGGTCTCGCCCGTGCCGCCGCCACCAGCTTCGTCCGTCGAGTCGACCAGGAGCGCGTCGGCGACCTCGGCATATTCCGCTGTGTCCGACCGGTCCGCGTCGATGCCTGCGATCACCGCCGCGTCGGTCCGGGCGCGCAGGCCCCCCAGATACTCGGGAGCCAGGCCGCCGTGTACCTGGATCGCGTCCGGTTCGACACGGTCGGCGAGCCGGACGGTAGCCTGGACGGACGAGGGCATCGTGACGAGGACGCTCGTGACGAACGGCCGGACGCCCTCGACGAGGTCGGCGGCCCGGTCGGCGGAAATTTCCCGAGGCGTGTCGACGGGGACGTCCACGACGAACCCCACTGCGTCTGCGCCTGCCGCGACGACAGCGTCGCGATCCGCAGCCGTGGTAACGCCACAGATCTTCACGCGCGTCATGCCTCGACACCGCAGAGCTCGTCGAGCTTCGCCGCGGCGTCACCGTCGTCGATGGCCTGCGCCGCCCGCTCGACGCCGTCCGCGAGTGAGGTTGCGCCGCCCGCGACGTAGATCGCCGCCCCGGCATTCGCGAGGATGATGTCCCGCTTCGGCCCGTCGGCCTCGCCCTCGACGATCGCACGCATGTCGGCGGCGTTCTCGGCGGGCCCGCCGCCCGCGACGGCCGAGATCGGTGCCTGCTCGACGCCGAGGTCGACCGGCGTCAGGGTGTACTCGGACACGTCGCCACCGTCGACCTCGGCCACCCGCGTCTCGTCGTGGATGGCGATCTCGTCCAGTCCAGCGCCGTGGACGACCAGGGCCCGCTCGACGTCCATCTGCGTGAGCGCGCGGGCGAGCACCGGGACGAGGTCCGGGTCGTAGACGCCCACGACCTGTGCGTCGGCGCCGGCGGGGTTCGTCAGCGGCCCGAGGACGTTGAAGATGGTCCGCATGCCGAGTTCCTTGCGCGGGCCGATGACCGCCTTCATCGCCGGGTGGAACACCGGCGCGAGCATGAACCCGATGCCGATGTCCTCGATGTGGCCCTCCACGGCCGGCGGCTCGGCGTCGACGGTCACGCCGACCTCCTCCAGAACGTCCGCGCTCCCCGAGGACGAGGAGACAGAGTAGTTCCCGTGCTTGGCGACCGGGATCCCCGCCCCCGCGACGACGATAGCGCTCGTCGTCGAGACGTTGATCGTGTCGTAGTCGTCGCCACCGGTCCCACAGGTGTCGACGAGCGTCTCCCTGTCAGGAGAGATAGTCCGCGCGGCCGCGCGCATGCCCTGCGCGAAGCCGGCGATCTCCGTCTCTGTCTCGCCTTTCGCCCGGAGTCCCGAGAGCAGCGCCCCGATCTGGGCCTCGGTGGCGTCCTCGAAGACGGTCGTTGCTGCCTCGCGGGCCTCCGCGAGCGTCAGGTCCTCTCCCTCGGTCACACGTTCGATGTAGTCCTGCACGTGGAATCACCAATGTACGATTTCGTCTTGTAATGCACAAATGCGTACATCAGTATAAGCCTGTCGCAGGAGCGACCCGCATCAGACGAGTCCGAGCCGCACGTTTTTGACGGTCGGCCATCAATCCGCCCCATGGTCGTAGACTGGGACGAGGCGGAGCCGGTCGAGGGTGACGAGGACGAGCCCGACGACTGGAAGCAGCGCCTCCTGAAGCGCTTCACCCGGTATCTTCCGATCAAGACGTGATCGCCAGGGGACGCCGTGGTGGTCCGTCACGTGGGTCGGCCAATCCGTAACCTTCAATTGTCCCTCCGAAGTACGAGAAGGTGCGAGGGTTCGTGGTCTAGGCTGGTTATGACACCTCCTTGACATGGAGGAGGTCGGCAGTTCAAATCTGCCCGAACCCATGAGCATTCTCGCGGAGCGAGGCACCGCCGAGCGGAGCGTGAACGCGCAATGGTGAGGGCAGATTTGAACCCTGGAAGTCACAGCCCGGGAGCGAAGCGAGCGGAGCGAGCGAGCACCCCGGACTGTCTTCCTCCGGTTGACAATCCGCCCGAATCCATCTTCTTTGTTTGCTGCACGACGAATGAAGCGAGGATACCCCACGCAGCAAATTACGAAAGGGATCTGCGCCCTGAATGAATCAGTCCGGGAGCCAAGCGAGTGAACGACCGCCCGGTCCATCTTCCGGCGGTTCAAATCTGACCAGACCGCGACCACCGTGTAGTCCGCCCGGAATCTGCACCGCTCAACCCACACTTCCAGCGTGCGCACGGCAAGAATCAATCACGAAGCCGCCGTCCCATCGAATCCCCGGGGACAGTGCGGACACCAATCCCAATTATCTGCATCGATAATCCGAGTCTCTGAGTCAGATTCTCGCATCGACCGAAGCCAGAAACTGCTGCCCACAACATCGCAAGACGGAGTAGGCGGTCATCTCAGCCTCCGGGTAGTCGAGACCGCGAGATTCGACGAAGAACCTCGAATCGCATGACGGGACCGGGTTTTTACTGGCTCTGAAAACGCTTGTTCCCCATCGAAGGCCCAGGTCGGATGGTGGTGGCTATCGATTCAAAAAGTGAAACTACCCGGCTCCTCGTCCGGCGATAATCGGTCAATAGTGTACAGTACCTAATCATTAAATAGGGGCACGTGGTCACCTTGCCCCATGCAGTTGCAAAAGCTGCTGTCGACGGACGAAGAACAGGCAGTCAGTCCGGTCATCGGCGTGATCCTGATGGTCGCGATTACCGTGATCTTGGCGGCAGTGATCGCGAGCTTCGTGCTTGGGCTTGGCGATAGTCAGGAAGTGGCACCAACATCAACGTTTGACTTTAACTACGATGCAGACGGACAGAATCTAACCATCACCCATACTGGTGGCGATAATGTCAAAGCCCAGAACGTATACGTTCGTGGGAATAGCCTTAGCCAGGATGGGGACACTAGATGGCTTGGAAATGGAACTGCATCAACGACGATTGATGGGGCCGATGCCATTACGTCCGGAGACACGTATATTCTAAATTCCACTTCCGACGGACCGGGTAGTAGTCCTAATGTTGGTAGTGATTACGTGGTTCGAGTAGTCTGGGAATCAAGCAGTGGAAGTAGTTCGTCCGAACTCGCTACCGACCGCGGCCCCGACGCCTGATCAAAATGAGATTTCAAAATCTCTTTCGAACCGACGACGAGCGCGCAGTTAGTCCTGTCATCGGCGTAATCCTGATGGTGGCGATAACGGTGATACTGGCGGCGGTCATCGCGAGCTTCGTGCTCGGACTCGGTGATAGTCAGGAGGTGTCTCCGACAGCGACATTCGACTTCGACTACGACGCAGACGACGGGAATCTAACGATCACCCATACCGGCGGCGACAATATACGTGCAGATGAGGTCTATGTCCGTGGCCAAAGCATCAATACAGGAAGTTTAGATGGAACCCAACCTTCCGAATACGATGATCCGGATCTTTGGTATAGTAACGCCACCTATGGTAATCCCCAAGTTGCTACCAACAGTACTGAAATCGATGATCAAGCCGCAGTTACATCAGGTGACTCTTGGACAGTCAATGCAGACACCGATTACATCGCACGTGTAGTGTGGGAAGCAACGAGTGGCTCCAGTTCGTCCGAACTCGCCACTGATCGGGGACCCGACGCCTAATTAGCCACCTCATTTCTTTATTTCTCGTCCCTTAAGTTAAATAAAAGACTAGTCCAAAGAAGGGGTCGTTCTCCGGGACGCACGGTTTTTGAATCAGTGACGGGTAGCATTATCGACGGAACAGTCATGGACCACCCACGCTACGACCTTGAGACGCGCGTCACTGAAATCGCCGCCGCGGCGGCCTTAGCCCTCGTCGCCGGACTCCTCCTCTGGCCGCCCGGCGCCGTCTACTGGACTGGCGTAGCAAACGTACTCGGCGATGGCGTAACGCTGGCCATCGTCAGTACTCTCGCTGGCCTCCTCGGCGCCTGGTTCGCCCGAACGGCAGCCTTCGCCATCATCCACCTCATCATCGGCGGCGTCATCGCCTACGGTCTCGGAATGGTCGCTATCGAGGTCCTTCTCCAACCCAACAGCCCTGCCCACCTCGTCTGGTACGGCGCTCTCCTGGCCTGCCTGCTGGGTGGCACAGTTATCTACCGAGGCGTCGACTGGCTCGGCCAGCGTCGCCGGGCGACCGCCCCGGAGGGGACGCTTTAACCGCCCCCGGACCGGTATCTGGACCATGACACCCGTTCGTCGCCTCGTGATCGACGTGCTCAAACCGCACGAACCGCCGCTGGTGGAGTTCACGCAGGGAATCGGCGAGACGGAGACGGTCGAGGCCGTCGCCTCCTCGCTCGTCGAACTCGACCAGGAGGTCCAGAACGTGAAGCTGACGCTGGAGGGGCCCGACGTCGACCTCGCGCGGATCGAGGACGCGGTCGAGCGCCTCGGCGGAACGGTCCACTCGGTCGACGAGGTGGCCTGTGGCGAGTACGTCGTCGAGGAGCGCCCGACGCCACAGGACTGAGATGGCGTCGATCCGCGAGCGGGCCGCGCGGCTGCTCGGGCGCGAGGACGTGCTGTCCATCTCGCGGCGCTACTTCGTCTCCAACGGCTTCGACGGGACGCTGACGTGCATCGGCGTCATCGTCGGGGCGGTCCTCTCCGGGGTGACCGACGGCTTCCTCGTCATCAAGATCGGCCTCGGGGCGGCCATCGGGCTGGGGACCTCCGCGCTCTGGAGCGTCTGGGAGATCGAGCGGGCCGAGACCCTCGCCGGCGTCCGCCGCCTCGAGCGGGCGATGCTGACCGACCTCGACGACTCGCGCATCGAACGCGAGGGACAGGGTGCACGGATCGTCCACGCGGCGGCGAGCGGCCTCGGGCCCACTATCGGGGTGCTCGTGCCGCTCGTCCCCTTCCTCTTCGAGGGAACTATTCTGTCGATGGTCGAGGCCGCCGCGCTCGGCGTCTGCCTGGGGATCGCCATCCTCGGGACCTTCGGCGCGTACATGGGGTCGATCTCCGGGCAGCGGTGGTACGTCTCCGCGGCACGGATGGGACTGGCGGGGCTGGTCGTTGCGGGGCTCAACATCATTCTGCCGGGCTGAGGGATTTGGTCGGTCGGCTACTCCGCGAGCGCGCGCCGGGCCGCCGCGAGGCCGGCGTCCGGATCGACGTCGGCACCCTGCGTTTCGAGGGCGTCGCCGAGCCCCGCGAGGAGCGCGAAGACGTTGGTCGGCCGGGCGCTGTGGCCCATGCAGCCGATCCGGAGCACGTCGCCCGCCAGGTCGCCGAGGCCGCCCGCGACCTCGATGCCGTGGTCGTCGAGCAGCGCGTCGATCACGGCGCCGTCGTCGACGCCCTCCGGGAGCCTGACGGCGTTGAGGCTGGGCAGCCAGTAGTCGTCCTCGGGGTTGAGCGCGAGGCCCATCGCCTCGACGCCCGCCTTGAGCGCGCTCGCGACGTGCTCGTGGCGCTCCCAGCGCGCCTCGATCCCCTCCTCGGCGACGAGTCGGAGAGCCTCGCGCAGCGCGTAGACGTTCGTGATCGGCGCAGTGTGGTGGTAGGCGCGTTCCTCGCCCCAGTATTCCTGGAGGAGGGAGAGGTCGAGATACCAGGAGCGGACCGGCTCCTCGCGGGTGAGGACCTTGTCCATCGCGCGGTCGGAAAGCGTGAGCGGGCTGGCACCCGGCGGACAGCTCAGGCACTTCTGGGGGCCGGCGTAGGCCACGTCCACGTTCCACTCGTCGACGCGCAACTCGACGCCGCCCAGGGAAGTGACGGTGTCCGCGATCACGAGTGCATCGTGGTCGTGGGCGATACCCGTGAGTTCGGGGACGTCTGGCTGGAGGGCACCCGTGCTGGTCTCGGCGTGGACGAAGCCGAAGAGGTCGGGCTGGTGCTGGTCGAAGGCGTCGGCGACGTCCGCGGGGTCGAGCGGCTCGCCCCACGGGGCTTCGACGGTAACGACGTCGCCACCGGCGCGCCGGACCATCTCGGCCATGCGTTCCCCGAAGTACCCGTTGCCGGGGACGAGAACGGTGTCGCCGGGTTCGGTCAGGTTGCCGATGGCGGCTTCCATCGAGGCGGACCCGGTCCCGCTGACGGGGATCGTCCACTGGTTGTCGGTCCGGAAGACGTACCGCAGCAGGTCCTGGACCTCGTCCATGATCTCGACGAAGGCCGGGTCCAGGTGGCCGACGAGTGGCGTGCCCGCGGCACGGAGGACTCGCGGGTGGACCTCGCTCGGGCCGGGGCCCATCAGGGTCCTGTCCGGGGGGACGAGCTCGTCGACGTCTGGTCGTTCCATACACGATTCCAGCAGCCTCGATTGCTTAAGAGTGGGCCTTTTCGTCTCGCGGGCGGCTGACGCGAGCAACCGTGGCGTTTTACACGCCGGCCGCTGTTGGCTCTCCCAGTGGTAGACGTTCTTCTCGTGATCGGCCTGGTGGTCGCGGGCTTCGTCGGGTACAACATCGGTGGGTCGACGACGGGACCGGCTTTCGGCCCGGCAGTCGGCGCCGGCGCCATCTCGAAGGTCCTCGCCGCAGGCCTCATGTCGGTGTTCTTCTTCGTCGGAGCCTGGACCATCGGCCGGCGCGTCGTCGACACCCTCGGTCGCGAACTCGTGACCAACACGGCCATCTTCACCGCCGAGGCCAACGTCGCAGTCCTGTTTTTCATCGGCGGCGCACTGTTCGTCGGTAACTACGTCGGCGTCCCCGCCTCGACGTCGATGACCGCCGTGGGTGCGATCGCCGGGATGGCCCTCGCTGCCGGCAGCCTCGCCTGGTCGGTCATGGGCGAGATCGTGATGTGGTGGATCGTCGCGCCGATTATCGGCTTCTGGGTGTCCGGCGTGATCGGCCGGTACTTCTACCCGACGCTGAACCGGTGGTTCGCCCTGCGCACCACTGAGGGCTCACTGCTCACCGTGGACCGGTCGGGACTCGTGCCGCGGGTGTCCCGCGGGCCCAACACGACCCGCCGCGAACTGTCGGGTAGCGTTGTCGTCATCCTGATCGGCTGCGTCATGGCCTTCGCGTCCGGGACGTCGAATATCGCCAACGCCGTCGCCCCCCTGGTCGGCAGCGACGTGATCGGGATGAACCACGCGATCATCCTGGGGGGCGTCGCCGTCGCAGTCGGTGCGTTCACCATCGCGCGGCGGACCCTCGACACCCTCGGCAACGACCTCACCCAGCTCCCGCTGACGGCGGCCATCGTCGTGGCGACCGTCAGCGCGACCCTCGTCACCCTCCTCTCGATCATCGGCATCCCGGCGAGTTTCGTCATCATCGCGACGATGAGCATCGTGGGCCTCGGCTGGGGGCGCGCGACGCGCACGACGACGGTCTCCGAGGGTGTCCGGGGCGGCCGGACGGGAATGTCACCAGGCGCGCTCGCCGGCGACGAACCCGGCGAGGAACTGCCTGCAATCGGCGAGGAGGAGCCCGAAGACCTGCCGACGGCTGCGGACCTGTTCGATCCCTCGACGACCGGCCGGGTCATCCTCATGCAGAACGTCGTCCCGGTCCTCTCGACGGTCGGGGCCTTCCTGACCTTCCGGTTCGTGCCGATCTTCGGATTCTGACGCGGTCAGTCCCGATCCGTGGCGGGGCGCTCGAGCGACGCGGCGAACTGCTTGACGATCTTCTCCTCGGCCCGGTGGAGCGTCTCGCTCGCGGTCGACTTGGCGATGTCGACCGTCGACGCCAGTTCGGTCAGCGAACACTCGCGGGGCGTGTCGTAGTACCCGGCCTCGACGGCGGCCTCCACGAGGCGCTGCTGGCGCGCGGTCAGGAGCTGTTCGTCGGGCAACGAGTCCCTGACGTACTCGACGTCGAACGAGACGCCGAGGGCCTCCAGCATCTCGCCGAGTTCCGAGAGGCGCTCGTGGGGCGCCGTCACCTCCCAGGTGAGGTCGCCGTCCGTGACCTCGAAGGGGGTTTCGAGCGGGACGCCGGAGTCCCGGGCCGCGAGAAGCGGCAGTGGGGCGCTCGTCTCGAACCAGACCAGCGCGCGACCGTCCGACTGCTGGAGGACGTCGACGAGCGTGACGTCCGCCTGGGACTCCATGTCCGAGAGGAGGGTCGGGAGGTCCTCGGAGAGTACCTCGACGAGGCCGACGCCCTGCTCGTCCTCGAGCAGCGCGGCGAGCACGCGGACCGTCGCCTCGGGATGGTTCCGCGTCAGGGTCCCGACCCAGATACCCTCCGGAATCGTCAAGGTGAGTTTGGCGTGTGGCATGTACTCGATTCGAATATATTCGGTCCCGTGCACCCATCAATGTTGGCGAACGTGTTCGGGTCAGGCGGCGTCCGTCGGCCCGTCGCGCCCGTCGAGTTTGCGCAGCGACTCGTGTGTCCCGACGACCATCGCCGGCACGACGAGCATGAACAGGTGTTCCTCGAGCGGGATGCCGAGGAGGTCGACGCCGGTGCGCATAGGAATCTCGAAGACGCCGGCCCGGAGGGTGTACCAGTCCCAGACGAACGCGAAGGGGTACAGGACCGCGATCGTTCGGGCGGCGGCACGGAACGCGCCGGCCCACCAGAGCACGCCGAGGGCCACGGTCCCCCAGAGGACCTCCGTCGCGAGGTAGGTGTACGGGCCGAGAACGGTGACGTCGGGAAGCACGGTCGACGTACGGCTCGCCGGACCAAAACCCCACGGGTGAGTCGGGTCCGGGGAGCGATACCGGTCGGTGAGCCCGTTCCCGGCCAGCGGGGCCGAAACCAAGTTTGATTACGCCAGCAATCGAAGCCGCGCTACGGGAACTTCACGATGGATATTGCCGACATCGCAACAAGCGACTACGTCGAGGTCGACGCCGAGGAACGACTCGGCAAGGTACGATCCCTCTTCGAGCGGGAGAATCCGGAGGGAATCGTCGTCACGAACGACGGCGAGTACTCTGGCGTCATCACGGAACGACAGCTCCTCCAGTCACACGTCGAGGACGACGCGAAGGCGCGTCGGCTCCAGACGCCGGCCCCACAGGTCGAGCGGACGGCCGACGTCCGGCGGGTGGCCCGCGTGATGGTCGAGGGCAACGCCAAGGTGGCCCCGGTCTTCGAGGCCGACCGCCTCTGGGGCGTCGTCACCGGGGACGCCATCCTCGGGGCAGTCCTCGAGAACCTCGACGCGCTGGACGTCGGCGAGATCTACACGGAGGACGTCGTCACTGTCGACGAGGACACCGGCGTCGGCCAGGTCATCAATCTCTTTCGCGAGCACGGCATCTCCCGCCTGCCGGTCCTGAACGACGACGGGCACCTCTCGGGCGTGGTGACGACCCACGACATCGTCGACGTCACGATCCGGGACATGGACAAGGCGACCCGCGGGGATCGGGCTGGCGACATCGACCGCGTCCTCGATCTCCCCGTCTACGACGTGATGAGCAGCCCCGTCGTGACGACGACCGTCGACGAGCCCGTCGGCCAGGCCGTCCAGCGGATGTTCGACAACAACTACGACGGCCTGGCGGTCACGCCCGCGGACGACGACCGGCAGGTCGTCGGGGTCATCACCAAGACGGACGTCCTCCGCGCGCTGACCTACACCGAGGAGGAACACATGGACGTCCAGATCACGAACGTGGCACTCCTGGACACCATCGCCCGCCAGGAGATCCGGGAGCGAATCGAGGAGATCGCAGACAAGTACCAGAAGATGCAGGTCCAGCACGCCCACGTCCGCTTCCACGAGCACAAGGAGAAGCTGCGGGGGACGCCGCTGATCCAGTGCCAGATCCGCCTGCGGACCAACCAGGGCCAGGCCGCCGGTTCCGGCGAGGGCTACGGCGCGGACAACGCCTTCCGCATCGCCGCCGACACCCTGGAGCGCAACGTGCTCGAGATCAAGGGCGTCGTCGCCGACGAGGAGTACCGCGGGCAGTTGCTGCGGAAGCTGGGCGAGCTGTAGACCGACACCGGACCTGTCCTTCCAACGTCCGTTTTTCGAGGCGTCCGGTCGACGAATTCGTCGTACGGAAACGGCCCGAGAAGGGTGCGGTCGCTACTGGAAGCCGATCCGGCCGCCGCGGTGACCCTGGGTCGGCTCCGGCCCGCCGCCCTTGAAGTCCTCCTCCATGCGCTCGTAGTAGTCGCGAATGTCGTCCGTGATCGTCGGCCGGACGTTCTCCATGGCCTTGCGGAAGTGGCGCATCTCGACCTCGTCTGCCGTCTCGTCCTCGCGAAGTGCCTCGATGGCGGCTTCGCGGGCGATGGACTCCAGGTCCGAGCCGACGAAGCCCTCGGTGATCTCCGCGAGTTCGCGCAGGCTGACGTCGGGGGCCAGCGGCGAGTCGTCCGTGTGGATCTTGAGGATCTGCTCGCGGCCCTCGGTGTCGGGCTCGCCGATCATCACGAGGCGGTCGAACCGGCCCGAGCGGATGAGCGCCGGGTCGATCATGTCCGGGCGGTTGGTCGCGCCGATGACCATGACGTTCTCCATCTCCTCCAGCCCGTCCATCTCCGTCAGGAGCTGATTGACGACGCGCTCGGAGACGTTACTGCCGACGTCCCCGCCACGACCCGGTGCGAGACTGTCCAGTTCGTCGAAGAAGATGACCGTGGGCGAGACCTGCCGGGCCTTCCGGAAGGTCTGGCGGATGGCCTTCTCCGACTCGCCGACCCACTTCGAGAGGAGTTGCGGGCCCCTGACCGAGATGAAGTTGGCGTCGGTCTCGTTGGCGACGGCCTTGGCCATGAGCGTCTTCCCGGTGCCCGGTGGCCCGTAGAGCAACACGCCCGCGGGCGGCGTGATGCCCATCCGCTCGAACTTCTCGGGGCTGTTCATCGGCCACTCGACGCTCTCGCGGACCTCCTTCTTGGCGCTCTCGAGGCCGCCGACGTGGTCCCAGTTGACCTTCGGCAGTTCGACGAGCACCTCCCGCATCGCGCTCGGGCTGACCTCGTTCAGGGCCCCCCGGAAGTCCTCGCGCTTGATGATCATCCGGTCGATGAGGCTCGGCGGAATGTCCTCCTCGTCGAGGTCGATCTCCGGGAGGTACCGCCGGAGGGCCTTCATCGCGGCCTCCTTCGTCAGGCTCTCGATGTCGGCGCCGACGAAGCCGTGGGTCTCGGTCGCCAGGTTCGAGAGGGCGACGTCGTCAGACAGCGGCATCCCGCGGGTGTGGATCTGGAGGATCTCCTCGCGGCCGACCTCGTCCGGGACGCCGATCTCGATTTCGCGGTCGAAGCGGCCGGGGCGACGGAGGGCGGGGTCGACGCTGTCGACGCGGTTCGTCGCCGCGATGACGATGACCTGGCCCCGACTCTCCAGGCCGTCCATCATCGTCAGTAGCTGGGCGACGACGCGGCGCTCGACCTCGCCGGTGACGTCCTCGCGCTTGGGCGCGATGGAGTCGAGTTCGTCGATGAAGATGATGGAGGGCGACTCCTCGCTGGCGTCCTCGAAGATTTCCCGGAGCTGTTGCTCAGACTCGCCGTAGTACTTCGAGATGATCTCCGGGCCCGCGATGGAGAAGAAGCTCGCGGACGTCTCGTTGGCCACCGCCTTGGCGAGGAGGGTCTTGCCGGTCCCCGGCGGGCCGTGGAGGAGGACGCCCTGTGGCGGCTCGATCCCCAGCTTCTTGAATATCTGGGGGTGTTTCATCGGCAGTTCGACCATCTCGCGGACGCGCTGGATCTCGTTTTGCAGGCCACCGATGTCCTCGTAGGTGATCCCGCCGCCGGTCTTCTCGAAGCCCGAGATGGGCTCCTCGCGGAGTTCGACTTCCGTGTCCTCGGTGATGAGGACGACGCCCTCCGGTTCGGTCTCGACCGCGATCAGCGGAATCGCCTGCCCGGGCGACCGCATGAACGGGTGGTTCGTCGAGGACATTACGGGGACGATGTCGCGTTCGACGACCGGGCGTTTCAGGATCTGGCGCTTGACCATACCGGCGGCGTCGGAGCCGAACTGGACGCTCGCTTCCTCGGGCGGCGCGAGAACCAGCGTGTCTGCCTTCTCGGCCTCGGCCTTGCGGATCTCGACGCGCTCGCCGATCCCTACGTCGGCGTTCTGGCGCGTGAACCCGTCGATGCGGACCGTGTCGGTGTTCCAGTCCTGCCGGTCGGCCCGCCAGACCTTCGCGGCGGTGGTGTCGGCGCCCTCGATCTCGATGATGTCGCCGGGGGACAGCTTCAGGTGCAAGAGCGTGTCGGGGTCGAGGCGGGCGATCCCACGCCCCGAGTCGTTGGGGTAGGCCTTCGCCACCTCAAGTTGGACTTCGTTCATAGTAGACTGGGATGTGTTATCACTCGGGTATCCCGCGAGATATGCTTTTTGCTATCGGCGGGTTCCGGGGGTACCGGAACCGCCCAATGGCCCCGGACTGGGGCCGAGTTCGAGCCAGTTCGACAACGGCCGCGGACCGACCGGTGACCCCTTCGACGGACCGGCTACCTGCCACGGCGTCCGACGGACCACCGCGCGCGACTGCCCTGGCCGCTGGGATCTGGCGACCCACGTGGCGCCACGTTGATTACCCGCTGTTCGCTAGACGCAGGTATGGTCTTTCTCGTTCCGTTCGACGGATCGCCGGCGTCGGAGGCGGCACTCAGTCGCGCGGTGGAACACGGGTCGGCACTCGGCCGGGATGTGCTCGCGGTCGCCTTCGTCCCGACCGGCGCCGAGTTCGCAGAGCGCCGCAGGTGGATCGAGCCGAGCGACGACTTCGCCGTCGAGGACGCGAGCGCGGCCCTCAAGCGGAAGATCGACGAGACCACGGACCGGACCGAACTGGTCTTCGACGAGGCCAGCGCCGGGTCGCCGGACGACGGTATCGGCGACGTGGTCCGTCAGACCGCCGAAGACGTCGACGCGACCGTCCTGTTCGTCGGGGCCGGCGACGCGACTGTCGGCGAGGGGCTCCGGACGCAGTTCGGGTCCGTCGCCGCGGACGGGAGGTACGACGTCCACATCGTCCGCTCCGCCTGAGAAGAGCGGCGGCCGCGGACTCGGGGGCTTTTTACCGTCCCCACCGTGCGGTCAGTCATGCAGACGCTCGCGTTCGACGGGCGGATGGGCGCCAGCGGGGACATGCTCCTCGGGGCGCTGCTCGCGGCCGGCGCCGATCGGAACGCCCTCGCGCCCGTGGAAGACGCACTCGACGTGACCTACGACGTGGGACCTGTCGACCGACAGGGGATCGAGGCGACCGCCGTCACCGTGCGGTTCGCCGAGGACCACGACCACGCCGACGACGGCCACCCGCACGACGAGGAACACGACCACGGCGAACACGGCCACGATCACGGCGGGCACAGTCACGAACACGAGCCCCAGCCCCACGCGGAGGGCCACGGCCCGGGCCGCCACTACAACGAGGTGGTCGAGGTCGTCGAGTCGATGGACCTGCCGCCCGACGTCGAGAGCGACGCGCTCGGTATCTTCGAGCGATTGGGACGAGCCGAGGCGGCGGTTCACGGCACGGACCTGGCGTCGACGCACGTCCACGAGGTCGGCGCCGACGACGCCATTGCCGACGTTGTGGGGACCTGCCTCCTCGTCGCCGACCTCGACCTCGAGCAGGTCGTGACGACACCCCTCGCGACGGGCGGCGGCGAGGTCGAGATGAGCCACGGGACCTACCCGGTCCCGACCCCCGCCGTCGTCGACCTGGCCGAGGACGCGGACTGGTCCGTCCGTGGCGGGCCGGTCGACCGCGAGCTACTGACCCCGACCGGTGCGGCGATCCTGGCCGAACTGGCCGAGGGAGTCGAGACTGTACCGGGCCTGGAACTCGACGCGTCAGGCTACGGGGCGGGGTCGGCCGACGTCGCCGGCCGGCCGAACGTCCTCCGTGCCCTCGTGGGCAACGTCGACAGGCAGCTGGAGCGCGAGCCGATCACGGTCCTCGAGACCAACGTCGACGACGTGTCCCCGGAGGTCCTCGGCGGACTCCAGGAGACGCTCGCCGACGCGGGTGCGCTCGACGTGACCGTCGTCCCGACGACGATGAAGAAGTCCCGGCCGGGCCACCTCGTGACGGTGATCGTCGCACCCGAAGACGCGGGGCGGGTCGCCCGGCGACTGGCCGAGGAGACGGGGACGCTCGGCGTCCGCGAGTCCGGCGCGGGGCACCGCTGGGTCGCAGACCGGGAGGTCGTGACCGCGACGGTCGACGTTGGCGGCGAGTCCTACGACGTGGCAGTCAAAGTCGCCAGCGCTGGCGAGGACGTATACGACGTGAGCGCGGAGTTCGACGACGCCCTCGCAGTCGCGCGAGAGACCGGACGACCGGTCCGCGAGATCGCCCGCCTGGCCGAAGCAGCCGTTGACCGCTAGGCCCCGGTAGCGGGTTGCCTAGCGGACGATCAGAAGAACGACGAGACCTCGGGTGCGTAGGCCTCGGGCGCCTCGTCGACCACCCGGCCGTCGTGGAGTTTCTGGAAGTAGAAGTCGTCGTTCACGTAGTACTCGTCGAAGGGCGGTCTGGCGACGACGTCGAAGACGGCCGGACAGACGGGGTCGTCTGGCATCAGCGTGAGGGCGACGTTGAACGCGTTGCTCCCGCGGTCGGTGTAGAACTGGAGGACGCGTTCGAGGCCCGCAGCGAGGTTCTCGACTAGCGATCCGTGCGGGTCGGGCACCCCGGTCTCGGTCGTGATCCCGCGGACGTGCCACTGGGACGTCGGGGCGAAGGGGGCGATCCACTCGACGTCGCCGGTCGCACCGACGTACCGCTCCCCGTCGCGTTCCGCGTCCAGCAGGTCCGCCCAGTAGACGCTCCCCTCGGTCTCGTGGTACTCCCGCGCTGCCTCGCGGCGGCGCCGGGCCTCGTTCGTCCCGTGGTCGTCCACGAGCGCCTGCATGTGTGGGTGGGCGACGCTGCTCCCGGCCGAGGGGAGGAGGTTCATGTTGACCGACGCGTGGGTCGAGTCGTGCGTGTCGACGACGGCCGCGACGTACTCGAGCGCACAGGCGAGGCCGTCGGCGAGCAGGTCGGCCGTGAGGTCGCTCGCGGGTCGGAAGTGATCCTCGGTCAGGACGACGACGTTGGAGTGCTCGGCGTAGGGAAAGAGGTTCGGGAAGGAGGTGGCCTCGCCGACGGAGCCCCGGTCCACGCCCACGAAGTCCGGGTACTCGGGCGTCGCGTCAGTGACGGTTTCGGGACAGAAGAAACACCCCTCGCCGTCGCCCACGAAGTCGTCGACGGCCGGATCCTCGGGCGGGTCGGGGAACCACTCGACGACGACGCGGGACTGCTGGCCGGTCAGCGGGTCCGTGCGGTACTCGACGGGTTGGGTGTCGCGCTCGAAGTCCGCCATCGGGCTGTAGAACGTCGCCTCCTCGACGGTCTTGTCGAACTCGACGGGCATACTCGGACCTCCGGTGGGGTGTGACAAAAGCCTAGTCCGCCTCGAAGACGACTGTCGCCAACGGGCGCGTCGACGGTGGTCAGTCGTCGCGGTGTTCCTCGAGCGCCTCGCGGAGGGAGAGGTCACCCACGGCGACGCGGCGGGCGAGGGTTTCGTCGATGGCCCGGTTGGCCTCGCTCGCCTCGCGGGAGCGCTCCTTGATCCGTGTCAGTTCGCCGGCGGTCGGTTCGACCTCGCGTTCCTCGATGCGGTCGCCCTCGCGTCGGGCGATGTTGACTGCGGCGAGGACGTCTCCCATGCCACGCGTGCCGGTCCCGAGGTAGGGGGTCGTCCCGGTCTCGTCGACCAGTTCCACGGGCACGTCCGGCAGGCCGTCGACGAGTCGGGCGCCGACGAGTCGTGCCCCGTCTCCGATCCTGACGAGGGGGTCCGCGGCGTCCGTGACCTCTTCGGCGACTATCTCGCCGACCCGGTCGGCCGGGACCTGGAACGTGGCCACGACGGTCTCTCCCGAGCAGACGGCAATCCCGGGCCGCTCGCCCGGATCGATGCCGACCACCGTCCGGCCGTCCCCACCCCTCAGGTGCGCCAGGATCGATTCGACCGCCCGCCGGGGTTCTCCCGGGTCCGCACTGACCACGGGGACGTCGGCGTCCGCGTACGCGTCGGGGTCGTCCGACGTGCCAGTCACGACGACGGTGGTCCGGTCGGGGAGGTCCTCGCCCGGTTCGACGGTCGTGAACGCCACGCCGCGCTCGCGGAGGGCGGTCACGACCTCGTGGTAGACCTCGAAGTCCGCCGTCGCGACGACGATCACTCGCGATCGTTGGCCGCGGGAACACTTACCACGCACGATGTCCCGGTCCCGACGGAAGGCCTTTGTGTCGACGCGGAGGAGGATCCGGCCAGGATGTCAGTCCCGGCCAGTCACTCCCCGTCGGAACAGCCCGACGGGCTGTTCGTGCTCGTCGCGGGACTGTACGTGTCGGCGATACTCGGTCCGATCGCGGTCGCACTCGCCCGACGCCTCGTGAGCGAACCGGGCGCACTGTACGGCGTCCTCCTGGTCGCCGGGCTGGGCGGGGTCGTCGTGGGCGCCCTCGCGGTCCGCGGGCGGGCTGGCGTCGCCGAGCGCCTCGGCGATACCACCCTGGCATGGACGCTCGTCGCCCTCCCGCTGGTGGCTGCTGGGGGCGTCATCGTCGCGAGCGCGGCCATCCCCGGGTACGTCGGAGCGGGGGACGTGCTGCTGGGACTGGTCGCCGGATTCGGCGCCGGCGTTCTCGGCTTCGTGCTGGTCTCGATGGCCAGGACGCGGTACGCAGCCTGGGTTCTGGCGGAGGCCACCGTCGAGGCGACCTGGTCGGCACCCTGGCCGCACGCGTCACGACGACGGATCTGGTACGTGGCCGGCGTGATCGCCGCCGTCGGCGTGGTCGCGTTCGTCGTCGGCGCCTACGTGGGTCTCGACCCGGTCAGGATCGCGGGCCAGCTGCTCGTTCCCATTGCGGCGGTCCTGGCAACGGTCGGCCGGGAACTCACCTACCGCGCGAGCGATCGGGGCCTGGAGATCCGGGCCCCGGTGGCCCGACGCGTCCGGCCGTGGTCCGCCTTCGCGGGCTTTCGGGCGTCCGGGGAGTCGATCGAACTCGTCCGCCCCGAGCCCTACCGCCAGTCGATCCGGTGTGACCGGGCGGCGATCGAGGACCCGCAGGCGGTGACGGCCGTCCTCGAGAACCACCTGGTTCGCCTCTCGTGACGGGTCTTTTATGACGGTCGGCCACCGACCGTCGGCCGTGAGCGAGCCAGTGCCGACCGGCTGTGGCCCCGTCGACGACCTGCTCGGCGGCGGCTTCGAACGCGGCGCCGTCACCCAGGTCTACGGTCCGCCGGCGGCCGGAAAGACGAATCTCGTCCTCTCGGCGGCCATCGAGGCGACCGCCCGCGGGGAGTCGGCGCTGTACGTCGACACGGAAGGGCTGTCCGTCGAGCGCATGGATCAGATCCTCGGTGCACGCGCGGAAGCCACCGACGAGGACGCCGACGCGCTGGCCGGCCGCCTCGTCATCACGGACGCGCTGACCTTCGAGGAGCAACGGGAGGCCGTCCAGGACGCGGCGGAGTTCGCGAGCCAGGTGGACCTGATCGTGCTCGACAGCGCGACGGGCTTCTACCGCCTCGAACGCACCGAACAGGCCGAGGGCGAGGCGCTGCGGGACGTCGCCCGCCAGATCACCCACCTCCTCTCGCTGGCCCGGAAACACGACCTCGCCGTCGCCGTCACGAACCAGGTCTACACCGATCCCGAGTCCGACGGCGTTCGCGCGCTCGGGGGCCACACTCTCAATCACTGGTCGGCGGCCATCCTCCGTCTCGACCGGTTCCGCGGCGGGAACCGCCGGGCGACGCTGGAGAAACACCAGTCGCGCGAGGCGGGTGACTCGGCCCAGTTCAGGATCGTCGACGGCGGCCTCGCGGCGGCAGAGCGGCGGTAGCCGTCGCCACTGCTGTCGCTGGCTACTCAGTCGTCCGCCTGCGCCTCCCTGGCGGTCGGCACCGTCACGTCCGGGAGGCCGGCTTCGATCTGTTCTCGTCGCCCCTCGAACTCCCCGGGGAGCACCAGCCGCCCACCGAGGTCGTCGAGGGGTTCGTCGCTCTCGTAGCCCGGTCCGGCCGTGGCGAGTTCGAAGAGGACGCCGCCGAACTCCCGGAAGTAGACCGACCGGAACCAGTGGCGGTCGATCTGCTGGGTGGGACTGAGACCCAGCGAGCGGACCGCGTCGCGCATGGCGGACTGGTCCTCGTCGGTCGGCGTCTGGAACGCGACGTGGTGGACGGTGCCGTGGCCCTGTCTCCCGCCCTCGACGGTCGGCAGGACGTCGACGTACTGGCCGACGGTCCCCGCCGCCTCGAAGCGCGTGCGTTCGTCGCCAGGCGTGTCCCCCGGCGACTCCTCGGTGCCGGCCTCGTCGAAGCCCATCGTCCGGAGCAGGTCCATCGTCGGGTCCGGGTCCGCCAGCCAGAGCGTCACCGAGTGGAAGCCACGGATGGCGACGTCCGCGGGGACCCACTCGGTCCAGGGGACCGTCGGATCGTCGTCGGGAATGGCGACCTCGACGAGTTCGACCGGGAGGCCATCGGGGTCGCGGAAGGGCAGGACCGTCTCGCCGAATCTTTCGAGTCGGTCGTCGTAGTCGACGCCGTGCTCGTCGAAGCGGTCCTCCCAGAAGTCGAGGCTGCCCTCGGGGACGCGGAAGGCCGTGCGGGAGACCTGGCCGGAACCCACCTTCCCCTGCGGGAGGTCCTGCCAGGGGAAGAACGTCATGCTCGTCCCGGGGGTGCCCTCGGCGTCGGCGAAGAAGAAGTGGTAGGTCTCGGGATCGTCCTGGTTGATCGAACGCTTCACGAGGCGCAGTCCCAGTGTCTCGATCCAGAAGTCGAGGTTTCGCTGGGGGTCGCCGGCGACGCAGGTCACGTGGTGGATGCCCGGCGTGGGCGTGGGCGCTGCCATGCCCGTCGGTACGGGACGGAGGAACTTGAGTCCGTGCTGACGCGAGTGTTACCGGACGACCGGCCACGTCGAGGGCGCTAGTACAGCAGGTCGTCGTCGTTCTCGACCATGTACAGCGTCCGCGCGGCGATGTTGACGGCGTGATCGCCGACGCGTTCCAGGTCGCGGATCGTCAGGAGCAGGCGGTAGACGTCCTGCATGGTCTGCTGGACCTCCTCCTCGGTCCCGACGCCTTCGCGTTCGATCAGGTCGCGGACGACGATCTCCGAGGCGCGCTCGCACATCTCGTCGACCTCGTCGTCGCGGTCGGCGATCTCGTAGCAGGCCTCGACGTCCTCCGCGGCGTAGGCGTCCATCGCGTCCTCGACCATCTCGATGGTGAGGTCGCCGATCTCCTGGACGTCGACGTCCGGGAAGACGTCGTGTTCGGCGTCCTTCGTGTAGTCGCCGAGGTTCGTCGCGAGGTCGCCGATGCGCTCCAGGTCGGTGATGATCTTGAAGGAAGCCGCGACGAAGCGGAGGTCGCCGGCGACGGGCTGCTGGAGCGCGAGCAGGTCGATGCAGTCCCGTTCGAGGTTCAGGTACAGCTCGTTGACCTCGTGGTCGCCCTCGATGACCTCCCAGGCGAGGTCCTCGTCTTTGGCCTCCAGGGCGTCCAGCCCCATCCGGAGGCGCTCCAGGACCACCTCGCTCATGTAGAGGACGTCCTCGCGAACCTGCGCCAGCTGTTCCTGGTAGCCCTCTCGTGGCATTAGCGACCCCTCCGCGGTGGGACAACTAGTAGCTTTGGGCGACGGCGAACGTTTCGCGACCGCCCGTCAACGCGAGGTGTCCCCGTCATCCGAACTTGCCCGTGATGTAGTCCTCGACGCGCTGGTGCTCGGGGTTCTCGAAGATCCGGTCCGTGCTCCCGAACTCGACGAGTTCCCCGCCCGTGAGGAAGACGGCCGTCTTGTCGGAGATGCGGGCCGCCTGCTGCATGTTGTGCGTGACGATGACGACCGTGTAGTCCTCGGCCAGTTCCTCGATGAGGTCTTCGATCTTCGAGGTCGCGATGGGGTCCAGCGCCGAGGCCGGTTCGTCCATCAGGATGACGTCCGGGTCGGTCGCGATGGCCCGCGCGATGCAGAGGCGTTGCTGCTGGCCCCCGGAGAGGTCCAGCGCGCTCTCGTCGAGCTGGTCGCTAACCTCGTCCCAGAGCGCGGCACGCCGGAGCGCGGTCTCGACCTGGTCGTCGAGGTCGGCGACCTTGTCCTGAATGCGGAGGCCGTAGGCGACGTTGTCGTAGATGGTCTTGGGGAAGGGATTGGGCTGCTGGAAGACCATCCCGATGGCCCGGCGCAGGGCGACCGGATCGACGTCCTCGTCGTAGACGTTCTTCCCCCGGAAGCGGAGTTCGCCCTCGACGCGCGCGGCGTCGATCAGGTCGTTCATCCGATTGATGCACCGCAGGAACGTCGACTTGCCACACCCGGACGGGCCGATCATCGCCGTGACCTGTCGTTCCGGGATGGCGACGTCGACGTTCTGGAGTGCCTGCGTCTCCCCGTAGAACACGTCGAGGTCGCGCGCCTCGATGACCGAGTCGTCCATCTGCTCGTCCGACGCGACTGCGTCAACGTCGTCGACGGCCGCCGAACCGGGGGTCGGCGCGTCGGTCGTCTCCTCGCCGACCGGATCCGGGTCCGAGGCCGTCATCTCTGTTGCTGTCGAATCTGTCATCGTTTCTGATACCTGTTGCGAATGACGATCGCGGTCGCGTTCATGGCGAGCAGGACGACCAGCAGCGTGACGACGCCGGCCGCCATCACGCCGTACTGGAAGGCGTCCTGCGGGTAGCTCACCCAGGAGTAGATCTGCCGGGGCATCGCGCTGAAGGCGTCGTAGAGGCCGTCAGGGGCCTCGAAGACGGTCGCGGCCGCACCGATCATGAGCAGCGGCGCCGTCTCGCCAATCGCCCGGCCGAAGGCCAGGATCGACCCCGTCAGGATGCCCGGGAACGCCTGGGGCAGGACGACGCGGCGGATCGTCTGCCAACGCGTCGCGCCCATGCCGTAGGAGGCCTGACGGTCCGAGTCGGGCACCGACCGGATGGCCTCTCGCGCCGAGATGATGACGATCGGCAGGATCAGCAGGGCGAGCGTCAGGCCGCCGACGACGACGATGCCGGTGTCCATGCCGACGAAGCGGATGAAGACCGCGAGCCCGAGCAGCCCGTAGACCACCGAGGGGACGCCGGCGAGGTTGCCGATGTTGACCTCGATGAACGTGGCGACCGACCCCGCGAGCCCCGAGTTCGGCGCGTACTCCTCCAGGTACAGCGCCGCGCCGACGCCCAGGGGGAAAGCAACCAGGGCGACGACGATCATCATCAGGACCGAGCCGACGAGGGCGGGGTAGATGCCCGCGTCGGCCGCCACCTGCGAGTGGGCCGCCGTCAGGTACCCCCAGTCCAGCCAGGTTGGAGGACTCCGGATACCCGTCGTCCGGACGAGTATGACGCCGGCCCCAATCCCCGCCACGAGGGAGAGGGGAAACGCCAGCGCGGCCAGGCGGCCGCCCGCCCAGACCCGATCGAGGTGGACGACCAGCAACAGCGCGACGACGGTCCCGACGACGGCGGTCGCCCATGGGTCGGTCCCCGCAGCGCCAGCGATCCCTGCGCCGACGAGGGCGGCGCCGCCCACGAGTGCCGCGGCGACCGTGGCCCGGCGGCGGTCCGCGTGGCGGCGGGCCACGACGACCCACGCCACGGCCGCCGCCGGGAGCGTCGCTGCCCCGAGGACCGTCGCGAGTCGCGTCGGCACGACCGGCAGCATCGTGATCGCCTCGAGCAGGCTCGGGACCAGTTCGGGGGTCGACACCTGGATCGGGATGGCGACGTCGGTCCCCGGAACCGCCAGCGTCCGGTCCACCGTGATGCCCGGGACGCCCACGAGAGCGAGCCAGTAGGCGAGGGCCGCGACCAGGGTCCGTTGGGTGGCCGGCGGGCGACGCAGCCTGACGTGGGCCAGGTGGACCGCCGTTGCCGTCGCGACGGCCAGGACGAGCGCAAGCCAGCTCAACAGCGAGATGCCGTGGATAAACACGATCACCGCGCCGCCAGCCAGGAGCGTGGCGAACAGGGCGAGGGCGGTCGTCGACATGGCACTCCAGAACAGCGCGCGGGAGCGGCGAGCGAGTAGCGCGGCCACGCCCAGGGGCACGAGGGCGGAGGTCACCCCGTGTACCCCGAACCAGGCGGCCTCGGCCTCGAAGACCCGCGTGGCGTCGAGGAAGACGTAGAGGAGCAACACGCCGACCATGAGGACGCCGATCATCGTGGCCCCGAGGCAGGCAGCGGCGAACAGGCGCCCGCGGAGTCGCTCTCCGTCGCCGTTTTCACGCACCCACGGAAGGGACCGGTCGTCGGTGCTCACTCGTATTCCTCCCGGTAGCGCGAGGCGATCCAGTTACTCAGGACGTTCATGCCGAAGGTCATGACGAACAGCGTGAGCCCGATGGCGAACATGCTCTTGTAGCCGACGGAGCCCCCGCCGATGTCGCTCCCGACCAGTTGCACCATGGCCGACGTCATGGTCTGGCCGGACTCGGTCAGGCTCGCCAGCGGGTCCGTCGGGTCGAACATGCGTGGCGACATGCCCATCGCGACGACGACGATCATCGTCTCCCCGATGGCCCGCGAGAGCGCGAGGATGAACGACGAGAGGATCCCCGAGAGCGAGGCGGGAATCACGACGCCGGTCGTCACCTCGTACTTGGTGGCGCCGAGGCCGTAGCCCGCCTGTCGGAGCGAGTCCGGCACCGCGCTCATCGCGTCCTCGCTGAGGCTCGAGACCATCGGGACGATCATGATGCCGACCATGATCGACGCGCTGAGCGCGTTGAACGTCCCGACCGGGACGCCGACCGCGGCCAGCGCGGGCGTCAGGTACGCGAGCGCGAAGAATCCGTAGACGACCGTCGGGATGCCGGCGAGGACCTCGAGTGCGGGCTTCAGGAAACTCCGCGTTCGGTCGCTGGCGTACTCGCTCAGGTAGGCCGCCGCCGCCACGCCGATGGGGATCGCGATGAGCCCGGAGACGACCGTGACGACGAGCGTCCCGCTGACGAGAGGCAACACCCCGTAGGACCGGGGAGAGAACGCCGGCGCCCACTCGGTCCCGGTGAAAAACCGGAGGGGATCGATCGCGAGGAAGAACGAGACCGCGTCGAACAGAAGCGTGGCGACGATACCCAGCGTAATCAGCACGGAGACGGCGGCACAGGCAAAGAGCATCCACCGGACGAGCGTCTCGCGGCCGCCCCGAACGCTCGTCGTGCCCACGAACGCGGCGGATTCGTCGGCGCCGCTCACGCGCGCCACCTCCAGCGGCCGCCTCGGTCGGTGTTCGCACCGGTCATGTGACGTCCTGAATCGCGGTCTCGAGCGTGCCGAGGTTCTCGTTGCGCTGCTCGACGCTCGTCGGGACGTACCCGACGTCAGTCACGAGGTCCGTCTCGGCGTTGACGACGTAGTAGCGGAGGAACTCCCGGACGGCCCGACGGCGGAGACTGTCTTTCGCCGCGTAGATGAACAGCGGCCTGGCCATCGGGTAGGACCCGTCCTTGGCGTTCTCGAGCGTCGGAACCGTACACTCGTCGTCCTCGGTCTCCGCGATCTCCAGGCCCTTCAGGCGGTCCCTGTTCTCGTCGTAGAACCGGTACCCGAAGTAGCCCATCGCCGAGGGCGATCCGGCTATTCCCTGGACGAGCGTGTTGTCGTCCTCGGTCGCCTCGTAGTCGCTCCGGTGGCTTCCCGCCTCGCCGACCACGTGTTCCGTAAACCAGTCGAACGTACCGGACGTCGAGGCGGGACCGAACAGTTCGAGCGGTTCGTCGGGCCACTCGTCGTTGACGTCGCTCCACCGGTCGGCACCGTCGGGCTCCCAGATCTGGCGGAGTTCGTCGAAGGTGATGCAGTCGACCCAGTCGACCTCGGGATTCACGGCGACGGTCAGGGCGTCGGCCCCGACAGCGAGTTCGATCGGATCGACGCCGTTGGACGCACACAGGTCCGTCTCCTCGCCCGTGATCGGACGGGAGGCGCCATTGACGTCCGAATTGCCCGGACAGAAGTGATTCTGGAAGCCCCCGCCACTGCCGGTCGAGTCCGTCGTGACGTTGACTCCCGGGTGGTCGACCCGGAACTGTTCGGCCATCTCCACGGAGATTGGGTAGACCGTACTGCTCCCCGTGACGGTGACTTCGCCGGACAGTCTGCCAGCGCCATCAGCCGATCCATCGAGCCGCGGATTCGACCGACAACCGGCGAGCGCACCCGCGCCGACCGTCCCAGCGGCGGCCAGAAACCCGCGGCGCGACAGGCCGCGCCCAGCCCTCTGTGACATCGGTTGAGACTACTACGGCGCAAATAAGTACCCTACTATGTTTCCTATTAGAGCCCCCCCATGACTATATAGAACAAGGAAAAGCTCGGGCCCGCCACTCGTCGTTGGCGAACCCGGAAAGACGGTTCGTGGTGCTCGTTGGAGGTAGATCAGCCGTATCGCGAAACGCGGCCACACCCCGCCGACGGCCAGCCGTGAAGAAATCCGGCCCGAACGGCGACCCAGTTCTCGTCTCGCGGCCGTCGAGCCGACGAATCGACGTCCGCGGGCGCCAAATCCGCGACGCTCGTCAGAAGTATATAGATTTAGTGGGTTTTATTGTTGGCGGTGTGTATCTACCGGCATGGAGACGCGCAAGGTCCAGGTCACCGGTGGATCGACGTACACGGTTTCCCTGCCCAAGGACTGGGCGACGGCAAACGACGTCAGCGCGGGGTCGATCGTCGAATTTCACTCCGAGGACGACCTGCTGGTCCTCTCGCCCAAAGAGGAGGACGACAAGACCCAGGGATCGCTCGACGTGACCGGGCTAACCGGCGACGACGAACTCACGCGCGCGGTGATGACGATGTACGTCAGCGGCTTCGACGTCATCACCCTCGAGACCGACCGGATCAGCGCGAAACAGCGCCGGACCATCCGCGACGCGACGCAGGGGCTGGTCGGCCTGGAGGTCATCGAGGAGACCTCGGAGCGGGTCGTCCTCCAGGACCTGCTCGACTCGGCGGAGCTCTCGGTCAACAACGCCATCACGCGCATGCGTCTCGTCTCGCTGACGATGCTGCAGGACGCGGTGGAAGCGCTGGTCGAGGACGACGACGAGCTCGCCCACGACGTCATCGAGCGCGACGACGACGTCGACCGGCTCTGGTACATGGTCTCCCGGGTCTTCCGGACGATCCTCCGGGACCCCTCCGAGGCCGCGGAGATGGGCTTCCCGCGCGACACCTGCTTCGACTTCCAGTCCAGCGCCCGGCAACTGGAGCGCATCGCGGACCACGCGACCAAGATCGCCGAACTCGCCCTCGAGGTCGACGCCATCCCCGAGAACGCCGCCGACCCGCTCTGGCGACTCCAGGAGGAGGCGATCGACGTGCCCGAAACGGCCATGGACGCGCTCCTCTCCGACGATTCCGATACGGCCGTCGAACTCGCGACGGAGGCCGGGGCCAAGATCGACGAGGTCGACGAAACCGTCCGCGAGGTGGACAAGGAGATCAGGCAGTTCGAGCCCCAGAAGGCACAGGTCCTCGGGCTCGTGGTCGACTCGCTGTCGCGGACTGCCGACTACGGGGGCAACATCGCCGAATCCGCACTCCAGAAGGCGGCGCCACGGCCCTGAGCGGGCCCACAGCCGTCAGGCAGCCTCAGGCCTCGATCCGGATGGCGTTGACCTGGCCGTCCTGGCCGGGTCGGGACGTGACCCGGACGCGACCCTCGCTCGTCTCAAGTACCGCCCCCTTCGTGATGATGTTCCGTCGGGCGTAGTTGGGGTTCGAGGGGTTCTCCGCGACGTTCTCGATCTCGGCGGCGACGACCTCGCCGTTGACGGCGACGCTGGCGGTGTCCGTGGTGATCGCACGGACCTTCTCGGTGTTGCCGCGGGCGTCGACGGTCTTGTAGCTGGGCTCGCCGACCTGCGTCTCCGTGGACTCCTCGCCGAGTTCGTGTGCCTTCTTCTTGCGGAACCGCCGGCGACGGCCGCCGGTCCGCTTGCGCGGGGAGCGTCCCTGGTCTTTCATACCCGTTCGAAGCCCCAGCGGCTACTTGAAGGGTTCGATGCCGCGCGGCGGGCGTCAGTTCAGCGCCGACTCGAAGACGAGCATGAGACCCACGAGGCCGATGATGATCAGAATCGCTCCCGCTCCCATCATGAGTTCGTTGCCCAGCAAGATTGCGAGGATGCCACCGACGATGGCGGCCAGGTCGGCCGTCGCCAGTACCGTCGTCCGTCGTGCCATGTTGCCCGGGACTGCGACGGCCGGGGGGTTATGCTTTTCCACCGACGCCGTCGGGCCGAACCCGACGACACCGAGCCGTGCCCACGCGGCCGTCTCCTGAACAGAACCCGGTACGTTTACGGGCCGACCGGGCCGGACTACGATCGATGAGCCTCCGCCGGACCGTCGCCGCCCCCTTCCGACAGCGGGGGGTCGAACAGCTCCCCGAGAGCGAGTTCGTCGTCGCCCTCTCGCTCGACCGCGACTGGTTCTCGCCCGACCAGGCGAAACGGCTGCTCGACGTCGCGGAGGGCGAGGGACTGATCGAGCGCAGCGACGACGCGGTCACGCCCACCTTCGCGGCCGGCGAGGTCGCCGTCCCGGACGACTTCGCTCCCGACGAGGCCGTCCTCCAGGAGCGATCCGTCTTCGAGCGCGTCCTCGATGCCCTGATCGACGCGGGCGTCGAGAAGCAGGCGGCCGTCGCGGGCAGCAACCGACTCCAGGCCGAACTCGGACTCACGCTGGCGGCCGCCGCGGTCGTCTACGCCCGGCGCGAGGGCGTCGACGTCGGCGACTTGGCCGCGGCCGCCCGCGCCGACCTCTGACGGCTCCCTGACCAGGTCCGGGCCGAGATGGCCGACGGTCGACGAGTGGTTGCCCTCGAAGGTTACTGACGACGAGGAGCGCGGGGCGACGATCGAAATCCGCTCCGAAGCGGCCCAGCCCGATTCCTGGCGGTCGGTTTTTCCGACACTACGGGAGGCGAGACTGGGTGAGCAACAGGTCCCGGAGGTCGTCGGCCAGCCTGTCGGTCGCGACCGTGGCGTCGGCCGCGGGGGACTGCTCGGTGTCGCCGTCGATGACCTGGACCACGTAGAACCCGGCATCCGCCGCCCCCTGGACGTCTGCGATCGGGTGGTCGCCCACGAAGACGGCCTCGGCCGCCGACGCGTCGAGTTCTTCGAGGACGGTCGCGAACGTCCGGGGGTCGGGCTTGCCCGCCGGGAGGTCGCCGGTGACGACGACGGCATCGAACAGGTCGCCCCACCCGAGGGTCTCCAGTTTGCCGTACTGCGCCCGGGTCGGGCCGTCTGTCAGGAGGCCCAGGCGATAGCATGCACCGAGATCCGCGAGCAACTCGGCGACGCCCGGAAACGGGACGAGGGCCTCCTCGACGGCCCGCCGGTAGTGCGTGGCCACCTCCGCGGGGTCGCCCTCCTCGAGGATCGCCTCGAAGATGGGGGCACGGGTCTCGCTGGCGAGGTCGGCGCCGTGGGCGTCGAGGTACTCGGCACGGGAGATGCGGTCGACGCTCGCGGCCTCGGTGGCCTCGTCGAGCAGCGTCTGGCGGTCGCGACGGGGAACGGCGAGCGTATAGTCGAGGTCGAAGACGACCGCCAGGGGCTCCATCGACGGTCGGTAGGGGCCGGTCCGCCCTTCAACGTTTGGCTCCGGGCGGGGAGAGGAAGATTATTGACACCTCCGGTCCGACGCCCGGCAACGGGATGAGCTTCTTCGACCGCCTCGCCGATCGCATCGCGACCGCGGACAGCGTGGTCTGCGTCGGCCTCGACCCCCACCCGGACCGTCTCCCGGGGGCGGTCGCGGAAGCCGACCTCCCGCGGTGGGCGTTCAACCGCCGGATCGTCGACGCCACGCACGAATACGCCGCCTGCTACAAGCCCAACCTCGCGTTCTACGAGGACCCCGACGGTTGGCGCGCTCTCGAGGAGACCATCGCCTACGCGCACGGCAAGGACGTGCCCGTCCTGCTCGACGCCAAGCGCGGCGACATCGGCTCGACGGCCCGCCAGTACGCCCACCTGCTGGACGATGCCGACGCCATCACCGTCAATCCCTACCTGGGCCGTGACTCCCTGGAGCCGTTCCTCCAGCGCGAGGACGCGGGGGTCTTCGTCCTCTGTCGCACCTCGAATCCCGGCGGTGCCGACCTCCAGAACCTCACGCTCGAATCGGGTGAACCCCTCTACGAGCGCGTCGCCGCACTCGCGGACCTCTGGAACGCGAACGGCAACGTCGGCCTCGTCGTCGGCGCGACGGCCCCCGACGAACTCGAGGAAATCCGCGAGTCGGTCCCCGACCTCCCCTTCCTCGTGCCGGGCGTCGGCGCCCAGGGTGGCGACGAGGCGGCGGCCGTCGAGTACGGTCTGGCGGACGGGGTCGGCCTGGTCAACTCCACGCGCGGGATCATCTTCGCCGGGGAGGAGGCCGTCGGTGCCGCCGGCCGAGACGTCGACGCGGCGGTGGCCGACCGGTACTTCGCCGCGGCCGGCCAGGCCGCAAAGCAACTCCAGCGCCGGCTCAACGAGTACCGCTGAGGCCGCACTGGTGAGGCCCGGGGTGCTCAGAACCGGTAGGTGTCGACCCCGTCCGGCAGGTCCTCGGGGTCCGGCGTCGTCGGATCACCGCCGCCGACGTCGGCGGCACACTCCACGCAGTAGCCCGTGTCCTCGTCGTAGTGGCGCTCGCAGACGAGCGTTGCACACCGGTCGCAGGTGTACTCGACGTCCGCCTGCCCGCAGATCTCACAGGGGCTGGAGACGCTCATCGAGCCTCCTTCGTTCCTCGGAAGGTTGAAGCTTCGGGCGGCCGAGACAGCCGTCGCGACTGCGTCGCCATCGGCCCCCCGGCGAGAGGCTTACGTGAGTCGCGTCCGAACCCGAGCGCGTGGACAACCGACGGATCGTCACGGGGCTGACGGTGACCTTCGCCGCGATGAGCGCCGTCCTCGTCGTCGTGGGCCTCCTCACGAACCCCGTCGCGCTCGTCCTGGGCATCTTCTTCGGGGGCGTCGCGGGACTGCTCTACTACCAGGCCTCCGGGCGCCTCGCCCGCCGGCTCTACCGGAGCGTCGAGCAACGAGCGGCCGTCGACGGCGGGGCCGAACGACGCCGGGCGAGGGGCGCGCGGGCCGGCCGAGGTGGCTTCGGCGCCGGCCCGCGCGAGGAGTGGACCGGCCCCCACCAGCGCCGCGGCCGCGGCGGTCGCCGACGGGCGGCCGGCCCCGGTTCAGGTCAGACCGCTGCTGGGGGTCCGACCGCCGGCCGGCGCGACGAGGGGCTCTCGGCGCGGGAGGCGTACGACGTCCTCGGGCTGGATCCGGGTGCCGACGCGGATGCCATCCGCACGGCCTACCGCGACCGTGTCAAGGACGTGCACCCGGACGCCGAGGGTGGCGACGAGGAAGCCTTCCGGCGTGTCCGGGACGCGTACGAGCGACTCGCCGACTGATGGGTCCGGATCCAAACCGGTTTTGCGGACGGCGGCCAAGCGACAGCGATGACCGAGGTCTCGACGCCCCCCGAGGACGCCCCGCCGCTGGCAGTCGACATCGACGGGACGTTGACGGACGACCGTCGGGCCCTCGATCCGCGAGTGATCCCGGTCCTCCGCGAGTGGCCGGCGCCGGTCGTGCTGGCGACCGGCAAAGCCTTTCCGTACCCCGTCGGCCTCTGTGAGTTCCTCGCCATCGAACCGACCGTGATCGCCGAGAATGGCGGCGTCGTCCTCGCCGGTCGCTCGGGACCGATCCACGTCGAGGGAGACCCCGACGCGGCCCGGGCGGTCGCCGATGACCTCGAAGCGGCCGGATACGACCTCGGCTGGGGTGCGGCCGATCTCGTCAACCGGTGGCGCGAGACGGAACTCGCCGTCAGCCGCGACGTGCCGAAGGACGCCGTCGAGACGGCCGCTGCCGACCACGGGCTGCTCGTCCTCGACACCGGCTTCGCCTACCACGTCACGTCGCCGGACGTCTCGAAGGGGCGTGGCCTCGAACGGCTCGCGGACTCGATGGGCCGCTCACCGACGGACTTCGTGGCAGTCGGCGACTCCGAGAACGACGCGCCGCTGTTCGCGGTCGCTGGGCGGTCGGTCGCCGTAGCGAACGCCGACGACCGGGCGACGGCGGCCGCCGACCACGTGACGGCAGCGTCCCACGCGGACGGGTTCCTCCGGGCCGTCGCGTGGCTGACCGGCTCGGGGCCCTAGCACCGGAGCACCGCGTCCGGTCACGGGGCCAAGGGGAACGGCTTATGTCCCAGTGTCTCCGAACTGGTCCCATGCGAGTCGCATCGGGAGCGAAAGCGTCTCGACGGGCCGGGAGGCAGGCGTGAGCCTCCAGTCACCGGTCGGGTCCGACCACCAGCTGGCCCGGCTGCTCCAGATCGGGGTCGTGCTGGAGGAGGTCGTCGAGGCGCGTGCGGCGAAACACGCCAGCGAGTCCGAGGACGTCGGCGAGGACGTCCGGGCCTTCCTGGCCGAGGCCGCCGAGGAGTCAGCGGGGCACCGAGACCGCCTCGAAGACCTGGTCGACGAACTGGACGCGGATACGGTCGCCTTCGAGGAGATCCAGCGCCTCGTCGAGGCACAGTACGAGGCCGACCGCGACTTCGACTGGGTGCTCTACGACCAGCTCTGCAACGAGGAGACCGCCTACAAGTTCTACGACGACCTCATCGCGGCCATCGAGGGATCCGACGCCAGTTTCGGCGTGGATCGCGAGCACCTCCTCTCGGTGCTCCGGGAGATCCGCGCCGAGGAAGAGGCCGGCGTCGAGGACGTGACAGCACTGATGGAGGAGCGAGGATGATCGCGGCCCGGCCGCGGGAACGGGCCCGCCGACGCCAGGGGGTATCGACGTGAACACCGCAGACCAGTACCTGAAAGCAATCTACCTGATCCAGGAGGAGACCGACGGGCCGGCATCGACCGGGGCCATCGCCGACCGACTCGACGTGAGTCCGGCGAGCGCCAACGAGATGGTCGGCAAGCTCGAGGGCGAGGGCTACTGTCGCCACGAGAAGTACAAGGGCGTCGACCTGACCGACGAGGGCATCGTCCGGGCCCGGGACGCCCTCCAGAACTACTGCATCATCGAGCGGTTCCTGCTCGAGGTCCTCGAAGTCGAGGACTTCCGCGGGGAGGCCCGCCAGCTCGAACCCGTCATCGACGAGACGGTCGCCGACCGCCTCGACACCATCATCGACCGCGCGCCCCAGTGTCCCGACTGCTTCGACGCGGAAGACGACGTCTGTGGCCTGCTCGAACTCGAGGCCGACGCGGCGGATTAAGCGCTCGTCGGTTGCGAGCCACGGTGGAGGCTTTTTGCCCTGGAGCGAGACCTCCCGCCATGCACCTGCTCGGAGCGGTCGGCCTCGTCCTCGCTGCGGAGACGCCCGGAACCGGGCCCGGGGCGTTGCTCGACTACTGGCCACTCCTCGAACGGCTGGGGTGGTTCCTCGCGGCGTTCCTCGTCGTCGCCATCGTCGGCTGGGTCGTGGTCGAACCGGCAATCAGCCGCTTCGTCCGGAGTCGGAACCGGAACAATCCGACGATCCGAAACGTGATCACACGGTGGCTCCGCCTCCTGGTGGTCGCAGTGGCGGTACTCGTGGGCCTGGCCGCGGCGGGCTTCGGCTACGTCATCGGTGACTCGGCGCTCGTGGTCGCCGCGGCGACCCTGGCGGTCGGCGTCGCCGGGCAGACCGTCCTGGGATCGCTCGTCAGCGGGATGGTCCTCGTCGCCGACCCGGAGTTCAACGTCGGCGACTACGTCGAGTGGCCCGATGGGGCCGGCACGATCCAGTCGATCACCCTCCGGGTCACCCGCGTCGTGACGCCCGACGGCGAACTCGTCACCGTCCCGAACACGACGCTGACGAGCGAGGCCGTCACCCGCCCGTACGGCAGAGCGCGCCATCGCATCGTCGACACCGTCGGGATCGCCTACGAGACCGACGTCGGGGAAGCACTGTCGCACATGCACGCCGTCGCCACGAACCTGGAGGGAGTGGCCGACGAACCGAGCCCCGACGTGTACGTCGAGTCCTTCGAGTCCGACTGGGTGGAGTGTCGGGTCCACTACTGGGTCGCGGACCCGAACCGTGAGGACGTGCTCGCGGTCCGCTCCGCGTACGCACAGGCCCTCAAGGAGCGCCTCGACGCGGCCGACATCGGAATCAGTCCGGCCTCGAAGCGGGAGTTGCTGGGGCGCGTCGACGTCGACGGAGAGGCCTGACGACGCCGCCGAGCGGAAATCCTCTTGTACTGGCGTCGTCTACCGCCCGAGTGGAGTCCCGTGGTGTAGTGGCCAATCATCATGGCCTTTGGAGCCATGGACGGCGGTTCGAATCCGCCCGGGACTATCCTGCGGGGGACGGGAACCTCGACCACCACCGGGCACCCACGAGAGTGAGGGACCGGGATTAAGGGGCTCCACGGCCACCGTTCTGACACGACATTCACCGACGCTGTGCTCATGGTTCACTCCACAGTTCCGACGGACGACGACCCGGCATCGACCGCAGTGACGAAGACGTACGACCGCGAGGCGGGCGAGCAGCCGTCGGAGGCGGTCGTCGCGGCCGTCGCCGAGGCGACGGGCAGAGGCCACACGGACCTGCGGCCGCTCTTCGAATCCGTCGACCCCGACGCACTCGACCGACTGTTCGCTCCGACCGCGGGCGACCCCGGCCGCGCGTCGAACGGCCGGGTGCGGTTTCGCTACGAGGGATGTGACGTCTCGGTCCACGCGGACGGCCGGGCGGTCGCGACGCCGCACGAGTAGCGCCGGTGGCGCGGCCGCTGCCGGTTCCGTCTAGGTTCGTGCGTCCTCCAGCAGGAAGCCGATCAGCTTCCGCTCGGCGGCCTGGATGTGCTCGGAGAAGGTGGCCGGCGTGATCTCGAGGTCGGCGGCGACGTCGGCCCCGCTCGCCTCGCGTGGCCAGTCGTAGTAGCCGGCGTCGTACGCCGTCTCGAGGACCTCCCGTTGCCGGTCCGTCAGGCGACCGTCTGCAACCCTGTCGATGGTTGCACGGGAGAAGGGCAACTGGAGCGAGTCCCGCGCCCGCTTTCGGACCAGGTCGGCCGCCGGGACCGCCTCGAGGAACTGCTCGACCACCGCTGCGGCGTCGTAGCCCGGCGGGACCATGGCGACCACCCGCCCGTTGCCGTCGACGCCACGGACCTGACGCGGAATGGCCCCCAGCGACGCCAGTCGCCGCGCCGGACAGTTCCCGGAGACGACGAACTCGTACAGGCCGCCGTCCTCGTGCTCGGTGAGACAGGTCGCCGTCAGGTCCTCGAACCCCTCGGCGACGGCGAGAACGTCGGCGGCGTCGATCCCGGGGACGGTGAAGAACTCCGCGTACCGGTCGTCCGCTCGCGGGATCATCTCGACGAGTTCCACCGGTCCCGAGGCCCGCTCCGACGCCGAGACGAACGGGTAGGTGGCGTCGTCGATGGTGAACGCGACCTCGACGGCAGTGTCGCTACCGTCCGCGTCGCCCACCGGATCGGTCATCCTGAATAGATTGTCTCGTTACGGGCATCAACGTTGTGCCCGTTTGACTCGACTGGCGTCGATCGGCACCCGTCAGAGCGCGAACTCGTAGCCACAGCCCGTACACGTGAACTGGAACTGACCGTCCTCGACGGGCCTCGTCTCGTGGACGTGCTCCGCCTCGCACTCGCGACAGTAGACGACCGAGTCCAGCGCGTCCCAGTCGTGGCTCGCTCCCGGTGCCCCCAGGGCAATGGCGACGACGCCCTCGTCCGCGTCCGCGGGCACGCCGCCGGTCTGGAACTCCCCGGGTGCGAAGCGGATCACTTCGTCGGGCCCAACCGCCACCGTCTCCCGGTCCCGACCAACCTCGAACCGGGCAGTCCCCGAGGCCACGTAGAACACCTCTTCCTGGTCGTTGTGTGCGTGGAGACCGCCCGAAAAGGATTCGCCCGGCGACAGTTCGAAGTAGTTCATCGCGAGGTAATCGGTTCCGAGGGCCCGCGAGAGGGGCTTTCGAACCTCGTGCTCCGCGAGCGCGTTCGCCTCGTCGTCCACGGCCTCGACTGCCACGTGCTCCATGCGCCGCAGTGCGCGCGTCGTAGCAAAACCGTTTCGCCGGGCCGAGGCCGACGACGGTCGCCACGTCGGTGGCCAGTCGGCCGGAGACGCATTCGATTTGCGTTCGGATCGCGTCCGAGTTAGTATCCGGTTACCAATCGCTTCCCACCGGGCGATGGCTGGGTACACACGTAATAACAAGTACGGGGGCGGGGACACCGGTGGCCATGAGGTGTCAGCGGTGTGGGGCAGACACGCGCGTCCGGAGCCACCGCGTCGACGAGTTCACGGGGTACCTGTGTGACGGCTGTCGGGATCGGTGGGACGAACTGGTAGCACCGGCGCCGGGGACGTCGCCGTGACGGGACGGGCCCGGTCCGGACGGGCCCTGCCGGGACGCGCCCGGCCTGGACTCGGCGCCCAGCCGACGCTCTGCCGTGGTACCGCTTCGAGACGTCCGGTCGCAGATGCGTGGGCCCGTTACTCCTCGGGGAGGTACGCGATGGCTTCGTCGTCGCTAACCTGCCCGAACTGCTCGTAGTGGTAGCCGACGGCCCGGAAGGGGTCGGGGGTCTGCAGCGCGATCACCTCGTCGGCCTCGGCCGCCAGGTCGTCGAGCACGTCGGCTGGCGCGACGGGAACGGCGAGGACGACGCGGGCCGCGCCGAGGTCCCGGAGCTGGCGGAGGCAGGCACGCGTCGTCGCGCCGGTCGCCACACCGTCGTCCACCAGGACGACGCGCCGGCCCTCGATGGTCGGCGTGTGGTCGCCTCGGTAGCGGTCTCGCTTCTCGCGAGCAGCGCGGGCCGCGCGTTCACGTTCGGCCGCGACGTAGTCCTCCGAAACGCCGAGTTCGTCGACGAGCGCGTCGTTGAGCCAGACGGCGCCGTCGCTCGCGACCGCGCCGATGGCCAGTTCCTCGTTGGTGGGCGCCCCCAGCTTCCGGGCCACGACGACGTCCAGGGGTGCCCCGAGGGCGTCCGCGACGGCACGACCGAGGGGGAGTCCGCCACGCGGGATGGCGAGGACGATGTCGGCATCGACGCCACGCTCCTGGAGGCGCGCCGCGAGTTGCTCGCCCGCGTCGGTCCGGTCACGAAACATGGGCCTCGTTCGCCGCGCGCAGGGAAAACGGTAGCGACGTGACAGGTCACGTCGGCACCCTTTTTGCCGTCCCCCCGGAGGGGAGGCCATGGCGCTGGTCGACGAGATCAAGAGCGGATTCGTGGCGGGGCTGGCGCTCGTGGCGCCGCTGTTCATCACCATCGTCGCCTTCCAGCTAGTGTTCGGGTGGCTCCGGGGCGTCATCGACCCGATCGTGGAGGGGGCGGGCCTCCAGCAACTCACGGGCAACGTCCCGTACCTCGCGGAGGTGATCGCCGTCGTCTTGCTCGTGCTCGCGGTCGCCGTCCTCGGCTACGTCGCCCAGCGGCGACTCGGTGCGTTCGTCTTCGGGATTATCGACCGCGGGCTGGCCAGAGTGCCGGTCTTCAGCGTCATCTACACCGGCGTCCGCCAGGTCGCGGACGCCCTGACCTCCCAGCAGTCCCGGTACGAGAAGGTCGGCCTCGTGGAGTACCCGCGGGAGGGGCTCTACGCGCTGGGGTTCATCACCTCCGAGAGCCCCGTCGCAGTCGAGGACGAGACCGGCGTCGAGACGTACAACGTCTACCTGCCCAGCAGCCCGAACCCCACGCAGGGCAAGTTCGCGCTCGTCCCCGAAGACGAGATCCGCGAACTCGACATGACCGTCTCGCAGGGCATCCGCCTCCTGGTGACGACCGGCATCGCCGAGGACCGCCAGGGCATGGAGGAGCTCCAGGCGACGGTGTCACACGACGGCGCGCTTGACCTCGAGCAAGCACTCCAGAACGCCGACGACCCGGATCGGGAGTCAGAGCGCTAGCCAGCGGACAATCAGAGGTACGCCGAGTCCCAGCGAGTCGGCTTGCGCGCGTTGCCACACTCGTCACACTGGATGCGGCCCATCGAGTCCATGGCGTTGGCCGGCTGCTGACACTTCGAGCACCAGTACCCCCAGATGTCCTCGGCGTCCTCGTCGGTGTAGATGACGTTGAAGGGGGCGATGGACCCGGTCTCCCGGGTGGCGTGGTCGACGTAGACCGTCTCGCCGTCGACGTCGAGTGCCTCCAGGCCCTCCTCGCTGGGCTGAGCGTAGACGTGCTCGACGTAGGTCGTCCCCTCGATGTCGACCTCCTCTTCGCCGACCTTCACGAGCCCGTGGCGCTTGTAGAACTCGTTGCCGCCGACGTTCTCCGCGAGCACGCGCCCGTGGAGGTGCTCCGCGCCGCGGTCGGCCAGGTGGGTGCGCGTCTCCTCGAAGAGGACCTCGCCGATGTCCTCGGCCCGGTAGTCGGGGTCGACGTGGATCCAGTAGAGTTCGCCGGTGTCCTCGCCGGTGAGCGCGCTGTCGGAGAACGCGACCACCTGCCCGTCGACCACGGCGGCCAGGAACAGCTTCGACGGGTCGCTGATCTGGTCGCGCATCCGGTTCTCGTCGTACCACTCGTCGACGGCACCCATGATCGCGCTCGGCCCCAGCGAGTAGGAGGCCGCGAGTGAGCGACGCGCCACGTCTCGGATGGCGGGGCGGTCCGCCGGTTGCACTTCTCTGACGTCCATGGGCATCCGTTTCAGTCCTGACACAATAAACGTTACAGGGAGGTGCGTGCACGCCGCCAGGTGCCCACGGGCAGCCGACCGGCTGGTGACCGGGTTCGAACCGGTCGAAACCGACTCCGTGCCAGCGTAATTCGACCGCGAGCGGGTCGTAACGCTAAAGAGTCAATCGTACCATCGTGGGTGTAAGATGACTAGTACGCCCGTCGCCGGGAGGTGGTACTGTGGGTGTCGAGATTAGCGAATCTCCGGTCTCGCCCGAGGAGTTCGCCCGCATGGAGGACTTCGTCCGCGACTACCTCCAGGCGAGCGTCGAGAGCGAGGAGGAGGGTGGCCGGATGCGCTGGTACCCCTGGCACTCCGCCGAGTACCGGTTCAACCACATCCGGAACGTGGTCGACATCGCGGGGGACATCGCGGAAGCGGAGGGAGCGAACGTCGACGTGACCCGCGTCGCCGCCCTCTTTCACGACATCGCGAAACTGGAGGTCGACCAGGACGTCCACGCCGAAGAGGGCGCCCGCATCGCCCGCGAGTTCCTGACGAGCCAGGCTGACTACCCCACCTCGTTCGTCGATCAGGTCTGTGCGGCCGTCGACGACCACTCCTACCAGGGCCCCCTCGAGGACCTCCCCCTGGAGACGCGGTGCCTGATCGAGGCCGACCTCATCGACAAAGTCGGCGCCAATGGGACGGCCCTGATGCTCCTGCGGATGGGCTACGAGTCACGGACCCACATGGACGCCCCCGAGATGGTCGGTCGGGTCCTCGAACGCGGCGTCGACGCGAAGGACCGCGTCCACAGCGAGACCGCGAGCGACATCGCCGAGCGACGGCTGAAACGCGTCAAGTGGTTCCAGGAGTGGCTCCAGATGGAAGTCGCCGGCGTCGAGGATCCCGCCCCCGTCGAGCGACCCGACCTGGAGGAGTAGGCCTCACAGGAACGTCCGGAGGCCGTCCCACAGGAACAGCGTTCCGAAGGCCGCGAGCACCAGCGCGCTCACGCCCGCGACGACCGGTGCGAGCGCGTCCATCCGCCGTCGGGCCGCGACGAGCGTCGCCGGAAACCCGACGATCCAGAGCGCGATGCCGCCGAAGAGTCCGACCAGCAGTGCCGGCGTCCCCGTCTGGACGACGAGGAGGCCGGTCAGATCCCCGCCCACGTACGGCGTGTGGCCGAGCACGTCCACGCTGCCCGGCGCGAGCAGGCCGACGCCGACCGTCAGCCAGAACAGGATCTGGTAGGGGTTCGTCAGCGCGAGCACGAACGCCTTCTGGAATCCCTTCCCGCCGGCCGTGGCGTCGGCGTCCGGCGTCAGCGTCGACCGCGTTCCCCTGGCGGCGTCGACGGCGAAGTACCACATCAGGGCGCCACCCACGAGTACCATCGCCCCCCGCAGTCGCGGCAGGTCGTTCAGCGCGGCGACGAAGCCAGCCAGCGAGAGGCCGAGGAAACACAGGTCCGCGGTCATGGCCCCGAGGCCGGCCCGGAACCCGGCGAGCCACCCGCGGAGGACGCTCTCCTCTGCGATGATCGCGTTCATCGGCCCCGGCGGGGCGGCCAGTGCCAGGCCGAAGACGACGCCGGCGACGGTCGTCGTCGCGAGGTCGGCGAGAAGCATCCGGGCGAGGGTATCGGCCGCGATCCCATAAAGTCTCAGTTTGGCCGCCGCGGCGACCCGGTCGTGGCAATCGGAAGCCCGGTTACTGGTACATGCCGACGGGCTGGGCCTGGGAACTCTCCTGGCTGCCCTCCTGCATGCGCTGTGCGAGGCGCTCGCGCGCCTGGGCGATCTCCTCGGCCTGCTCGACGAGCGCCCCGGTGTCCACCTCGACGCCAGCGATAGGGGCGATGGCGTCCGCGAGGAGTACCCGCGCGGCCTCGGGGTCGGGGAACTGGGGGTTGGCCTCGACGACCAGGCCGACACCGTCGACGTTCCGCTCGTTCGCTTCCGCGACGAGGCCGCCGGTCGGGCCGCTGATCATGCCTGCCTCCGAGGGTGGATCGACGTCCGCGTCCGCGAGCATCGCACCGCCGTCGCCGGTCGCGATCCCGTAGAGTGCCGGGACGTCCTCCTTCTCGGCGGCGAGGCCGGTCAGGAAGATCGGCGTGACGTCGTTGGTTCGGAACCACTCGGTGACGCAGTCAGCGAAGCCCGCAGCGGCCTCGGGGGAGACGGGGACGTCGCTCTGGAGCGCCAGGAGGTCTCGGTCCCCGTCCGCGTAGATGCGCACCGGGGGCTTGACCGCGTAGTCCCCCTCCGCGTAGACGGCGACGTCCGGGATCCCCTCGCAGAGACAGGAGGCGACGTGGTCCATCTCCCACTCCGAGACGAGGTGGTCGACCGCGATCTTTCCGACGAGTCCGACGCCCGGCAGCCCCTCCACGAGGAAGGGATCGTCGACGCCGAGGTCGTCTACGTGGGTGACGACTCGTGCCATGCCTCCTGCTCGCGCGGCCAGCGACTTAATGGTGCCCGGCCGCGGGGACGGCGACGGCCCGAGCCCAAAACGTCTTTCCTGCCTCGCACCCTGGGTTCGGCCACATGAGCCAGTTGCCAGACCCGGACGCCGTTCCGCGCGACGACGGGATGCCGATGCTCGGCCTCGGCACGTGGGAAAACGAGGATCCGGCCCAGTGTGCAGAGAGCGTTCGCACCGCACTCGAACTGGGGTACCGGCACGTCGACACGGCCCAGATCTACCGGAACGAGGACGCCGTCGGCGAGGGACTCGCCGCGGCCGACGTCCCACGCGACGAGATCTTCCTCGCCACCAAGATCTGGATCGACAACCTCGCCCACGAAGACGTCGTCCGCACGGCCGAGGAGAGCCTGGAGCGCCTCGGGACGGACTACGTCGACCTGCTGTACGTCCACTGGCCGGCGCGAGCCTACGACCCCGAGGACACGCTGTCGGCCTTCGACGAACTGGTCGACCGTGACCTGATCCGCCACGTCGGCGTCTCGAACTGCGAGCCCGAGCACGTCGACCGGGCGCGGGAGGTCCTCGACGCCCCCCTCTTCGCCAACCAGGTCGAGATGCATCCACTGCTCCAGCAACAGGAGCTCCGCGAGTACGCCGCGGAGACCGACCTGCACCTGGTGGGGTACTCGCCGCTGATCCGCGGGGATATCTTCGACGTGCCGGAGATCCAGGAGATCGCCGAGAAGCACGACGCCAGCGCCCCGCAGGTGAGCCTCGCGTGGCTCCGGGAGCTCGGCGTGACGGCCATCCCGAAGGCCACGAGCGAGGCCCACATCCGGGACAACTTCGAGAGTCTGACCGTGGACCTGGACGCCGAGGACCTCGATCGAATCGCGAGCATCGAGGAGACCACCCGCAAGGTCGATCCCGACTTCGGGCCGGACGCGTGGGACTGAGCAGGGGCCGAATCGGCCCCCTCCCGACCACCGGCCGGAACGGGGATACGAAAGCATATACCGGGCGAGGGTGAACGCCGCCACATGTCGACGGGGACCGAGCAGGGCATCGTGGACGCCGTCCGCTTCGACCTGAAGCGGATGCACGAGACCTGGATGGAACTCGTCTATCCGCGCCAGCGGAACGCAGACCACACGGTCCTCGGGAAGTGGAAACCCACGGGCGGTGCGTCCCTGTACTTCTACCGGGCCTGGTCGGCCATCGGGGCGCCGCTGGTCGGCGTCGTCTACCCGTTCGTGTTGCTCGGCTACTTCCTCCGATTCCAGACCCGCAAGGTGAACGTGACCGCGGTCAGGCTCGGCCTGCCCGGCGTCGTCGCCCTGTTCGTCCTGCTCTGGGGTGCACTCGCCGCGCTGGCGAAGTTCCAGTTCGCAGACGCCTTCTCGACGGGCGGGGTGACTGCCGTCATCGCTGCCAGCGGCGTCGCAATCCTGGCCGCTGCACTCTCCTTCGTCTTCTGGCGATTGGGCGGGCGCTTCGTGACGGTGCTGCTGGCCTACCCCTTCGCGATGACGGCGATCTTCCTCCCGCCCGTCGTCGCGGCCCTGTTCTCGACGGCGGTCGCAGACGCCGTCCTCCAGCCCCTCGACGACCTCGCCCGGTGGTTGCTCCTCGAGAGTCCGGACGTCATGGGCGTCCAGGACTACCTGCGGGAGAACTTCGAGCGGGACGCCATCGCCCACGCCATCATCTGGTTCGTCGCCTCTTTCCCGGTCGGCTGGTTCCTCGGGACGGTCGTCACGCTCGCCGACCTCGTCCGCCCCACGGACGAATGAGGGTCACCCTTTACGTGTGATCCGGTCGCAGGGTCGCGCATGGAGTTCGACACCACGACGACCGCCGTCGCCTTCGTCGTCCTGATCGCCCTCGCGACGGGCGCACTGATCGCCGCCCCGATGATGCAGACGGGGACGATCCTGACGATGGTTCTGCCCTCGATGGTCGTCGGCGGGCTGGTCTTCCTGGCCCTCGGCGTCAAGTTCGGCGAGTACCGCGCCGGTCGCTAACTACCCCGCGGTAACGTCGCCGCCCTCGCCCACGAGCAGATCCCCCGCCCCATCCTGCCCGCCGACGATAGTGCCACCTGCGGACAGCGGCGCGAGGACGCCGCGTGCCAGGACCGTCCCGTCGAGACGGCCCCGGACGGCGACTCGACGGTCGGCCATGCCGTACTCGGTCGCGACCGACACGGCTTCGTCGAGGAGGGCTGACTGCGTCGTCCCCCGGTCGGCCAGCGCGACGGCGTCCGGGTCGACGGTCTCGGGGGGCTCCACGGGGTTCTCGCTCCAGACCTGGCGCTCGAAGTGCTCGACGGCGGGATCTGACGGCTGGGCCCCGTAGGCGAGACGCGTACAGCCGGGGGCCACGTCGTGCCGATCGAGCCACGCCGCGGGTGCGACCAGTGCCGTCGCGTCCACGGTCGCCCCGGGGGCCAGGTCGACGCTGGCGCCCAGGCGGAGCGCACCGAGGGCCGCGAGCAGCGGCTGTGGCGTCGCGGCGAGGAACCCCGGTTCGTCGTCCGGACCCGGGTCACCGGGACCGACCACGACTGCGACGCGCGCTCCCGGCCGGACGCCGAAGTGCGACAGGAGGTTGGCGGCCTTCCAGGCGGTCGTGGCGAGTTCATGCGACGAGTAGGCGGTCGTCCGATCCGGCGCGTCGAAGGCGACGCCCTCCCACTCGCGAACGGCCGCGAGCAGGGCCGCGACGGTGTCCATGACTCGCCGTACTGGCCCGGCGGGAAAAAGTCCGCCGACCGCCGCCCGGTCGCGCGTCGACTGTCAGAAGCTCTCCTTGATCTTGTCGAAGAATCCCGTGCCGACGTCGACGTCCTCGCCGCCGGCCTCTGCGAACTGCTCTAGGGCCTCCCGTTGGTCCTCGTTCAGGTCCTCCGGGGTGACGACCTGGACCTGGACGTAGAGGTCGCCGTTGCCCCGGCGCTGGAGGCGTGGCATGCCCTTCTTCCGGAGCCGGAAGGTCTCGCCGCTCTGGGTGCCCGCGGGCACGTCGACCGAGACGGTCCCGTCGAGGGTCTCGACCTCGACGTCGGCCCCGAAGACCGCCGTCGGGAAGGAGATCGGCTGGGTCTTGACCAGGTCGTCGCCGTCGCGCTCGAACTCCGGGTGGTCGGCGACCGACACCTCGATCAGGAGGTCGCCGTTCGGCCCGCGCCCGTCCTCGGCCGGGGCGCCCTCGCCATCCATCCGGAGGGTCTGGCCGTCGCGGATCCCCGGCGGCACCTCGACGGTCAGCGTCGCCTCCTCGCGGACGACGCCGTCGCCGCCACAGGTCCCACAGCGCTCCTCGTAGATCGTGCCCTCGCCCTCGCAGCGCCGGCAGGTCGTCGTCTGCTGGACCCGACCGAGCGGCGTCTGCTGGACGGTCGTGGTCTGACCCCGGCCGTTGCACTCCGGACAGGTCTCCGAGTCGGTACCGGGCGGGTGACCGGTCCCGTCGCAGTCCGCACACTGCTCCGGCCGCCGGACGGAGAGTTGCTTTTCGGCCCCGTGGTAGGCCTCCTCCAGGTCGATCTCGAGGGCGGTCCGGAGGTCGCGGCCCTGACGGGGGCGCGACCCACCGCCCCCGCCGCCACCGCCGCCGAAGAACTGGTCGAAGATGTCCTGCATGTCCGTGAACGGCCCGGCGCCACCGGCCCCGCCCCCGAATGGGTCCCCGCGGGCGCCGCCACCGCCACCGACGCCGCCCCGTTTCTCGGCCTCGACGAACCGTTCGTGGCCCAGTTGGTCGTAGGCTTCCCGCTTTTCCTCGTCCGTGAGGACTTCCTTGGCGGTCTTTGCCTTCTTGAACTTCTCCTCCGCGTCGGGGTCGTCGCTGACGTCCGGGTGGTACTCGCGGACCTTCTCGCGGTAGGCCCGCTGGATCTCCTCCTCGGAGGCGTCCCGACCCACCCCGAGCACGTCGTAGAAGTCCTCGGTCATTCCTCGACGCATCGTTCTGCATTGAGCCACGTAAAGTGCACGGGTCGCGAACGGTCGCCGGCGGGACCGCAGCAGCCGCCTCCGTCGGTGACCCAACCCGAACTATTACCCTGCTGCACCCTGGAATGCGTGTAGCATGGACCCGCCTGCACGCGTGCTCGGAATCGGGGGAGCGGCGGGAACGGTGGAGTCGGCTCTCGGCAGACTCGACGACAGCGTCGACCACACGGTGGCGGGCGCTACCGCCGGCATCGAGCGCGCGCAGGACGGCGAGTACGAGTGTGTCGTCCTCTCCCCGTATCTCGAGGTCGACGGTGACGGGCCCGTCGAGAACCGGCTTCGCACCGTCGAGCCGGACCTCCCGATGGTGGCACTGATCCGGAGCCAGGACTGTGACCGTGCCGACGAAATCCTCGCACACGACGCCACGGACGTCGTCGTGGCCGATCGCTGCGAGTCGAAACCCGGGATCCTCTCGACCCGGGTCGAGAACGCCGTCCGGCGCTACCGGAACGAACGCACCCTGGAGGAGTACGAGACCCTCGTCCGGGCCCTCCCCGACGAGGTCTACACGCTCGACGCCGAGGGCATCATCACCTCCATGTTGCCCCCCACGGACCAGGAACGGACGACGACGGGCTACCAGCCCGAAGAACTAGAAGGGGAACCCATCGACGTCCTCATGGAGGACGACGACGTCGACTTCGGGAAGCAACTGATCGTCGACCTCCTCACGTCCGAGCGTGACCACGCGTCCTTCGAGATGGACGTCATCGCCAGGGACGGGACGCGACTGCCTCGCGAGAACCACGTCGCGCTCCTGCCGATGGACGAAGACGAAGAGTTCCGCGGGACCGTGGGCGTGCTCAGGGATATCACCGAACGGCGCGAGCGGAAACGAGAACTCGAACGCCAGAACGAGCGCCTGGAACAGTTCGCCCACATCGCCTCCCACGACCTGCGCAATCCCCTGAACGTGGCCAAGGGTCGCCTCACGCTCGCCCAGGAGGATGTCGAGAGCGACCACCTCGACCACGTCGAACGGGCGCTCGACCGCATGGAGACGATGGTCGACGACACGCTGACCATGGCGAAGGAGGGACAGAGCGTCACGGACGTCGAAGCGGTCGACCTCGCGGAGATGGCGACGCGCTGCTGGACGGCTGTCCCCAACGCCGCCGCGAGACTGGAAGTCGACGACCGGCTCACGGTCCAGGCCGATCCCGAACGGCTGTCGCGCGTCCTCGAGAACCTCTTTCGCAACGCCGTCGAGCACGGCGGCTCGTCGGTCACGATCCGGGTGGGTGCCGTCGGCGATGACGGCTTCTACGTGGCCGACGACGGCTCCGGCATCCCCGAGGGCGAACGCGACGAGGTCTTCGGGGCGGGCCACAGCACGGCCGACGACGGAACCGGGTTCGGCCTCACCATCGTCGAGCAGATCGTCGAGGCCCACGGCTGGACGATCGGCGTCCGCGAGAGCGACGGCGGTGGCACTCGCTTCGAGATCACCGGTGTCGACGTGGAGTGAACCGGGCGGGCGACGGAGCGCCCCCTCGGATGACTCCCGTCCCAACTCGAACTTCGCCCACAGAATTTTCGCTCGAAGCTGCTCGCCACAATACCGGAACGGAAGTGCTAACGAGCCCGAGGGGCCGGTCCTGGCGAGCGTCGTGACTCGGTGTCGCGTTACTGGTCCTCGTCCACGTCTTCGTCGTCAGATTCAGAAACCGCGCTATCGCTCGGTTTCTGAAACTACGTCAGAGCACAGCTCTGACGAGCAGACGACTCGACTTCGTCGTTACTCTCCTTCGTCTTCGTCGTCGACGTCCTCAGAAATCGAAGATTTCTGATGGGCTCAAGAGGAGGACTCCTCTTCGTCGTCCTCCTCTTGAACGTCTTCGAAGTCGGCGTCGACGTACTCCTCGTCGGCGCCGCCGGCACCGGCGGCACCGGCACCCGGGCCAGCGCCGCCCATGCCGCCGGCCCCGCCCATGCCGCCGGGCCCGGCACCGGCCGCGCCGGCGCCCGCGGCCCCGGCACCCTCGGCGGCGCCCTGGGCCTGCTGCTGGTAGACCTGCTTACCGATCTCCTGGAGTGCCTCGGCGAGGTCCTCGGTAGCGTCCTCGATCTCCTCGGTCGAGGCGTCCTCGTCTTCGAGGACGTCCTCGAGGACCTCGATCTCGTCCTCGATGTCCGCGATCAGGTCCTCGTCGACCTGCTCTTCGTTCTCGTCGAGCAGCGTCCGGGCGCGCTGGATGGTCGAGTCGGCCTGGTTGCGCGCCTCGATGCGCTCGCGGCGGCGCTCGTCCTCCTCGGCGTGCTCCTCGGCCTCCTCCTGCATCTGCTCGATCTGGTCGTCCGAGAGGCCCGCACCGCCCTCGATGGTGACCTCCTCCTGGTTGCCCGAACCCTTGTCCTCGGCGGAGACGTTGACGATGCCGTTCTCGTCGAGGGCGAAGGTCACCTCGATCTGGGGAACGCCCGCCGGGCTCGGCGGGATACCCGTCAGCGCGAACTCGCCGAGGAGTTCGTTCTCGGCGGCGATCTCGCGCTCGCCCTGGAAGACGCGGATCTGGACCTGCGTCTGGTTGTCCTGGGCGGTCGTGAAGACCTTCGACTCCTCCGTGGGAATGGTCGTGTTCTTCTCGATGAGGCGCTCGAAGAGGCCGCCCTTGACCTCGACGCCCAGCGAGAGCGGCGTGACGTCCACGAGGACGATGTCGTCGACGTCACCGGAGAGGACGCCACCCTGAATCGCCGCGCCGAGCGCGACTGCCTCGTCGGGGTTGACGTTCTTCTTGGGTTCCTGGCCGACGATGTCGGCGACGTTCTCCTGGACCTGCGGCATCCGCGTGGAGCCACCGACGAGGATGACCTCGTCGATGTCGCCCTTGGCGTAGCCCGCGTCCTCCAGGGCCTGCTCCGTCGGGCCGACCGTCCGCTCGATGAGGTCCTCGGTCAGCGACTCGAACTTAGCGCGGGTGATCGACTCCTCCAGGTCGAGCGGGCCCTCGTCCGTCGCGGCGATGAACGGCAGGGTGACCGTCGTCTCCTTGCGGTTCGAGAGTTCGATCTTCGCCTCCTCGGCGGCCTCGGTGAGCCGCTGGAGGGCCTGGCGGTCGTCGCGCAGGTCGATCCCGTGCTCGTCCGCGAACGAGTCTGCGAGGTAGTCGATGATGGCCTCGTCCCAGTCGTCGCCACCGAGGTCGTTGTCGCCGTTCGTCGCGACGACCTCGTAGACGCCGCCGCCGAGTTCGAGGATGGAGACGTCGAAGGTCCCGCCCCCGAGGTCGTAGACGAGGACGGTCTGGTCGGACTCGTCGTCCAGCCCGTATGCCATCGCCGCGGCCGTGGGCTCGTTGATGATGCGCTCGACCTCGAAGCCGGCGATCTCGCCGGCGTCCTTGGTCGCCTGGCGCTGGCGATCGGAGAAGTAGGCGGGAACCGTGATGACCGCCTTCTCGATCTCGTCGCCGAGGTAGTCCTCGGCGTCGCGCTTGATCTTCTGGAGGATCATCGCCGAGACCTGCTCGGGCGTGTACTCCTCGCCCTCGAGTTCGACGCTGTAGTCGTCCTCGCCCATGTGGCGCTTGATCGAGGCGACGGTGCCGTCGGGGTTCTGGACCGCCTGGTTCTTCGCCGGCTTCCCGACGAGCTGTTCGCCGTCGGAGAAGGCCACGACCGAGGGCGTCGTGCGGTCGCCCTCGCTGTTGACGATGATCTCGGGATCGCCACCCTCCATGACCGCGAACGCGCTGTTCGTGGTCCCGAGGTCGATACCGAGAATCTTGTTGCTCGCCATGTTACCCGAGTATACCCGATTGCGCCGGTTAAAAGTTGCTAGACGTGGCCGGCCCCCGCCCCGCCGCATGACCGCTCTGCACCCCGATTTCGGGGATCCGCCGACCGGCGAGACCGTGAGCTATTACTCGACCGCAATCCCACCGAAGTGCGAGTCCTCACCCGTCGCTCCGGCCGCTACACGGGGCGACCGGGACATGTTCAGGCAGACGTTTTTCTGTCGCCGGAGCGAACGATCGGACATGGTTTCCACCGGAGACGACGCACCGACCTTCACGGCGACGCTCGGGACCAGCGACCACGAGGACTTCGACCTGGCCGACCGCCTGGGGGACGGCCCCGTCGTACTGGCGTTCTTCCCCGGCGCGTTCACGCCGCCCTGCACGAACGAGATGGTCGCCTTCCAGGAGCGACTCGACGACGTCCGGGCCGCTGGCGCGGAGGTCATCGGACTCAGCGCCGACTCGCCCTTCACCCTGGGCGCCTTCCGCGAGGAACACGGCCTCGAGTTCGACCTCGTCAGCGACATGAACGGCGACGCCATCCGGGCTTACGACCTGGAGATGGACATCCCCGAGCTGGGCCTGTACGGCAACGCGAACCGCGCGGTGTACGTCATCGACGAGGACGGACAGGTCGTCTACGACTGGGTCGCCGACGACCCGACGAACGAACCGGACTACGACGCGGTCCTCGACGTCGTCGCGGGCTGAGCCCCGGTCGATTACTCGCCGTCGTCGGCTGCCTCGTCGGCCGACGCGGCGCCGTCGCTGACGGTGACCTGTGCCGCGCGCAGGACCTTCCCGGCCATCTCGTAGCCGGTGCGGTGCAGGTCGGCGACGGTGTCTTCGGGCTGATCGCTCTGGACGCGCATCAGCACCTCGTGTCGTTGCGGGTCGACCAGCTCGCCGGGTTCGGGCTCGATGGTCGAGACGTTCTCGCGCTCGAACTCGTCGTCGAGTTGCCGGAGCGTCGACTCGACGCCGCCCCGAATGTCGGCCCCCTCGTCCTGGTCCAGCGCCCGCGCGAGGTTGTCCCGGACGTCGAGCAGCCGCGTCACGAGGTCCTCCGTGGCGCGCTGTTTTTCCTCTTCCATCCGCTCGCTCTGGCGCTGCTTGTAGTTCTGGAAGTCCGCCTGCTTGCGCGCCAGGCGCGACTCCAGGTCCTCGACCTCCGCTTCGTGCTCGGCGACGGACTCCCGCAGGTGCTCGACGCGCTCGCGCAGGACGACCAGTTCCGTCGCGACGACCTCGGGGTCGGCGTCGGCGACGGTCTCTGCCAGTTCCTCGTCGGGTTCGACCGCGGGCAGGTCTTCGTGGCGCTCCACGTCGCCAGCGAGGATCTGCCGGAGGGCGTCGTCCGGATCCGCGGGCTCCTCGGCGATGTCGTCGAGAGTGGTCGCGTCCGGGCCGTCCGCGGCGCCGTCGAGACCGGGATCGCCCCCCTCGCCACCCTCGGTCGCCGTCTCGGCGTCGACGTCGTCCGCGTCCTGCTCGGTCATACTCGACTCTCAGGCCCTCGGGCGGATAAAAGCGTTCAGATGCGGTCGCGGTCCCGACCTCACGGGCCCGGACCAAGAACCCCGACGGCCTCAGAAATCCCGCTGGCGGCCCTTGGGCACCTTCGACTGGAGTTCGCCGTGGACGTACAGCCCGACGCCGATGGGTTCGGGCGCGCCCGCGAGGTCGTGGGCAGCGATCAGGTAGCCCCAGTCGCCGTCCCACGGTAGTTCCTGGTCCTCGCCCGCGAGGAACGACCGCGCCTGCGATTCGTCGAGGTGAATCACGTTCGTCGACGCCTCGGTTCCCCACCGCTGGGCCGCCTCCGTCGTGGGCTTCCAGTGCTCCTGGCGCGTCCGGAGGACGGCCATCCCGAGCCCCTCGATCTCGACGGGCGTCGGCTGGTCGAAGTCGTCGCGAAACGCCCAGATCTTGCCCGCGCCGCGCTCCCAGAAGGTGTGGTCCTCGACGGTGTCGGGGTCGATCCCGAAGCGCTCGTCCCACCAGTCCAGAATCGCCGCGCGCGTCGGTCGGCCCTCGACCTCGCGCTCCGCGGCCGTCGCCGGCAGTCGGTCGAACCGGTGGGGCTCGTTCCCGGGGGCCATCAACCCGTCACCTCCAGTTTCGCCACGAAGAAGCCGCCCGTGTCGTTGTGGTGGGGGTAGATGCGCTTGGCGCGACTGACCGACGGGTCGTAGGTTTCGTCCTCCCAGGCAGTGACGCCCGCGACGTGGTCCAGCGGGAGGTCGAAGTCGAGGAGTTCGCAGTCCTCCTCTCGAATGGCGTGGTCCAGCACCGCCTCGTTCTCCTCCGGCGCGAAGGTGCACGTCGAGTAGACGACGGTCCCGCCCTCGCGCGTCGCCTGGACGGCGCGCCGGAGGATGCCCTTCTGGACCCCCGCGATGTCGTGGACGTGGTCGAGCGTCCACTCGTCCAGGGCGTCGGGGTTCTTCCGGACTGTGCCCTCGCAGGAACAGGGCACGTCGACGAGCGCACGATCGTATGGGGCGGAGTCGAACGGCTTGAGCGAGTGGTTACGCGCGTCCTCGCGCGTGACGGCCACGTTCGTACAGCCCAGGCGCTCGGCGTTGGAGCGCAGCGCCGCGATGCGCCCGAGGTTGTTGTCGGTGGCGACGACGAGGCCCGTGTCGTCCAGGAGGGTTGCGAGTTGCGTTGTCTTGCTCCCGGGCGCGGCGCAGGCGTCCCAGACGCGCTCGCCGGGCTGGGGGTCGAGGACGCGTGCCGGGACGGCCGAGACTTCCTCCTGGCCGTGGATCCAGCCGTGGACGTACGGCCAGTTCGTCCCCGGCTGGGCCTCGGGCAGGCGGAGCAGGCCGGAATGCCAGTCGGCGGCGTCGTAGGCAATGTCCTCGTCGTCGAGGGCGTCGCGAGCGCGTTCGACCGTCGTCTTGATCGTGTTGACCCGGACCGCGGAGGGGAGCGGTCGGTCACAGGCGGCACGGAAGGCCTCGACGTCGTCGACGAGGCCCTCGTACCGGCCCAGTACGTCCATTTCCACCGAATTGACCCGTCGTCGGTTTGGTCGTTTCGGGTTCTCGGCGGTCGTGTAACGGCTGGAGGGAGTGATAGTGGGCCACCGTCTCAGCGAAAGCAGGCGAAGTCCCCGCGAGCGCAATGTGTTGAGGTCCGCGAGAGCGTTCTGCTCTCAGAAAGCACGCACTGCATCGAGGGAGCAGCGACCGAGTGAAGTGCGTAGCGAGCATCCGGAGCCAAAGCGGCCGGGGCTTTCTGAGCGTTCACATCGGAATGGCGATAAGATTCGCGCTCCCTGACGCGCAGTCGGGGACGAAACCCCTAAGGCGGCACCGACCACACGCTCGGCCAGTATCCACGCGATGATCCGAGGGACGGCGACCTGGCTGGCCGGGCGCGACGGACTCCCGACGTCGGCGCGGGCAGTCTTCGGCTTCTACGGCGACACGGGCGTCTTCGACCTCCAGAGCCTCCGCCTGAAGCGAACGGTCGACGACGTGACCGAGGCGATGATCCGGACCGCCTTCGAACCCGTCGAGGCGGCCATCGCCGAGGAATTCGGACGGGCGTCCGTCACCTTCGCCTACGACACCAAGCTCGTCCTGCCGGCTCAGCTCACCCTCGGGCACCTCTATCGCACCCACGAGGACCCAGAGCGCCGTGAACGCGCGGAGGCCCTGACGCGGCTGGCCATCGAGGCACTGCTCGACGGGGACATGCGCGACGCCCGGAACGACGCGGAGTTCGAGGACTTCGAAGTGGACTTCCCCGTCGACGAGGACGACCGGGCGCGGATCGCCGAGATCGCACAGGAACGACTTCAGGCGCGCGTCGAGTCGCAGTTCGACGACTTCGATCCGGCGGTGCGCGAGGCCTACGACTGGGCCGTCGAGGTCTCCGAGGCCCATCAGGACGACGACGAGCACTTCCGGGACCTCTACGCGGCGGCGAAAGACGGCGACGACGACGCCCGCGAGGCGATCCGGGAGGAGTACCGCGACGCGCCCTTCGAAGGGGTGCCGGACGCGCTCCGCGAGGCGGACCTCGAGTTGCCCTACGCGCGGACCCAGTACGACCGCGTCGGCGTAATCTACGACGGGATGTGTCAGATGTACCGGAGCGGGGGCTTCGACGTCGGGAACGCCTTCGCGCGGTCGATCGTCCTCGCGATCATCGGCGCACAGGTCTGGCTCGACGACGTCGACGACTACCACGCCGACCGCCGCGAGGGCCAGCTCACGCCGGTCACGGCGGAGTACCTGCTCGCAGAGACCGAGGCCGAGGCTCACGACCGGGTCGTGGACCTGTCGGAGGCGTACCTCGACCGGGCCAAGCGGGCCGCGACGGCGGCCGGGTCGCCGCTCTCGGGCATCGCGACCGAGTACATCTATCGGTCCGGGACACCCGCGGTCCTGCCGGGCCGGGACGAATAGGGACCCTTTTTAAAGACCACGGACCTGTGTCCGAGCAAGCGATGTCGGGTCTGGAACGCGTCGTGCGGACGGTCGGAAACGTCGGCAGTGCCGTCTCCATCGGCGGGCGGACGCTCCTGTCGGTCGACACGAATCCGGTCCCGGAGTGGGAGCACGTCACGAAGGTCGACCCGGAGGACGAGAAGCAACTGCCCCTTGCCTACCCTCTCTACCTTCAGCACACCGGGGGCGTCTCCGTCGGTGGCTCCCGCGACGTCACCGAGCGCAACACCGAGGAGACATTCGACCTGGTCAACGCCGCGGACGTCACGGCCTTCCACGAGCCGAGCGCGGCCGCGCACGTGACGGACCGCACCCGCGACCAGGCCGCCTTCCTCGCCGTCCCCGAGGTGCTCAACGGTGACAGCCAGGCCATCGTCGGCACGCTCGGCGAAGGGATCGAACACGTCAAAGAGGAACTGGCCCCGAAACTGATTGCCGACAAACTCCCCCTGCGCGTCGGCGACGGCGTGACCGACCGCCTCGCGAACTTCGCAGCCTCGTGGCTCATCCGCGAGGCCGTCTTCGAGGCCTACATCATCATGAACACCGACAGCGCGGCCGCGCGTGAGGCCAACGTGGGCGAGGACGACCTCCTCGAGCCCCGCCAGGCCAAGCAGCGCGCGATGGCCGCCGAGCGCCACCTCGAGAGCGAGGTGATCTACCTTGAGTACTCCGGCACGTTCGGTGGCGAAGAGGCGGTCGCCATCCTCGAGGCCGTCGACGAGGGCGTCGACTGGTCGCGGATCTGGTACGGCGGCGGACTCGACGACCGGGCCAACGCCGAGGCCGTCCTCGACGCCGGTGCGGACGCCGTCGTCGTCGGCAACGTCTTCCACGACGTGGCCGACGAGGAGGCCGCCCTCTACGAAGCCGCCGTCGACGACCTGCCGGCCGACGCGACGCGCGACGCGGTCGAGGACTGGGTCGCGGCGCAGCGCGAACCCGGCGAGACCAGCGCCGCCAGGTACCTCTCGACGATCACGGGCGTCCCGGACCCCGAGCGGCGGGCGGTCCGGTACCTCGCCGCCGGCGTCCACGTCGCCCTCCAGCTACGGGCACTCGCGGCCGACCTCGACGACCCGGACGCGGCCACGCTCCGGCGGACGCTGGCCGGTGAGACGGTCCCAGGGGAGTCGGCATTCGCCGACGCGCTGGCCGCGGACGCGCGACCGCTCGCCCGGCGGCTGGGCCTGAGCGTCCTCGCCGAGGCATTCGACGTCGACCTCGACGACGGCTTCGAGAGCCGCCACCTCGCGGTGTCCCTGTAACTCACTGGAGGTACCCGAGGTCGGCAAGGCGTTCCTCGGTCGCCTCGGTCATCGAGACCGACCCCGTGGTCGAGGCCGGCCTGAAAGAGTCGCGCCAGTCGTCCAGGACGTCCCCGAGGAGGCGGACGGCGCTCCGCTCGTCCGCGGCCCGGTCCGTCGTCTCCGCCGGATCGTCGGCGAGCCGGTAGAGTTCCTCCGTGCCGTCGGATCCCCGTATCAGCTTGTACTCGGTCGTCTGGACGGCCGTGAGCCGTCGGTCGAACCGTCGGACCGAGGGTGGGAGGTCGCCGAACCGTCGCTCGAGGGCCGCCATCGACGGCTGTGGGGCGACGTACTCGGAGACGGCGTGCGTTCGTGGCTCGGCGGCCTCGTCCAGGAACGAGTGACCCTGGTACTGGTCACGGACGCCGTCCCCGTCGACGCCGGCCGCGTCGAGCAGCGTCGGCGCCAGGTCGACGTGCTGGACGAGGTCGCCGGCAGCGGCGTGGCCGCCGGTGAAGGGGCCGCCGTGGAGCACGAGCGGGACCCGCAGGACGGTGTTGTAGCAGTTGTACTGGTGGCCGAACAGGCCGTGTTCGCCGACGTTCTCGCCGTGGTCGGACGTGACAACGAGGAGCGTGTCCGCGAAGGCATCCGCGGCTCGGAGGATTCCCAGGAGGTCGCCGAGGCGCTCGTCGAGGTAGCTGATCGAGCCCCTGTACAGGCCGCGGAGAATCTCGAACTCCCGGTCGGTGAGGTCGTAGTCGCCGACGTCGTAGGCCCTGGGGGCCTGGCGAATCCCGGTCGCCTCCTCGTAACTGACGCCCTCGGGCAGGTGTGGCTCGGCGTGGCGTCTCGGCGGGTCGTAGTCGATGTGCGGTTCGAGGTAGTTGACGAACAGGAAAAAGGGGCGGTCGTCGTCGCGGTCAGTGAGCCACGCGCGGATCCAGTCGTTGGTCCGCGCGGCGCCGTCGTCCGACGCCCTGTCGGTGGCGACGGTCAGGTACAGGGCGTTCAGCAGGTTCCGAGCCGGCCTGCCGCCGTCGAACAGGCGCCGCCGGAGGACTCCGAGCTTGCCCCGCATCGTCTTCGCCTGGATCATCCCACCGAGGTCGGCCCCGGCCCCGTCCAGTTGCCAGGTCTTCTCTACCGTGTCGAACCCGCGGTCCATCCCGAACTCGTCCGAGATCCAGGTGTTGTTCGAGACGGCGACGGTCTCGTAGCCGACGCTGGCGAGCGTTTCGGCCAGCGGTTCCACGTCGGCCTCGAAGGTCGGATTCGCCCCGTGGGCACCGTGTTTCGACGGATAGGTGCCGGTGAACAACGACGCGTGCGAGGGGAGCGTCCACGGGGCAGTAGCGACGGCGTCGGTGAACTCCGTCCCGGCGTCCGCGAGTCTGGCGAGCGTGGGCGTGGTGTCGTCGTCGGCCGGCACCGTCTCCGTCGCACGCGTCGTGTCCATCACCACGACGGCCACGTTCGGGCGTGTCGTCATCTGAGTAAGAGGGTCGCCCGGGACCGACAAAGTCGACAGGCTTGCGAGGAAGCCGATATTATAGGTAGCGTGGCTCTCGTCTCTGATATCGGGGAATCAGCGGTCCCGTCGAGACTGAGTCCCGACAATCCGGTCCGTCCGGGTCGGGACCAGGAGAATCCCGGAGAAAATCGACGCTCGGCGCGCGAACGCGGGAACCGTCAGTAGAATTCGCGGACGAGGTCCATCCCGTTCTCGGGGGCGCCGTCGGGGACGTCGGCCATGCTCTCGGTCAGTCCCTCGCGTTCCTCCCACGGGACGCTATTCTCGTCCTGGTAGATGACCCCCATGTACTCCTTGTCGCCCTGCATGATCTTCTCTTGGGCGGCGTCGTAGTCCGTCGGGTCGTGGTCCTCGTCGCCGAGGTCCACGATGGTGTCCCGGAAGTAGTCGTAGGTGTCGACGTCGTTGAAAGTGACGCAGGGCGAGTAGACGTTGACGAAGCCGAAGCCGTCGTGCTCGATGGCCTGCTTGACGATCTCGGTGTGGCGCTGACTGTCCGAACTGAACGACTGCGCGATGAAGGTCGCGCCCGCCGACAGCGCCAACGCGAGGGGGTTGACCGGGGGCATCTTCGGGCCCTCGGGCGAGGTCGACGTCTCGAAGTCCTCGCGGCTGGTCGGCGAGGCCTGGCCCTTCGTCAGGCCGTAGATGCGGTTGTCCATGACGACGTAGGACATGTCGACGTTCCGGCGGACGGCGTGGACGAAGTGGCCCGCGCCGATGGAGAAACCGTCGCCATCGCCGCCGGCGACCATGACTTCGAGATTCGGGTTGGCGAGCTTGACGCCGATGCCGACCGGCAGTGCACGCCCGTGAACGCCGTGGAGCGCGTAGCTGTGCATGTAGGTCCCGATCTTGCCGGAACAGCCGATGCCGGCCACGACGAAGGTGTCGTCGGGGTGGTTGCCCGTCTCGGCGAGGGCCTTCATCATGCCGTTCATCGTCCCGAAGTCGCCGCAGCCGGGACACCACGTCGGTTGCTTGTCGGACTTGAAGTCGGTGAATCTGACCTCTGAGCTCATGTGTTAGGCCTCCTGGGGGTGGCCGACCGCGTCCTTGATGTCGTCTGCGAGTTCGTCGGCCTTGAACCGCACGCCCGTGTACTTGTTGATGCGCTCGACCCGCTCCAGGACGTCGTGTTCGATGACGTCCGCGAACTGACCTTCGGCGTTGCACTCGACCACGATGGTCTGGTCTGCCTGTTCGATCTCCTCGCTCAAGTCAGGTCGGGGGAAGATGTACGGCACCGAGATGAAGCGGACGTCGATGCCGTCCTCCTCCAAGAACTCCATGCCCTCGCGGATGGCGCCCTCGTTCGAGCCCCAGGAGATGACCAGCGTGTCGGCCTCGGGGTCGCCGAACTCGCGGTAGTCCCACTCCTCTCGCTCCTGGGCGGTCTCGACCTTGCGCTGTCGCTTCTGGACCTGCTCGACGCGGACCTCCTCTTCCTCGGTCCGGCGGCCGAGCGAGTCGTGCTCCAGGCCCGTCGTCATGTGGGCACCGCCGGGGGTCCCGGGGAAGGTCCGCGGGCTGACGCCGTCCTCGGTCGGGGCGTGGGGCTGGAAGCGCTCCTTCTCGTCGATCCACTCGTCGACCTCGTCGGCGCCGACGACGTTGCCCCGCTCGATCTCGACCTCGTCCATGTCGAAGGCCTCCGGCGGGAACGTCTGTTCGGTGACCGCGAGCGCGAGGTCCGAGACGAGGTAGACCGGGATCTGGTACTTCTCGGCGAGGTTGAACGCCTCGACGGTCTTCCAGAAGCACTCCGCGACGGTAGTCGGCGCGACCACGAACCGCGGAATCTCGCCGTGGCCACCGTACAGCGTCATGTTCAGGTCGCCCTGTTCCTGCTTGGTCGGCATCCCCGTCGAGGGGCCCGAGCGCATCACGTCACAGATGACCATCGGCGTCTCGGTCGTCGCCACGAGGCCGAAGGTCTCGGTCATCAGGTCGATCCCCGGCCCGGACGTGGCCGTCATCGACCGTGCGCCCGCGCGCGCCGCGCCGAGCGCGAGGTTGATCGCGGCCAGTTCGTCCTCCGCCTGGACGACCTTGCCGCCGTACTGTTCGATCCGGCCGGTCAGGTACTCCATCACGTCCGTCGCCGGCGTTATCGGGTAGCCCGCGTAGAACCGACAGCCCGCCGCGAGGGCGCCCATGCCGATGGCCTCGTCGCCGTTCAGCAGGACGTAGTCGTTGTCGGTCGTCTCCAGTTCGTAGGGGAAGTCGTGGTCGTCGTACTCCTCGGCGACGTAGTCCTTGCCCACCCGGGCGGCCTCCTTGTTGTTCTCGACGATGGCCTGGCCCTTGTCGCCGAAGCGCTTCTCCAGGGACTCGTCCAGGTTCTCGATCGGGAAGTCGGCAACCTCGCAGGCCACCCCGAGTGCGACGACGTTGCGCATGATGGCGCCCCCGGCCTCCTCGGCCAGGCTCTTGAGGGGCACGTCGAGGCCGACCATTCCCTCGGGAATCTCGACGTCCTGCATCGTCGTCCGCTCGCCATCGTAGATGATGACGCTTCCCTCGTGGAGCTCGTCCATGTTCTCGTCGATGGTGCGCTCCGTGAGGGCGATCAGGATATCCAGGCGGTCGACGACGCTCTCGCAGCGCTCGACTGCCGTCCGTACTTTGTACGCCGTGTACCCTCCGCGGATGCGAGAGGCGAAGTCCTTCGACGTGAAGACGTGCCGTCCCGCGCGCGAGAGTGCCTGGGCGAATATCTTACCGGTAGAGTCGATTCCATCGCCGGCTTCACCGCCGATGGCCCAGTTCAGATCCTCGGGCATTATCGCCCGGAGCTACCGAAGGCGAGAGGAAAAGCCTTCTGCAAACCCCCCGAGAGTGGCTGCCAAATCTGCCGGTACCTGCACGCACTGTGGACTCGCTCGGGTGGAAACCGCCGTTCGTCACGTCGCGAGAGACGGACCGGACAGGCGCGGGATCCGCTGTCCACTGCCGACGAGTCGACCCCACGGCACTTCCACCCACGCGCAGCACGTAGGCTTATTCCCCACTCGCTCCTTTGGCGACGTATGCAATCCGTCAACCCAGCCACGGGCGAGGTCGTATCGTCCTACGAGCCCGACGGCGCCGGCGCCGTCGACGACGCGCTCGACCGTGCGGCAGCGGCGCAGACGTCGTGGGCCGACCGTCCCGTCTCCGAGCGCGAGACCCTGATCGACGCGATCGGTGACGTGCTCGCCGAGAACGTCGAGGAGTACGCCAGCCGCATCACCGACGAGATGGGGAAACCGATCTCGCAGGCCCGCGGGGAGGTCGAGAAGTGCGCCTGGCTCTGCGAGCACTACGCCGAGTACGCCGGGGCGTACCTCCAGGCCGAGACGTACCCCAGCCCATCGGGGACCACCGCGAAGACCGTCCACGATCCCCAGGGCGTCATTCTCGGGATCATGCCCTGGAACTTCCCCTTCTGGCAGGTCTTCCGCTGGGCGATTCCGACCGTCGTCGCCGGCAACGCCGCCGTCCTGAAACACGCTCCCGAAGTCCCGGGTTGCTCGCGCGCGGCAGCGGAAATATTCGAGGCGGCAGGCGTCCCCGAGGGCGTCTTCCAGTCGCTGCTGGCCGACGTCGACGCCATCCACGACCAGCTCCTCCCCGACCCGCGCGTCCGCGGCGCGACGCTGACCGGCAGCAACCGCGCGGGCGAACTCCTGGCGGAATCGGCCGGCTCGCACGTGACCAAGACCGTCCTCGAACTGGGCGGCTCCGACCCCTTCGTGGTCCTCGACGACGCCGACGTCGATGCCGCGGCGGGCTGTGGCGTCGACGGCCGGATGATGAACGCCGGCCAGTCCTGCATCGCCGCCAAGCGAACCATCGTCCACGAGGCCGTCTTCGAGGACTTCCTCGACCGGTACCTCGACGGCGTCGACGACCTGGTCGTCGGCGACCCCGCGGACGACGAGACGGACGTCGGGCCGATGGTCAGCGAGCGCCACCGCGACGAACTCGCCCGACAGGTCGACGAAAGCGTCGACGCCGGTGCGACCGTCCTCCGCGGCGGCGACGTGCCGGACCGCGAGGGCGCGTACTACGAACCGACGGTCCTCGCGGACGTCCCCGAGGGTGCGCCCGCACGCGAGGAGGAGCTATTTGGCCCCGTTGCGGTGATTCAAGAAGTGAGCGACGAAGACGAGGCCGTCGCCGTGGCCAACGACACGCAGTTCGGCCTGGGCGCGAGCGTCTGGACCGAGGACCGCCACCGGGGCGAGGCCCTCGCGCGGCGCATCGACGCCGGCAACGTCTTCGTCAACCAGACCACGGCCTCGGACCCGCGCGTCCCCTTCGGCGGCGTCAAGGACTCCGGCTACGGCCGCGAACTCGGCGAGGCCGGGCTGAAGGAGTGGGTCAACCGGAAGACCGTGTGGGTGGAGTAGCGCGTCAACTGCCGGCGACGAGGTACGAATGGAGGCACTCGACTGCCTCGTCCACGGGCTCGGGGGCCAATCGACAGACGTGGTCGGTCACCAGGCCTGGGCGAAGTGACGAGAGTGCGTGTGAAACGAGCGAGCTATCGACCGGCGTCCGACTCTCCCGGAAATCGTCGTCGGCGAGTGGCACCCTGTGTTCGTGCCACGTCCTGGTCGTCAGTGCCATCGCGACGTACTGCTCGCCGTCGAAGGGGTGAGACTCGTTGTTGACCACGGCCCAGGGTCGCATCGCGTCGCCGTCGTCCGCGAAGGCATCCAGCGCGAGGACGACGTCACCGCGACGGAGACTCGCAGGGTCCGGTCCGTCACTCGCCATTCCGCATCTCCGATGCCGCCTCGAGCCACTCCTCGCGGCTCTCCGAACCGAGTTCCTCTTCGAGAAACTCGACCGTGTCGTGGTACGCCAGTGCTGACTTGACCGCGTCGACGTCCCCGACAGCCCAGTACGGTCGCTTGTGCCGGACGAGGCCCCGGTCGTGGAGGCGCCCCAGCACGGGGTGAACCGAGTTCTCCCCGACGCCCGTTTGTTCGGCGATCTCGCGAGCCTTGAAGGCCTTGTCACGATTGCGCAAGAGGAATCGCCCGACGCGCTCGGCGTTGGTCTCGTCGCCGGAGGAGTCGGCCGCCTCGAACTCGTCTATGTCGATGGCCATGGTTCGTGTGTCCGCGCGCCCTCATTTCAAACCGCGGACGTTCTGGAACAGCTTGTACGTCTGTATGTTTGTACGTTTCGGCGCCTGCTGACTCAGTGCTCGACGAACTCCAGCAGGACCCCGCCGGTCGACGCCGGGTGCAGGAACGCGACGGAGTGGCCCCAGGCGCCGGGTCGCGGTTCGTCGTCGATGACCTCGACGCCCAGGTCCCGGGCGTGGGCCAGGGCAGCCGCCACGTCGCCGGTCTCGACGGCCAGGTGGTGGATGCCGGGGCCGGTGCCGTCGAGGTACCGCGCGATGGCACCCTCGTCCCCGAGCGGTTCGAGGACCTCGAAGAAGGCGTTCCCCAGGTCGAGGAAGACGACCTGCATGTCGTCGAACTGCTCTTCGTGGGCGACGTCGCAGTCAAGCAGTCCGGTGTACAGATCGACGAAGGCGGTCGCGTCGTCCGTCGCGATGCCGGCGTGGTCGAGTTCCATGGGGCCGCGTTGGAGGGCGAGGCCCATATAGGCAAACGTCAACGGGAGACCGGGTCCGTCAGTCCCCGGGGTCGAAGATGTCCTCGACGTCGCAGTCGAAGTACTCGGCCAGGTCGAAGGCCAGTTCGAGAGAGGGGTCGTACCGGCCGCGCTCGATGGCGTTGATGGTCTGGCGCGAGACGTCGACCTCGGCGGCGAGGTCGGCCTGACTCAGGCCGGCGCGGTCGCGTCTGTCCGCGAGGTCGTTGTTCATGTGCGGTAGCGGTAGATGGTGTAGACGGCGCCCCAGGTCAGGTACAGTGCGGCGTACGCCCAGATCGCACCCCAGAGCCGCGGGCCGATGGTGTAGCCCGTGAAGCCATCGAGCAGGTACAGCCCGATGATGGCCGGGAGCCCGACGAAGGCAAAGAGGTTGATCACCGCGCCGCTCGCGCGGTCCTGGAGCTGGCGGTCGCGCTCGTCGCCGAGCGGGACCGAACTGACGAAGTGCAGGTAGAGGAGGGCTGCGACGCCGCTCAGACACGCGACGGCGTAGACGACGAGGCCCACGAGCGTCCGGTCGATCAGCATCCCGGCGAAGAAGGCCAGGATGCCGATGCCGAAGACGGTCATGATGATGCGATTGTAGCGCTGTCCTCGCTGGATCGGATGGTCCGGTGTCATGGTCAGGGCGGTGTAAAGCTGCTTTTCCGTAAAGCTCGCTTTACAGTAAAGTGTGCTTTACACTCGGACTTGTACCTTACGGTGGGCAGACGAGAGATGAAAATCGAGGAAAAATTGCCGTCAAACCGCCTGTCCCGGCTCGTACTCGCCGAAGACGTCGCGCATCGCGTCGCAGATCTCGCCGGTCGTCGCGTATGCCTTGACGGCGTCGACGATGTAGGGCATCACGTTTTCGTCGCCCTCGGCGGCGTCTCGCAGGGCCGCCAGCGCGTCTTCGACGGCCGCGTCGTCGCGCTCGGCGCGCACCGATTCGAGCCGGTCCTGTTGTTTCGCCTGTTCGGCCGCGGAGACCTCCTCGATGTCGACGTGTTCGTCCTCCTCGACGGTGAACTCGTTGACGCCGACGACGATCCGCTCGCCGGCGTCGATCTCCTGCTGGCGCTCGAAGGCCGTGTCCTGGATCTGGCGCTGGACCCACCCCTCCTCGATGGCGTGGCGCATCCCGCCGCGCTCGTCGATTTCGTCGATGAGGTCGTAGGCGTCTTCCTCCAGGCCGTCGGTCAGGCTCTCGACGTAGTAACTCCCGGCGAGGGGGTCGATCGTGTCGGCGACGCCGGACTCGTGGGCGAGGATCTGCTGGGTCCGGAGGGCCGTCCGGACGGACTTCTCGGTGGGCAGCGATAGGGCCTCGTCCTTGCCGTTGGTGTGGAGGCTCTGGGTCCCACCGAGGACCGCCGCGAGGGCCTGGTAGGCCACGCGGACGACGTTGTTCTCGACCTGCTGGGCGGTCAGCGTCGACCCGGCGGTCTGGGTGTGGAACTTCAGCTGTTTCGAGGCGGGGTCGTCCGCGTCGAAGCGCGCGTCGACGATGTCGGCCCACATCCGGCGGGCGGCGCGGAACTTCGCGACCTCCTCCAGGATGTCGTTGTGAGCGTTGAAGAAAAAGGAGAGCTGTGGCGCGAAGTCGTCGACGTCCAGCCCCGCGTCGATGGCGGCCTCGACGTACTCGATGCCGTCCGCGAGCGTGAAGGCGAGTTCCTGGGCCGCGGTCGAGCCGGCCTCGCGGATGTGGTAGCCCGAGATGGAGATGGTGTTGAAGTTCGGCACCTCCGCGGCGCAGTACTCGAAGATGTCCGTGATGATGCGCATCGAGGGCGCCGGCGGGTAGATGTAGGTGTTCCGGGCGATGTACTCCTTGAGGACGTCGTTCTGGATGGTACCGCGCAACTCCTCGCGAGGGACGCCCTGCTGGTCGCCGACGGCGACGTACATCGCCAGGAGGACGCTCGCGGGCGCGTTGATCGTCATCGACGTCGAGACCTCGTCGAGCGGGATGCCGTCGAAGACCGTCTCCATGTCCCGCAGCGAGTCGATGGCCACGCCGGCCTTCCCGATCTCGCCGGCGGCCATGTCGGCGTCGGAGTCGTAGCCCATCTGCGTCGGGAGGTCGAATGCCATCGACAGGCCAGTCTGTCCCTCGTCGAGGAGGTACTGGAAGCGCTCGTTGGTCTCCTCGGCCGTGCCCATGCCGGCGTACTGGCGCATCGTCCAGAGACGCCCGCGGTACATCGTCGGGTAGACGCCGCGCGTGTAGGGATCCTGACCGGGGTATCCCAGGTCGTCCTCGTAGTCGAGGTCGGCGACGTCGGCCGGCGTGTACAGGCGCTCGACCTGCTGGCCGCCGGTGTCCGTCTCGAAGGTCTCCCGGCGCTCCCCGAACCGCGAGAGGGTCGCGTCGAGGGTGGTCTCAGCCCACTCGGATTTCGCCGAGCGGATGGCCTCGAGGTCCTCCTGGTCGAACATGTCTCCAGGGTCGGGCTGCGGCGGTCTTAACCCTGCGGGTGTCCGGACGCAGCGTGCCGAACTGGACCGACGCTATCGGCCGGTATCGTACTTGTAGGTCGCCTCGTCGGGATCGATGCCGAAGTCCTCCGGTCCCTCCTCGGGTTCGGTCTCGCCCTCGTCGGCGCGGGCACCCTTGAAGGCCTGGCGGAGTCGGCGGGGCATGACGAAGTCCGTGGGGCCGATCTGCATGGGGACGGCGTCGGGCTCCAGGGACTCCTGCTTGGCGTCGAGTCGCTCGCGGAGCCGGTCGGGAAGCTGGGTCGGTTCGATGCGCTCGAAGCCGAACTGCGCGAGGTAGTCGGGCTCGCCGGTCAGCGAGTAGACCGTCGCGAAGTCCTCGTCGCCGGCAGTCTGGACCAGGCGCTCGACGACGTGTGCGCCCACGCCCTGGTCGCGCCAGTCCTCGAGGACGCCGATACTGGTCAGCTCGCAGTACTCGTCGTCCGCGGTCTTGTGGATCCGGATGCGGCCGAAGCCCGCCCGCTCGTTGGTCTCCTCGTCCATGGCGATGACGTAGTCGCGCGAGCGGAACGCGGTCTCGTCCAGGCCCATCGCCTCGATGTGGTCGAGCAACCAGGCCTCGTCGCGGTTGCGGGCGTCCCGGACGTACATGGTCGTGCCTTGACCACCGGGATTCAAAAGCATTCGTACCACAGGGCGACGGACGGGAGGCCGGCAAGCGGGGCCACCGCCGGTAGGGGGTCGCAGCCTCAGTCGACGGTGGCCTCGCCAACCGAGATGTACTCGTCGAGCAGGTCCTCCCGGGACCGCAACTCCTCTATCGAACCGTCCCAGGCGTTCTCGCCGCTCTCGATGATGTAGGCCCGCTCTGACAGGTCGAGGGCGAAGTCGACGTTCTGCTCGGAGATCAACACGGTGACGTCCCGACTGACGACATCTTCCAGGACCTCGCGGAGGTCGTCGACGATCACCGGTGCCAGCCCCTCCGTCGGCTCGTCGAGCAAGAGCAGGTTCGGGTCCTGGACGAGTGCGCGTGCCACTGCGAGCATCTGCTGTTCCCCACCACTGAGGTTCCGCCCGGGGTTCTCCCGGAGGTCACCCAGGACCGGGAAGATGTCGTACATCTCCTCGATCGGGCGAGGGTCCGCACCCGAACTGGCGTCGTGGGCGACCTGGAGGTTCTCGCGAACGGTCAGGGTCGGGAAGATCCGGCGCTCCTCCGGGACGAGTTTGACACCCATGTTGCTGATGGTGTCGACGGACCGATCGACGATCGAGCGACCGTCGAACTCGATGGTCCCCTGCCGGCGCGGGACGGTCCCGGTGATTGAGCGGAAGGTGGTCGTCTTGCCCGCGCCATTGCGACCCAGGAGGGCGACGACCTCGTTTTGCTCCACGTGCATCGAGAGGTCGAACAGCACGTGACTGTTGCCGTAGAACGCGTTCACGTCCGACAGGGTGAGGAGGCTCATGGTTCACCTCCGAGGTAGGCCTCGCGAACGCGTTCGTCGGCCATGACCTCGTCGGGAGTCCCGTCGGCTATCAGCTGTCCGTTGTCGAGTACGAGGATGCGATCCGAGATGCCGAGTACCACCTCCATGTCGTGTTCCGTGAGGACGAAGGTCGTGTCCGTCTGGTCGTCCAGATCGCGGACCAGTTCGACCATCTTCTCCGTCTCGGAGGCGTTCATCCCGGCCGTGGGTTCGTCGAGCAGGACGACCGAGGGGTCAGTCCCGAGGGCGAGCGCGATCTCGACCTTGCGCTTGTCGCCGTGCGAGAGGTTTTCACAGACGGTGTCAGCGAACCCCTCGAGCCCGACCAGGTCCAGGATATCGTTCGTCTCGGCGGTGAGCGTATCGTCCGTCCGTGCGACGGCACGCACGTCGAGCGAGCGCCCGTTCCGACTGATTCTGGCGATCCGGAGGTTCTCCGAGACCGAGAGTCCCTCGAAGACGTTGTTGATCTGGAACGCTCGAGAGAGGCCGAGGCGGTTGATCTCGTGGGGCTCGCGGCCGGTCACGGTCACGAGTTCCTCCTCGCCGCGCGGGAGCAGGCGGACGCTCCCGTCCGTCGGTTCCAGTCTCCCGGTCAACAGGTTGTAGAACGTCGTCTTCCCCGCCCCGTTCGGGCCGATGATGCTGGTGATATCTTCGCTGTCGATGGTGACGCTGAGGTCGTCGACTGCCAGCAGCTTCCCGAACCGTCGCTGGAGACCCTCCGTCTCGAGAACTGTCGTCACGACTCCACACCCCCGAGGAGGCCCTCCGGCCGTACGAGCAGGACCGCGATCAACGCGACGAAGGGAAACAGCTGCCCGGCGCCAGCCGCGAAGATGCTCCCCACGGCGATCATGAGGCCGATGAGGTACGCGCCGAGGAAGGCCCCGGTGAACGACCCCAGTCCACCGATGACCACGACGACGAAGGCGTTGATGATTACCTGGTTGCCGAGTTCGGGCGTCACGGACTGGAGTGGCGCGGCGAAGGCGCCACCGATTCCGGCGAGTGCCGCACCGATGAAGAACACGCTCGTGTACAACACCGGCACGTTGATGCCGAGCAAGAGCGCCATGTCGCGGTCGCTCGACGTCGCACGGACGATTCGTCCGAAGTTCGTCAGGCGGAGTGCAGCCAGGATGGCCGCCATCACCGCGATGGAGACCAGAATGACGAAGGCGCGATAGCCGGGAATCGAGATGCTCTCCGTCAGCACGAGGTCGAATCGCAGGATAGGTGGGGGGTCGATGACGTTCGACCCGGAGCCGAAGACGAACCGGACGAGTTCGGTCAGTATCAACACGAGCGCGAAGGTGAGGAGCAACTGGTCGAGTTCCTCCCGGTCGTAGATGTACCGCAGGAAGACGACCTCGATCACCACCCCGATGACGCCGACCACGAGGGCCGCCAGGACGACCCCCGCCCAGAACCCGCCGATCGAGTTCTCGATGGCGACGATGGCCATGTAGGCACCGATCATGTACAGCGCCCCGTGGGCGAAGTTCAACACCTCCAGCACGCCGAAGATGAGACTGAGTCCCACGGCGATGAGAAACAGTGTGCTGCCGATACTGAGGCCAGTAATTACCTGGTCGATGAGCAGCCCAGTAGAGACCATGAGAGCCCATGACTGTCAGCATTCGATTAAAACTTTCGTTGTCCTTATACCACCCCTGACGGCGTCTTCGCGTATTACTCGAAAAATACATACGTTTTCTGATAAAGGTTACATGTAAACCCAGGTCTATTAGCCCGGTATGGGTGAACAGGCACCATCATGCGAGTCAACGGTGAGCATGCACGAGCGAGAGCGAGCGGTGAGCGGTCGCGCATCGTCAGTCGACGTGGGTTCCTGGCTGCGACCGGTGCGGGGGCAGCCGTCTCGATGACGGGGTGCCTCGGCGGTGGTGGCGGTGGTGGCGAGAGCGTCAAGATCGGTGGCGTGTACCTCCTGTCGGGCCTGGCCGAAGCGCTGGGCTCCGGGTCCGAGGCGTCCGCGGAAGTGGCGGTCGACGCGATCAACGAGGACGGTGGCATCATGGACCAGGACGTGCAGCTGCAGATCCGGGACCACGGGGACGACCCGCAAAGCCAGATCCGCAGCCTCGTCCAGGAGTGGGGTGCCGACGTCATGATCGGCCTGACCTCTTCCGGGGTGACCCTGAGTTCCGGCCCGACGATCGAACAGCTCGGCGTTCCGTTCACGCTGACCGACATCGGGACGCCGTACGCGACAGAGTTCGACACGGAGACCTACGGGGATTACCACGAGTCCGACGACGGGAAGGCCGCCCAGGTCCCGAACCTGTTCCGTGCGAACTCGAATACGTCTCACATGACGTACTCGCTGGCGAAGTACGCACACGAGGAGATGGACGTCTCCCGCGTGGCGAACATGGGGCCGAACTACGCCTACGGGCAGCAGTGCTGGGAGTACTTCAAGGCGTACTCCGAGGGCCTCGGCGCGGACTACGAGTACGTCGCCTCCGAGTTCCCCGAACTCGGCGCGAGCGACATGACCCCACAGATCAATTCGGTGCTCGACGCCGACCCCGAACTCGTGTTCACGAGCTTCTGGGCGGGTGACACCGTCACGTTCGTCAACCAGGCCGTCGAACAGGGCCTCTTCGAACAGGTCGATGACGTCTTCGACACCATCGGCGCCGACCCGAACAACTTCCAGGCGCTCGGAGATACCATGCCCGACGGGTACCACTTCTCGGCGTGGTACTACCCCTCGGCGTACGACAACGAGTACAACCAGGCGTTCGTCGACCGGTTCCGGGAGACCTTCGCCGACGACAGCTCCACCCTGGAGTACCCGCCGTTCACGGGCGGGAGCACCTGGTCGGCCGTCCAGATATACCGGGACGCCATCGAGGCGGCCGGCAGCACCAACCCCGACGACATCATCTCGCAGATGGAGGGGTACACCTTCGAAGAGGACCCGCGCGGCCCGGTCACCATCGACGCGGAGAGCCACCAGGCGAACGCCCCGACAGTCATCGGTGAGACGTCCCACGACGTGGACGTGCCCTACGAGGGCGCCAGCCTGGCGAACACCCAGACCTACACGGTCGAACGGTCCACCGCGAGCGACCTGCTCGAGGGCAGCGGTCTCCCGCCGGGAATGTAACCGCCGATGAACCGGGCAAACACGAAACAGATTCGGTCGTGGCAGGTACACCCGCTGGTACTGGCCGGTGGCGTCGCGGCAGCCCTCGCGTTGCTCGTCGCGCCGCACCTGCTGGGCGGCTTCCAGACCAGCCTGTTGACACAGACGGTGATATTCGTGCTGTTCGCGACGGCGTTCAACCTCCTGTATGGCTACACGGGGTTGCTGTCGTTCGGACACGCCATGTTCGTCGCGGTCGCTGGCTACGCGGTCGCCAAGGTCGTCTCGCAGCTCTCCCCGATGCTCGGCGTCCCCGACGTGTTCGGCGGTGCCGCACCGCTCGTGACCTGGCTCCTGGCACTGGTCGTCGCCGTGCTGATCGCGACGCTACTCGCGGTCGTCGTCGGATACCTCTCGGTCCGCCTGGAGGAGATATACTTCGCGATCATCACGCTCTCGTTCAGCATGGCCATCTACGTGATGGTCCTCCAGGACACGTTCGGCTCGGTGATCGCGTGGCTGGGCCTCGGCGGCTCGACGTTTACGAACGGGTCCGACGGGCTGACGTTCCTCATGGGGGACGTCTCGATCCTCGGCCTGCAGTTCCAGCTCGTCGACATCATCAATCCGGTCGCCTACTACTACCTCACACTGATCGTCGTGGCGCTCGGGATGTACGGACTCTGGCGTATCGTCAGGTCTCCGTTCGGACTGGTCTGTCTGGCGATCCGCGAGAATCCGGAACGGGCCTCGGCCATGGGCATCGACGTTCGGTTCCACCGCTGGATGGCCTTCATCCTCTCGGGCGCCTTCTCCGGGCTCGCGGGGGCACTGTTGATCCCGCTCGCGACCAACGTCAATCCCGACTACGCCCACTGGACGTTCTCGGCCGAACCGGTTATCATGACGGTCATCGGTGGTCCCTACGCGTTCTTCGGCCCCATCGTCGGCGCCTTCAGCTACGAGTACCTCCGCTGGGTCATCAGCCTCTTCCCGTTCCTGGAGCAGTACTGGCAACTGAGCTTCGGCGTGATCCTGCTGGTCGTCGTGTTGTTCTTCGACAACGGCGTCGCTGGCGGGATCACGTGGCTCCGAGAACGGCTCCGCGGCTGAGGCTCAGCGGCTCTCGTCGAGTTCGTCGACCGCGTCGGCGATGCGTCGGAGCACCTTCCGCTCGGTCCGCCTGAGGTTCTTCGAGACCGCCATCTTCGAGACGTCGAGTTCCTCGGCGAGCGTCGAGAGGGTCCCCTCCCGGGGTGTGGTGAAGTACCCCTTCGAGACGGCCGTCTCGAGGGTCCGGCGCTCGACTGTCGAGAGCCCCCGGCACCCCTCGAGCAGGGACGTGGCGACGTCGGCGTGCTCCATCAGCTTGTAGTAGTCCTCCAGGTCCATCGACTTGCGCGACTCGACGGTGAAGTCGTTGGTCTTGCTGAGGGCGGACAGCGCACCGTCGGCCCGCTCCTCCCGGTCGAAGCCGACGTGCCAGATCTCGCTCCCGTCGTCGATCTCGAACGGTCCCGTGATGTACCCGTCGTTGCGCCGGATCTTCCCCATGGCGTCAGTCTGTGGGATGCGCGACCGCAGCAACGCGACGTCCGGCTCCCGCTTCAGGAGGTCGTACCCCTCGATGCGGTCGTGCTCGTCCAGCGTATCCAGCCCGTTGTCGAGGGCCGCCGAATCGTCCCCACGGATCATGATCCTGGTCTCGAGGAGCTCCGACGCCGGGTTGAAGTCCCACTGTTTGGCGTAGAAGGACACGTCGTTCTCGACCGTCGTATCGATGTACGGACAGTCGTACTGGACCATGTCCATTTGCAATGATATCATTTACCACACCTGCGGGCCTGTACAAAGGTCACCCGTAAAAAAGGCCACGTTTACAGCATACACCACCCTCACTCGGGTATCGCCCGTTGTGCTCCGGGCAGTCTCCCGTCGTTCGGGGGTGTATATGTCAACCTCCCCGTTTTCCGGTGTTCGGTCCGACGTTCGAACAGATGCCAGAACGTGACACGGGGGAGAGGCTCGAGCCTCGACCGGTGAACGAGGACACCGTGCTGTTCCTGAAGGACGACCATTTCGTACCGGAAACCGTGTGCCTCGTGACGGGTGGTGCATCGGGTATCGGCCGAGCCACGTCGCTGGCCATGGCTGCAAACGGGGCGACCGTCGTGGCGACGGACATCGACGAGTCGGGCCTGGCCGAGACGGCAGATCGCGCCACCGGGTTTGCAGGCGACGTCGAAACTGTGGTCGGTGACCTGACCGACGACGACGACCTCGTGCGGATCGTCGAAGAGGCCGCCGACTACGGGCAACTGCGCTACCTCGCCAACGTCGCCGGCCTCCAGCACATCGACGCCATCGAGGACTTCCCGATGGATGCCTACGACGGCATGCACGACGTCATGTTGCGCGCGCCGTTGTACCTCTCCAAGCGGGTCATCCCGCACATCCGGGCGACCGCGGACGGCGTGGGCGCGATCGGCAACATGGCGTCGGCCCACGGCCACTACGTCACGGCCGACAAGGTCGCCTACAACGTCTCGAAGTTCGGGCTCCGGGGCCTCACGCAGTCCATCGCTGCCGAGGGTGGTGACGGGCTCCGGTCGTTCTCGGTCAGCGTCGGCTACGTGAAGACGCCCCTCGTGACGGACCAGATCCCCGACACCGCCGAGCAGCGCGGCATCTCGGTCGACGAGGTCGTCGACGACGTCATGCTTGGCCAGTCCCGGGTGACGGAGATGATGGAGCCGGTCGACGTCGCGAACCTCTTCGTATTTGGCTTCTCCCAGCACGCGAAACACCTAAACGGGGGCGACCTGCTGTTCGACGGGGGGATGACCCTGACCTATGAGTAATCCAAGGGAGCACCGCGAGGACAGGAGTCGGCAGACGACCGTCCGTCGTGACGACGGGACCGTCCCCGGACGCGCGGGTGACTGACGTGGCTTCAGACTCGCTCGCCGACCTCGACGAGGTCGCATACGAACCGCCCGAGACGGCCCTCGAATCGAGCAACGTCGCCCGGTTCATGCGCGACTACGGCATCGAGGACGTCCAGGAGCTCCACCGGCGCACCGTCGAGACGGTGCAGGGCGAACCGAACTCCGGTCTGGAGTGGTTCTGGGGAGAGGTTGTCGACTACCTCGACCTCGCGTTCGACGAACCATACGACGCCGTCCGCGACGACACCGACGGGCCCCAGTTCACCGACTGGTACCCCGGCGGGAAACTCAACATCGCACGCAACACGGTGGACCGCCACGCCCGGCGCGACAGCGAGACGCGCAATACCGTCGCCTGCATCTGGGAGGGCGAGGACGGGACGGTCCGCGAACTCACCTACCACGAACTCCACCGCCAGGCCAATCAGGTCGCAAACGCCCTCGAGGAACGCGGCGTCGAGACCGGCGACACCGTCGGCCTGTACATGCCGATGGTCCCGGAAGTCGCCTCCATCCTCTATGGCTGTTTCAAAGTCGGCGCCATCGCCGTTCCGATCTTCTCGGGCTTCGGTGTCGACGCGACCGCGACCCGCATCGCCGACGCCGAGTGCTCGGTGCTATTCACGGGGGACGGCTTCTACCGCCGCGGCGAGGAAGTCCACCTCAAAGAACCGGCCGACGCCGCCATCGAGGAGGCCGGCCACGTCGAGCACACGATCGTCTACGACCGCCTGGGGCTCGAAGTCGGGTCGGAGTCGCTTCCCTGGAACGGCGACCGCGACGAGCGGTGGTCCGACGCCGTCGAATCGAGGGCCGACGACTACGAGACGAAGTCCCTGCCCAGCGACGCCGAGTCGATGCTACTGTACTCCTCAGGGACGACCGGCCAGCCCAAGGGCATCGTCCACACGCACGCCGGCGGCCTCGTCCAGCCGGCCAAGGAGATATACTTCGCGTTCGACCACCAGCCCGCCGATCGGTTCTTCTGGGTGTCGGACATCGGCTGGATGATGGGACCCTGGATGCTCATCGGCAACCACGCGTTCGGCGGAACGGTCTTCGTGTACGAGGGTGCGCCGGACTACCCCGAACCCGACCGTTACTGGCAGATGATCGACCGCCACGACCTCACTGTCTTCGGTATCTCGCCGACGGCGATTCGCGCACTCCAGACTCACGGCGACGAGTGGCTCTCTGGCCACGACCTCTCCTCGCTCCGCCTCCTCGGTTCGACGGGCGAACCGTGGGACCCAGACTCCTGGCGGTGGTTCTTCGAGAACGTCGGCGGTGGGGACGTGCCGATTATGAACATCTCCGGCGGCACGGAGATATTCGGGTGTTTCCTCCAGCCGCTACCCATCCACTCGCTGAAACCCTGTTCGCTTGGCGGCCCGGCCCTGGGCATGGACGTCGACGTCGTCGACGCCCGCGGCGAGTCCATCGCGGACGCCGGCGAGCGTGGCTACCTCGTCTGTCGCTCGTCGTGCCCGTCGATGACGAAGTCGCTCTGGAGCGGCGACGAGCGGTACCTGGAGGAGTACTGGAGCCGCTTCGAGGACTGCTGGGACCACGGCGACTGGGCGAGACGGGACGAGGACGGTCTCTGGTTCCTGCACGGCCGCTCTGACGACGTCCTCAACGTCGCGGGTCGCAAGGTCGGCCCCGCCGAGGTCGAGGGCGCGCTGATCGACCACGGGGCCGTCAGCGCGGCGGCCGCAGTCGGGGTCCCCGACGACACCACCGGCACGGCCGTCGTGGCGTACGTCGTCCTGGCCGACCCCGGCGACGAGAGCGACGACCTCCGAGCTCGACTCCGCGAACGGGTCGGCGAGGAACTCGGCAAGCCGTTCCGTCCCCGAGAGGTACTGTTCGTCGACGAACTCCCGAAGACCCAGAGCGGCAAGATCGTCCGCCGGATAATCCAGGGGACCTATACCGGCGAGGAGCTGGGCGACCTCTCCTCGATCGAGAACCCGGCTGCTATCCAGGCACTCGAAAATCCCAGGTAGGTCCGGAACCGCCGGAGTCGAGCGATCGACGTCGACTCGTCGGCTGGGGCGAGCGGGACTGGCGTTCCTCCGATCGGCTGCTGGCCCCTCGTCGACAGTCGGTCGCCCCTGTCTGCGCGGGCGAGAACTTCACGTCTCTTCCAAGAGCGCCCCGCAACCGGGACACGTCGACGCCGATCCGTCCACCGCGCGGCCACAATCCGGACAATACCCCCCGACAGATTCGTCGACGATCCGCGTTTCCCGTCCGACGGCATCCCTCACATTCCCCTCGGTCGGAACGCCGTCGACGGCGTCGAAATCGGCGTCGTCCGGCGGCCTGAAAACCCGCGTGTGTGTCGCGTCGTCACTCGTTTCGGTTCGAGAGTCGGTCCCCCCGTCGCTTGGGTCATCGGCCGCCGTCCGTGTCGAACCGGTCCCCGACTCGACATCCGTGACGACCGAGTCGGCGGCGGATTGGCTGTCCCGTCCCCCGGGTCCGGCACCGTCGGCACTCGCGGTCGTCGGTCTGGCGAAGCGTGGATACCGCTGGCCGGTGCGAAGCTCTGGCCGGCGGACCGTCGGCTGGCGGAGCCGGTCGGCCACGCTCCAGGTGAGCTGGCCTGCCAGGTAGCCGACCGACCCGCCGACGGGCACGGCGACAGCCAGCGCGACCGTGAGCGGCACGTCCACGCCACCGACGGCGTAGCTGCCGGTGTGGAACGCAGCCAGGGCCGGGACCCCGGTCCGGGTCGCGATTCCGGTGAGGACGTCGGTCACGAGTGCCTCGCGGCCGACGGCGAGACCGCCACGAACGAGCGCCCCACTCGCCAGGGCGACGCCGGTCGCGAACAGGAGGAGCCAGGCGACGACTGGCAGGGACAGCGAGAAGACCCGGTAGGCGTAGGCCGCCGTCCTGACGGCGAGCCAGACCGCGCCGGCGACGAGGACGGCCGAGACGGCGGGACCGGCCCGACCCGTCCCGACGAGGGCAGCGTATCCGACCGCCAGGACGAGCCCAGGCGGCCACAGCAGCAAGAGTGGATGGCGCAGACGGTAACCGACGCGGAGGTTGTCGTTGACGTTCGTCACGCGGTCCACGACCAGCACCGTGGCCAGCGCGGCGGGACCGACGATCCACAGGACCGCGACCACGACCACCGAGACCGTCGAGAGGGGCGTCCACGGGCTGACGGTGACGGTACCGGCCGTGGCCTCGGCGAGGAAGGACAGGGCAGCGCCCGTCAGTCCGACCCAGAGCGCGTAGGCGACGAGCGCGACGACCAGACCTGCCGGTAGCCAGCGTTCCGCTCGCCAGGCGGCCCGAACCGACGCCCACCCATCGTCCCCGATCTGGTCGCTGTCCATGCGTGACTCTCGGTGCCTCAGGGCGCGTCGACGGCGAGCGTGGCGACGCCGGAGAGTTCGATTTCGTCGCCGGGCGCCACCGGCTCTCGGTCGCCTTTCGAGAGCCGACGGCCGTTGAGGCGCGTGGGATTGTCACCGAGGTCGACCACGTGGAACTGGCCGTCCGCCCGCACGAACCGCAGGTGCTCGCGGTGGACCCTGACCGCCTGGTCCTCCTCGCCGCCGGACTCGGTGATCACGCGCCTGACCTCTCGACCGACCGTCTCGCCGGCAGCGACGGGAATCTCCTGGCCGCGACACCGGAGGACGATGGAGTCGAGTGACTCGGCGGCAGTCGCCTGCGTGTCCAGGTCCGTCGATGTGGAAGACGCCGCCGCCAGCGTCTTCCTGGCGGCCGCGAGGTCCTCGCCACACGAGGGGCAGAAGCTGACCTCTGCGTCGACCCGGGTGTCACAGTTCGGGCAGGCCTCAAGCGTCGCCGCGTCGTCGTCCGTGAGGTCGGCTCCGCAGGAGACACAGAAGTTGTCGTCCGGGTCGACGGCGGTCCCGCAGGACGGACACGCGGCGTCCTCGGCGCCAACAGTCCCGTCCGACGCGGAATCGTCGGCCGCTTCATCCGAGGGCGCCGCGTCGATGCGGCGGATCGCCGGCGTCTGCTCGGAGTCCCCCTTCGTCTCGTCGGCCGGCGACGGGTCCTCGGCGCCGGCATCGGTCACGCTCTCCTCGTCTGGGTCGGCGGCGACGTCGGAGTCGCCGGTCGACCGCGTCAGGTCGGGGGCGGCCACCGCGGACTCGGCGTCACTCCCCCGCGACGGTTCGGGAACCGCCTCGCCGATGTACTGCCACTCGCCACACTCGGGATTCGTACACCACCCCCCGGTCTCCGTCGGATCGAAGGCCACCCCACAGACCGCACACTCCACCGCAGAGCTCGTTTGCTCTGGCATCCTTGGTGAGTGGTCACAACCGAGTAGTAAAACTGTTACCCCGGGGTCGGCCACCGATGTGGCCGTGTCGCGGCCTCACTCGTCGGGCAGGATCACGGTCTGGCGCTCCGCGACCGACCCGTCGTGCTCGGGCTCCCTGGTCGGCATGTCGTCGGCCGGAGGCGTCGACGCGAGGGTCGGGTCGCGACAGAGGACCGCCGAGACGTTGTCCTTGCCACCCCGGTCGTTCGCGAGGTCGACGAGTCCCCGGGCAGCGCCATCGAGGGAGTCCGCGGCCAGGAGGTGGTCGCGGAGGTCGTCGTCCGTGACGACGGCCTCCCGGATGGCGTCGCCGGCCTCCTCGGGCCGGTCCGCGGCGAGGTAGCGGTCGTGCAGAGAGGGGGCGTCCGTCTGCGCGTCGACGATGCCGTCGCTCGTGGCGAAGACGACGTCCTCCGCGTAGAGGGGAACGGTGTGGGTTTCGACGGCCACGCGGTCGTCTCCGGGACCGGTCCCCGGGTGGCCGCCGAGGGCGTCGGTGATCTCGTTGCCCCGCGGATGGACGTGGGCCTCCACCTCGTCGATTTCGCCCGCGGCACGGAGTTCCGCGACGACGGAGTGGTCGCGGGTGAGCCGTTCGATCGTCCCGTGCTCGCCGTTGACGACGTAGAGCCGGCTGTCGCCGACCCAGCCGTAGTGGAGTTCGCCGCCGACGGCGACGCCTGCGACGACGGTCGTGAACGCGGGCTGGCCGGCGTCGTTCACGTAGCCGAGGACCGCCCGGTGGGCGGCCTGGACGGCGTCGACGATGGCACGCCGAATCGCGGCGGGGGAGGGCTGCGCTGGTGCGACGTCCCCGAGGTCCACGTCGAAGGCCGCCGGGTCGCTCCGTGCCGCTCGGATGGCCAGGTCCGCCAGCCGTTCCGGCACGACCGTCGAAGCGATGTAGGAGGCGACGTCGCCGGCCTCGTAGCCGCCGGCGCCGTCCGCGAGGGCGAACGTGGCAACGCTCCGATTCCGCGGCCGGGTCGCCTCGGACGCGGACGCGTTCTCGCCACCCGTCCCGCTCCGGTGTCCGTCCTCGAAGACGGAGACGGCCACGCTGTCCTCGTTGATCCCCCGGTCGCGCTTGCGGTCGCCGACATCGTATGCAGTGGCGTAGTCCATGTCAGGTAGTCTCGAACCGGAGGGTCTGGCCGTATGTCGGGTGGACCAGGGCGAGCAGGTCACCGTCGGTCAGCCGGTGGACCGTCGCCGGAACCGCCCCGCTGCGGTCGGTCGGGTCCTCGCCCCGGTCCCGGAGTCGCTGCCGGCCCGACTCGCCCAGGACTCGCTGCCAGTCGCCGTCGGAGCGGACGTAGGTGCCGTTGAGGCTCCGGTCGCGGACGAGCCAGCCGTCGTCGTCGACGTCCAGTTGCAGGTGGATCGTCGAGACGTACTCTCCCTCGTCCGCGAGCGCGAGCGACGGGGTCGGTCCCTCGGCGTGGCGTCGTCCGACGGTGTCGCCGGGGTAGACCGTAAACGCATCGCCCGATCCGACGTCCGTCAGCCGGGCGGCCGGCGGTGGCGTCGGATCCCGCGCCTCGAGCACCTGCTTCATCACCGTCGCGTTGGGATAGCGCGCCTCGTAGTCGGTCTGCGTGGCGCGCTCGACGATCTCGCCGAGGTAGGGCTCGCAGTCAGCGCCGAAGTCCCGGGGGTCGACGCCATCCTTCTTCGGGACGCTCCCCTTCAGCAGGAACATGAGGATCTTCCCGACGGAGTAGACGTCAGACCACGGGCCCTGGCGCGCCTGCGTAGTGTCGGCCTCGGCGACCTCCCGTGGCTTGTAGGGTCCGAGGATCGTCGTCCCGGAGTCGGCCGCGACGCCCGTCGCGTCGAAGCCCGTCGCCGTGTTGAAGTCGATGAGGACCGGCGTCACCTCACCGTCGCGCTCGGTGATCATGACGTTGTCAGGCTTGAGGTCGCGGTAGACGATCTCGTTCTCGTGGAGGAAGCTCATCGCCTCGCAGAGGTCGATACCGATCCGGCGGACGTCCTCGGTGTCTTCGAGCGGCCCCGTCTCCTCGATGGCCTCGTCCAGTTCGTACCCGTCGACGTACTCCACGACCAGTTTCGTGGTGCCGTCGGCGTCGTCGCGCTCGCGGAGCGTCATCAGGTTGGGGTGACCCTCCACCGCCCGGATCCGCTCTAATGCCTCGGCCTCCTTCTCGACGTACTCGTCGATGACCTCGGGGTCGTTGCTCGACCCCTCGTAGTTGGGCACTTTGACGACGACCTGGTCCCCCGTCTGGACGTCCAGGGCCTCGTAGGCGACGGCGAAGCCGCCCTCGCCGGCGATTCCCTCCAGCCGGTACCGATCCGCGACGAGGTCACCGGAGCCGGGGACGGCCGTGTGGGTCACGGCGGGGATCCCTCCTCCAGGGGCGGCACTGCACCGACGGGGGCACCGCCGTCGGGGACTGAGACGACGCCGGGCGGGGACGCCATGGTCAGGACTGGAGGCCCTCGTCGTCGTCTGCGACGATCTTCGTCGCGCGGTTGCGCTCCGCGCGGCCGCCCTCCTTGACGAGTTCGGTCTGGCGGGCGGCCTCCTCGACGACGCGGGTGTCCTCGCCGTGGATTCGCGTCATCTTCTCGACCTGCGTCTCGGCGGTGGCGACGTTGCCCTTGCCGAGCGCCGTGTTGACGACGGTCTGGCGGTGGTCGAGGTCGACGCCCTCGTTGTTCTGTGCCAGCTTCGCGTTGTCGTCGGTGTACTCCACAGAGATGATGCCGGTGGCCTGGGCGCCCCTCGCCGTCAGCGTCAGGTCCGCGAGTTTGTGGTGTTCGTCCTCCGCGGGGCCGTCGTCGCGTCGCTCCGCAAGCAGGCTGTCGGGCGCGTCGTCCTCGGGGATGCCGTCCATTCCTGGCGCGTGGACCTTCATGACGACGCGCTGGTGTTCCCGCTCGATCAGGTCAGGGAGCTTGACGATGGCGACGTTGTCCGTCCAGTCCAGGTCGACGTCCTGGGCCTGGGGACGCGCCCGGTAGACGTCGGTGATTTCGACGCCCGGGGCGACGTCGAGTTCGAGTTGTGCGTCGGGTGCGACGACCTCGCTTGCCGCCTCGACGGCGTCGCCGAAGAACTCCTCGATGTCGCCGGGCTGCTCCAGGTGGGTCCACTCGCCGCGCGCCGTCGTCCCGATGGTCCGGATCGTCTCCTCGTCGTAGTCCTCGCCGATGCCGGCCGACTGGATCCGGATGCCCATCCCGTCGAGTTCCTCGGCGAGGTCGGTGAACGCGTCGAGTTCGTGATCGTTGTCCTTGCCGTCGGAGAGCAGGAGGATGCGCCGGACCGCCTCCTCGTCGGACCGGTACCCCATCGACCGGAGGGCGCTACCGGCCGTCTCCAGGCCGTCGTACATGTCCGTGCCGCCGCCGGCGCTCAGTCGATCGACCTTCGACATCGCCTCCTCGCGCGAAATCTCGGCCCACTGCCGGGGGCGCATGACGAAACTGGCCTCGGAGTCGAAGGCGACGATCGTCAGGAAGTCCTCGTCCTCGAGCAGCCCGAAGACCCAGGCCGCCCCCTCGCGGGCCTGGGCGATCTTCTCGCCACCCATCGACCCGCTCGTGTCGACACAGAGGGCGACGTGGCGCGCCATCGCGCCGTCCCGGGTCCCCGGCTCGACGTCGACCTCGGCCGTGACCGTGGCGCCGGACCACGGGATGGCCGGCCGGTTGACGGCCGACGACAGCTGCGGTGTCATACGGTGTGGGTGGCTCTCGCCCGGTATGAATTTTTGCACCAGTTTGGCAGCTGACGGCCAGGATCGGGAGCGCTCGGGTGGCTCCGACCAGGTCCACACGAGGCGTGCGACCCCACTCTGGCTCAGGAGTCCGTCCGGACCTCGTCGCCGACCCGGAGAGTCTGCCCACGGTCGTCCTCGGGAACCCGAGCGATGAGCATCAGCGTGTAGAAGTGCTCGAATGCGTCCTCGTCGGCCCACTCGGGGACGGTCTCCTCGCGCTTCCGGACGAACCGCTGGCGAAACTCCGGGAGCGCCTCGCCCGTGTCGGGGTCGCGCGTCGGCACGACACAGCGGCCACAGGGTGTGACCCCCTCGAAGCGAACCTCGCCCGCCTCGAAGGTCGGTGCGCCGTCGCCGACGAATCGATCCTCCCAGAAGGCTGGGACGCCCGAGACCTCCACGTTGGCCCGCAGACGCCGGCGGACGCCCTCGACGGTCAGGTCGTCGAACCACGACGCCACGGTCCGGAGCGTCGCCGTGCTGACGACGGACGGGCCCATGTCGGGCCGGTCGACGTGACCCACCGATTCGTCCCGACGGATCCTCACGTCCACGTCGAACCACGCCTCGAAGAACGTCTCGGCGCGCGCCCGGTCCGCGTCGAGGTCGAACGACCGGCATTCGCCGGCCGGCGTCTCGACCGTCAGCACGTGCGCGTCCGGGTCGAAGTCCGTCGCGAGTTCGTGAATCCGGGCGGTCCGCTTGCCGTTGATCACCTCGTCGTCGGCGTCGAAGAGCGCGTACTCGCGGTCGTGTGCGAGGGTTCCGCCCGGACGGATCGCCGCCGAATCGAGTGCCACGCCGTCGAGACCCTTGACCGGGTACACTCTGAGGTGCGCGACCTGCGCCATTGCAGGGACGTCGGTCCGGCCGGGATTTATCGTTTTCCGCGCGGGCGATACTCTCGACCGGCGCTGGACCGACGGATGAGCGGCTCCCCCACCCGGCTGTCCGCACGTCGATCGGCGGCGCTCGCCTGGCCTACATGTACCCGAGGTCGCGCAGGCGCTCCATCAGGTCTTCCTTGTCCTGGGCGCGGCCCGCGCGCTCGGTCGTGTTGGCCATGTCCTGGAGCCAGGCGGGCTCCTGGGCGCTCTTCTCCGTCGAGACCTCGCTGCCCAGGGAGCGAAAGCCCGCGAAGTACTTCGGCGAGACGGGGACGTCGTCCTGGGTCAGGCCGTTGGGCAGGTCGTCGCCGCTCTCCGGAACGTAGCCGTCGTCCGGGAAGTTCTCGACGGTGTCGGGTACCACGAAGTACCAGAAGGCCTCCCAGACGTCGGGTTCGGCGAACTGGAGGATGGGCTGGATGCGGTCGTGGGGCGGGTAGATGTCGGGGTCGTGGCGCGGCGAGAAGAACGTCTCGTCCGCGCGGGCCTCCTGTTCGTCCCAGCGAACGCCGCTGATGACCCCATCGACGTCGTACTCCTCCAGCGTGTCGTTGAGCGCGACCGTCTTGAGCAGGTGGTTCCCGACGTACGTGTCCAGCAGGAAGGGGAACGTGTCCTCCTCGTACTCCAGCAGGTCGCGGACGTGGTGCTGGTTGTGTTCGGACAGTTCCTCGATCGGGATGTCGTCGCCGGGTTCGAGACCGTGTTCGTCGACGTAGTCGCCGACGTCCTCGTTGCGGGCGTAGATCACGTCGAGGTCCCACTCCTCGGCCCAGTGGTCGACGAAGTCGTGGATGCCCTCGAAGTGCTGGAAGTGGTCGATGAAGACCGCCGGCGGGACCTCGAGGCCGTACTGCTCTGCGACCTCCTTGATGAAGTACAGCGTCAGCGTCGAGTCCTTGCCGCCGGTCCACATGACGACGGGGTTCTCGTACTCCTCGAGGCCCTGCCGGGTGACCTCGATGGCCTTCTCGATCTTGTCCTGGATCCCGGGGTAGTCAGCGGGCTCCTCGCCCTCGCCGTCGGTGTAGTCCACGTCGATCGACTCCGGAAACGCGTCTGTCGATGCCATTCTATAATGAGATGTAATTACGACCCGGGATAAGTATTCGGGATTTGCCGAGTCTGCCGTGGGTCACGTTGGCAGGTATCAGGGCCAGTCGCACGGCTCATGGGGCTGCGTCTCGGACACGCGTGCAATGGCAGAACTGCCGCTCGACGACGGGACGCTGTGGTACGAAGAGACTGGATCCGGACCGCCGCTCGTGTTCGTCCACGGTGGCTGGATGGACAGCGACGCCTGGGAGCCACAGGTCGAGCGCTTCGCCGACGACCACCGGGTCGTCCGGCTCGATTTGCGGGGTCACGGTCGAACGGGGTCGACGGACTCACGCCGGTACTCGGTCGACCTGTTCGCGGCGGACCTCGAACGGCTCTTCGACCACCTCGCCCTCGAGGACGCCGTGCTCTGTGGCCTCTCGCTCGGAAACATCGTCACGCAGACCTTCCTCCATCGCCACCCTGACCGGCTCCGGGCGGCAGTGCTCGGCGGGCCGCTCCGCTCGTTCCCGCCGTTCGACCTCCCGAAGTGGCTGAAAGCCGCCGGTAATCCGAGCGCCAGTATCAAGACCGCACTCCAGCTCTCGGGGTCGAAGGGCACCTTCCGGTCGATGCTCGCCTCCGTCCGCGCGACCACCGGCGAGCCGTGGCTGAGCGTCGACCGGGAGACGCGCACGCGAGCGATCGAGTCCGCGGGGTCGATCTCCCGGGCGGAGTACGAGAAGATTTTCGACGCCCTCTATCGCTACGAGCCCGCGACGCTCTCGCACGTGTCGACGCCCACGCTCGCCATCTACGGCGAGGGCGAGGCCCCCCTCGTCAAGCGCCAGGGCCAGCAAATCGCCGCCACCGTCGAGGACGGGGCCGTCCGGTCGATCCCCGACGCGGCCCACCTCGTCAACGCGGACAACCCCGTCGCCTTCAACGACGCTCTCGTCGAGTTCGTGGACCGCGCCGAAACCGCGTCCTGAGCGGTCGACGGGACCCGTTTCGCCGATTTCGATCCGCTTCCGCCACGACTCGCCGATGCCGAGTCCGACCGCCTCGGAATCGCAGTCGGCATCGAGGCGACCCGTCCCTGGACGTATCCCAACCCCCGAGGGTCAGGACTCGTCCGTGGGCTCCGAGTCCGTCGATTCGGCGTCTGCGTCGGTCGTCGTCGCTTCGTCGTCATCCCGGCCCCCGTCGGTGGCGACGTCGTCGACCGGCAGCATCCCCCGCCCGACTGCGACGCCCGCGAGGACGAGGACCAGACCGAGGACGACCAGCGCGAGGGACTGGACGGTGACTGCCCCGGAGACTGAATCGAAGACGCCGAGGAGTGCCTCGCCGACCGGCGACGGGTCGGTAGCGTCGACGCGCATCGCCCCCGAGAGCAGTCGGGAAAGCAACAGCCCGACTGCGACGCCGAGACCGCCAGCGACCAGCACGGGGATGCCGATCCGCCAGAGCGCGCGAGAGCGGCGGCGAGAGCGGTAGCCGATTGCGCCCGCCGAGGCGAGCGCCACGAGCGGGAGCACGACGAGCAGGACCCCCGCGATGGAGACGCCGGTCCGGGCGGTCTGCAGACCCGCCATCGCGCTCTCGTCGAGGTCCCCGGTCACGTTCCGCTGGTCCGGGTGGTCCTCGTCGAGGCGCTGGCGGGTCGCCCCGCCGACGGCGTCCGCGAGGTCGTGACGGGTCGCGTTCTCCCGGTCGAGGAACGCGTCGTAGCTGGCGTTCTCGGCGACGAGTGCATCGATCCCGACCGTCCCGTAGGCCACGCTCGCCGCCTGGACGGACTCGGGGTTCCCGCTGTCCGCGACCCGGGAATCCAGGTCCGACACCATCCGGTCTCGGACCTCGTCGCGCCGATCGTCGTAGATCTCCAGCAGCTCGGGTCGGGTGTGCTCGCGCTGCGTCTCGTTCTGGATGCGCTGGAGCTGGTCGTCGGTGAACGACTCCCGGGTCTCGCGGAACGACGACTCGCTCTCCGCGAGGTCACCCATCCGCGGACTGATCTCGGCGGGGTCGAGGGACGCGACCCACGCAGCCATCTCCTCGCTAATGCCCGCTTTCACCGGCACGAGGTCGAACGTGAGCGAGAGGGTCTCCTGCTCGCCCTCGAGGTAGGCGTAGATGTCCTCGAGGTTCCCCTCGACCTCCCCCTGGACGTACGCCGGCGTCACCACCGACCGGACCATCTCGTCGATCGGGGGCTGTTCGGTGTCGTTGGCGAGCCCCACGGACACCTTCGTCTCGTTGTCCGGTTCGACCTCACTGGCCATGTCCGCCGCCATCGACTCGTAGACGCCTGCCTCGTCCAGTTCGTCGGCGACGTTCGCCGGATTCATCACTGTCCGCTCGGCGCCGACAACCAGGGTACCGCCGAGCAGGGCCACCACGAGGACGGCGCCCAGCAGCGCGAACACCAGTCGCCGCCCACCGGCCGATTGTGCCATGTTGCCGTCTGTAGGACGCAGTACCCCCCTAAGCGTTCCGGCCGTGTAGACAGTCGATACCGGATCGCGTCGCCGACACGTGACCGACCCGAGCAGTTCGAGAAGAGAGGTCCTGCCGGGACGGGGCCCACAGAGACGGCATCACCAACGCTTTGCCGCGAGCCACCATACGGGACGCCGTGCTCGTCCTGGGTGACGCCCACGCCGCCCACCCGGCGCGCCGGGAGGCGCTGCTCGCGGCCTACGACGACAGCGACGCCGACGTCGCACTCCACGTCGGCGACCTGGAGTACTACGCGCTCCCGATTCCGACCTACTTCGTGGCCGGCAACAACGAGGACCTCGACGTGATCGACGCCCTGCGCGCCGGCGAGACGCCCGACGGCGTCGAGAACGCCCACCTCCTCGCGAGCACGGTCGCGGAGGTGGCGGGCCTGCGCGTCGCGGGCCTCTCGGGCAACTTCGCGCCGTCGCGCTTCGAGAAGACACGGGACGAACTCGTCGGCGACCGGCGGCGCCACTTCACCCGCGAGGAGGTCGAGCGGGCCGAGGCACTGGACGACGTCGACGTCCTCCTGGCCCACGAGGCCCCGCGGGGGCTGATCTCCTACGGATACGACGCCGGCATCGACCACGTCACCGCCCTGATCGAGGCCCTCGACCCCGACCTCTGTCTGACCGGCCACCACCACACCCACGCCGAGGGGGAGGTCGCCGGCGTCCGGACCATCAGCCTCGCGCCGGCCTGGACGTGCTACTACCTCCTCGACCCCGACGACCTGACTCTCTCGGTCCGCGACGTGCCCGCCTCCGCGCCGCCGCCGGAGTAACCCTGCCAGACGGAATGGAGCGGCACCACGGCTATCCGGTCGTCACGTCGAGGCCGTCTGCCCAGGAAATCGGGCGATCAGGAAATGAATTCGTTGTCGCGCCAGTTCACGCCGCCGTCCTCCTCGTCCTCGTTCGGGTCCTCCGTCACCGTCACCGAGGCCGGTCGTTCCTCGCCGTCGACGATCTGGACCGCCTGGAGGCCGTCCTCCTCGGTCGCGGCGATGGCTGTGAGGGTGCCCTTCTCGGCCTCGCGGGCGACGTTACACAGGACGAGGAACATCGGGTACTGGAGGGCGGTGTTCTGGAGCACGGTCTCGCGGTCGCCCTTGAAGCAGGCGTACTCGACGAGCTCGGACTCGATTTCCTCCTCTTCCTCTTCGAGGGTCCCCCACTGCGGACCGCCACCGCCTGGCGAGGGCGGGCCGCCCGGCCCGTCCTCTGGCTCCTCCTCGTAGACCCGGTTCTCGGTCACGCTGGCCTTCAGCTGGGCCGACGGCGTGTACTTGCTGATGGAGTCGTCCGCCGGGACCGCGCTGATGATCAGCGTGTTGTTCCGCCGGGTGATGTCGATGTCGGCGATCTCCGAGGGGAGCTCCGGTGAATCGAAGTGGTCGTAGAGGTCCTCGAGGGGCAGTTCCAGCGTCGAGTGGAGTCTGTAAACGCGGCTGGTCATAGTTGGGGGGATGATGCGCGCGGGCGTCTGCCGACCACGACGCCCGTAGTCAGCGCTACCTACGGGCCGCACCCATATATGGCCTATCCTTCTTCGTCATCGCCACGTCCGACGATTGTGGGGCGTGTCATCGCGACCCACAGGAAGCCCAGATCGTCCACCGCGGCGCGGTAGTCACCGGTTACCAGACAGTATAGGTGGCTCGACCCCCAAGGGTCGCGCGATGACTGCTTCGACCGATGTCGACGCACACGTGGCGGTCGTCGGCGGGGGTCCCGCGGGGTTGACCGCCGCGATGTACACGACGCGCCTGGGCCTCGATACGGTCCTGATCGACCGCGGTGGCGGGCGCGCCGCCATGATGCAGGAGACCCACAACGTCATCGGCGTGACCGAGGATGTCAGCGGGATGGACTTTCTCGGTACTGCCCTCGAACAGGTCAAGGAGTACGGCACAGCCCACGTCCGGGACACGATCACGGCCGTCGAGCGGACCGACGACGGTCGCTTCGCCCTGGCCGGGAACGACGTCGACGTCGTGGCCGACCGCGTGGTTCTGTCGACCGGTTTCGCGGACGGGCGGCCAGACCCGCCGGCCCCCCGAACCGGTCGCGGCCTCCACTACTGTCTCCACTGCGACGCGTACACCTTCGTCGACGCGCCGGTGTACGTCATGGGAACGGGCAACAGCGCCGCGTTCGTCGCGATGATCATGCTCAACTTCACCGACGACGTCGACCTGCTCCTCGACGGCGACCGCCCGACCTGGGACGAGTCGGTCGGCGAGCAGTTGCGAGCCCACCCAGTAGACGTGCTCGAACCGGAAGTCTCCGAAGTGACCAACGACGAGGCGGGCTGGCTCGAGTCGATGACCTTCGCGGACGGGACGACCCGCGAGTACCGCGGCGGCTTCGCCATGTACGGGTCCGACTACAACACCGATCTCGCCGAACAACTCGGCTGTGACCTCACCGACGACGGCACGATCGCGGTCGACGACCACGGGAACACGAGCGAGGACGGCGTCTACGCGGTCGGCGACGTGACGCCGGGCCACAACCAGATTCCGATCGCGATGAGCCAGGGCGCGAAGGCCGGCATCGACATCTACTACGACCTCCGGACGTTCCCGATGAGTCTCGACGAGATCGAGGCTCGCGGCGGGATCGACGTCGACGACGCGCCTGGCCTGTCGCCGTCGCTCCGCGAGCAGGCACGAGCCCACCCCTCCAACGTGAGCCGACGCGGAGCGGGCGACGACTGAGGTCGGAGCCGTCGCTGGCACCGCGGGCAGTCGCGGACGGCCCGCTACTCGTCCGTCGGTTCCGCCGATTCCTTTGCCAGTTCGTAGGCGCGGTGCGTCGCCGTGACTGCATCGACGAGCTGGTCCGCGAACTCCTCGTCCCCGGACAGGTCGGCCGACTCCAGGACGGCCTCGAGCTCGTCACAGGCGGCGGCGAGCCTGGCGGTCTGTTCGTGCTCCGGTGCGCGCGCGAGCTGTGGCGATCCCATCGGTCCGCCGTGGACCTTCATCCGTACCGGCGATCCCTTTCCCATGGGGACAGGAAGACCGCCATCCCGGTTAGTAATTGAGTCGTTAGTGACGGTGCCGTGAGGTGCACTCGGTAGTATAGTAGTCCCTAACGTCCGACCGTCGTCCACGTGTTCGAGGTGGACACGTCTGAATCGACGACCGGGCCGCTAGTCGTCGGCGGTCGCCGCGTCGCCGCCGCCCGCGTCGACAGCCGCGTCCCCCTCGATGCTCGGCGGGTATTCCCCGCGGTCGAGTCGGAGGTCGGACTGCGGCCGAGCCATGCACGTGAGCGCGTAGTCCTCCCGTTCGGCCTCGGTCAGTCCCCGTGCGGCCGGCTGGGTCACCTCGCCGTCGAGGATCTTCGCGGAGCAGGCCAGACACATCCCGACGCGACAGGAGTACTCCTGGGCGATGCCCGCCTCGATGCACCGCGAGAGGATCGTCTCCGTGTCGGCGACGGTGATCTCCTCGCCCGTCCCGACGAACTCGACGGTGTAGTCGGTCATTGCCCGCGCTTCGGCCGAGGCCGACAAAACTCTTTATGCCGGACCTGACGCCCGCCGGGACCGTGATAAAGAGTTTTCTCCCTCGGGCCAGGAACGTGCGACATGACTTCCTACGAGGTGGACGTCGCCGTCGTCGGGGCAGGTACCTCCGGCTGTTACGCCGCCGCGACGCTCGCCGAGGCAGGCTTCGACGTGGTCGTCGTCGACCGCAAGAGCGAGTCGGAGGCCGGCCACATCGCCTGCGGCGACGCGCTCAAAGGGGCCGACACCTTCCCGGACGCGATCCCGAAGTCCACCCTCGAGCCCGCGATCACGAACCCCGAGGTCGACCACGGCCGCTTCGAGATTCCCCAGCTCGACACCGTCGTCGACATCCCGGTCCCGGGCGAACTCGCCGTCGTCGACCGCTGGGAGTACGGCCGCCGGATCATCGGCGGGGCCGCCGACGCCGGGGCCGAGTTCCACTACGACACGGTCGTCAGGGACGTCCGCCAGAACGGCCGGGTCCAGGGTCTCGACGCCGTCCAGGCGGGCGACCCGGTCACCTACGACGCCGACCTCGTCATCGACGCCGCCGGTGCGCTCTCCCTGCTCCAGGACAAGGTCGACTTCGAGGGGACGACCTACGACACGAACGTCACGTACTCGCAGTTCTGTTCGGCCTACCGCGAGATCGTCACCGTCGACGAACCGGTTCCGTGGGACGACGCGCTCGTCTTCAAGCCGACCGAGCGGGCGGCGGGCTACCTCTGGTACTTCCCGCGCACGCCCACGGAGATCAACGTCGGCCTCGGCTTCCAGATGACCGAGGAACCGATGCACCTCGTTGAAGACCTCAAGGCCGACCTCCGCCAGCGCCCGGAGTTCCAGGGCGCCGAGGTGACGGACAAACTCGGGGCAGCACTGCCGACCCGGCGGCCCTACGACTCGGCAGTCGCGCCGGGGTTCCTGTCTGTCGGCGACGCCGCCGGCCACGTGAATCCGACCACAGGTGGGGGCATCGCCGGCGCGGCCTACGCCGGGACCTACGCGGCCGAACAGGCCATCGAGGCCCTGGAGGGTGGGTCCGTCGGCGAGGCCGACCTCTGGGAGTACAACGAGCGGGTCATGGACCACTTCGGCGGCCGGTACGCCGCACTCGACGTCTACAACATCTTCACGACAGGCTACGACGTGCAGGAACTGATGGGGCTGCTCGCCGCCATGCCCGTCCGGAAGCTCTCGGAGGCGATCTACTCCGGATCGGCGAGCCTGGGCCCGTGGACGAAGATCAAGACCGCCCTGAAGTCGGTCGGCTACTGGGACACCATCTACGACCTCTACAAGACCAAGGGACTGGCCGACCGGTTGCTCGACCACTACGAGGACTACCCCGACCACCCGTCGGACTTTCCGGCCTGGCAGTCGCGACGCGACGACATCATGGCGAACGTCTACGAGCGGACCGGCGCCGACCCGAAGTACTGACGGGTTTGGGCGTCACTCGCCGTCCGCCGCGAGCCGTCGTGCGGCCCCGGCCAGGACGGCGACGGCGTGCTCGATGCTGGCCTCGTCCACGTCGAAGGTGGCCGTGTGGTGGCCGCCGGGGTGGTCGGTCCCGACGCAGACGTAGGCCGCCCGCCCGCCACGGTCCTGGACACGTTGCAGCAAGATGGCGGCGTCCTCGCTCCCGCCGAGGGATCCCGTTCGACGGACGTCGGTGACGTCCGGGACGGTCGCCGCCACGTCGGCGACGGTGTCGACCACCGAGTCGTCGGGCGTCGCGGTCGGCGCCTCGCCGGTCCGCTCGATGGCCACGTCACAGTCGTGCATCGATGCCGCGGCGCACATTGCCCGGTTCGCGGCGTCGCGCATGTACCGCATGAGGGCGGTCGTCTCGCCGCGGACCTCCCCCGCCAGGACCGCCGAGTCGGGGACGATGTTCGTCGCCGTCCCGCCCTCGACCCGCCCGGCGTTGACCCGCGTCGCGCCGTCCTGGTGGCGGGGAATCGCATACAGTCCCTGCACAGCCGCCGCGAGTGCTCGGACGGCGTTACGGCCCTGCTGTGGGGCCTTCCCGGCGTGGGCCGCCTCCCCCTCGAAGGTGGCGCGGAACTGACTCACCGCGAGGATGCCCTCCAGTCCGGCGATCACGGTCCCGGTCGGGTAGCCCAGACCGACGTGGGTCGCGAGGAGTGCGTCGACGTCGTCGACGACCCCCGCCGCAGCCATCGCACGCGCCCCGCCGATGACCTCCTCGGCGGGCTGAAAGAGGACCGTCAGCGTCCCCGCGAAGTCGCTCGCTGCCACCGTGCGCAGGACCCCGAGCCCGATTGCCGCGTGCGCGTCGTGCCCGCAGGCGTGCATGTACCCCTCGTTGCTCGATCGAAAGCCCGCGTCGGTGGGGTGGTGTCCCGACTCGGTGGACTCGGTCTGCGGGAGCGCGTCGAGGTCGACGCGCACCGCGACCGTCGGGCCTTCACCGTGGTCGAGCGTCGCGACGGCGCCGGTGTAGCCGCCAGCCATCCGGTCCAGGCGCGTCTCGTCGACGCCCGCCTCGCGAGCGCGGTCCAGCCACGTCTCGAGCGTCTCGTCGTCGGGAACGGCGTCGCGGGCGTCCGCCGCGAGGACGGCGGGGCCGTACTCGACGTCCACGCCGGGAATCGCCTCGCAGGCCGCGCGGACGCGGTCGGTCGTCCGGAACTCGCACCAGCTCGGTTCCGGGTGGCGATGGAGGTCGCGTCGGAACGCGACGAGTGACTCTCCGTCGGCCTCGGTCATGCGCGCACCCAGACCCCCGACCACCTTGACCGTTACCCGTCGCCGACCTGGCGGACCTGCTCGACCTCCGCTGTCACGTGGACGGCGTCGGGGAACTCACGACCGGCGACCGAGCGGGCGAACTCGTCGTGCCCGACGATCTCGAGGACACGCCGGTAGACGGAGTAGTCCCAGGCGTCGAAGCCGTCCCCGGGCTGGCAGTCGGCGTACATCGGGACCCGGAGTTCGGCCGGCGGCTGGGGGTGGGGCCCCTTGAACTCGGCCCCCTTCCGGGCCGCCGTCTCCTTGATGTCGGTGACGACGGACTCGAGGACATCGCGGTCCCCGCTGGCCAGTCGGAGCGTGGTCACGAACGGCATTCGGCTCCCTCTCGTCGACCCACGGGCAAAAGCTTCCCGTGTCGCCGCGCACGCGTGGCCGGTCTCCGATATTCACTTAACGACGGGATGATTATATTCCGCCAATGATGCAGGCCACGAGCGCGGGAGCCATCCTCTTTCGCGATACGCGTGGCCAGCGCGAGTACCTGCTGCTCAAGAGCCGCCCCGGCGACTGGGAGTTTCCCAAAGGCGGGGTCGAGGGCGACGAGGAGTTACAGCAGACCGCCATCCGCGAAGTGAAAGAGGAGGCCGGTATCGGCGACTTCCGGCTCATCGATGGCTTCCGCCGCGACTACGACTACGTGTTCGAGGCGAACGGCAACACCATCCACAAGACCGTCCACCTGTTCATCGCGCGCTCCTTCGAGGCGTCCGCGGAGCTCTCACACGAGCACCGCGACCTCCAGTGGCGCGACTACGAACAGGCGATCAACACCGTGACCCAGGACGGCCCCCGCGAGATTCTCGAGGAAGCCCACGAGTTCCTGGACCAGGAGGTCGAACAGGAGGAAGCCTGAAGCGGCCGCCGATCAGGCCGAGCCAGCGGCGACGCTGTTAATTCCGCTACTGGTGAGGTACCACGCTGCGGGCGCGAAGACGAGCCACAGCAGGAACAGGACGACGCCGCTCTGGTCGACGACCGCCTCGCTCGACATCGAGAACTTCCAGAGGAAATAGAGGTTGACGACCGGGATCAGCAGCCCGATCGTTCGCATCAGCGGACTGAAATTCTCGTCGGTCCCGGCCGCGACCTGCTTGTTCACCTGATGCATCCACCAGAGGCCGTAGAAGCCCAGCGTGATGATGAAGAAGATGACCATCTTGCCGAGACTTCGGTGTCTGAACGCCGATGCATTCGTGACTTGGGGTGTGCCACCCGACATGCAAAAAACACGTTGTTAGACTGTACCTATAAACTTACGTGTCACTACGGCCAGGCGACAGGACCTCCCTACCCGCCCCGATCGTGGCCTGCCCTGGGCCGTCGTGAGCACTGTGAAAAAAGCTTCCAACGTTTACTCGGTCGGCTGACGTGACAGGGCCACTCGCCAGTGACGCCGACAATCCTCGCTGGTGAGCCCCGACGGTGCCAACCCAGTCGTGTGCCATACCGTTTTCTCCCCCCGCCCCGTTGGGTCGCCCGTGAGCACGGTTCCGGAGTTCACCTTCGAACTCACCGTCTGTCAGTGGGCAGAGCGCCACTGGCCCCCGGCCGGGGAGCGCGACGCGCCCATCGTCGTGGCGCGCCAGCTCGGGACGCGTCGCCGGCGCTGGGACACCATCGTCGTCGAGTGCGACCCGGCGGGGCTTCGAGCGCGCGCCCGCTTCGGGACGGCGGCGCTGGACTCCGACCTCCTCCACGTTGTCGGGCACGCACCCGCAGACTGGGCGTGGTATCAGGACGCCCTCCCGCACCCGGGCTACCCCTGGCGGTACGTCCGCGAGGCCGTCCACGCGGCCGCCGACCGCGGCGTGATCGAGACGCGCCGCGGGGGGAACGGCCGGATCGAACTCCGCCGGAAGTGGGGCTATCCCGACTGGGTGCGCCGGATCGTCGCCATCGAGAACAAGCCGGACCTCGACGCGAGCGCGGCCCGTGACCTCCGGCCGCAGATCGAGCGCGACGTCGCCCTGGGCCTCGCCGACGAGGTCTGGATCGCGACGGCCGCCACCGGCGAGCGCGTCGAGCCAGCGCTGATCGAGGACGTGCCCGTCCAGGCCGGCATCCTCACCGTCGACGTGGCGGCCTCGACAGACGACGATGCCGACGTCGCCTGGCATCCACAGACGCTGGATCCGAGCGAACCGGGCACCCGGATCCTCGAACGGCCGGACGGTGGTGCCTACGACGCCAGCGCGGCGCGGTTCGAGTACGCCGACGCGGACTGGAAGGCCAACAAGCGCCTGGAGATCGCCGAGCGGGCGTACGCCCGCGGCTGGCGCTCCTACGTCGAGTCGATGCGACCGGACTGCCGGCACTTTCAGTTGGCCGACGAGGACGGCTGGCTGCTCCCCCGGTGTGGGGCGAAGGAGCGCTCGCAGACCGCGAGCGAGTGCCACGGCGGCTGTCCGGACTTCGAGCCGGAACCGCCGGCGTGGCGACAGCAGGGGTGGCCGATCGAGGGCGGGCCGGGGGCTGGCGTGCGATCACTCCTGGCGCGCCAGCGAGAGCGCCGGCGGCCGGATCCAGAGGAGTCCTGAGTTCGGACCTCAGGCCGGCTCGGCGACCTGGACGGCGAGTTTCTCGCGAGCGACGGACAGCCGGAACGTCGGGACCGTCTTCTGGACGCGCTCGACGACGCCCTTGTCGGCGAGGCCGTGGAGGGCAGAGCGGACGTCGTCGACCTCGGCGTCGGTGCCGGCGTCGCGGAGGGCGTGGAGGGTGGCGACCACGCTGTCGGGTTCCTGGTCGGGGCCGGCGATCACCTCGAGAATCTGGCCCTGGAGGTGCGTGACGGCGATCTCGCGGTCGTCCGGGTCGAGTTCCTCGCCGGTGACGAGTTCGATCGCGTCCGGCGTCGCGCGGATCATGCTGTCGTCGTCGCGGTAGTAGTACTCCTTGAGCTCGGACTCGAGGTAGCCGTGGACCTCGCTGCCGCTCTCGACGCCCCAGCGCTCCTGGAGCTCGGCGTTCTTCGTGGGCTGGAGTTCGACGACGTCGGCCAGCCGCTCGCGGGCCTCCTCCGAGAGGGTCATCCACCGGTGGTACGACGTGGGGGGTACGAAGGCTTTCCGGAGTCGAGTGGGGTCCGACGCCGACAGCGTGCCGTGGCGTCACTCGAGGGTCGCCAGCGTCTCGCGCACGTCGTCCCAGTGGCTCCCGCGCCAGTAGTGCTGGTCGCAGTCGGGACACCGCCAGACCGGACTCGGCGGGTCGTCCGGGACGTATTCGGGGCGCGGGTCGCCCGCTGACAGCTGCTCGAGTTCCGCGTTGCACCGACTGCACCGCGTCGGTTCCTCGGGGAGCGTCAGGTCGAGTCCCGCCGCACGGAGTTCCGCGAGCTGGTCGCGCACGTCCCGGGTCCCCAAGAGGATCACGTCGGAGGCGGCCGCGGCGAGGTCCCCGTCGCGCGTCACGACGGTTCGCCTCTCGTCGCGCGCCCACTCGAGGACGGCCTCGTCGGACTCGGCGTCCCGGTCGAGCGCGTAGGCGGTATCGTGCCCGCACATCCGGAGGTAGGACACGAGGCCACCACACATCACGTCGACGAGGAGGCGTGTCATTCGGTGGACTCCGGGTCGCCGAGGAAGTCCCGGACGTCCGCGACGGGCCAGGCGTTGAGGACGTCGTCGACCTCGGCCCACCCGCGGCGGGCCGTGTGAACGCCGTAGCGTAGCAAGTCGTAGCTGTCGACCCGGTGGGCGTCGGTGTCGATGGCGATCGTCGCCCCCTGGTCGATGGCGAGCTGGACGAGGCGACCGCTGAGATCGAGGCGCTGGGGGTTGGCGTTGACCTCCAGGGCCGTGTCGTTCTCTGCGGCGACCCGCGCCAGCCGTTCGACGTCGAGATCCAGGCCCTCGCGGCGGTTGAGGTACCGACCCGTCGGGTGCCCGATCACGTCGACGTCCGGGTGTTCCGCTGCCGCGACGAGTCGGTCCGTGCCGTCGCCGTCGAGGGCAGCGTGTGGCGAAGCGACGACGAGGTCGAGGTCAGCCAGGAGGTCGTCGGCGACCGAGATCGAGCCGTCCTCCGCGATGTTGGCCTCGACGCCAGCGAAGACCTCGACGTCGGCGTCCTCGGCCACCGCACGAATCTCCGGAACCTGCTCGCGCAGGTCGTCGTCCGAGAGTCCGACGCCACCGACCATCCCGGGGCCGGTGGCGTGGTCGCAGATGGCGACGTAGTCGTGACCGTACGATTCCGCCCCGGCGATCATCTCCTCGATGGTAGCGATGCCGTCGGACCAGTCGGTGTGAACGTGGAGGTCGCCACGGACGTCGCCCCCGTCGAGGAGGTCCGGCAATTCGCCCGCCTTCGCCGCCTGGATCTCGCCGCGGTCCTCGCGGAGTTCTGGCGGCACGGTGGGGAGCCCCAGCGCGTCGTACATGCTCGCCTCCGTCTCGCCGGCGACGCGCTCGCCCACGCGCTGGCCCGAGTCGGGGTCGTCGACGCCACTCACACCGTCGGACGAGTCCGACGAGCCGTCCGAGCCGAGCTCGGAGACGTCGAACGCCCCGTACTCGTTGAGTTTGATCCCCTGCTCGATGGCGACGGTCCGGAGCGTCACGTTGTGTTCCTTGCTGCCGGTGAAGTACTGGAGGGCGCTGCCGAACTCCTCCGGAACGACGACGCGGAGGTCGACGCGGACGTCGCCCACGCGGAGGCTGGCCTTGTTCTCGCCGGACTCGATCTCGACGTCCGCCTCGGGCCAGTCGACGAAGTGGGCGACGACGGCCTGCGGGTCCTCGCTGGCGGCCAGCGCGTCGACGTCACCGATCGTCGGTCGCCAGCGCCGGATCGACCCCGCGGTCTCGACGCGGTCGACTGCCGAGTGTTCCTCGAGGTAGTCGAGAACGGCGTCCGCGAGGGGGCGGGCCTCTCCCAGGAGCTGGCGCTCGTGGGCCTGCCGGGCGAAGTCGACGTTGTCGAGGATGTTCTCCTCGGTCTTCGGCCCGAACCCTTTCACCTCCTGGATCTCGCCGGCCTCGGCCGCGGCTTCGAGGTCGTCCAGGTCCTCGATTCCCAGGGTCTCGTACAGTTTCGCGACGGTCTTGGGACCGACCCCCTCGACGCGCGTCAGTTCGTCGAAGTCAGCAGGGAGGTCCGCGCGGAGTTCCTCCAGCTCTTCGATCTCGCCGGTCTCGACGTACTCGACGATCTTCGCGGAGATGGCCTCACCGACGTCGTCGAGTTCCGCAACCGCGTCCTGGCCGGCACCCGCGAGGCGGGCGACCTGGTCGGGGTACTCGCGGACGCTCTGGGCCGCGTCGCGGTAGGCCCGCGGCTTGTAGTCCACGTCCTTCGCCTCGAGTCGGTCGGCGAACTCCTCCAGGAGAGCCGCGATCTCCTCGTTGCGCGTCACCGGCCAAGCCCCCTACCGACGCCGTGACCCGAGTCGTCGTCCCCGTGGCCGAGCGCCTGCTTGAGGAAGCGCGTCCAGCGCTTCTTGTCAGCCGCGGCCTTGGCCTGGGCCTCGGACTCCAGGTCGACGGAACCCAGTTGCTCCAGGGCGTTGAGCGCGCGGTCGATGCCGATGATCGCCCGGGCGAGGTCCTCGCCCTCCTCGCGGGAAATGTCGCCGTCCTCGATCCGTTGCTTGCGCTGGAGGCGTTCGCGCCGGAGGTTCTTCTTCGCGCGCTCGACCCGCTCACGTTCGCCCGCCGGGATCGTCTCCCGGCGCTTGATCTCGAAGACGAACGACTGCAGGTCCAGCTCGTCGCCCTGGACCTCGATCTCGTCGGGGATGTCCTGGCCTACCGTCGCGCTCTCGCGCTCGACGCGCTCGAGTAGCTGCTTCCGCTCGAACTCCTCCACGGGTACCTACCCGTTGGAGGCTCGGCCACTTCGCTCCTTCGGCGGGCGAGACGTCCGCGAGTCGGGCCGACCCGCACAGGTCGGCCCACGTCCGGCCCAGTCTGTCCCTTCGAGGGGATCGAGGCGCGATTCGAGCCCGTCGTTCCAGAGAGCGCAATCCCTTTGCGGGGGCCCCTCGTATGCCCGGCAATGTCGCGTTGCGACGTGTGTGGCCAGCAGGAGAGTATGCCGTACCACTGTCGGCACTGTGGCGGCACATTCTGCGCCGAACACCGTCTGCCCGAGGCCCACGACTGTCCGGGTCTGGACAACTGGGGCGACCCGGACGGCGTCTTCGACAGCGGCTTCGACGCGTCCGTCGAGGACAGTACCGGGAGCGAGGGCCTGACCGACCGGGTCGGCGGCGCCTTCGACACCGGGCCCGGTGGCGTCATGGGCTACGTCCGGGGCAACATGACCTACGTCTTCCTCGGGCTCATGTGGATCACCTTCTTCTTCCAGTTCATCCTCCTCCCGGCGATCGGGATCGGACCGACGCCCTTCTACTCGACCTGGGACGCCATCTTCGTCCTCTCGCCCCAGCACCCAGAGTACGTCTGGACCTACGTCACCTCGATCTTCGCCCACGGCGGCCTCGGCCACATCGCCCTCAACAGCATCGTGATCTTCTTCTTCGGCCGGCTGGTCGAGCAGTACGTCGGCTCGCGGGACTTCGCGCTGCTCTTCCTCGGGAGCGGCATCATCGCGGGGATCGGCCAGTTGCTCATCCACCTCGTGCAGAACGTTCCCCAGGGCGCCCTCGGGGCGAGCGGGGCCGGACTGGCCATCATGGGCGTCCTCACGATCCTGAACCCCGGCCTGCGCGTCTACCTCTACTTCATCATCCCCGTCCCCATCTGGGCGATCACGATCTTCTACGCGGCGATCAGCCTCGGGGGCATCGTCGGGATCGAGATCCTCGGCGGGAACACCGCCCACGGCGCCCACCTCGTCGGCCTCCTGATCGGCCTGGCCTACGGTCAGCGCGTCAAGGACCGCATCCGCCTCCCGAGTCAGCTCCAGTTCGGCGGCGGGCCCGGGGGACCGGGCGGGCCAGGCGGCCCGGGCGGCCCCGGACGAGGCCGCGGGCCGTTCTGATGGCGGCCGTTCGGCCCGAATTCGTCCCCGATCCGGCCCTCGACCGCGCGGCGATGGAGTCCCTGCAGCTCGACATCGCCGAGGCCGCCACGTTCGCGGACGATCTCGACGTCGATCCCGACCGCGTCTGTGCCGGGGGTCCGGCTTCGGGGGGCGACGGGCATCGCGGCGGCGCGGACGCACGCCCAGAGGAACCGCCGCTCGTCGCGGGCGTCGACCAGGCCTTCGACGGCGACGTGGCCGTGAGCGCCGTCGTGGTCCTGCGGGATGGCGCGGTGATCGAGCGCGCGTCCGCCGCCGTCGAGACGGAGATTCCCTACATCCCCGGACTCCTGTCGTTCCGAGAGGGCAACAGCATCCTCGCCGCGTTCGAAGCCCTCGACGCCGAGCCGGAACTCGTGCTGTTCGACGGCAGCGGGCGAATCCACTACCGGCAGGCGGGGCTGGCGACCCACGTCGGCGTCACCCTCGACGTGCCCGCGGTCGGCGTCATCAAGAACCTCCTCTGTGGCGAACCCCGCGAGTCGCTCGACGAGCGCCTCCCGGAGGGCGCACGGGTGCCCATCGACCGTACCGACGAGGTCGAGGGGCCCCCGGGATCACCCATCGGATACGCACTCCAGACCCGCCAGTTCGAGGGTGGCGACCGGTACGTCAATCCCGTCTTCGTGAGTCCCGGCCACCGCGTGAGCGCCGAGACGGCCGTCGACGTGGTCGAGCAGTGTTGCTCGGGGTACAAGCTCCCCGAGCCGATCCGGCTCGCCGATCGGTACGCGGGGGAACTGACGGCAGCGGAGTAGCCCCAGGCCGGCGGTGTGAGCACGGTCGTCTGGCGGCCAGCGGACCGCCCCCGCTTAACACGGAGGGGCTCGACGGTGCCAGCATGGACGAGGAGACGGTACTCATCACCGGCTGTTCCTCCGGCATCGGCCGCGCCACGGCCGCATTCTTCGCCGAGGAAGGGTGGACGGTCTACGCGACCAGCCGCGACGAGGACGACCTCGCCGAGCTCGCCGAGGCTGGCTGTCACACGGCAGCCCTCGACGTCACGAACGCCGCGCAGATCGAGCGGGTCGTCGACCGCGTGATCGACGAGCAGGGCCACCTCGACTGCCTGGTCAACAACGCCGGCTACGCGCAGTACGGTCCCCTCGAGGACGTTCCGGCGAGCGAACTCCAGAAGCAGTTCGACGTGAACGTCTACGGGCCACACCGGCTCACGCGGGCGGTCCTCCCCCACATGCGCGAGGCCGAGGACGGGACGATCGTCAACGTCTCCAGCGTCTCCGGGCGGATCGCGATGCCCGGCACGGGCGCCTACAGCGGCTCGAAGTTCGCCCTCGAGGCGATGAGCGACGCGCTCCGCGGCGAGGTCGACGGCTTCGGCGTCGACGTGGTCCTCGTCGAACCCGGGCCGGTCGCGACCGAGTTCACGGAGCGCTCGCGCGACGAGCTGACGGACGGGCTCGACCGACGAGAGGACACCTACGGCTGGCTCTACGAGATGGTCGAGGACGCGGGCATCGTCGGCGGGGCAGCACCCTGGGCCGCCGACCCGGACGACTGCGCCGCCGTCATCCACGAGGCGGCCGAGGTCACCGATCCCCACGCGCGCTACCCCGTCGGCCAGGCCGCCCGGTACATGCTACTCTCGCGCTTCCTGCCCGACGGCCTCCGCGATCTGGCCGGGCGACTCCTCCGCAAACTCGGCTGATACGGCAGCCCTCAGCTCAGTCAGTCGGTTCCAGACAGGCGGCGACGACGCGCAGCAGTTTCTCGCCGTGGACTTCCTGGGGAAAGAGCGGGACCCGCCGGACCTCGTGGCCCCGGAAGAGGTCCTGGGAGCGGGCCAGGGCCTCGCGCTGGACGTCCCACCGGCGGGCACAGAACTCGCAGTCCTCGTGGCTGGGCGCGACGAGCCAGTCCGCGTCGAGGTCGGCGACCTCCGCGGGGTCCTGCAGGAGGCGGTTGACCACGACCGTCCCGACCGGGATGCCGAACTCCTCGAGCCGCGAGAGCAGGCGCTCGGACTCCCGGACGGACAGTTCCTCGGGCACGAGCACGACACGGAAGTCAGTCTTCGCCGGATCGCGGAGGACGGCCCGGAGCCGCTCGATGCGGTCGGAGAGTTCGTTCAGATTTGCTGTCCCCTGCTCGAGTTGCTCCTCGCCGTCGTCCCCGCCGAACATCCCCGAGAGCCCCTCCATCATCCCGCCGAGCCGTTCGCGCATGGTCAAGATGCGCCCGACCATCGAGTCGAGGAGTTCGGGCAGTTCGAGCAGGCGGAGGGTGTGGCCGGTCGGCGCGGTGTCGACGACGACGCGCTCGAATCGCGGGTCGTCGACGTACTCCAGCAGGAGCCAGAGCGCCGCGGCCTCGTCGCTGCCGGGCATCGCACCGCCGAGGAGGTCACCTGCCTCGTCGCCGAGCAGTCCGCCGAGCGGGTTCGCGCCCGCACCGGCCCCGCCACTCGCCTCACTTCCCTCGCCCTGTCCACCGAATGGCGTCTCGGCCATCGCCGCCTCGGGGTCGATCTCCGCGGCGTAGAGAGGAACGTCCTCGCGGACGCGGGCCGGTTCGTCGGGTATCTCCGCCTCGAGGGTGTCGGCGAGCGAGTGGGCGGGGTCAGTCGAGACGACGAGGGTGGCCGTGTCGTCGCGGGCGCTCGCGAGGGCCGTCGCCGCGGCCATCGTGGTCTTGCCCACGCCACCCTTGCCGCCGTAGAGCACGAACTCGGGGGCCTCGATGCCGGCGGGGACGGCCGCGTCGTCGACGTCCGCGACCGGCTCGACCTCCAGATCCATGGCCGTGCTTGCCGCTCGTGCGTCGTGTATCCGTCGAAAGGCGGGCGCCGGTCAGTGTCGCGTCGACCGGGCTTCGCGGACCTCGGCCCCGTCGCGCAGCTTGTCCTCGCAGTTCGGGCAGACCCGCGGAGCGTCGTGCTCCTCGGGCGTAAAGACCTGCACGTAGCGCTCGGTGACGAATCCCCCACAGTTCTGGCACTCGGGCATCGTCCAAATCGGCCCACCAGGCGGACATATGTCTTGTGATCGTTCGGGCCCGATCGCGCCCACGTCAGCGTCCCGAGAGAAGCGTTCTATCCGGCGGTTGTCGTCCGGAAGGCGTGGCTCGGCCCTGCCGTCGTGGGCGGCGACGGACTCCACTCAGTCCTGGTTCGCCCAGAAGGTCGACAGCTGGTCGTCCAGGAACTCGGGCGTCATCCGGACGAACTCCGCGCGCTCGGCCGGCGAGAGGTATCCGTTGACGCTGTGGCGCGCACCCGAGACGTACCGCCGGCCGACGAAGACGCGCACGCCCGATTCGTCGGCACCCCTGATGACCCGTCCGATGGCCTGGCGCGCCCGTCTGACGGCCGGCACCGTCAGCGCGTACTCGAAGGCGTCCGACTCGCTGAAGGCGTCGGCGTAGGCCCGGCGGGTGGCAGTCACGCGCGGCGAGCCGATGTTCACCAGCGGGATGCCCACGACGGCACAGCAGTGCAGTTTGTCGCCGTCGTAGTCGACCCCCTCCGTCAGCGTCCCCCGAGTGCTCGTGACGAGCACTTTGCCGCCGCCAGCGAAGAACTCAGACTTCAGGCGCTCGGTCTCCTCGTTGGCGGAGCTCTCGTCGACGAGCACCGGCTTGTCGACGACGGTCCGGAGGTACTCGCCGGCCCAGGAGGCCTCGCGGTAGTTCGGCATCGCGATCATGACGTTGCCGTGCGAACGCGCGAGGGTGCGCAGGACGTGGGCGTACTCGTCGCGCGTCCGGTTCCAGGTCGCCGGGTCTCCATTCTCGTCCGGGTCGCCGCGGTTGCGCGCGGTGAAGGGTTCGGCGTCGACGATCCAGCTGGCGCGGTTCGCCTCCGGGAAGGGCAGTTCGTAACTCCGCTCGACGACGGGCCGGTTCGCCGCGCGCAGGGCCTCGAGGCCAGCCACGTCCGAGAAGACGTCGAGTGGTTCGAGCGTCGCACTCATCAGGACGCCGCCGCCGAGCGCGTCGAAGACCTCCCGGAGCGCCTCGCCGGGCATGCACTCGAACCGGACGAGACCGGCAGTGTAGGCCGTCTCCCACTGTCGGTCGACGTGGCGCTCGTCGGCCGGCGAGTGCTCCAGTTCGATCTCCCGGAGGGCCGTGGCGTGGTCGCCCTCCCACCAGCGCTTCATGAGGACGCCCACTGCGGCGGCGACGGGCGAGCGCGCCAGTCCGAGGTCGTCGATGGCGTCCTCGACGGCCGCGCCGACCGTCCCGAGACTCCGCCAGAGGCCCCCGTCGTAGTCGTTGCGCTCGGCCCAGACGGAGAGTTCGTCCCGCTCGACGGTCTCGGGATCGCGCAGAGGTATCTCGATGCCGTGGTCCGGGAGCTGGTCGGCCCCCGCCACGCGCCAGTCCTCTCCCACTTCCTCGTCGAGGTGGGCTGCGACGCGGTCGTCGAGCCACCCGAGCACGTCGTCGAAGAAGTCCCGCGCGCGCTCGACCGCCTCGATTGGGACCTCACGAGCGGAGAGCCGATCCCTGACCTGCTGCTGGTGCTCGTGGGTCTGCTGGGCGCGCGAGAGCAGCGCCTGGCAGTCCCCGCGGGCCCGCTTGAGCGTGTCCCGCCCCACGCGATCCGAGAGGAGGTCCCGGACCCGCTCCTCCAGGCGGTGGGCCTCGTCGACGATCACGAAGGTCCGCTCGTCGAGGACCGCCGAGAGGAGGGGCCGCGAGTCGGGATCGAACAGGTGGTTGTAGTTGCCGATCACGACGTCGGCCGACTCCAGCATGACGCTCATCACCCGGTGCGGACAGGTCCCGCGCTCGACCGCGGCCGGGAGGTAGTCGTCGGGCGTCACGACGTGCCCCTCGCCGACGTCGAAGTCCACCGGCGACGCCTTGTTCCGCGCGTACCAGTCCGCCTCGAACGGGCAGTACAGCGGCGGGTCGTCACCCTCGACCATCGACTCCGGAGCGGTCGGCTGCTCGGTGCGGTATGGACTGGTGGCCCCCGCGGTCGAGAGGGACTGCTCGGCGAGCTGGCGCTGGCCGGGGGCGTCGGGGCGGGCGTGGCGCGCCAGGTCGCTCCCGCGCTGTGGGTCCCACCAGATATCCTCGTCGCTGTCCTCCCCGCCGACGGCCACGTCGGCGACGGGGGCGTCGCCGCCCGTGCCGTCGCTCTCGACGAGGTGCGCCGTGTCCTCGCGCAGGTCCTCGCAACGCGAGTGCGTTCCCACGTCGTCCGGGAACAGCCCCTCGCGGCCGTACGGGCAGAGGTCTCGCTTGCCCACGAGGGAGATGCCGGTGAGCGGCTCGTCGAGGCCGGCGTTCATCGTCCGGAGGTCGGCGACGAACTGCTGGAGTTGTTGCTTGACTGGCGTGACGACCACGACGTTCTCGTAGTCGCCGTGGCGGAGGTGCGTGGCCGCCGCGGTCAGCGCGGCCATGGTCTTGCCCGTGCCGCAGGGCCCCTCCATGGCGAGATAGCCGTTGGCCTCGCCGACGGCGATTGCCGACTCGACGGCGTCGGCCTGGTTGTCGTAGGGTTCCGGGAAGCCGAAGTAGTCCTCCCAGTAGTCCAGGAGGTCGGAGTCGGGCCTGCCCGTGACTTCGGTGGGATCCCCGGGGGCCGGCCCGTCGTCTGGCATTCGTGGGTACTGCGTCGCCCTCCCGTTTGAACTCACGGATTCTGGCTAGGGTTTTCGGTGGTGGTCGTGATGAGACAGAGACCGTGCCCACGTCCGCGAAAGCCCTCGGCCCGCTCACTACGAACATCTCTCGCTGCCGTCGACCCCCCGTAAGCCCTCGGCCCGCTCGCTACGAACATCTCTCGCTTCCGTCGACCCCCCGTAAGCCCTCGGCCCGCTCGCTACGAACATCTCTCGCTTCCGTCGACCCCCCGTAAGCCCTCGGCCCGCTCGCGGACGCTCGGCAGGATACCCTCACTACGTTCGGGTAGGGCCTGCCGAGCGCCCCGCCTCACTCCGTTCGGCGCGACCGGGCCTCGCCCGTACAGTCCACCAGGTCTCCACCGCAACTGGACCACACACCTCCCCAGCCGATTCACTCGCTCACTCCGTTCGCTCGTTCATCCCTCGCACGGCGCGGTCTCGGTACCTCCCTCGCGGTCGGCACCCTCGACAGCGCGCGCCAACCGCACGTGGTCGGCCGGAAGCGAGTGTCGAGGGCCGGACGGCCCGAGGCCTCACGACCTGGGGGAGGGCAGGGCAAGGGCGCGGACACGGTCCACGTCCTGGCGGACTGAAAGTGTGACCCTCGCTCGCGGCGACCAGTGGGAGCGACGTCGCCGAGCGGGCCCTATCCGAGGGCCGCCAGGCCCGAGGATATCCCGGTCAGCGACCGCGAGCAAGGTGAGGGCTTTCCCGATGCCGCCCAGAAATCCAGAAACAGTCACGAAAAGAACGCTTCCAGTCGCTCGGCGGCCTCGGCAACCCGGGGCGTGACAAGCGCGAACCGGAACCAGTCAGCGCGTGCCTCACCGAAAGCTTCGCCTGGCATGCACGCCACGCCGCCCTCGTCGATCAGTCTCTGGACGTGCTCGAAGGTGCTCTCGTAGCCCGGGAACCGGGCCATCACGTAGAAGGCGCCCTCGGGGTCCGTGTACTCGGCCCCCGCAGCGTCCAGCGCCTCCGTGAAGACGGCAATCCGCTCCCGGACCGTCGCTCGCACGTCCTCGTAGTACTCGGGGCCGGTGTTGCGAAGCGCGTGGCGGACCGCTGCCTGGGCGGGCCGGGACACGGCGATGTTGGTCAGCATGTGGCGCGTCCGGGCCCGATCCAGCAGGTCGGCGACGGGCGCCGGGGCGTCGGTCGGCGGGAAGATGGCGTATCCCACCCGCCAGCCCGTGATGGCCATCGACTTCGAGAACGCGTTCGTGACCACGACGTTCGGGGCATCGGCCGTCAGCGCGCTCTCGAAACGGCCGCTGTAGTCGAAGTGGTCGTAGACCTCGTCGCTGACGAGGACGGCGTCGTGGGCCTCGGCGATGGCCGCGAACTCGCGGATCGTCTCGCCCGCGTAGGTCACGCCGGTGGGGTTGTTGGGGGAGTTCACGACGACGGCCGCCGTGTCGTCGCTGACGGCCTCGCGGACGTCGTCGGGTGCGAGGTGCCCGTCGGCGCCGACCGGGACCATCGTCAGGTCGGCGCCGAGCAGGTTCGTCCGGCCGGCGTAGTAGGGGTAGACCGGGTCGGCCGTGACGACCTCGGTTCCGTCCATCGACTCCAGGGCCCCGGTCATCGCGAGGTGGTTGGCCTCGGCGGTGCCGTTGGTGATCAGCACGCGCTCGGTGGCAACGCCGCGGCGCTCGGCGATCTCCTCGCGGAGGCCCCGGAGGCCGACGCTGGGTGCGTACTGGAAGTCCGCGGAATCGGCGTCCGCGTAGGCATGCAGGCCCTCGCGGAGCGCGGCGGGGGGTTCCCAGTCGGGGCTGCCGCTGACCATGTCGACGACGTCCCGGTCCGCACTGGCCGCGTACTGCATCACGCGGAAGAACTGGGGCGTCTCGTAGTCCATGCGGCCCGGTGGCGGGCCGAGCATACTGGCTCTTTCCATCCGCCCAGGATCGACGGTCGGTTTTTTCTCGTCGGGCCGCCGAGCAGGAGCATGGACGACGTCGCCGAAGATCCGCCGATCGAGGAACGCGTCGCCGACGCGCTCCGGGCGGCAGGGGAGACCGTCGCCGTCGCGGAGTCCTGCACCGGCGGCCTCATCGGAACGCTCCTCACGGCGGTCCCCGGATCGTCGGCCTACTTCGACCGGGCGCTCGTCACCTACTCGAACGAGGCCAAGCAGGACGTGCTCGCTGTCTCGCGTGAGTCGCTCGACGCCCACGGCGCGGTCAGCGAACCCGTCGCGCGGGAGATGGCGAGGGGGACGCGCGACACGGCGGGGGTAGACTGGGCCATCTCGACGACCGGGATCGCCGGCCCTGGCGGGGGGACCGAGGAGAATCCGGTCGGGACGGTCTACGTCGGCCTCGCGTGGGCCGCACCGTGGGGATCCGGGGAGTCGGGGGCGACCGTCGAACGCTACGAGTTCGATGGGGACCGCGGCGAAGTCAGGGAGCAGATCGCGCGGCGAGCGCTCACGGATCTGCTGGCCGCCGTCGAGGATCGGAACCGGGACGGCGGAACTCAGTAGACGCGGACGTCGTCGAATTCCCCGCCGTAGGCGACGTGGCCCGGGTGGGTCGGTTCGGTCCCGGAGAGGAGCAGGCGGTCGAACTTCTGCCAGGTGTTCTCCCAGCCGAGGTGAGCCACCTCCGCGGCCCGTCGGCGGACGTGGGCGGGGCCGCCCCGTCGCTGGGGCTGTCGGGGCCGGCCCTCGCGGATCGCGGCGTGGAGGTCGGCGGCACTCGCGAGGTCGTCCTCGAAGCGCGTCCACACCTCGCCGACGGTTCCCGGGAGGTGGGCGTAGGAGGACGCGAAGGTGGGGCAGTCGAACTCGTCGGCGAGGCGGCGCGCCCGGTCGTCGTGCCAGGGGAGGAACTTCGGGTTGTACACCTCGATGGCGTCGACGACGTCACGGTAGGTTCCCACGTGCTCGCGCTCCAGACTCACCGTCGCGAACGCCGGGTGGGGAACGAGCACCAGCGCGTCCTGGTCGGCCAGTTCGTTCATCGTTCCCTCGAGGGTTAGAAAGTCGGGGATCGGCCGCTCGAGGTCCAGGGCGAGGACGTGACGGCGGTCCCGCCAGCTCCCGGTGAAGAGTTCCCGGCCGGGGACGACGAGAAGGTCCTCGTCGGTGTACCGGCGGGCCTGCGTCCGGATCTGCGGCCAGCGGGTGAAGTGCGGGGCGTAGACGAGGACGTCGAGATCGCGGCGCTTGGCCCGGGCCGCGACCGCCTCGTCGAGTACCTTGACGTGTGCGTCCACGCGCGTCCCGTCTGTCACGAACCATCCTTCGCCGCGCCGGCTGTTAGGAATTACCCTCCACAGCGGGCGTCACTCGTGTTATCGTATCGCACGCCCTCGGAGGAACGCTTTTAAACCAGGCTCGCCTGGCCCCCGGTAATGGCACGCTGGGAGTGCGCCATCGAGGGCGACGCCGCCGGGTTCGACCGCGTCGAGGACCTGATCGTCCACCAGGCCACCGAGCACGAGCGCGTCGAGTGCAAAGTCTGTGGCGCGGTCGTGCCGGACGGCTACTTCGCCATCCGCCACGCCTTCGAGGAACACTCCCGCGCGGAGTACGTCCGCGCGTACGACGCCTCCGCCGCCGAGGTCCGCCGTCGCGAGAAGATCAAGGAGGACATCGAGGAATCGGCGGACATTCGCGAGGTCGTCGATCGCATCGAAAACGGCAGCGCCTGAGCACGACAGGCCCGGTTTTCGCCCGAAGTCTACCGACGCGCCCGGCAGACGAACGTCTCCGTGCGCGAGACGGCGTGGTCGACGGTGAAGCCCGCGGCCGTCTTCGCGCCGACGGCGTGGGCGAGGTCGTGGCGTTCGTCGAGCGGCGGGCCCTCGTCACCGGGGCCGCTGGCGCTCCAGTCGACCGTGACGAGCCTGCCACCCGGCCGAAGGACGCGGGCGAGTTCCGCCATCGCGGCCTCGCCAGAGAACTCGTGGTAGGTCATCGTCGAGAAGGCAGCGTCGAGGGCGTCGTCGGCGAGGGGCAGGTCCGCGACCTCGGCGGTGACCGGCTGGACGGACTCGGGCCGTCCGCGGTCGTCGTAGACGTCGTGCATCTCCGCCTGGACGTCGACGGCGTAGACCGTGTCCGCCGCTACGGCGACGGGGTCCGTGTAGAACCCGATCCCACTCCCGAGATCGGCGACGGTCGCGTCGGGGTGGGGCGCGAGGAGGCCCAGGAGTTCCTCCGTCGAGCACCAGCGGTACCGTTCGGGGTCCGCGAGGGCCTCTGCCCGGTCGACGTCGAACGTGTGGAAACCCATGACGGGACTGCGCGGGCGCTCGCCTTGGGACTGTCGGCTGGTGGACCGCGAGCGATTTCCCCCTGGACGACCTAGACCCGCCGTGACCGTCCCAGTCCGGTACTACTGCCCCCGCTGTGAGGCCGTCGCCACCCTCGAACGCGACCCCTACCTCGACGACAAGTCCGTCACCCCGTTCCCGCTGGAGGGGTGGGACTACGCTTCGCCGGACGAGGACGTCGAGGACGGAGACGGCGTCAGGTTCGTCTGCGGGGAGCACACCGACGAGGACGGCTGTGGCGAGCCGTTCTACCTCAACTTCGTCCGCTTCGAGGACGGCCGCGAGGTCGAGACGTCGCCGGAGAGCGAGTACGTGACGCTGAACCTCGGCGAGGGGCCCGCCGGGCCGTCCGGCCCGGACGGACCCGGCACGTGAGACTGAGTGAAGTCGTTGTCCCTTCAGCAGGGGGGGCCTCGCCCGGTCGCGCACCTCATTCCAATGCCGAGTGACTGACACAGACTCGAACCACTGAGGAGGTCGGTGATCCGATGGTGGGCGGGTGACAACAGTCGCAACCGCTGGCGTTCGCGTTACCGCACCAGGCTCCCGCCGTCGAACGCCGAGCGCTCGTAGTCGATCTCCATCAGGTCGAGGATGGTCGGAGCGATGTCGAACAGGTCCGCGTCGTCGACGGCCACGTCGGGATCGTCGACGAACAGCGAGGCGTTGTCGAAGCTGTGCATCCCGTTGCGGGGCCCCGTCCCGAACACCTCGTCGGCGCCCTTGAACCCGGCCTTGAGGTCGAAACCATGCTTCGGGATCACCACGAGGTCCGGCGCGATCTCGTCGTGGTCGCCGCGGAAGGCGTCCTCTTTGGTGACGACGCGGTCGGCCACCGGCCGCCCGTCGGGGCCTTCCAGGTCCTCGAGGGCAGCCTTGAGGTCCTCGCGGACCGTCTCGTACTCGTTCGGGTCGACGGACCCACGGGGTTCGCGACCCTCGAGGTTGAGGTAGAACCGGCCGGGGATCAGCGAGTAGGCGCGGGTCTCGTCGGCGATGTCACCGAGTTCCCGGGAGCCCCGGCGGAGCCACTCGCCGTCGGCGTCGAAGTCGTCCTTGCAGACGACGGTTCGGTCTGCCGTCGACGCCGGGACGACCTCCAGGTCGGCGGCGTGGACGTCGGCCTCGCGGACCTCGACGGACTCGACGAGGGGCGTCCCGTCGGGGGCCGCGAGATCCCCGAGCGCGTCGGCGATTTCCTCGCGGACGGGTTCGGGGTCGTCGACGGCACCGGGCGCGTCGGCGTCGGCCGTGTTGACGACGATGCTCCCGGGTTCGGGGGAGTAGGCGACGGTCTCGGGTGCGAGATCGGCGGGCCCGCTCGGGTCGTCAGCCGCCAGGGCGAGGAACTGCTCTTTGGCCAGCCAGCGGTTGAGAAAGACGTCGTAGCGGTCCTTGAACGAGAGCCACCCCTCGCGTTCGAGCCACTCGTTGCAGTGGACCTCGTAGTCGAGCGTGGTGAAGCCGTGGTCGGAGGCGACGACCATGCTCACGTCGTCGGCCAGTCGCTCGCGGAGGTCGCCGAGGTACGCGTCGACCTGCGAGTAGAACTCGAAAAACTCCTCGCTGTACTCGCCGTCGCGCTCGTAGTCCTCGAAGAGGAAGTGATTGACCCGGTCGGTCGTCATGAAGACGCCGAAGAAGAGGTTCCAGTCGTCCTGTTCGACGTAGTGCTTGAACGCCTCGTAGCGCGCGTCGAGCGTCCGGTGGGCGTCGGCGACGAAGTCCGACTTGTCTTCGTCGTGGCCCAGTTTCGCGTTGACGTCGATGCGGTAGTTCAGGTCCTCCAGCGTCCCGCGGAGTTCGTCGGGGTAGGCGGCGGCGTCGATGCCCGGCGAGAGGAACCCGGAGACCATTCGCTGGACGTCGCGCTGGGGCGGGAAGGTGACGGGGACGTTCATGACCGTCGCCTGGAGGTCCTCGCCCTCGACTGCCTGGACCCGGTCCCAGAGGCGGGTCGCCTGGACGTCCCGTCCCATCGGGACGTACGTGTCGTAGGAGTCGACCTCGCGGTCCTGGAAGCCGTAGACCCCCGTCTCGCCCGGATTGACGCCGGTCGTCAGGGAGGGCCAGCAGGCCGAGGACTCCGGCGGGACGATGCTGTCGATGGCCCCGGCGCTGCCCACCTCGGCGATGGCGGTCAGGTTGGGAAACTCGTCCGGGTGGTCGGCCACGAGGCTGTATGGCACCCCATCGATCCCGAAGAAGGCGACGCGAGGCCGGTCGTCACCGCGAAGCCGGTCGAACAGACCCATACGGCGGCGTACTGTGGACGGACACAAGAAGTTTCGTTTTCCCCGCTGTGGACCGCGAGCGGCGTTCTCGGCCGATCCAGGCGCCCGGCTCGTCGGAGCCAGCGGCAATTACTGAGCGGTGTGCTGGTCGCCGTGGTCGGCCGACTCATCGCCGTCGCCCTCGAGGTTCGTCGGAACGGTCGTCGGATGATCCAGCCCCACGACCGGCGTCTGTCGGGTCGCCATCGGTAGGTGATCGTAGGGGCCGACGGGCAATAAGATTACTCATGCTCATAATTTATCGGCAGCCCTTGCCCGCATTAGCGACGGGCATACCGGCACCTGGCAGCGAGCGACGGCAGGTACGGCGGTACCGTGACGACCGTTCCCGCGTAAGACTGCCGCCACCCACTCGACGACGCAGCCCTCACCCGGCCCGCGAAGGCAGTAGCTCTCGGGAAACTCGATGGCGAAAAACGCAGAACGGCGGTCGCGTCAGCCGAAGTGTTCTTCGTAGAGATCCAGGGCGTGCTCGGTGGCCTCGAGGGCAGCCTCGCGGTCCTCCCAGCCCAGCGTCTCGACTTCCTTGCCCTCCTCCAGGTTCTTGTACGTCGAGAAGAACTCGTCTATCTCGTCGCGGCGCTGCTGGGGGATGTCCTCTAAGTCCTGGACGTGGTCCCAGCGGGGATCCTCGGTCGGAACGGCGATGACCTTGTCGTCCTGTTCGCCGTCGTCGTCCATCTTCATCAGGGCGACCGGGCGGGCCTCGATGATGCAGCCGGGGAACGTCTGGTCCTCGACGAGGACGAGGACGTCGAAGGGGTCCTCGTCGTCGTAGTAGGACTGGGGAATGAACCCGTAGTCGCTGGGGTAGTGGACGTTGCTGTGCAGGACGCGGTCGAGAACGACGCCGGGGACGTCCTTGTCGTACTCGTACTTGTTGCGTTCGCCCTTGAGACACTCGACGACGGCGTAGATCTCTTCGGGCGGGTTCGGTCCGGGTTCGAGGTCTTCCCAGAGGTTCGTCATCACCCTCGGCTCCGCAAGCGGATCAAAAACTACTTTCGGTCTGACCGCCTGCCTCTGGCTACACGCACGGGCTCCTCGGGGCCGGTCGGGAAACCGGAATCCGGGTCGTGCTGCACGGGCGCGAGTCGGGCCCCGCCGGGGCGATGGCAATTGCACGCTCGCGACCAGTCAGTCGTCCGTCTATTCTGAAAGGTCGATCATCAAAACAACCACACACGTGTGAGTAGGACCCTCTTTACCAATCCCCTCTTGCGGTTTGCAGTGACAACGGACTCACGATTTAACAAGTGTTAAATACACAGATGACATTCCATCGACCATGTCAGAGGCACAGACTGTGTCGAACAGTCCCGGCATTGCCCGCGAACTCACGGCCTTTCAGCAAAACATCCTCACGATCCTCGCGGAGGAACCACGGTACGGACTCGCGATCAAGCGAGAGTTAGAGACCTACTACGACTCGGAGGTCAACCACGGTCGGCTCTACCCGAACCTGGACGACCTCGTCGAGATGGGACTCGTCGAGAAGAGCGAACTCGACAAGCGGACCAACCAGTACGCGTTGACCGACGACGGCTACCAGACCATCCTCGACCAGGTCGGCTGGATGTTCTCGAAGATGGCGACCGACGACGAGCGCGTCGCCGACCTCGAATCCCTCATCGAGCGCGCCCGGTAATCGATCGACACCGCATTCCGTTTTCGCACCCAGTCCAACGCCCCGGTTCCGGACGCCCCGCTGTAGGCTCCCGGTCAATCGGTACGCTCGCCGGGCACGGACTCGTCGGCCGCCGCGAAGGTCAGGCGGATCGACTCCTCGAGGGTCGCCAGTTGTTCGTCGGTCGGCCAGGCGTTGCGCGGCAGGTACTCCTCGCGGAACTCCGCCAGTTCACCCGCCGTGAGGTCCACGATCGGTTTGGCATAGTGGTTGCCCGCGAAGTCCGCCAGGGCGTGTGCCGTCTCGCCGTGAGGTTGCTCGTGCTCCTCGTCGACGGCCTCGGCGAGCGCCCGGTTCCGTGACTCCACGTCGTTCCAGTCGTCGGCGTCTCCCGTTCCCGACAGGGGAATCTCGACGCCCCGGTCGAGGTCCTCGACGCGGTCGATCTGGACCGTACCGTCCTCCATCCACTCCCCAGGGTGGAGGACGAGCACGTCTGCCTCCTCGTCGTCGCGGATCCGCGCCGAATAGTCGTACTCCTCGAGGATCGCCGCACGGTCCTCGCGGTAGGCCGCAGCCTCGGCGTCGTCGACGGCCTCGCGCGCCAGGCGGGTCAGGCGCTCGACGCGGTCGGTTACCTCCCGGGGGAGGGGGTCGTCACCGTCCGGTTCGTCCGTTTCGGCGTCGCTGTCGTTCCGTTGGTGCATGGCTCAGTTCCCGTCGAGTGCGTCGTTGGCCAGGTCGTCCGCCCGGTCGTTGGCCTCGCGCGGGACGTGCGAGAGCGTCCAGTCCTCGAACGTGGTCAGTAGTTCCCGCACGCGTACGCGCCGCTCGCGCAATCCCGGATCGTTCGTGTCGTACTCGCCCCGGACCTGTTTGACGATGAGTTCCGAGTCACCGCGAGCCTCGACGACGTCGAACCCGTGGTCGCGAGCCACCTCCAGGCCGCGGATCAGGGCCTCGTACTCCGCGCGATTGTTCGTGGTGTCGCCGATCCGCTCGCCACCCTCGGCGACGATCCCGTCGTCCGTGACGATCACCCAGCCGATGGCTGCGGGGCCGGGGTTGCCGCGGGCCGCACCGTCGAAGTAGACGTGCGCGCGTGCACCGGCGTCGGGGCGGAGGAGCGCGGTGAGCTGCGCCGGGGAGCTGCCCTGGACGACCACCTTGTCGTCGTAGGCCACGGCCGTGCCACCGGCGTGACTGGCGCGCCACAGCTCGTGGTCCGTGTTTCCGGACTCGATCGGCACGTCCGCGGCCTGCAGTCTGTCGCGGGCGGCCGCCGGATCGCACTCGATGACCGGCATCGACTCACCCTCCGGCGGAGATACCGTTATGTCTTCGGATTCCCCTGACCTGTGGTAAGGCGGGTGTAACCGGGGGAGGGCGCCGGGGCAAATTCGGTCGGTTCGGCGAGGACAGGACCACAAGACTTTTGACCAAGGTTTTAAGTCCTTCCATCTTACTACTATAAAAATGCGATGACACGGTCCAGCCGCCAGCGGGAGCGCGAGCGCGAATCCGAAACAGAGCAGGGCGAGTCGGAGGAGGTGCGTGAGTGCCCCGAGTGTGGGTCAGACAATCTGGTCAAGAGTTCCGATCGTGGTGAACTGATCTGTGACGACTGCGGGCTGGTGGTCGAGGAGGGGAACATCGACCCCGGTCCGGAGTGGCGCGCGTTCAACCACCAGGAACGCCAGGAGAAGTCCCGCGTGGGCGCCCCGACGACCCAGACGATGCACGACAAGGGGCTCACGACCACCATCGACTGGAAAGACAAGGACGCCTACGGGCGCTCTATCTCCTCGAAGAAGCGCAGCCAGATGCACCGGCTGCGAAAGTGGCAGGAGCGCATCCGGACGAAGGACGCCGGCGAGCGCAATCTCCAGTTCGCCCTCTCCGAGATCGACCGGATGGCGAGTGCCCTGGGGGTTCCGCGGTCGGTCCGCGAGGTCGCCTCCGTCATCTACCGCCGGGCTCTCAAGGAGGACCTCATCCGGGGGCGCTCCATCGAGGGGGTCGCGACGAGTGCCCTCTATGCGGCCTGTCGCAAGGAGGGCATTCCCCGTAGCCTGGAGGAGATCTCCGACGTCTCCAGGGTCGAACGGAAGGAGATCGGTCGCACCTATCGGTACATCTCCCAGGAACTCGGCCTGGAGATGGAACCGGTCGACCCGAAGAAGTACGTGCCACGCTTTTGCTCCGAACTGCAACTGTCCGAGGAGGTGCAGACGAAGGCAAACGAGATCATCGAAACGACGGCCGAGGAGGGACTCCTGTCGGGCAAGTCCCCCACCGGTTACGCCGCGGCAGCCATCTACGCCGCGAGTCTGCTCTGCAACGAGAAGAAGACCCAGCGGGAGGTCGCCGACGTGGCGCAAGTCACAGAGGTGACCATCCGGAACCGCTACCAGGAGCAGATCGAGGCGATGGGCATCCACAGCTAGCGCGAGCGTTCCCGCCGAGGCTTTTTGTACGAGACCGCGACCAGGCCCGCCTGTGTACCTGCAGCAGCCACTCCATCGCACCAGGGCACCGCTCGCGTCGACACCTGCCACCGAAACGCCCTTGACGAATACTGACAAATGCTGACTAGACGCGACATGCCCGTCGACCGCGATCACCTCGAGAGTGAGTCCCCGATACTCCCCGTCAAAGCGGGGACCAACGCCCACGCGCTCCTGTCGGTGCTGGTCCAGCACCCAGACCTGGGATTCACGGCCGCTGAACTGGCGGACCTGACCGACGTCCCCTCGGGAAGCGTGGGAAAGACGCTAGCCAGACTCGAAGAACGGGGGCTTGTCGAGCAACTCGAGGGGCACTGGGTCGTCGCGGACGACACCGTTGGGGATCACGTGGGGTCGCTCCTCAGTCTCGACGCCGTCGAGGAGCGCTACGGCGACGACTTCTACGGCAGGTCAGACGACTGGGTTGCGGAGTTGCCGGATCTTGGCGAGGACGAGTAAGATGGCATACCCACACGGGAGCGTCGTGCTCGCACCCGCGACGTTCAAGACCGGGATCCGGCCCTACTGCGTCGTCTCGAACGGCAGGCGTCCGTACCAGGGCGAGGAGTACACCATCGCGACGGTCACGTCTCGAGAGCGGAACGAGGCAATCGAGGTGACGCCCGAGACGCTGTCGGACGGTCGCCTCGCCCGGTATCCAAGTTTCGTCAATCCGTGGGGACTCCACGTCGTCCGCGCCGAACAGGTGGAAAAGCGCGTGGCGCAACTCTCGCGGGAGACGCTGACGCGCGTGGTCGAGGCAGCGGTTGGATACCTGGAACCGGTCTGACGGGTCGGTCATCGACCTGCCACCACGTCCGGAGTCACATTCATACCCCACACACCCCTACCCAAGCCCGAATGCGGCTCGACGAGTTCCTCGAGGGGTTCGAGCGGGACGAGGCCGCCGAACGGCGGCGCCTGGCCCGCGAGAAGTCCTACGAGATCACGAATCACCTCGAGGACGTCGAGCAGCAGTTCGAGTCGGTCGTGCAGGGCGACTCTCTCTTCGGCTCCTCGGCCCCGGAGATCTTCGTCGGCCGGACGAACTACCCGCAGGTCAACACCGGCATCCTCTCGCCGATGGGCGAGACGGACGACCCGACGGACTTCGCGACCTCCGGCGACTGGTACCGGCGGGGGCTGGACATCGACGACGTCCTCCAGCGCCGGACGGGGCTGCTCAACTCCCAGCGCTCGGCCCAGGTGAACGTCGAGGACGTCTGGGACGGCTTCGTCGGGACCCAGCGCGAGGTGGCCATCGCAGACCACGCCGTCGACGTCGAGGTGGGCCTCGACGCCGCGCCGGAGGCCGACCTGCAACTGGACGACGTCTCGACGCCGACCGGGCCGCGAGCGCGGGCCGAGCGGGCGGACCTCGCGGAGAACCCCCACGTGCCGCGGCCGGTCCAGAAGGCGCTCTCGGACGACGACTGGCGTGCGGAGGGGGCGATGAGCTACCTCTACCGCCGGGGCTTCGACGTCTACGAGATCAACACGATCCTCTCGGCGGGCGCGCTCGGGCAGGGCGAGCAGCGGAAACTCGTCCCGACGCGCTGGTCGATCACCGCCGTCGACGACGCCGTCGGGAAGTTCCTCCGTGGGGGGATCCGGAACGCCCGGAGCGTCGACGAGGTCCAGGTCTGGCACAACGAGTACATGGCCAACGACTACTGGGTGATCCTGGCTCCCGGCGACTGGGAGTTCGAACTGGTCGAGATGAAGGCCCCCGGGAGCATCTGGAACCCCGAACCCGACGGCGACCTCTACTACGGCGCCGCCCACGAGGGTTACGAGGGTCGGACGGGCTACGTCGAGGAGACTGCCGGGGCCTACTACGCCTCCCGCCTCGGGGTCCTGGAGCACCTGGCCGACGTCGACCGCCAGGCCAAGGCGCTCGTGCTCCGGTACGCCAGCGACGCCTACTGGGCGCCGGTCGGCGTCTGGCAGGTCCGGGAGGGAGTCCGCCACGCCTTCGAGGGCGACCACGCCGTCGCCGAATCCTTCCACGACGCCGTCCAGCAACTCGTGCCCGCGCTCCCCTGCGACATGACCGCGCTCCGCCGGAAGTCCCACATGGTGTCCGGGATCCAGGCGTCGCTGGCGGACTTCTGATTCGGAACCGGCGTGATCGAAGGCCTCCCGTTCCTCAGTCGGCAGCCTGACCGCCGTCGACTGGGAGCGTGTGGCCGGTGACGTACGAGGCGTCGTCAGAACAGAGGAAGGCGATCGCGCCGGCCATCTCCTCGGGCTGGGCCTGACGCCCCATGGGCACCTCGCTCATGGCGGACATGTCGAACTCGACCGCGTCGGGGTCCGTCGGCATCTCGACGTCGTCCGAGATGTTCGTCTCCGTCGGCCCGGGTGCGACCGCGTTGACGCGGACGCCCCGGCCCGCGTACTCCAGCGCGACGGACTTCGTGAGGCCGACGACGCCGTGCTTGCTCGCGGTGTAGTTCGACAGCCCGGCCATCCCGACGAGGCCGGCCTCCGAGGCGACGTTGACGATTGCACCGCCACCTCCGTCCTCCATGGCAGGCAGTTCGGCGCGCACGCACGCCCAGACGCCTTTGAGGTTGACGTCGAGGAGGCGGTCCCACTCGTCCTCGTCGACGTCGGTCACGTCCTCGAAGCCAGTGAGGATGCCCGCGTTGTTGACGGCGACGTCGAGACCACCGTAGGTGTCGACGGCGACGTCGACCATCCGGTGGACGTCGTCGAGGTCCGTGACGTCCACGTCGACGAAGGTGGCCTCGCCGCCCTCACCCTCGATCAGGTCCACCGTCTCGCGGCCGGAGTCCTCGACCACGTCGGCGACCACGACGGACGCACCCTCCTCGGCGAAGCGCTCCGCCGTCGCTCGACCGATACCCGATCCAGCACCCGTGACGACCGCGACCGTCCCGTCGAGTCCACGCATACCAGGGTCTTCGGACGACCGAGTGATCAATCTGTCCCGCCCCCACGGTCGCTAGTGCCCCATCCCGTGCTTGTACGGGCCGGAACCGTCGAAAACCGTGTCGGCGTCGACAGTCGCGACCCGCAGTATGGCGTGCCGCGTACTGGTCAGTGGCCGGAGTCTACCCCCTCGATCCGGGTCCGGAGGGACTCGCGGGTGACTGATTCGCTCTCGACGGGCGTCGCACCCGTCCCCAGTTCTTTGAACCCCGTGCCGGTCGGGACGAGCACGACGGACTCGCCGGTTTCGACCTCGCCACGCTCGGTCAATCGGGCCGCGGCCGCGAGAGTCGTCGCCGACGCCGGTTCCACGCACAGGCCGGCCCGGCGCGCGAACTGTCGCCGTGCGGTCTCGATCGCCTCGTCGGTGACGGAGCACACCGCCCCGCCGGTCTCTCGAACCGCCGTCAGCGCCCGGGTCCCGCTGGGCGGGTCCGGATTCCCGATCGACCGCGCGATTGTCTCCCCGACATCCGCGGGCGGGAGGGCAGTGACCTCGTCTCGACCCGCCTCGTACGCACGGGTGATGGGGTCGGACGCGGCCGTCTGGACGAGGTAGAGTCGCGGTGGCTGGTCGACGAGCCCTGCCTCCTGGAGGTCGCGGATGCCACGCCAGACGCCGCTCGCGAAGCCGCCGGAACTGGCCGGGAGCACGATTGCGTCGGGGACCTCCGGGTGGAGTGCCTCGACAATCTCGAACAGGACGGTCCGGTAGCCGCTGATCCGCCACGGGTCGTCGCTGAGGAGGAACCGGATCGGCAGGGTCCGGGTCAGTTCCAGCGCGTCCGCGTACAACTCGCCGTAGTCCCCCTCGACTCGCAGGATCGTCGGGTCGTACTGGTCGATCAGTTCCAGGCGACCCGCGGGCACGTCGGCGGGGACCAGCACGGCACACGGGCGCCCCTCGCTGGCGGCGTGGGCGGCGGTGCTCATGGCCATGTTGCCGTACGAGACCGTCCCGACGGCGTCCTCGCCGCGCTGGCACACCCGCGACACGGCGACGGCGCTTCCCCGGTCCTTGTACGAGCCGGTCGGGTTCTCGCCCTCGTCCTTGACGAAGACGCGACACCCGGCGACCTCGTCGAGTCGCCGACTCCGAATCAGTGGCGTACCCCCCGCGGCGGACGCGACCCCGTCGGGGACGCCGATCGGGAGGTGATCCCCGTAGCGCCACATGCCCGGTGACGCTGCCTCCGCCGGGAGGGCGAACCCCGGTTGGTCCTGGTCGAGCCACAGTGGCTCGCCACAGTCACACCGGACCCGATCCTCCCCGAAACGCGCGTCACACCGGTAGCAGACTGTCGCGGGAGCCATCGGCTGATGTTCCGTCAGGCCGGGTACGTCACGTCGTCGTGCTCGGCCAGTCGCGAGAAACACTCGTCGACGTAGTCGCCCGTGTCCGCGACGATGTCGTCCCAGGTATCGTCGTCGGGCGCCAGCCCCACCAGTCGGGCGATGCGCATGATCGAGACGTGGTAGACGCGCTGGAGGCCCGGCTCCTCCTGCCAGACGATCATGTTACAGGGAAAGAGCGCGCCGATGTGCCCGTCGGAGGCGTCGAGTGCCCGGTCGGCAACTTCGGGGTTGCAGGCGCCGAGGACGTAGTACGGATCGCGTTCGGCGTCGACTTTCTCGTTGAGGAGGTCCGACGGCGAGAACTCGACGGGCACGCCGAAGCCGACGGCCTCGCAAGTCTCGCGGACCAGTTCGATGGCCGCCTCGTGGTCGCGTTCGACGGTCGCCTGTTCTTCGCCGACGTCCTCGGGGGAGAGTGCACTCGGATCGATCGGGAGCGTCATGTCCGGAGAGACGGTGGCCGGCGGAAAAAGGCCTCGGCTGTGCGCCGCTCTCGCCCAGGGGGACAGCGTCGGCCCTCAGGCCGTCTGGACCGGGCCGTCGCCGACGACGCCCTCGACCGCGTCGACGAACTCCTGGCGCGTCGCGAAGTAGGTCTCGTCGACCTCCTCCAGGACGTCGCCGAGTTCGCGCGGACCCTCGGGCGTACGGATTTCGGCGTCGCCCTCGCGGGCCACGATGGCGCTCTTCTCGCTGCCCCACATCAACCGCGCGGCGATGCGGGCCAGCGGCGCACCCTCGACCTCCGGCCCCTCGCCGAGTTCGACGGCGGGGGCCGCCTCGTCCTCACCGTTGTCGTCGTCGCTCATACCGCCCGCTTGACTCGCACACCGATTAGTGCTTTCGGCTTGGCGTTCGCCCCCTCACCCCCGAGTGCGGGCCGTAGACCGGCGTCCGACGGCCGTCTGACGCAGCCTTTTGTGTCGGACCCGTGAACCGTGCGCCATGACCAGTCTCACGGACGCGTACGACAGCGGGGCCCGGACCGTCGCGGGCCGACGCCGGCGCCGCTTCGGGACGGCCCTCTACGCCGTCGGCGCCCTGATGGTCATCGGCGCGATACCCGTCGCGACGACGGACCTGGGGAGCGGCCTCGGCCTCTCGGTCTTCCAGGCTCGCGAACTCGCGGGGGTCCTGGCGGGCGTCGGCCTGCCCGCCTTCTTCGTGGGCATCTTCGCCGTCCTGCCGGCGAGCCGAGCCACGCGCGCGGCGGCCTCCATCGGCGCCAGCCTGGCGGTCTTCGGCGTCGCGCTGTTCGTCTATGCCTACCCCTACCAGTGGCTGGCGACCGATTCGACGCTCGCCATCGCGACGACCCTGACCTACGGCGTCGGCACGCTGACGACCTTCTGGTGTATGTTCCTCGCGATCGCCACGGTCAAACTTCGCAACGACCCCGGCGGGACCGCCCGCATGGAGATCACGAAGGAGGGGCGCCTCCGGATCATCAGCGACACCACCGACGGTAGCACCCCGACGTCCGGGTTCGGCGCCGTCGGACTGTTCGGTCGTGGCCCCGACGGCGACGTTGCCACTCAGACGAACATGGGTGGCTCCGCCGGCGGGAGCTCGACCAGCGGCGACGGCGACGAGGGCGTCGTCCTCGAGGACGCGACGCCATCGCCGACTCAGTCGAACGAGACATCGACCTCGTCGAACGGGACACGGACCCCGTCGAACGCGAACCCGACCCCCTCGGCGGACGGCGCCGGCGCCATCGCGGAGCCGGCCGAGGCCGACGAGGAGGTCGTCGAGGCCGTCTCGGAGCGCGGTCGGCCGGACGAGTACTGCGGGAACTGCACGCACTTCGACTACGTGCGGGCCGACGGCGACCTGGCGCCCTACTGTGGCTTCCACGACGATGTCATGGACGACATGGACGCCTGCGACCAGTGGGACGCCAACAACGAGCCGCAGCCGCGGTCGTAGGGACGTCTGGCTGGGGGAGGATTTCGGGCACTCCTGACTTCGGTCCCGTCGACGAGGTCGGAGGTGTGGCGTTCCACGTGGCGCGCGCTGCCGAGCCGCCGAGCGCCAATCGCGCGAGGCGGCGTCGCAGCATCGTGCGAGGGACGAGGAGCGCAGGCGAGCGACGCGAGCCGAGCACCGCAGTCGGTTGGGGAGGTGTGTGGCGCGGACGCGGTACGGGTACGGGGTTGGACTGAAAGGGGCGGCGTGGTACGCGACGCCCGGCGACGTAAGCACTGGACCGAGCGACCGGAGGGAGCGAGGGAAGCGCACAGCGAGCCAGGCGAGGCCGACCGAAGGGACGGCCTCGACGGCGAACGGCGACCGGGTGGCCGACCGCAGGGAGGCCACCGTATGCTCGAACGGGCGAAGCCCGTGAGAGCGGAGTGAGCCGTGAGCCGCGCGAGCGTAGCACGCCGGGGCTTTCTGGGTGCTCTCGTCTGGACTCGCAGAATCGTTTGCAGAACGTACTCGACGTCGAACCCCGACGCTTAACTCCCCTCCAGCGACTACGGAGTCCATGGAGTTCTGCGACGAATGCGGCTCGATGATGAAGACGGAGGACGGCACGTGGGTCTGTGACAGCTGTGGCTACGAGCAGTCCCGCGACGCCGAGAGCGAGGAGGCGATGGTCACGACCACCGGCCAGGAGGAGACCGAGATCGTCGACGTCAGCGACGCCGAGGACACTGGCCTCCCGACGACGAACGCCCAGTGCCCCGAGTGCGACAACGACCGCGCACACTGGTACATGCAACAGATCCGCGCGGCCGACGAGAGCGAGACCCGCTTTTTCGTCTGTACCGAGTGCGAGCACAAGTGGCGCGAAGACGACCACTAGGAACGGTCTCTGGGGCTCTCTGAGTCGAAGTGGTGTGATTCTTCGCCTTCAACTACGATAGAACGCCCTCGGCCCGCTCGCTAGGAGTCTTCTCGGCCGCCACGTCCAACTCTCGAAAGCCCTCGGCCCGCTCGCGGTCTACGACTCGCTGCGCGCTTCGCTCACTTCGTTCGCTCCAGTGCTTGCATCGTCTCGCCTCGCGACCGCGCCTCGCCCTTTCAATCCTCCAGGCCAGCACCGGCACCGCTCCACACGCCTCCCCAACCGACTCCCTCGCTACCGCTCGGTCGTCCCTCGCACGCCTCAGTTGCGCGGCCTCCCTCGCGGTCGGCACGCGCAACAGCGTGCGCCACCCCCCTTATGAGTCGCTGTCGCCGAAAAAATTTCCCACTCAGTCAATCCGTCCAAACGTCAGAAAGCCGGTGTGGCCCACCCCGGCCGTACTCGGCCGGGAGCCGCGCTCGTCGAAGTCCATTCGGCGCTGGATGGTCTCCTTGGTCCGCACGTCGGCCAGGCCGACCTCGCGGGCGGCCTCGACCACCTCGCGCGTCTGCTCGACGAAGGGCGAGTAGACGGCGACGAAGCCACCCGTCACGAGTAGGTCGGGGGCGTGGGCGACCACGTCGGCCGCATCCTCGGTGTCGAGGGTCAGCACGTCGAAGCTGTCCGAGTCCAGGTCTCCAACCGAGTCCAGCAGGTCGCCGGTGCGAACGTCGACGGTGTCGGCCACCCCACCGAGCGCCATGTTCTCGCGGGCGTTCTCGGCGAACTCGGGGTCGCGTTCGTAGGTCACGACGTCCGCGCCAGCGCGGGCGGCATAGGCAGAGAGCACCCCTGTCCCGGTGCCGGCGTCGAGGACCCTGTCGCCGCCGGAGATGCCGGTCTCGCCAAGGACCAGCCCGACGTCGCGGGGCATCATCGGCGCGCCGGTGCGGTCGAAGTGCTCGAAGAGGTCCGGGCCCCTGAGTGCGCGCGCCGTGAACTCGGTCCCGAGGTGGGTCGAAACGGTGTCGCCGGACTCGACGTCCTCGGGAATTTCCAACACGCCCAGGTCCGTCTCGAAGGTCTCGCCGGGCGCCAGGAGGTACTCGCGGTCGTCCGTGACGAACAGGAGCGCCACTACTCCAGGCGCTCGACGGCGGCGGCGAGGTCGCCGTCGGTCGCCTCGAGCGCTTCGCGGGCGTCGGCCTCGCTGGCCCCGGTGCGCTGGGACACGAGGGCGACGTCGTCGTCGGGGATACCCCCCTCGTCGTCGGCGTCCGCCGACCCGTCACCCGACTCGATCGCTGCACTCCCTGCACCGCCGGCACCGGGGTCGCGGGACTCGGGCTCACCGACGATCTGGTAGGTCTGCTGGCCCTGGGCGTCCATCAGCTGGACCTCGGCGTCGTCGAAGACGAGATCCTCGTCGGGCGTGCGGATCACGACCTCCTCGGCCTCGATGTCCTCGATGTCGATGCCCATCTGCTCCATCATCTGTTTCATCTTGCGCGGATTGAGTCCGCCGCCTCCGCCTCCTCCAAACATACCCTCGGGTTCTCCCCCACCGATGAAAAGACCTGCGTTGCGCACACTCGCCAGGGCGCTGTGGCCGCGATGCCCCTCCCGGCGCTAGTCTGTGCCCTCGCGGACGCGCACTGCCACGCCCGTCTCGAAGTCGGCCATCCCGGTCCCGGAGAGTTCGGCCCGGCCGACCGCGAGCAGGTCGCCGTCGACGTGTTCGACGAGCACCTCGTCGAGTGGCCGGATCGCCACGTCGGACTCCCGGACGAACTTCGCCATCGCGTTTCGCCCCTCGCGGACGAACGGTTCGCTCTCGTCGCCGACGACGACGCGGTAGGCGGGCCCGTCGAGGGCGGCCTGGAGCCGACGGCCGCCGGCGAGTCCCAGGCGGAGCCGTCCGTCGACGCCGTAGGTGACCAGGCGCCCCGACTCGGCGTGGACCTGTCGTGGGCGACCAGAACTGGTGTGCGTGACGTCGGAAACCCCATCGGCCGGGAATAGCGCCGGACCGGTACCGCTCCCGAACTGGTAGTTCGCCACACGGCGGAGCAGTCGACGGTCGCCCTCGTCCATTGGAGTCGCCTCCGGGGGCCTCGGTGATAACGCCTGCGTCACGCCGTGCGGACCCGCGGTGGGGCTCAGTTGCCGTCACACGGACTACAGCAGGAACCGGTCGCCGTCGGCGCTCATGTCGGTGAAGTCGTCGACGACGTCCACGAGCGACTCGGCGGTCGACTCCTGGAAGCAGATGGCCTCAACCCGGACCCCCTCGTGTTTCAGGTACCGACCCAGCCGGGCGAAGTCGCCGTCGCCCGTACACAGCACGACGGTATCGACGTGTGTGGCCAGGGACACGGCGTCGAGGCTCATCCCCACGTCCCAGTCGGCCTTCTTCGAGCCGTCGCCGAAGGTGCGGATGTCCTTGATGCGGGTCTCGAAGCCGATGTCGACCAGCGCCTCGAAGAAACTCTCCTCCTCGGGGGCGTCCGCGCGGATGACGTAGGCGATGGCCCGCGTCAGCTCGCGGCCGTCGACGGCAGCCTCGAGGAGTGACGAGTAGTCGATGTTTCGGGAGTAGAGACTCTGGGCGGTGTGATAGAGGTTCTGCGAGTCGGCGAGGACGGCGACTCGCTGATCCGGGTGGATCGCGCTCATTGCGAGAGACTGTCCGGGCCAGGGAGAAAGGGCTTGTCCTGTGCTTCGACCGGGTCGAGACCGGCCCACACGGTCGGGCGCGGAACACGGCCGGCAGTCGCGTCAGGAACGCAGCGCGTCGATGCGCTTCTCGATCGGCGGGTGGGTCGCGAAGATGGTCTGCATGAGGCCGCGGCTGGTGTCGTTGATCATCAGGGCGCCGACCTGGTCGTCCGCGCTCAGGCCGGACTGTTGCTGCTGGCGACCGCGACCACGCCCACCACGAGCCTGCTGGGCGCGCTCGGCACCGTTGCTGATCTTCTCCAGTGCCCGGGCCATCGCGTCCGGGTTGCCCGTCACGTCGGCGGCGTCGGAGTCGGCGACGTACTCGCGGTACCGCGAGATGGCCAGCACGAAGATCATCACGATCACCTGGGCGATCTGCCCGGCGATCATCCCGAAGATGTAGGCGCCGATGTTCCGTTCGCCACCGAAGATGACCGCGAACTGGACGAGGATACCGACCATCGACGCGATGGACTGGCCGAGGACCATCACCACGACGTCGCGATTGCGGATGTGGGCCAGTTCGTGGGCCAGCACGCCGTCGAGTTCGTCCCGCTCCAGGATCTGGATGATCTCCTCGGAGACCACGACCGTGCCGGCGCCCTTCCGGCCGACGGCGAAGGCGTTGGGGACGCCCATCTCGGCGACCATCAGGCGGGGTTTGTCGATACCCATCTCGCGGCTGAGGTGCTCGACGGACTGGTGGATGCGCTGGTACTCGCCCTGCTCGGGCATGTCCTCGGCGCCGACGCTCTTCAGCGCCGCCCACTTGCCGAACTTGTACTGGAAGCCCACGAACAGGAGGCTCCCGAGCAGCACGATCGGCAGTACCCCCTGACCGTACATGGCGAAGGCGACCGCGGCGATGGCAGCGTAGAACCCAAACAGAATGCTGCCCGCGAGCGCCATCCGCACTTTGAGACCGAAGTGACCTACCATCGACGACCGATAGGTAGCCAAGTGGCAAAAATGATCCGTTCTATGGGACAGCGTGACGGGGTTGGGCCCCAGCCGGACGGACCCCTGGTGCCCGATCCACAACTGCTAAGGGCCTCGACGACCCCATATCGAACATGACGCGTGCCACGCTCGACGGCGACGGACGCGCCCAGCGTGGCGTGCGCTCCTTCTCGAAAGGCAAACGGTGAGCAGACTCGCGGCGGCGTAGCGCCCCGTCGCGGGTCGATCGGTGTGGACCCGCGGATTTCCGTACGATACATGACCCGGCGGGTCCACGTATGACCAACGGCCGACCGGCGTTCGACTACTGCGACCCAGACCACCCGAGACACACCATGACGGACCACGAGACCTTCGGCGGCGTGTACCCCGCGATGTGCACGCCGTTCTATCAGGACGGCAGTATCGACTTCGACACACTCCGCGCGGACGCCCGACGCCTCGAGGACGAGGGCGTCGACGGCGTCGTCCCGATGGGCTCGACCGGCGAGTCCGCGACGGTCAGCCACGACGAACACGTCGAGGTCGTCGAGGCGGTCGCCGACGCCGTCGACGACGTTCCGGTGATTGCCGGCGCCGGCTCCAACAACACCCGCGAGGCGGTCTCGCTGGCCGAGCGCTCCGTCGACGCGGGCGCCGACGCCCTGCTGCTCATCTCCCCGTACTACAACAAGCCCGAACTGGCGGGCTTCGTCGAGCACTACGAGACTATCGCCGACGCGGTCGACGTGCCCCAGGTCGTCTACAACGTCCCCTCGCGGACGGGACGCTCGATCCCCGTCGACGCGACCGTCGAACTGGCGTCCCATCCCAACATTCAGGGCTACAAGGCCGCCAGCGGCGACCTGAACCTGGTCTCCGAACTCGTCGAACGCACGCGCGGGGAGACCTTCGACGTGCTGTCGGGCAACGACGGCGAGACCCTCCCGATACTCTCGATCGGCGGCACCGGCTGTATCAGCGTCGCGGCGAACGTCGAAGCCCCGCGCATGAGCGACCTGATCTGGCGTGCCCGCGAGGGCGAGTACGACCGCGCACGCGAGATCCACCACGAACTCGGACCGCTGTTCCGGACGCTGTTCGTCGAGACGAACCCGATCCCGGTCAAGGCTGCCCTCGATATCCGCGGCCACATGCCGAGTCACGTCCGCTCACCGCTAACGCAGCTCGGGGACGAGAACCGGGAGCTCCTCAGAGGTATCCTGACGGACCTCGAGGACGCGGCGGAGGCACGATGAGTTCGGGCGGAAACAGTGTCACCGTCGCCGTCAACGGCGTCGCCGGGAGAATGGGCCGGACGCTCGTGGAGACGGCCGCCGACCGGGCGGACGTGACGGTGACGGTCGGCGTCGACGTCGACGCGGACGCCGACGTGGGCGTTCCCGTCTACGAACCGGACGCGGCCGCGAGCGCCTTCGCCGACCACGAGCCCGACGTCGTCGTCGACTTCACGGTTCCCGAGGCGACGCTCGACCTCGTCGAGGCCTGCGAGGAGGCCGGCGTCCCGCTCGTGATCGGAACGACGGGCTTCGACGAGGCCGGGATCGAGCGCCTCGAGACCGCCAGCGAGCGCGTTCCGGTCCTGAAGGCGACGAACTTCTCGCGGGGCATCCAGGCGTTCCTCCGCGCCCTCGAACCCGCCCTGGAGACCCTCGCGGACTACGACGTCGAACTGGCCGAGACCCACCACAACGCCAAGATCGACGCGCCGAGCGGGACGGCGAACACCATCCTCGAGGCGATCCAGGAGCAGCGGGACCTCGATCCGGTCTACGGCCGGGAGGGCGTCCAGCCACGAGAGGACGACGAGATCGGCGTCCTCGTGAGTCGCCTCGGTGACGTCCGCGGGGAGCACGAGGTGCGCCTCGGCGACAACGACGAGGTGCTGACGCTGGCCCACCGCGCCGAGGACCGCGCCGTCTTTGCGGCGGGGGCGCTCGATGCAGCCGCCTGGCTCGCGACCCAAAACCCCGGGTGGTATACCTTCGGGGACGCAATCGACGCCACATGACGCTGGAGAGCGAAATCGAGGGCCTCTGGGAGCGCTACCAGGACGGCCTCACGGCGGCGGGCGCCGAGCCACGGGACGACAGGCTCATCGAGGAGTTCCTGACGGCCCTGGAGGCCGGCGAAATCAGGGCAGCCGAGACGGTCGACGGCGAGTGGGAAGCCAACGCCTGGGTCAAGCAGGGGATCCTCTGTACCTTCGGCCTGCGCGAAATCACCGCCCACGAGTACGGCGACGTGACGTACAACGACGTGATGCCCCTCCTGGAGACGGACGACCTCGGCGAGCGAGGGACGCGCAACACGCCCAACGGGACCGTCGTCCGCCGGGGCGCCCACCTCGGCAGCGACGTCATCATGATGAGCCCCTCGTTCGTCAACGTCGGCGCGCACGTCGGCGACGGGACGCTCGTCGATTCCTGTGACACCGTCGGCTCCTGCGCCCAGATCGGCGAGAACGTCAAACTGGGCGCCAACACGCTGATCGGCGGCGTCCTCGAACCGGTGGAGGGCGCCCCGGTCGTCGTCGAGGACGACGTCTCGCTCGGCGCGGGCTGTCGGGTCACCTCCGGCTTCGTCGTCGGCGAGGGTTCGGTCGTCGGGGAGAACACGCTCCTGACGCCGCGCATTCCGGTCTACGACCTCGTCGAGGAGGAAATTGTCTACGGGCACTTGCCGCCGGAACGCCGCGCCTTCACGCGCTACGTCGATTCCTCGGTCGGCGACCACGACCTCTTCGAGGGCGGCGCGTACAAGCCCGCCGTCGTCGCGACACACGTCGAGGAGGAGACGCTGGAGGCGACCGAGCGCGAGGACGCGCTGCGGGAGTAGAGCCCACGCATCGTCCGCTGCTTGAGTGAACGCCCCGGGGGCGACAGTTTATGTGTGAACCCACACGTACACAGACGCATGGGGACGAAGACGATCTCGCTTGCCGACGACGCCTACGAGAAGCTCAAGCGGCACAAACGGGAAGACGAGAGCTTCAGTGACGTCGTCCGCCGGCTGACCGGGGGCGTCGAACTGTCCGAGTACTACGGGCGACTGGACGAGGAGACGGTGACGCAGATCGAGCAGGCGATCGACACGCGGCGCGAGCGTCGGTCCGACACCCATCGGAAACGCGTCGAGGACGTCGCCGATCGACTCGGCGAATGATTCTCGACTCCAGTTTTCTCGTCGACGTTCTTCGTGGAGAGGCCACCGTCCGAGAGCGGGTCGAACGGGTCGACGAACGCGGGACGCCAGCGGTGAGCACAATCACGGTGATGGAACTCGCCGAAGGGGTCCACCTCTCGGACGCATCCGAGTCGGAACGCGAGGCCGTCGAGCGTTTGCTCACGGACCTCACGGAGCTCCCGTTCGATCGGCAGTGCGCACTCCGGGCCGGCAGGATCAACGCGAACCTGGTAGCTGCTGGGGAACCGATCGACGAGACCGACGTGATGATCGGGGCCACGGCCCTGGTATATGGCCATCCCGTCGTGACGCGGGATCGCTCACACTTCGACCGAATCGACGACCTGGACGTCTTCTCGTACTGACGGGCGTTCTCGGGTTTCTCCGGACCTGCACCTGGAGTTTCCGGGTATCTAATGGCTCGAGAAACGGAATTCTTGTTAGTCCCGGGCTTCCACCAGATGGTAATGACCGACTCGCCGCCGGTGCGACGGCTCGCGGACTGGGACCACGACCGGCTGGAGCGCCTCGCCGAGACCCTCGACACTCCACTCTACGTCCTGGACGAGGCCCGCGTCCGCGAGAACTACCGGCGCTTCGCGGCCGCCTTCCCCGACGCCCACGTGATGTACGCAGCGAAGGCCCACACCGGCCGGGCCGTCCTGGAGGCCGTCCTCGACGCGGGCGGCGACGTCGAGTGCGCGGCGTGGGGCGAACTCCAGCGGGCCATCGACGCCGGCGCGGACCCGGACACGCTCCAGTACACGGCCGTCAATCCCCCGGATCGCGATCTGGACTACGCGGTCGACCTGGCGGCGGACCATCCCGGGTTGACGATTACCGCCGGCGCGCGGGATACCTTCGACCGCCTCGCATCTCGGGGGTACGACGGTCGCGTCGCCATCCGCGTCAACCCCGGCATCGGGACGGGCCACCACGAGAAGGTCGCGACCGGCAAGGACGCGAAGTTCGGCATCCCGGCGAGCCAGGTGACCGAGGTTGCGCGCGACGTGGCCGACCGGTTCGACCTCGTTGGAATTCACGCCCACGTGGGCAGCGGTGTGCTGAGCGAGGACCTCGCCGACCACACGCGGGCCATCGCGACCGTCGCCGACCTGGCCCGGGACGTGATCGACGCGGTCGGCAGCCTCGAGTTCGTCGACGTCGGCGGCGGCTTCGGCGTCCCGTACCGCGAGGACGAGCCACCGCTGGACCTGACCGAGGTCGGCGAGCGCGTCCGCGAGGCCGTCGGTGACCTGGACGCCCAGCTGAAGCTCGAACCCGGTCGGTACGTCGTCGCGGACGCCGAACTCATCCTCTCCGAGGTCAACACCCGGAAGGAGACGCCCGAGTCGACGGTGATCGGCGTCGACGCGTCGCTGGCGACGCTCATCCGGCCCGCGATGTTCGGCTCGTACCATCCGATCCGGAACGTCTCGGCGCCCGGGCGGGACGCGGAACCGGTCTCGATCGGGGGTCCGTGCTGTACCAGCGCCGACGTCTTCTGTACCGACCGCCCCGTCGCCCGTCCGGAGCGCGGCGACCTGCTCGCCATCGGCAACGCTGGGGCCTACGGCTACGAACTCGCCAACCAGTTCCACTCCCAGCCCCGACCCGCGGAAGTCGCCATCGACGGCGACGAGGAACGGGTCGTCCGGAGACGGGAGACGCTCGCCGACGTTACGCGCGTGGAACGCGAGGCCGGCGACGGACCGAATTCGGCGGAACCGGAGTGACCATGCCCTTCGAGGTCGCAGAGTTCCATCGCGAGGCCGTCGAAACGCCCTCCCACGAGGACGTCGACGCGATGCGGGACCTGCTCGTCGAGACCCTGGACGCGGCAGGCGTCGGGGCGACCGTCGACGACCTCGGGAACGTCGTCGCCGCGCGTGGTCCCCCGACGGACGAGGCCGACTCGCACCTCGTCCTGAACACGCACGTCGACACGGTCCCGCCACACGTCCCCTACGAACGCGACGGGGACCTGGTGCGCGGCCGTGGCGCCTGCGACGCGAAGGGCCCGCTGGCCGCGATGGTCGGGGCCTTCCTCGACGCCGACCCGGGGGCCGGCCGGGTGACGCTCGCGGTCACGCCGGACGAGGAGACGACGCAGACCGGCGCGGCCCACCTGGCCGACCGACTCACGGCGGACGGGTTCGTCGTCGGCGAGCCGACGGGACTGGACGTCTGCACGGCCGCCCGCGGCCAGTTCGAGGGGACGGTGACGATCCGGGGCGAGAGCGGACACGCGGCGAGTCCCGAGAGCGGAGCAAACGCTATCGTGGCCGCGGAAAGCGTCCTCACTGGAATGGCGACCTACGACGCGGAGCGTGGCCCGGGCGAGCACGAGGCTCTCGGTGAGCCCCTGCTCACGCCGACGATGATCGAGGGTGGCGAGGCCACGAACCAGATTCCGGCCGAGTGCCGGCTCACCTTCGACCGCCGGAGCGTCCCGCCGGAGACGAGCGACGAGTTTCCGGCTGCTCTCGACGCCCACCTCCGCCCGCGACTGCCCGACGGGATATCGCTCTCGGTCGACCTGATCCGTCCCGACACTCCGTTTCCGGAGGCCTTCGCCACAGATCCCGACGCGGACCTCGTCGCTGCCATTCGACGAGCGGGTGCGGGCGACGTGCGCCCCTTCGGCGCGGCGACCGAGGCGTCGCACTTCGCGGCCGACGCGCCGACGGTCGTCTTCGGACCGGGCGTCCTCGCAGACGAGGACGGCCCGGTGGCCCACGCCGAACGGGAGTACGTCGACCTGGCGCAGGTTCGCCGGGCCCGAGACGTGCTCGTCGCCCTCCTCGAAGCTGGCCCGCGGTGAGAGACGCCCGGGAGCGGCCCGCCGGGATTACCCTTAGCGGCTCTCGTCGACCAGCTCGGCGGCCAGGCCGGTGTAGGTCTCCGGCGTCAGCGCCGCGAGTTCCTCGCGGACGGACTCGTCGACGTCGAGGTCCGCGAAGAGGTCACGAAAGTCCTCGAGGGTCGCGCGTTCGCCACGGGAGAGGTCCTTGACGCGCTCGTAGGCGTCGGTGTGGCCCTCCCGGCGGAGGATGGTCTGGACGGCCTCGCCGATGACCTCGGGGTTGGCCGCGAGGTCCTCGGCCATGACCTGCTCGTTGGGGACGACCGTCGAGAGGCCCGCCTCTGCCTTCTCGTAGCCGATCAGGCAGTGGGCGAAGGCGGCGCCGACGTTGCGCTTGACCGTCGAGTCGGAGAGGTCGCGCTGGAGGCGGGAGGTGGTGACGTAGTTCGCGAGGAAGTCGAGGTCGGCGTTGGCCTTCGAGAGGTTGCCCTCGCTGTTCTCGAAGTCGATCGGGTTGACCTTGTGGGGCATGGTCGAGGACCCCGTCTCGCCCGCGACGGCCTCCTGGCCGAGGTAGCGCTGGGAGACGTACAGCCAGGCGTCGCGGTCCAGGTCGAGCAGGACGTTGTTCGCACCCCGGACTGCGGCGAGCAGATCAGCCAGGTCGTCACACGGGTTGACCTGCGTCGTGAGCGGTTCGTGGTCGAGGCCGAGCGAGTAGACGAACTCCGTCGCGAAGGCCGGCCAGTCGACGTCCGGGTAGGCGGCGACGTGGGCGGCGTAGGTCCCGCTCGCGCCGGCGAGCTTGCCGGACAGGTCGTCGGCCGCGGCTTCGACGCGCCCGATGGCGCGGCCCAGGCGCGACGCGTAGACGGCCATCTCCTTGCCGAAGGTCGTCGGCGTCGCGGGCTGGCCGTGCGTCCGCGCGAGCATGGGGAGGTCGCGGTGCGTCTGGGCGAGGTCGATCAGTTCGTCGCGGACCGTCTGGAGTCGTGGGACCAGCACCTCGGTCACGCCGTCCCCCCAGCACAGGCGGTAGGCCAGGTTGTTGACGTCCTCGCTGGTCAGGCCGAAGTGGATCCACTGGTCGATCTCGAGGTCCGGCGGGCGCCGGAGGCGCAGGAAGTACTCGATGGCCTTGACGTCGTGGTTCGTGGCGGGGTAGCCACCGTAGCCCTCGGTCTCGAGTTGCTTGACGACGGCCGCGTCCTCGCCGTCGAAGTCTTCGTAGAGTTCGCGGAGGGAGCGCCGAGCCTCGCCGTCCAGCGTTACCGGCGTCGCCTCGAGGTCGGCGAGCGCCAGGAGGTACTCCACCTCGACTTCGAGGCGGGCGCGCATCAGCGCCTGCTCGCTGGCGTAGGGCGCCAGGGCCGCAGTGTACCGTGCGTAGCGACCGTCCAGCGGCGAGATGGCGGCGAGAGCGCGGTCTGTCATGGGGGACAGTCCTCGGGAGCGGCGAAAAAGCCTGCCGGTCTTTCGTGTCAGTCCGGGTCGACCGGGTCGGTCTGGCCGTCACCGTCCGGGTTCTCGCGATCAGCCGTCACTTCCTCGCCCGTCGGACGCCGTCCGATCCGGTGATAGAACGACTCGTACCGCGAGACCTTCCGGAGGAGGACGAGCAGGAGCACGCCGTCGAACGCGACCACGAAGGCGACGAAGGTCACCTGCGTGAAGGGCACGTAGCTGACGACGGTGTTGTAGAAGGCGTGTGCGAGCGCCGCGAGCAGGAGGCCCTTGACCACGATCGGCCCCCGCCTCGCGGGATTGAACTTCGCCAGCCCGAGGTAGTAACCGGCCAGCGCCGAGAACAGGACGTGGCCGGGACCGACGAAGAAGCGGCCGACGGCCGTCTGTGTGGCCGACCAGAACTGCACGGCCGTCCCGGCCTGCTGGGCCGTGAGGTAGGCGTCGAGGATGTAGTTGAGGTTCTCGATGGCTGCGAAGCCGAGGCCGGCGACCGCGCCGTAGACCACGCCGTCGACGACGGTCCCGAAGGTCGGCTGGTCGAAGGCGTGCAGGCGGACCGCGAGCCACTTGACCGACTCCTCGATCGGACCGACGACCACGAAGAAGAAGACCGCCAGGCCGAGGGGGCCGAGGGCGTCGAAGGGGGCGCGCAAGAGGGTGTTCACCACCGCCGCGAAGGTGGCAAAGAGGACCGAGAGGAGGAAGGTGACGGCGAGGGGTTCGAGTGGCTCGCGCTGGGTCGGGTCGCCAATCCAGAGGTACCCCATGAGGACCAGCGCGGGCGCGATGGACAGGAGCGCCAGGAGTCCGAGGTAGGGCTGGTCGGCGACGATCGGGACCGCGAGGCCGAACAGGCCGAGAAAGAGGACGGCTGCGAGCGCCACGATGGCACTGGAGCGGGCCTGCCGAAGCCCGCCGTAGAGTGCGACCGACAGGGCGTCGACCACGCTTCGCACCTCCCAGGTCGCGACGTCGTAGAGGTCAGCCTGGCCCAAAAAGGCCGCCTGGACGGGGTCGGTCGGCTCGGCCGCCGCTGCGTCGTCGGCCGGGCCGTCTTCCTCCTCGGACGACCGATCGGCGTCGTCTGACTGTCCCGGGTCTGCCGCCTCGTCCATGGAGGGCGTTCGACCGGCCGGGCCAAGTTGGTTTCCCCGGTCGTCGGTTCCCGGGACGTCGCGCTCTCCAGCCCCGGCGGGACTCCCGTCGAGTCGCAACGCATTTGCGACCGCCACGCGGGTCTCCTCACATGAAACTCGCCGGCATGGCCTCGAACCGCGGGCGGAACCTCGTGAACGTCGCGGACCGGGCGCCGGGTGGCGCCTCTTTCAGCGTGATCCTGACGAACGACGCCGACGCGCCGGTCCTGGAGACGGCGGCGGACCGCGGCATTCCCACGGAGGCGGTCCCGCGAGAAGAGGGTGAATCGCGGCGCGACCACGAGCGTCGCGTCCTCGACGCCCTGGCCGACTACGAGTTCGACCTCGTGTGTCTGGACGGCTACATGCGCATCCTCTCGGACACCTTCCTCGAGGTGGCCCCGACGACCCTGAACGTCCACCCATCCCTCCTGCCGTCGTTCCCGGGCACGGACGCGTGGGGCGACGCCCTCGAGGCGGGCGTCAGCGTCACCGGCTGTACGGTCCACGTCGTCACCGACGCCACCGACGACGACGGAAACGTGGTCGAGGAGCGCGTCGACGCCGGCCCCGTCGTCACCCAGGAACCGATCCCGGTCTACGAGGGCGACGACGCCGACGCGCTCGCCGACCGCGTCCTCTACGAGGGCGAGTTCCGGGCCTATCCGCGCGCCGTCAAGTGGTTCGCGGATGGGAACGTGGCGGTCGATGTGGACGCGGAAACCGTGACCGTCGAGGCCGACGAGGCCGGCACCTTCCCCGCCCGCCGCGTCACGTCGGGGGACCGCGCGGCCGACCTTCGCTACGGCGAGAACCCCCACCAGGACGCCGCGCTGTACGCCGACTACGCCGTGAGCGAGGCCAGCGTCGTCCACGCCGACCAGCTCAACGAGGGCGCCAAGGCCCTCTCGTACAACAACTACAACGACGCCGACGGGGCCCTGAATCTCATCAAGGAGTTCGACGAGCCCGCAGCCGCGGTCATCAAGCACACCAACCCTGCGGGCTGTGCGACCGCAGACTCGCTGGCCGACGCCTACGACCGCGCGCTCCGGACCGACCCGATGAGCGCCTTCGGTGGCATCGTCGCTCTGAACCGCACCTGCGACGAGGCGACGGCCGAGCAGATCGTCGATTCGTTCAAGGAAGTCGTCGTCGCGCCCGACTACACCGACGACGCCCTGGAGGTGCTGTTCACGAAGGACAATCTGCGCGTGCTCGACGTGGGTAGCGAGGCGCGGAGCGCCTCGGATGCGAGCGGCGAACAGCCGCGAGCGCTGGGCGAGCGCACCGCGACGCTCACCGAGAAACCGCTCGTCGGCGGCCGCCTCGTCCAGGAGCGCGACCTGCAGACCCTCTCGGCCGACGACCTGGAGGTCGTCACCGAGCGCGAGCCGACGGATGCACAGGTCGAGTCGATGCTCTTCGGCTGGCACACGCTCAAGCACGTCAAGTCCAACGGCATCCTCTTCGCACAGGGGACGGAGACGGTCGGCATCGGCATGGGCCAGGTCTCGCGGGTCGACGCCGTGCGCCTCGCGGCGATGAAGGCAGATGAACACGCCGAGGGGAAGGACGCCGAGGGCGCGGTGATGGCCTCGGACGCCTTCTTCCCGTTCCCGGACGGCATCGAACACGCCGCCGAGGCCGGCATCGAGGCCGTCATCCAGCCCGGCGGGTCGCAGAACGACGACGCGGTGATCGAGGCTGCGGACGACCACGGAATGGCGATGGCGTTCACCGGGACGCGCTCGTTCCGGCACGACTGACGTCCCGTCCGGGAACGTCGCGTGCGCCGGGGCGAGCGAGACACACTTATAAGTCGACCCGCCCTGGCCCCGCCCATGGATACCCGCCTGCGGTACGCCGCGGAGATCGTCGGCGTCGCGCTCGGTGCCGCGCTCGTCGCACTCGTCGGATTTCAGGTCCCTGTCGCCTCGGCGGTCCGGACCGGCCTGCTCGGCGGGGCCGTCGCTCTCGCCGTGGTTGCCCTCGACGCGCGTCGGCCCGACCGCGAGTGAGAAGTGCGCCGCTGGCCACCGGACCGAAACCGCCACGTGGCTGGCACCGGAAGCCGCGGCTATGACTACGGAGGGAGACGGGGACGAACTGACCGCTCTCGGCGAGCGCGAAGGGTGGCAGGTCGAGGGCCAGGCCGCTCGCGTCCACTACAGCGGCGAGGGGGACCGGTACAGCGTCGAGTACTACGATCCGAGCGGGTGCGTCGTCTACTGGAAGGTCCCGCCGGGCGACGGCGGCGGGACGGCGGTGCCGGTGGGCCGCTCGACCGTCCCGACGCCGCTCCGGGAACGCATCCGCGAGGACCTCCGCGTGGCCGGGATCGACCCCGAAGTCGAGCGGCGGACGCTCTGACGCAACCGAATGGCTAATGGCCGGGGCACCGGATCGAACAGGCATGGAGTACCACGAGGCGGCGAACACGCTGTTCGACCTCCGGCGGTACGCCACGCGGCCGGGGACCGACGCCACGGCCGCGCTGCTCTCGCACCTGGACGACCCGCAGGAAGACTTCCACTGCGTCCAGGTCGCCGGATCGAACGGGAAGGGCTCGACGGCCCGGATGCTCGCCTCGGTTCTCGCGGAGGCCGGCCTGTCGGTCGGCCTCTACACCTCCCCACACCTCGATTACGTCGGCGAGCGGATCCGCGTCGACGGCCGCCCGCTGTCGAAGGCCGCGCTCACCGCCTTCGTCGAGACGGTCGAACCGTACCTGACCGAGACCGCCGCCGACGGCGCGTCCCCGACCTTCTTCGAGACGCTGACGGGCCTGGCCTGCTGGGAGTTCGGCCGCCAGGACGTCGACGTCGCCGTGCTGGAGGTGGGCATCGGCGGCGCCCAGGACGCCACGAGCGCCGTCTACCCCGTCGCCAGTGCGGTCACGAGCGTCACCCTCGAACACACGGCCGTCCTCGGCGACACCGTCGCCGAGATCGCACGCGACAAGGCCCAGGTCGCGCCCGCCGACCGGCCGCTGGTCACCGCCGCGACCGGTTCGGCACTCGACGCGATCGAAGAGACCGTCGGCCAGCCGCTGGTGGTCGGTGGCGCCGGCCCGAGCCTCGCGTCCGACGCTGCGAACGGCGACCGCGGGACCGCCGACCCCGACGTGAGGGTAGAGTACGGCGGCCGCGACGGACTGGAGGGTATCGTCCACGTCGCCGGGCCGGACTGGGACGTCTCGACGCACCTCCCCCTGCTCGGCGCACACCAGGCCCGGAACGCGGGCGTCGCCGCGGCGCTCGCCCGGCAACTCGCCGACGCGGGTATTGCCGACGTGGGAACCGAGGACCTCGCGCGCGGGCTGCGCAACGCCCACTGGCCGGGGCGCTTCGAGGTCATGGGCCGGGAGCCGCTAGTGGTCCTCGACGGCGCACACAATCCCGGCGGGTGTGCGGCCGTGGCGGAGACGCTCGAGACCTTCGAGTACGACGACCTGCACCTCGTCGTCGGCGCGATGGCCGACAAGGACCTCCGCGGCATGGCCCGGGCGCTCTCGGTGGCGGACCGCGTGATCGCCTGCGAACCCGACCGCGCTCGCGCCGAGGAGAAAGACGCCATCGCGCGGGCCTTCGAGACGGAGACGGACGCCACCGTCGAGACGCGGGCGGCCGTGCGGGACGCGCTCGAAGACGCGCTCGACGCGGCCGGTCCCGACGACTGCGTCCTCGTCGTCGGATCGCTGTACGCCGTCGCGGAGGCCCGGACCCGCTGGACGCGCACCCAGACGCCGACGATCGTCGACGCCATCGACGAGGCGAGCGAGACTCTCGCGCGCGCGGACGTGACCGACGCCGGCACCTGGCGGATGCGCGGCAAGGCCGTCCACCGCGTGCTCAAGACTCGCGTCAGGCCCCGCCAGGCCCAGTACCTGAAGGAGGAACTGCTCTCGCTGGGCGGGGAGTGTGCCGTCTCGGGCGTCGACGCGGCAGACGAGGAGCCCGTCCCCGTCGTCACGATGGCGACGATGGCCCAGTACAAGCGCCTGATCGAGAAACTGGCAGGCCAGCCCTACGGCCTGGCCCCGCTCGGCGAGGAGATCCGGGAGACGCTCGGCATCGGCAGCGGGCCGACCGGTTCCGACGAGGGGGACTACCCCTGGGCGGGCGACCGGACCGCCGTCATGGGCATCCTCAACGTCACGCCCGATAGCTTCCACGACGGTGGGGAGTTCGCCGCCACCGACGACGCCGTGGCCCGCGCGAGGGAGATGGCCGAGGCGGGCGCGGACGTGATCGACGTCGGCGGCGAGTCGACCCGCCCCGGCGCCGACCCCGTGCCGGTCGAGGCGGAGATCGAGCGCGTCGTCCCGGTGATCGAGGCCATCGCGGACCTCGACGTCCGCGTCTCGATCGACACCCGCAAGGCGACGGTCGCGCGGGCGGCCCTGGAAGCAGGTGCCGACCTGCTCAACGACGTGTCGGGCCTGGCGGACCCGGAGATGCGCCTCGTCGCCGCGGCGTTCGACGTGCCCGTCGTCGTGATGCACTCCATCGACGCGCCGGTCGATCCCGACCGGGACGTCCACTACGACGACGTGGTCGACGACGTGATCGCCGACCTGACCGAGCGCGTGCTGCTCGCCGAGAAGGCGGGGCTGGAGCGCTCGCAGATCATCGTCGACCCCGGCCTGGGCTTCGGCAAGAGCGCCGCCGAGAGCCTCGAACTGCTCGACCGTGCCGGCGAACTGCGGGCGCTGGGCTGTCCGATCCTGATCGGGCACTCCCACAAGTCGATGTTCGCGCCCGTCGAGCGCGAGGACGGGGACCGCCGCGAGGCGACCGTCGCGGGGACGGCACTGGCGGCGGAGCGCGGTGCCGACGTCGTCCGGGTCCACGACGTCGCCGCGAACCGGGCGGCCGTCGACGTGGTCCACGCAGCCACGGGCGACGAGTCCCTCGACGGCGAGGGCTAGAGCCAGCCGTACTCCGACCGGAGTTCGTCGTAGATCGCCTCGTAGTCCCGGATCACCTCGTCGTGGTCGTAGCGTTCCCACTCCTCGTCGACGCTCAGGCGCTCGAAGTCGCCGGCCTCGGCGATGGCGTCGGCCATCTCCTGGGGGTCGGTGACCCGGAAGCTACGCTCGTAGTTTTCGACCAGTTCGTGGGCGGCGGAGCGCTCCTGGTACTCGACGATGCCGACGCACCCACAGGCGAGCGCCCAGAGGAGTTCGAGGGGGAACTGCTCGCGGTAGGCCGTCTGCACGAAGGCGTGGGCGCCGCGGTAGATGGCGATCCGTTCCTCGCGGTCGCACGCGCCAGCGAAGGTCACGCGATCGTCGATGCGCAAGTCGCGGGCCTGGCGCTCGTAGTCGGCGCGGTTGGGGCCGTCGCCGACGATCGTCGCGCTCCAGCCACGATCGCGAAGTTCCGCCAGTCCCAGGATGAGGTCCTCGACGTTGGCGCTATCGTCGAGCGGGTGGGCGAAGGCCACCTCGACCTCGTCGTCGGGGTCGGTCCTCTCGATGGCGTCGAAGTCGATGCTCTCGGGGATCGCCCGGACGTCGTCGCCGTCCGCGCCGAGTTCGCGCACCTCCGTCCGGACCATCTCGGAGGGCGTCACGACGACTGCGGGCTCCGTAGCGGCCCAGCGGGTGAACCGGGCGTCGGGGTCCAGCCCCTCGTCGCCGAACCACTCGACGGCGAGGGGTGCCTGGGCGAGCGTCCCGCCGGTGCTTGCGGCGACGACCTGCTCGGCCGGCGACGGCCTGGCGTGGACGACGGCCGGGCGGTGGCGGGCCAGGAGGAGGGGGACGCGCGCACAGAACGAGGTGAGTGCAGGACCGAGCGTGACGCCGCGGTAGGTCACGCCATCTGCCTCGCGGACCGAGGACTCGCCGTCCCACCACTGGGCGCAGAAGACGGTGACGTCGTGGCCCGCGTCGGCGAGCGTCCGGGCGAGCCGATCGAAGCGGCGATTGCCCCGGGTGTCGCGGTGGTGGACCGTCTCCATCGCGACCAGGGCGACGCGCATGTGCCGGCCGACGACGGGGGGCGCAAAAAATCCCCCCTATCCGGCACAAAC